>Ga0193717_1001600_pt1 | contig 13745 bp, 11 predicted proteins | sample U2c2metaG_FD_145900 | JGI IMG/M metagenome (GOLD analysis project Ga0193717, IMG submission 145900) | Soil microbial communities from a riparian zone of the East river system, Colorado, United States - U2c2 | ecosystem: Environmental > Terrestrial > Soil > Riparian zone | place: USA: East River... | reverse complement strand
TCTTTTCCGCATCTGTCTAGCGAAGACATAGCGCCCCATGGAGTATCCGATATGAAAAATTTGAGAAGAATCGCTTCAGTCGCCGTAGTCGTGGGATCGTTAATGACGATCACGGCCAAAGCTCAATCGCCGTCAGATGACGATAAGAAGTTTCTTGCCACTGCGGCACAATCCGACGTCAACGAAATCAAACTGAGTGAGCTCGCGGAACAAAAGGCAACCAACCCCGCTGTAAAGGCATTCGCAGCAAAGATGGTCACGGAGCATAAGAAGATGAGCGCGAGCATGAAGCCATTTGCCCAGACGTGGGGTCTCAGCGCGCCTACCGATCTAGACGATGATCACAAATCGGACTACGCGAAGCTCAATGGCCTGTCAGGTGCTGATTTTGATAAGGAATACATGGATCTCATGGTGTCCGATCATTCGAAGGCCCTCGATTTATTTACCGATGAAGCAAAGAACACCAAAGATCCCAAATTCCGCGCAGCAGTGGTAAAGGGAAAAACTATGGTCGCCGCACACAAAAATATGGCATATGACCTGAAGAAGAAGCTATAGATTTCCTTAAGCTCGCTTTCAACTGCATGAAGGGGTTGTCTGCACAAATGATAGGGCCCCTCAGGCCCCCACGCTGACAACCCGAACAACTCGGGACGAGACAAGCGATCTTCTTGAAGAATGGCATCCTAGGAACTATGAACCGTACCCTTCTTCCTGGACGCCCTTATCCTCTCGGCGCCAACGTTCTAAATAAAGGAACCAATTTTGCGATCTTCTCTCAAGATGCGACACGGGTTGACCTGTGTCTATTCGATAGGGATGGCAATCAGGTTGACTGTATCACCCTGCGCGAACGGACAGCATTCGTTTGGCACGGGTTTGTACGAGACGTGAGACCGGGCCAACTCTACGGGTATCGAATCGAAGGCCCGTGGGAACCGGAGAAGCGACATCGATTCAACTACAACAAACTCCTTGTTGACCCTTACGCTAAAGCCATTGCCGGCAAGGTTGACTGGAAGGCTCCTATTTTCCCCTACGATCTCCCCTCCGGTGACGACCTGAAGATGGACCTCCAGGACAGCGCGAACGGGGTTCCTCGAAGTGTAGTAGTCGACACCAAGTTCGATTGGGAAGATGACTGTCTCCCGGAGACACCTCTCGCTGACTCAATTATCTATGAGGTCCATGTAAAGGGTTTTAGCGTGCGAAATCCCATAGTTCCAGAAGAGATTCGCGGAACCTATGCGGGCCTCGCCCATCAATCCAGTATAGACTACTTCAAAAAGCTTGGGGTGACAGCCGTCGAACTATTGCCTGTTCATCATTTTATCGATGAAGGGCATTTGATTGATAAGGGTCTCGTGGACTACTGGGGGTACAACACCCTGGGGTATTTCGCCCCAATGTCCCGATACAGCTCTTCCGGAGATGAAGGCGGTCAAGTCAACGAGTTTAAGAATATGGTGAAATCGTTTCACGCGGCAGGAATAGAGGTCATCCTGGATGTGGTCTACAACCATACTTGCGAAGGGAATCACATGGGTCCAATCCTGAGCTGGAAGGGCGTCTGCAATAGCACCTATTACAGATCGGTCCAAGACGATCCCCGCTTCTACATGGACTACACAGGTACCGGGAACACGCTCAACGTTCGCAATCCGCAGGTCCTCAAGATGATCATGGATTCTTTGCGCTACTGGGTTACAGAGATGCACGTTGATGGCTTCCGCTTTGACTTGGCCGCCACTCTCGCTCGTGAGTTACACGACGTCAGTAGACTATCTTCCTTCTTCGATACGATTCATCAAGATCCGACCCTGGCGGATGTGAAACTGATCGCAGAGCCCTGGGATGTAGGCGATGGGGGCTATCAGGTTGGCCAATTCCCCGTTCTTTGGGCCGAGTGGAATGGCAGATATCGTGATACCGTACGCCGCTTTTGGAAAGGCGACCCTGGCCAGCTCTCTGATTTTGGCAACCGACTTACTGGATCCAGCGACTTGTATCAATTCGACGGTCGCAAACCCTATGCCAGTATTAACTTCATCACAGCCCACGACGGCTTCACCTTGTGTGATCTGGTTAGCTACAACGGAAAACACAATGAAGCAAACAAAGATGACAACAGAGACGGCACCGACCAGAACGATTCCTGGAACATGGGCGTCGAAGGCCCCACAGACGACGAAGCCATAAATCGGCTGCGGGAGCGTCAGATGAGGAACTTTCTTGCAACACTGATGCTCTCCCAGGGAGTACCGATGCTGAACGGGGGTGATGACATAGCCCGTTCTCAGCAAGGCAACAACAACTGCTACTGCCAAGACAACGAACTCACATGGCATGACTGGAGCCTTGATGGTTACCGCGAACGCATGCTCGACTTCACCGGCAAGCTGATCCACTTTCGCCTTGCGCATCCGAACCTTCACCGTCGCAAATTCTTTCAGGATCGCGAAATCAGGAGAAAAGGAGAAAACACGATTATTCAAGACATCGCCTGGTTCAACGCAGACGGGAATCAAGTTTCGGATGAGGTCTGGAATACTGCCTGGAGTCGTTCCATCGCGATATTGCTCAATGGTCAAACGCTACAAGTCATCGACGAAGAGGGCCGTCCCATCGTTGACGACACATTTTTCCTCATTGTAAATGCGGCTCAAGATGGAGTTGAATTCACGCTTCCACCTTCTCCTTCCGGAAAGCCCTGGTGTCTGGCCATTGATACGGAGAACCCCGAGGATCCATTCGGCACTGCTGAAATGGACGATAAGATCATCATCGGCGGCCGCTCTCTAAAGCTGCTTAGCGACGCAGAACATCAATAGAATTCCTTTCTTAGGGATTCAGGTGGCACCTTTACAAAACGTTCTTAGCAACTTTCGCTTCGCATTTAATCTCGCGTCTTACACTCGACCGCTCTCGCGCACTATTCCAACCAGGCCGACACCTCCTTGTTGCACAATTCACCTTGCGTCGGGCGGGATACCGTGATCGGTAAGCGCCGTTCAATTGCCTGAATGAATTTGGGACAACCCACGGATATTTTCGTCTTAACCGGCTCGGTATCTGTGGCATCCGGGCGAGATAGCATGAGGCCTGGCATCCACACCCGGCCTTGCTGCATCATAAGAAATCGTCATATCTCCATGCTTTGGCGACCCAGTCTTCGGTTAAATACAGGTAGGAGAACAGACGACAGCATGCAGAGATCTTTGGGAGAGGTATTGAGATGGATGATTTGCGGTGCCCACATTTGGATGCGTTAGGTCTTAGGTTGTTAGAAGCGTATCGCCAGCTTGGCGACGTGGAAATTGAAGTCCTTTCTACTTCGAATCGGTTGACAACCCATTCCCAGGTGAGCGCACTTGAAAAAGAAATCAGAAACCACTTTCAGGATTGCGCCATTTGTCGCGCGATTAGCTGGCAGAAGGAAGTGATGCGAGCGTTTTCTAAAGATGAACCCGCCTGGCGGGGGACGATGGCTAGTTGACCACCTGAAATTCCGATAGCGCCACGGAGGCTGAATGCGGCTTGTCCTCTAACCCTGAGAAGGTAGACAGCGATGACGCTGACGACGATACTCAATCCTTCGCTGCCATCTATCCAACAGCCTGGACCCATCTGGGATTCGGCACTACCTGCCCGTATTCAGCACTGCTTACCCGAATCACCTCAATGAGTACAGCGTAACAACGCTTTAGCTTACAGAGGCGTCCTGCCATCCGTTGCACCATAGATTTCACCCGACACATAGCTCGCCTCGGCAGATGCCAGAAAAACGAATATCTTCGCCAATTCGATCGGTTGGGCAGGCCGCTTGAACAAGGTATTTCCTCCGAATGATTTCACCTTTTCTGCGGGCATAGTTGACGGGATGAGCGGCGTCCAAACCGGCCCAGGCGCCACGGAATTGATGCGTACTCCTTGGTTGGCGGCAAGCTTTGCCAGGCTCTTCGTCATATTCGCAATCGCTGCTTTGGTTGCTGCATAAGGATCAGTTGCTCTCCAGGATCAAATGCCTGAATCGACGTTGTGTTAATAATTGAGGACCCGGCGCCATCTTTGGCAGAGCTGCTTGGGTAAGGAAGAATGTGCCGAAGACATTGGTCCGAAACGTATGTTCGAACTCTTCCGCCGGAATCTCTTCAATATCGTCATGGGTCATCTGAAACCCTGGGTTATTCACGACGATATCCAGGTGGCCGAATTCCTTGATTGCCGCCGCAACGAGACCCTTTGCATAGCCCAGCGAACCGATATCTCCGGGAAGGCGAACTGCCTTCTTTCCCATTTCATGGATCAGCGCAGAAACCTCGAGCGCGTCCGACTCTTCCTCCGACAGATAAGAGAGCATCTGCGCCTTCTTTTGCAAACGCGATTGGTATCGCACGACCAATACCGCTATCCGCGCCTGTAACGATCGCCACCTGCCCCAGTAGCCTTCCCGTTCCTAAATAGCTGTTCTCTCCATGATCAGCAAGTGGGTCCATCTGTCTGACAGAGCCTGGATGGCTTTGTTTTTGCTCGGGAAATGGCGGTTTTGGTCCTTCCTCGCGCGGACAGGATTCGTACGCATATTCTCTCCATAAACTCATCACTATTCAAAGGAGATAATAACGAAAGAATTGTAATCAATTGATCTGTTCACTCTGAGGGCTCTATCAAACAATGCCCTCAGAGATTCGTACGAAGTCATATCTAAGCGGCTGCCTCTGCCCAGGGATCAATCACAATCTTCGTGACATTCTCCTTCTTGTCTCTCCAGATCTTGTACATATCTGGAGCCTGGTCGAGCGTGACGCGATGGGAGATGATGTAACTCGGATCGATCTGTCCCTTCTCAATTTGCTCGAGCAACGGTTTCATGTAGTTGTGCATGTTGGTCTGGCCCATCTTCATCGTGATGCCTTTGCCGAAAGCTGCTCCAAACGGTACCTTGTCCAGGAGACCGCCATAAACCCCTGGGACCGATAGCGTGCCGCCCTTACGAACAGCCTGAATAGCCTGTCGCAGCACGCTCGGCCTATCTGTCTCCATCAACAGAGCAACTTTGATCTTGTCGTACGCCCCTTGCAATTCGGCGGAATGAGCCTCGAGGCCCACAGCGTCGATACAAGCATCAGGACCTATCCCGCCGGTAAGATCCTTAAGCGCAGTGAGGACGCTGACATCTTCGTCCGAATAATCGACTGTAATTGCGCCGAGACCACGGGCCAGGCTAAGACGCTCCGGCAAACGATCGATCGCGATGACTCTTGCAGCCCCTAGCATGAATGCGCTGGCAATCGCGAACTGACCTACCGGTCCACAGCCCCAAACAGCAACTGTATCTCCTGGTTGAATCTGCGCGTTTTCCGCCGCCATGTATCCGGTCGGGAAGATATCGGAAAGGAACAACACTTTCTCATCCGGTAGATCGCTTTCGATCTTCAGCGGACCTACGTTGGCAAATGGGACACGAGCAAACTGGGCTTGACCTCCGGCGTAACCTCCCATCATGTGGGAGTAGCCAAAGAGACCTGAGCCAGAGTATCCATACGCAGCTTCCATCAGGTGTGCGTTAGGATTGCTGTTATCGCAGGCGGCCCAGATCTTCTTCCTGCAGAAAAGACAGTTGCCGCAAGCGATGGTGAACGGCACCACGACTCTATCGCCCCGACGGAGATTGGTAATCTCTTTACCTACCTCTTCGACGATGCCCATAAACTCATGACCAAGTATGTCTCCAGATTCCATCGTAGGTATGAACCCGTCGTAGAGATGCAGATCGGAACCGCAGATGGCAGTTCGAGTGACCTTAATGATCGCGTCATGCGGGTTCAACAGCTGAGGGTCCGCCACCGTGAGAGTCTCGACTTTGCTCTTTCCCATCCAACAAACAGCTTTCATAGATCCTCCAATTCCGCTTTTTGGGGAATGCCGCACCTAGCTTGCAATTGAATTCGAGCCTGAGGGCGTGGCGATGGTTTCTCCGTAAGCGCCGGCTTTCATTTTTCCGACCATGCCGCGATCCCCATGAGGCTGTCCCTGTGTCCTCGGGATCTCTCCTGTCTCTGCGAGCGCCTTGAAGTGGCGTAAATTTTCGATTACCGCTTGCTTAGGATTGCGGCCAACGAATGTCTCCCACGCGCTGGCCAACTTGCCCATGCGGAACTCCTGGAGCACTGTGACCATAGTGCCGCGATCTCCAGGAGCATCTTCAAAGATCACCTCTCCCGCGTTGTCAGATTCGCCGCCAATGGATCGCCACGCGATCCGCTTCCCGGGCTCGTCTGCCAAAACCTCCGAATCCCATTCGATCGTTTTTCCGTCCGACTCCATAACCCAGTGGGACGTTTTCTCCCCCGTTGAAAAGACCTGGGTGATTTGCTCTTGCCAGTGGGGTGCGGCCTCGACATTGAGCCAGATCGTATATAAATCTTGGGCAGCCGCCTGAACTAAAGTGGAGGTCCTCACCCAGAGCTTGCCGTCCTTATCTTCAGGCGGAGGCAGATAGCGTCCGTCGAGAATCATTCCGGCTGCTCCGGTCACGGCCAGTTCTTCCGCATGCGGCTTTTCCTTCAATGCAGGGGACATCGCTAGCTCCTTTTGCGTATCCGTACGACGCAGTCTTTTGGGTTCGTCGCAGAACGTGCTCGCTTGCCGACGTAATGGAATAGACGCATAAACGCTTGACTGCGTGGTCTGGTCCATAAACATCCAGAGGCCCATCTTTGACGGGCCTCTCAGGTGGTCCGGTCTCCGTTTCGCTTACTTTTCGGAGTTGGGCTTTGCCATCTTCTCGCGCATTTTACGTTTCCAGGTGTCACATTGCCTAAGGCCCCTTCTAACTACGTTTTTAAGGACGCAGCATAGATATGATCCTTCCCTGCCAGAAGAGCTTTAATCCCCCTGACGAGCTACGTCGTCAGGCTGACTCTCCGACTTGCCTTTTGACCGACTTCGGTATCATCCATTCCCGCACGATGGAAGAAATCAGTGTCGGTTGGCCCGGTTGGAGAGCGGTTGCGGTGATGCCGGTTTCTTTCAGCTCGTACCTGAGACTGTGAGCGAAGGAAAGGACAAAGGCTTTGGGTGCAGCATAAACGGCCTCCCGAGGCGCCACCATTTCACCTGCGATCGAAGCCGTGAATAAGATCTTTCCGGCCCCCAGCTCTGTCATGTGGCGTACGACGAGCTTCGCCAGTTGCACGGTGCCGGTGCAGTTGAACTCCATCATATTTAGTTCGGCAGCGAGATCAGTCTCATTGAAGAGACCACCAACGCCGACTTTCGTGTTGATACATGCAATATCGATCGGACGACCAAGCGATTGCACTGCATCCAGAGCAGATCCGCATCTTCTCTGATGGCCAAATCTGCGTGCACTTCAATCACTTGATGTCCGCGGCTTCGTATCTCCTCTGCCGCTCCGCTCAACCTCTCACCAGCAGAAGCGATGACTACGTCGTACCCTCTGTTCGCCAATTCCTTCGCTAACTCAAGACCAATTCCACCTGACATCCTCTTTGCGATCAGTTGGTTTATCCGCCGGGACCGCGCAGAAGTGCCGGGCATGGGAGCGTTGGTATTATCATTTGCTGCCATCCTCCCCGCGCTAGTTGCCGGATGGTTAGGTGGCGAATTGGTAGAGATCGCTTGGGCGACGGGATCGACAATGTCGCTCACTTGAATGCACCGGGTTCGCTCTCTGGTAGACCGGCAGGGAAAACGAACACCAGAAACCCCGTGCAGCTTAGAACGTTCTCCAGCGTTTTTTGTAAACAAGATTGAAAAATCTCACGGCATCCCCCCTGATACTGCTCCTTTCAGTACCGCCGCACAAAAAGGGGCGTGCTCTCAGGAGCACGCCTCCCGGCGCAAGGTTTGCGTGTGGTTTATTCTTGGATTACCGCTGCGTTCAGGCCGCGTTTGACGCTTCCACTTGTTTCGGGGTCGGCTTCGAGTTGCTACCGGCGCTTCCGATCTCAATCTTCAACTGCTTGGGCTTAGCAGCTTCCTTCTTGTGCAAGGTGATCGAGAGGACGCCGTTTTCGTAATTCGCCCGAGCGGAGTCCGTCTCGATCGTGGCGGGCAAAGTAAAGCTGCGGACGAAACTGCCATACCGACGCTCAATTCGATGGAAGTTTTCTTCTTTCTCATCCTTCACCAGCTTTCGCTCCCCTTTGACCGTCAGGGTCTGATTCTCCAGGTTGATCTGAAGATCGTCCTGAGGAATCCCCGGCACTTCCAGCTTCAGCATGAGGCGATTCGGGTCTTCATAGATATCGACTGGAGGGATGAAGTTCCCTGCGCTAAGGCTTTCATTTTGCAGCTCGCCGTTCGAGGTGGTGAAGTCATTGAAGATCGAGTTCAACCGATTCTGGAGTATCGCAACGCCTTCCAGGGGCGAACGGAACGGAACAAAGCGAGTCATCGTGGTCATATCACTCTCCTCATAGCTTCCTCAATAGGTCTGTGAAGGTAACCCTTCACGCACATTATGACGCAGCGATGCAAAAAAGGTTGCAGGGAAGTTTGATCCAAAGCTGCTCATATCTCGGCAGCTAAATAATGATCATCCAAATTGAAAAGGTGTGGCCAAACCCAGCAGGCTCCCGGGGCAAATCGATCAGCGGAAAAGTCCTTAGACTTGTGTTATTTAGTTATGGGGGGTGGAGTTCGACCCTCCGTCCGACCGGTTTACCGCAGTGATATTCAACGGCAAATACAGTGAGAAGACCGTCCCGACAGCATGCCGACTCCGGACCCTCAATCGTCCGTGATGGAGCTTCACGTTATCTTCAGAGAGCCATAGTCCCAGACCGTTGCCATTCATCCCTGAGATTCTCGCGAGCACCTCCAGTATCACCCCCGGCGCTAGTGTCCGCGACCGTCAGCTTGACCCCTTTCGTTCCGGTATGCCAGTCCGTCGATGCGCGGGTCCGCAATAAGGGGCGGCCCTCCTTGGGGTCGAACGCGTGGATCGCATTCGCGACCAGGTTACTCAAGACCTGCCGGATTTCGCCGTCTAGGCAAACTACGGGGCTTGTGGCGCGATACCGATCTCAACCTTTACCTTGGAGTTGAGAAGCCGTCCTTGATATACCGAGAACGTCGCCGACTAAGGCATGGGCATCCATCCCTTGAAGGTGAACGTGGCCACCATAGATGCAACTGCAGCAGCTAGATACGCGCTCAACGGAACGTTGGATGTTACCTTTACGATCGCTGCGGTGACCTGGTCTTCATTAGCTTCGCCCTTGCGTACACGATGATCTTTCATGAACGCGCCTCCTGTGGGCGTGATTAGGTCGATGCCTTGAGGGACGCCTGCGGACAGCGAGCAAACTGTTATTTGTGCTCAATCCCGCTTCCCTTTCCTCCACGGCTGAAGCCCTCGCAGAGACGCTGATACGTTTGGCAAATTCGCTGTTGACCGCTCAAACATCACATGGCAGGGACCCATCTATGCCTGTCCCGTCGTTGAAGCACAAACTACTGTTGTTTGTGCTCGTCAGCACCTCGCAAGTCGTCCATGTACTCCCAGAAAGCTAACGGTCCCAGAAGGAAAAACAGCTTGCCGCCCCCTTACCTCTTCATCGTCTTCCACGAGTTTCTACTTAGGCGGATTCCCGCTCCATCACTATGATGCCGTCGAGCATACAGGCGCTCACCTCTTTTGCCCCCTTCCCAAAACATCCCGCACGCGCCACTGTTTGTTTGTGTTAGAGAAAGCGAAGAGCCACCCGTGGTGATCCGGATGGCTCTTCGCCCCCTATACAGACATAGAGTCAACTCCGCCCCCGTCGTATAGGTACCCCGGTCACAACACCATCGACCACGACAGACACATTCATACATTGATGCACAAACTACTACTGTTTGTGCTCTAGACAAAAAGACCACCGAGGGAACCGTCGACCTCGGTGGGGAAGGAGTATTGGTACTGGTTGATCTGACGCCTTCCGCGTTTTGCAGAGATGCCTGGATTAGCAGACTCGAGGGCGCGTCTGCGAGGCAACGCTTCCCCGCATGAATGCGCATCGTATGAGAATGGCGTGCACCGAATACGAGCGTCTTCAAAGCGAAAGAGACGTTGCGATTCGACGTTTGGAGTCGCTGAATCGGTCCGATCACGTCCTGCACCAAAGTGCCGCATCTTCAGTGAAGAGCTTTGAGTGGGTGATAAGTTGGCACCTCAAAACTTGCGCTGTGTGTAGAGATGAGGGAAAAGTTGCGATTCTCGACGAAGTCGAGTAGTTGCCAATAATTGTCGAGGTCGGCACAAACAGCAGTAGTTTGTGTATGGACGATTAAGACTCAATCCGTGGCTCAAGCATTTCCCCGACCGCCTTCTGAACGGCGAAGCAGGCCGCAGAAACAGCAACCGCCGCCGAATACGTCGCGGCGGCAACGCCGAAGGCTAAGCGTTCGTGCTCTAAGTGTGGAGAAGAAATGGGCGTGCGCGAACTCCGAAAACACTATACGAAATGCAAAGAAAAAGGCAGGAAGTTCTCTGGAAAATCTGTTCAAGTCCAATGCCTTAAGTGAATTATCGAATCCAACTGTCCGGGATCATACGCCTCCTCATATAGTCATGCCCTTTTGCTCGGCAATACTTTGGCTATCGGATCCTCATCCCTGTGACACCAAGCACATAGCCAGTCCGGATTCTCCAAACGATCATCACGCTTTCCGCCCTGAGGCCGCGTGTCCCGTTCTTTTGGTGCGCATGTCTAACCAGATACCTTACCTCGCCGTAGTCCTCGTCCAGTACGTCATGCAGCGGAGCCAGGCGAATGCACCTGTAACCCCCTTCAGACGCTCACATCGCCCGTCTGCATTGTCGTGTACCTCTTTGCGCCGTTCATCCCAGTCCCCCCGCGTGCGGCATATCTCCCCGTCGCCCGTCGACTGAAGACCGAGCGCTGCTTCGTGTTTCCAGTATTGATTTATATATGCGACCAATTTAAACGAAGCTCGAAGCCAGCTATCTTTCCTTCGTTAACCCCGCCACGATCGCATCGAGCAGCACATTCCCAGAATCGCCGCCGTACTGCCAGAACATAATCCCACCCAACCCCATCTTCCGCACATACACCGCACGGGAGGCCTCAGCCTCTGCGTCGTTGTAGGTAATGAAGGTCTTCGTCTCTGCGTTGTACAGGTAGGGAGCCTCTGCCGTCGCATCCCAGTACCGCACATATCCCTGCCTGTTTATCAACGGTGCAACGTCGCGATAGATGATGTCCGCTCCACCCGGTGCATATATCGTTTGCCACAGACCATTCTTGGTCGCCTCCACGCCCGTCCACTTGCGGCCATAAAAGGGAACACCGACGATCAGCTTCCTTCTCGGAACGCCCGCCGCAAGATTCATCTTCACTGCGTTGTCGATCGAAATCTGCTTCGGATCCGCGGCGCTGGTGTGAAGTGGAGAGTCGTGCCCCGTCTTCTTCTCGACCGCGTTGTACCAGTCGTAGCACATCATGTTCACGCTGCTCAGCCACCTCGATGCGGAGCGCATGTCTGTGTGGTCGAGCCATATCTGCGTCGCGCCCGTCGCTGACGAGGTCACGAGCGGCCGGCCAAGCCGCTTCTGCTCACGGTTGAAATGCAGCCGCAGTTCCTTCAGCAGCAGGGTGTACGTCTCCTTGTCCTTCGGGCGTACCGTTGTGTTCGTCGCGTGCGTATAACCCGGGTACTCCCAATCGACGTCGATGCCATCAAGCGAGTACTTCTCCACCATCGCTACCGCGCTGTCGACAAATCTCTTCCTGCCCTCCGCTGTAATCGCCATATCCGAGAATCCTGCGGACCCATTGCCTCCGCCACCTACCGAAACCAGGATCTGCAGTGATGGATTCTCCTTTCGCAGTCCGGTCAGTGCCGCCAGGTTCGCGCCGTCGGTCTCCCGGCGCTCCACAATCACGCCATCCCTCAATCCGAAGAAGGCATAGTTGATCCGCGTCATCTTCCCGCCCGCGATCGTGCTGGGATCGAGCACGCCACTTCGTGGCCCCAATACATAACCCACCACCTCGTACCGGGGACGTTTCGCCGCCGCCCCCGATTGTGACACCGCGATGCTAACGCACAGAATCGCCACCCACTTCATCCACCGCTTTCGCATCAACCCCTCCATCGATTGAAAGCAGGATTCCATGGCGAAGCAGTTCTCTGCAAGCACACGGAGAACGTGGGATTGCGTCCGATCGGTTCTTTATTTTCCGCTATCATCAGCGGACTAAAACCCGAACGCCATGGCTTCCCCTGATTATCGCGAAAGAACGGAGTTCAGGCGAACAACTAGAGCTCCTAAGGGTACACGAGGCCGATTGCAATTCGGGCATGGTCGAGGATGCTCATCATCTCGCGTGACATGTCGTGTGTGATGATTGGGCTCTCTATGCGGCTGCTGCGAAGGAGATCGCAGAAGTGACCGACTTCATAGTTAAACCCGGTGGATTCAGATGACTCGTCAGGTTCCACAGTGCGTCCATCGACGTACCGGATGGTCGCATGAACAGGATTCCACCACTTGTTCGGGATTCCGACGTTGCCTAATGGCCCGGCGAGCAAAGCATCGCCCTCACCGTGGAGCCCAACACCGCAATAAAGGTGAGATCCCGTTGACGTGCTTTGTTTGCAGTGTGGCAAAGGTGTCGATGCCCGTTGGGCCTATTTGGCCGAAGGTCTGGACTCGTTCTACAGAGCCGAGGTACGAATCAGTGCCCATCCACTCGAATCTACTCCAGCATTGTTTCCGAAAAATCGGAGTAGCAGAAGGTTCCAAGCGAAGATAGGCGCACGAAGACCGACTGATTGCGAAGGCAAAGGCGCAAGGGAAGAGGTTTGGCCGGTGCGTGGGGATATGGGCTGTTTGGGTTCGGGCGATACGTTTGCCAGATCTATTCGAGAGGATTCGCGTACCATTCCCGGCTATCGCTGTCTTTTGTTGATCCGATCGAGAAGTACTATGTGATGACCCAGAGCATTTTGCAGCAAGCTTCATGATGACTTGTTATCGCTAGTTGACGGCGAAAAACCTCCTGTCAGAGACAACCGACTTTGCGCAAAGTGGATTCGTGCGTGCGGCACCTTCGTGCCTTCGCCCTCGTCATACGCCATGACACAGACAGCAAGTCGTGCAGAGCGTCTGGTTCGAGGCACGACAGACGGACCAAAACTAGGGGATAGCTTCGATAGTAGTCCGTAAGGTAGTAAATCTCGGGCGCATCCTCCACGAGCCTTTCGCGATCCTCAAGTCGGGCTCTGACTACGAGCGTGTCCGGCTCCGCAGATGGATGGGTTGCAAGGCCAGCCATGAACATTCCATCAACTTTCAGCACGGGTGACCCGTCGTACTTCGTGGTTGTTTCGACGTCAGGCAACGCGAGTCCCACAGTCCTGACAATGTCAAAAGCGCCATTCAGCAGTTGGTTGGCGGGCCTTCGTTTCATAGATGCAGGTCTCCATCCTAGGTGATTCGCGGATCGTTGCCTTCCGCGTCCGGCCAGATACATATTCAGACATCGACTACATCGACTACGGTTAGGCAAGGAGTATTGCCATCCTTCGAGCGATACTGCAGGGGGTAAAGGTCCACACCTCGATCTTTGCGATAAAGTTTATCGCAACTTTATCGCAACTAGTTGGCTCTCGGAGCTCTTTCGAAGACCGTCGCTGCATCGTGCCGGCGGACAGCTTCTTTGAATGGAAGCGCCTGCACAAGAAGAACAATCCCAAATACA
>Ga0193717_1001599_pt1 | contig 13749 bp, 12 predicted proteins | sample U2c2metaG_FD_145900 | JGI IMG/M metagenome (GOLD analysis project Ga0193717, IMG submission 145900) | Soil microbial communities from a riparian zone of the East river system, Colorado, United States - U2c2 | ecosystem: Environmental > Terrestrial > Soil > Riparian zone | place: USA: East River... | reverse complement strand
GGACGCGGCATGGTGAAGGTTTCCTCGACGACGGCATATTCCTGATAGCCGAGCCGTGCGATCGGCTTCAGACGCTCGACCTTGAGCAGCCCCTTGTCCAGCATGTCGTCGCGGATCTGAACGCCCAGGATTGCGCCCAGCACCATGTGGTTGGGCACGCCGCCGAACGCACCCGGCAGAGTGATGATGTCGATCAGCTTGCATTCGAGGTGCAGCGGCGATTCCTTGACCCGCGGCGGACGCACCAGCGTCGATGGCTCTTTGGTCAATCCGGCGAGTTCGAACTCGTCGACCGCAGACCCTGCCGGAGCAGAACTGGCGTTGAGGGCGTGACGGGTCTCGTAGGTCGCGATATTGGCCACGAATTCACCCACCTCGCGCACGTTGCGCAGGGAATCCTTCTCGCCGCCCTCGGCATGCGCGCCGACGGGACAGTAGATCACCATCGGCGGGTTCTCGCTCACCATGTTGAAGAAGCTGAACGGCGCAAGGTTGACCTGCCCCGCCGCATTGACCGTCGAGATCCAGCCGATCGGGCGTGGCACCACGCATTGCTTCAGCGGACTGTGCGGCAGCCCGTGATCGTTCCGCCCGCACTCGTAGAACATGGCGGGTCACTCGGCGGCGACGGCGAGCTCGCCGTCACCATCGCCGTTGCCGTAGATCCGATTGATATTGTGCAGGATGTAATGCCGCACGCCCTTCTCCAGCCGCGACATGCGGCCCGGAACGAAATGCCTGGCCTTGGAGGCATTCTGCAGCGACTCGACCATGGCCACGTCTTCGCCGAGGATCTTGTCGCTCATCGTGAGGAACTGTGCCTTGACCGTCGGAAAATCCGGTGCGTCCACGACATGCCGCGGAAAGACGATGAACTGCTTCATCACCATCGTCTTCTCGTCGATCGGCCAGGACGAGTAGAGCATCACATAGTCCGGGCGGACGAAGAAATTGACGTTGGGCGTGATGACGCCGGCCTGCGAGAAGCGCGGCGGCTTGCCTTTCAATGCCGCGATCGGCTCGACGAAGACCTCGCCCGACTTGGTGTGCGAGCCCGCGTCGTACTCGTTGATGAAGACCTGGCCGCGCTTGCGCACCTCATAGGGCACGTCGGTCGTCTTCATGTAGCGGCCGATCGTGTCCTTGTGCAGCACGCCGATGTGATAGAAGTCGATGAAGTTCTCGACCATCAGCTTCCAATTGCACTTGAGCTCGATGTCGCGCGAGATACCGAGCCGCATCGGCTCCATGTCGATATAGCCGAACTTCTCGGCGAACTCGGCGATGTACTGGTCGAACGGCTCGGGCGTCTTGTTCAAGGAGACGAACACCCAGCCCTGGAAAGTCTCGCACGGCAGGACCGGCAGACGGCAGTTCTTGCGGTCGAAGGCTTCGGCGTCGCGCATATAGGGTGCGCCGATCAGCTTGCCTTCGAGATCGTACAGCCAGCCATGGTACGGGCAGGTGAATTCCTTGGTGTTGCCGCTGCCCGAGGCCACTTCGACGCCGCGATGCTGGCAGGTGTTGGCATAGGCGGCGAGCCTCCCGTCCTGCGTCCGGCAGAGCAGCACGGGCTGCTCGACAATGCGGAAGGCCTTGTAGTCGCCCGGATTGGCCACCTCTTCGGCGCGTCCGATGCAGAGCCAGTCGCGGCCGAAAATGACCTCCTTCTCGCGCTCCAGCACTTGCGGGTCGTGATAGATCTCGCCCGAGGGATGATTGGCCTGGGTGATCGGCAGGAAAGCCTTGGAGAAACGGGGGCTGACATCGCCTTTCGCATTTCCACTGCTGTCGTTCATGTCTTTTCCGTTCTTGAAAGTCGGGCCGTCCGCGCGGGGCGTGCAGGCCGGCGGGTATTGAACCGAGCCTGTGCGCCTGTCGTATCTACGTCAAATTGATAGTAAATATGAAAATATCATTTCTATCGATATTCGATGACTTCGACCACGGGTTCTCCCTTGACTCGCTGGAGTTCGCTGGGCAGCGCCAGTGACGACTTCTTCGCGATGTGACGGGAGATGTGGCGCGCGCTGATGCCAGGTCGTTCGATCTGTGGCATGTGCTTGGTGCCTTCGATGCCGATCAGGGTTCCGCCGGGCAGTCGTCCGATTGCCTGCAGCGCAACATCGTAAGTCACGGTCGGATCGTCCTTGCCCCAGAGCAGCAGCGTCGGCACATGCGCGCTCACGGCGGCAAGAGCGTCGAGTTGCACATCGTCATTGATGCTGCCGGCGTAGTAGCGCGAGATCGCCGCGAAGGACGCGGCGGCACCCGCCGAGTTGTTCATGCGGAAGGTCTCCTCGAAATAGGCCTCGCTGAACAGGTTCGGATCGAACACGCCCCGCTGCAGGCGGCTGCGCGTGCCCTCGCGGCTCATGTCGTGCAAATAAGTGGCCGTCCAGTTCCGCCGCTCCGGCGTCATTGCGGCCAGACCGACGCTGCCGATCAGCGCCAACGTGCGCAGCCGCCCCGGCTTCTTCGCCGTGAAGGCCGCTGCGTGCAGGCCTCCCAATGACGAGGCCACGAGGTCAACTTTCTCCTCGCCGAGTTCATCGCACACCGCCTCGATCAGCCGTACATGCCCGGCGGCAGAAAAGTCGAAATCCGCTCCCTTGCAGGAAAGGCCATGGCCTGGCGTGTCGATCGCGATGCAGCGCAGGCCGAGCGCAGCGAGCCGGCTTGCCGTGCCGTCCCAAGCCTCGCACCGCGATCCCAATCCATGGATCAGGAGAACCGACGGCCCGCTCATGCCCCATTGCATCGCCCGGATGGACAGCCCGAGCGGATGAATGAGGTATTGGATACTCTGCCCGGCCATCTGCGATCCCGTTTCGATGCAAGAAGCGACGTTGTTTGACGCCACAACGACGCGATGCTTTATCTATCGCGCTGCATGATCGATCAATTCGATATGATTTATGCATGCATCACTTGGACAAATAGTTCTGTCGAGAGCGGGAAGCATGACGTGGCACAAAGCGGCGGATATTGTCGATCTGGCGACGAAAGAGGTCGTCGGAGTCGAGGTGAATGGCCAGGAAATCGCCATCTATAAACTGGACGGCGTCTACTACGCGACCAGCAATATCTGCACGCACCAGTTCGCCTTCATGTCGGAAGGCTATCTTGAGAACGGCTGCATCGAATGTCCGCTGCACCAAGGAATCTTCGACATCAAGACGGGTGCCGTCGTCGATGGGCCGCCTGAACAATCTCTCAAGACTTTCCTCGTCAAGATTGAAGGCGACGCAATCTTAGTCGAGATGGCAGATTAGCGAACCGTCGCTAGACGGTGTCACCGCAAAGCAGCCGATTCCTGTAAGGCAGATCGAGTAGTCGGTAGAGAGGGTCGAGGCGCCGAATCTATGCGCTTGTACCTTGTTACTAGGCTTCGCGGCTCGCGCAGCTTCGTTACTCACCTGTCACACGCCAGATGACGTTGCCCACGTCATCCGCCATCAGCAGAGAGCGGCCGCCGGGCCCGATCGTCACCCCAACCGGTCTGCCATAGGATTCTTTCTCGTCTGGCGCGAGGAAGTCCGACAGAATATCGCGCGGCGGCCCCGCCGGACGTCCGTCGGCGAACGGCACGAACACCAGCTTGTAACCGCTGAGCGTGCTGCGGTTCCATGAGCCGTGCTGGCCGATGGCCATGCCATCCGGAAAGCCAGGAAGCGTTCCCGCGGGCACCCAGCAAAGCCCGAGCGACGCAGTGTGCCCGCCCAGCGCATAGTCCGGCGTGATGGCCTTTGCGACCGCGGCCGGATCCTGCGGCACCCTGTCGTCCACCGTCTGCCCCCAATAGCAGTAGGGCCAGCCGTAGAAGCCGCCGTCGCGGACCGAGGTCAGATAGTCGGGCGGCGTCTCATCGCCCAGCCCATCGCGCTCGTTGACCACGGTCCACAGGGCACCCGTCCGAGGCTCCCAGGCCAGGCCGACCGCGTTGCGCAGACCGGAGGCAAAGATGCGGCTCCCACCGCTTTCAAGGTCGAGCTCGTAGATGGCGGCCCGGCCTTCCTCCACCTCCATACCATTCTCGGCGATATTGGTGAGCGAGCCGACCCCGGCATAAAGCTTTCGTCCATCCGGGCTCGGTAGCAAGCTTCGCGTCCAGTGCCCGGCCGGCTTGAAGTCGATGAGCTTTCGCCCCGATGCGGTGATGCGGCTTGCACCCGCCGCGTAGGGAAAGGCCACCACACCGTCGGTGTTGCCGACATAGAAAGTATCGCCCAGTAGCGCCATGCCGAAAGGCTGGTTTTGCCCTTCCAGAAAGACCTCTCGTGTTTCGGCCATGCCGTCGCCATCGGTGTCGCGCAGCAGCGTGATGCGGTTCGCGCTGACCCCCATGGCGTCTGCGCGCCGCATCGTGGTGACCATGGCGTAGTCGAAGACGGACTTGGGAGGGCGGTCCGCGCTCATGGCCTCGGCGATCAGCACGTCGCCGTTCGGCAGCACCTCGATCCAGCGGGGATGATCGAGACCGGTGGCAAACGCATTGACCTTGAGCCCGGGCGCCGCCTTCGGCGTCTGCCCCGGGCTCCATCCTTTGGCCGTCGGCATCTTCAGCGTCGGGATGCTACCCTGCGGTCTCGCCGCCGGTATCGCCGGCGTGCTGCCCCACGCAGGCTCGGGCGAACCGCCGGTCAAACGCCGCACCTGGAGCGCGGCACCGCCGATCACGGCGACCCCGCGCGCGAAAATGGTTGAAAAGCTCATGGCACCGCTCTCCTACTGTTTTGCAAACAAGCGTCCACGAAACCTCACGCTGCCGGGCGTTCAGCTCAACGCGTCGGACCATCCACAAATCGTGGCATCACATCGGCCGCCAGCAATTCGTGCGTTTCGAGGTCATTCTTGTAGGCGCTGCTGATGAGGAGCTGCACGCCGGCATCCTGGTACCGGCCAATCAGATCGGTGACCTCAGCCACGGTGCCCGCGAAGCCGTAGAACTGCTCGGGAACCGCGAGCTTGCGGCGCTTTGTGGCCAGCGCCGTCTCGTCGCGCGCCAGGACAAAGCTGGTGACGCTGGTCCGCTCGATCTCGTCGTAGTTCCGACCTTCCGCCTCGCAGTGGCGGCGCAGCACCTCGAACTTGTGCCGCACCATGTCAGGCGTGCCACCGACGTTGCAGGCATCCGCCAGTCGGGCGACCGCTCGCAGCGTCAACTGCTCACCCCCGCCGCCGATCATCACCGGTGGGTGCGGTTTCTGCACCGGCTTAGGCTCCAGGATGGCGTCCTGGGCATGGAAGTACTTACCCTCGAACGTCGTCCGCTTCTCGGTCCACAGCGCGACGATAAGCCGGACGGCCTCCTCCATCTGCCGGATGCGCACTGCCGGCCGCGGCGGGAACTCCCAGCCGTATTGCCGGTACTCCGCCTCGAACCAGCCCGCCCCGATGCCGAAGGTGAGACGGCCGCGACTGATCTGATCAACACCCGCGGCGATCTTCGCCAGGTGCGTGGGATTGCGGTAGTGGACCGAGGAGACGAGCGTCGCGAGGCGGATGCGCTGGGTCACCGCGGCGAGCGCCGTCAGGATCGTCCAGCCCTCCATGAACGGCTCGTCCGGCGCGCCGACATTTGCGATCTGGATGAGATGGTCCATCACCGAGAACCACGTGAAGCCGTGCTCCTCCGCCCATTGGGCCTTGGCTTTCACGGCGTCGAAGATCCCGGCCGGGTCGGTGCCGAACAACCAGGAGGGATTGTGGATGCCAAACTTCATGAAAATTCCCCCCTGGAGCCACGTGTGAGCCTGTGGGCCTGCTGACGCGACGAGTCCGCGCGCCGCCTTGAGGCTTTATATACCTGGAAATATAACGGACTGTCGGGCGAACAGTCGAGTGCGCGCCTGCAGGCCACCCGTTCCGGAGGTATCATCGGAGCCTGGAGCCTTGGCCTGTCGGCAAGGGCGATATGGGCGCCCAGATGGAGCAGACGTTCCAGAACCTCGACCGATGCCTCGAGGCTCAGAGCCTCCGAGACGGAGGTTCGCTAGGCGAAGGGAGATAGCGCACCTCCACGATCCTGGATAATCAAGCAGCGAACGGCATCACCACGGCGTAAAGCGACGCAATAAGCGCGCCCGCGATGACCAGCGCTCGAAACACGCGCCCGGCGTGATAAGTCCTCATCTTCCAGAATTCCCATTTATGCTGCAGTCGTGCGCACAGTGCGCATCGCTTCCGCTCGTAGTCCCGGATCCCCCGGAAGACGACGCCGGCGGATCACTTGTCTCCCAGTTGGCGCAACCAGAGTCGCTCAATCTTCATTTTGGTCACCGTTTGACAATGCCTTCGTAGACTGTGCCGTAGACGGCAAGACAGAAGCCTTCGGCACACGAATCTCCTCAATCAGACGCGAGCGTCTTTCCTGTCTCGCAAACGCCTTCTTCGCCATAAGCTGAACGTGATGTCTCGTTAACCGCTTCACATGAAGCATGCAGCACCTCCACGATCTAATGGGATCTCAAGCTCGCTTATCGTTCGCCCTGTGCTGTTCTCCTGATGCGCAACTTTCCCCTAGAGATCAGCGGAGCATGCTGCAAGCTGAATGGAGTAATGCGAGCGTTGGAGCAATGCACTTTTTCTGACCGCAAACCTAAGCCCAACTTTAGTCGGCGAAAAAGGCCAGGGTATTGACTTCGATGCTCTCTTGGGTCAGGCGATCGGCAGGCGCGCTAGGATCTTCGAACGCGGTGTATGGAGCGAATCGCGCGATGCCATCGCGCCGCGAGTCGTAGCATTTCAGTAGGAGCGCCTCGTTCGGGAGCATCGCCGATATGTAGAGCCAGCGGTGCGAAGGATTGTACTTCACGGCATAGGTCTCGCCGACGCGATCGCGATACATCAGGTCGGCGGCGACCAGATCATGGGGCTGCATACTATTGGCATCGCAGACCGCGAGCGGCGCGTCGTAGAGAGGACCGCGAATCGGCCGCCAGACGTTGATCACCGCGAAACGCCGCCGCAAAAGCGCGTCGGCCGCCTTACCGGTCAACTCTCGCACGCGCTGCGGCGCCGACAACTCCGTGTAGTCGTTGTGAACGCTGAGCGCCGGTTGACGCGGGGCGCCCGGCGTACGGTCGGCTATGCCGTAAATCCGCTGGCGAACCGTGTGGTCGAACACGAACACCCAGCGGGCACCGGTGGCGTCCGCAACCAATTTCTCCGTTTCGGGGTAGTAGACCCGCTTCACCTCCGCCTCATCGAGAAAGTCGCGTACCGACGTCTTGTGCCGGACGAACTGCAGCCCCTCGTCGTCGAGCGACAGAAAATCGGCCACGGACCGGGCGTCGTAGATCGGCACCCTGTGCGGCTCATCCCTGACGTTGCCGTATGGCAGGCTCTGCGGCAGGTCGTAAGCGTGGCGGCAGGGCTTCTCCTCCGTCGGCGCCAGATAATTCACGATGGCGTCGACATAAGGTAGGCGCGCAAGGGCTTTGGCGCTGAGGCTCACGGCGTTTCTCCCCTGTTGGCGGCGCGTTCGACGGCAGCATCGGCGCGCTCACCAGCCGACACGTCACGGGACTGCTCGACATATCCGCCGTCATTGAAGAGATGGGAAAGGATGCGCTCTCTCAGTGCCACGACCTGCGCCGAATCGCGCACCCGCGGCCTGGCGAGCGGTACATCGATCTCAAGCTTCACGATGCCATCTTCGATCAGCACGACGCGGTCGCCCAGCATGACGGCCTCCGTGATGTCGTGCGTTGCCAATACTGCGGTGAAGCGTTTCACCTGCCACACTTGCTCGATCAGGCTCTGCATTTCTATCCGGCTCAGCGCATCGAGTGCCCCCAGCGGTTCGTCGAGCGCCAGAAAATGGGTAGTGCCGACAAGCGTCCGCGCCAATGCCACCCGCTGCTTCTGACCGCCGGACAAAACAGCGGGCCAGTCGTGCGCACGCGTCTCGAGGCCCACCGCCGCAAGTTCTCTGAGTACGCGCTGATCTGCTCCCGGCGCATTGCGCCGCAGACCCAGGCCCACTCCCACGTTGTCGAGAACATGCATCCATAGCAGCAGTCGCGGCTCCTGAAACATCAGCCGCGCCAGGTGGCGTGACTGAACCAGCCCCATTCCATCGAACAGCACGCCGCCGGCAGTCGGAGCATCGAGACCAGCGAGAATGCGGAGCAGAGTGCTTTTGCCGGAACCACTCTTGCCAATGATCGTCAGGAATTGTCCGGCGGGAATGTGCAGATCGATGCCGTGAAGGACCGAATTGGCGCCGAAACTCTTCGTCAACTCCCGCAGCGTGATCGCCACGCCCCCTGGCGGCGGGCCGTCATCTGCATACTCAACCGGCCTTCGGTCATAGTGAGTGCCGAGTTGCTCCTGGAGCATTTTCTGGTCTCCTGCACCGGTCGAGTGCTGGTCTCGAAAGATGCGCGCTCGAACATACCAACCTCGAACGCCATGCCTTCCGCGTCAATGAAACGAGTCCATCGTCTTATCTGGCCAGGACAGACAATTGTTCCGTGGCGCAAGCCGTTTTGAGCATTCGCTACGATGCAAACGAGTAACGAGGCGTATGCTTGAAAGAACTCGGCTATCAGGCCGCACCGAAACGAGTACCAGCGGCCCGATAGCTGTTGGGCGCGATTTGACCAACGGAGAGATCGTCGAGATCAGGCTCTGCGATCCGCAAATGAGGAAATACCAACTCGGCGAAACGATAGGCTTCCTCCAAGTGCGGATAGCCCGACAGGATGAAGGTGTCGATCCCCAGCGACTGGTATTCGGCGATGCGCGCCGCAACCGTCCGTGGATCGCCGATGAGAGCCGTACCGGCACCGTCAGATATGAGGCCGACACCCGTCCACAGGTTTGGACTGATCTCCAGTCTGTCGCATCGAGCGCCGTGAAGCGGGGTCATGCATTGCCATGCTGCCGGGTCCATTCGTGCCAGCTTCTGATCGGCGAGTGCGACGGTCTTGGCGTCGAGATGATTCATGAGAGAGTCCGCCGCCGCCCATGCTTCGTCATTGGTCTCGCGAACGATGACGTGGAGGCGGATGCCAAAGGTGACGCGCCGCCCCTTCTGGTAGGCGGCGGCGGAGACGGCCGCAATCTTCTCCGCAATGCGCGCCGGCGGACCACCCCAGGTGAAGTACTTGTCAACGGCTTCAGCGGCGACGTCGATGCCGGCACTCGCGGACTCGCCGAAATACAACGGTGGCCCGTAATCCTGGAGCGGAGGAATGAGCAGCTTCTCCGTTTCACCAAACGCATGCCATCCGTGGCTGGCGACTTCCTTCCCCGCCAGCAGGCGGCGATAGATGACGAGGAACTCCCGCGCAGCCGCGTAGCGTTCGTCTTGATCGAGGACGCCGTCACGCTTGCTCTCGACTGGATCATCGTCCGTCACGACATTGATGAGCAGGCGTCCGCCGGACAAGCGGTCGAGCGACGCCGTCATGCGCGCCGCAAGTATCGGCGAAAGCAGCCCAGGCTGCACCGACACGAGGAAACGCAGCCTGTCGGTGACAGGCACCAGCGACGAGGCGACCAGCCATGAATCCTCACTGGTATGCCCGGCCGGCAAGAGCACGCCAAAATAGTTCAGGCTGTCGGCCGCCTGCGCAACCTGCTGCAGGTAGCGTAGGCTGGCCGGGCGGGTGCCCGTCGTCGCCCCGAGATAGCGCAGATCGCCATACGTCGGCAGAGACCAGAGGAAATTGGCGCCGCCGGGACTCATGCGAAGCGGCCTCCCTGGAAGCTTACTCTGCAGCCGCGACGCCAAGCCGTGCGCGCTCGGCAATCAGACGATGGGTTGCCGGCAGCAAAGAGCGACCATACTCGATTGCATCGTTTAACGGATCGAAGCCGCGGATCAGAAAGGTCGTGACTCCGAGGTCATGGTAATCGAGCAGTGCCTCGGCCACTTGCTCCGGCGTACCGACCAATGCCGTGGAATTGCCGCGTGCGCCGGTGAGCGCGGCCATGCCGGTCCACAGGCGCCTGTCGAGGCGTGAGCCCTGTGCGGCAGCCTCCAGCAGGCGGAGCGAGCCGGCATTGACCGGCGCGGCGGTCCGGCGAAAACCGGTCTTGTCCAGAAGGGCCTTGGCTCGCTCCAGCATCTCGTCGGCACGCGCCCAGGCTTTCTCCTCCGTGTCGGCCAGGATCGGGCGGAGCGACAGGCTGAAGCGCGGCGACCGGCCGTGGCTGGCCGCCGCGGCGCGGACACGGCCGATGAGCTCCCGCACCTGGGCATGTGTCTCGCCCCAAAGCGCATAGATATCGGCATGCTTTCCTGCCACCGCGATGGCGGCATCGGAAGCCCCGCCGAAATAGACTGGTATGTGCGGCTTTTGCCAGGCCTTCACTGTCGAGAAGGCGCGCTCGAACCGATAGTATTTGCTGTGGTGATTGAACGGCACATCGCTCGTCCAGACTTTGCGCACCACCTCCAGATACTCGTCGGTGCGCTCATAACGCTGCTCCTTGCCGAGGAAGTCGCCGTCCTGACGCTGTTCCGCGTCGTCGCCGCCGGTGATGATATGCACGCCGACACGACCGCGCGTCAGCTGGTCCAGCGTCGCGAACTGCCGGGCCGCAAGCGTGGGCTGGGTGAAGCCCGGCCGGTGCGCGATCATAAGGTTGAGCTTCTTGGTGACCGAAGCTGCGTGCGCGGCGACCAGAATGCTTTCCGGCGAGGTCGAGTGGAAGGCTACGAGCGCGCGGTCGAAGCCGCCATCGTCGTGCGCGCGGGCTACCGCCTCGATATGTTCAAGATCGATGATCGGGCCCGTGGGCGGGATGATCTCGGAGGATTCGCGCGTCGCGATATAGCCAATGAACTCTACGCTCATATCGGGCTCCTTCTTTAGATCTGGAGAGCGAGGCGGCCCGCGGCGACCCGGACCGAGTCGTCCTGCGGGGTGTGGATTCGTGCGCAAATGACGTCGCGGTGATGCCGTTCCAGCGCATTCTTGCGATTGACGCCGTGATTGCCGGTCAGCTTCAACGCCGCTTCCACGGCGGCGATTGCATTGTTGGTGACCACGGCCTTGAGCAGCCCGGCCTCGTTCGGCGTGGGCGGCGTGCCGGCATCGACGTCCTGCGCCGCGCTGCGCAACAAGCGGGCATTGGTGGCCAGCAACAGCTCGATTTCACCCAGCGCTTCTTGCATGCGCGGCAGCGTCGCGAGCGAGGCGCCAAGGTTGGCGGGTTTGCGATTCTGCAGGAAAGCGATCAGCCAGTCCCGGGCCGCTCGCGCGATGCCATCGTAAAGGGCGGAAATCAGGAGGGTCGACCAGTTGGACTGAATTGGATCCGGACCGGACCACTCCTTCGGCAAGCGGATGTCGACGGCATGATCGGCCGGAATTTCCACATCCTTCAAAATCACGTCATGGCTGCCCGTGGCGCGCATGCCGAGATGATCCCAGGTCTCCACCACGCGGATGCCCGGTGCCTTGGCTGGCACCAGGAAGGTACCGACGCGCGGCTCCGCCTCATCCGTCCGCGCCCAGACCAGAAGCCAGGACAGGATCGGAATGCCTGTCGCGTAGATCTTATGGCCGCTCAGGCTCCAGCCTTTTTCGGTTCGCCGGGCGACGGTGACCGGCAGGCCGCCGCGGGCGGGTGTGCCAAGCTCGGGTTCCACGCGCAGAGCGTTGGTCAATGAAACGCCGCTTGCCGCCTCACGCCCCAACCGGTCGGCAAGAGCCTCGGGCCAGCCTCGGCCGGCAATGGTAGCGTGCATTGCGTACTGCATGGCCAGAACCAGCGCCGTCGAAGGCTCGCCTTGGGCGACGCTGCCGACGACCATCGCCGCGTCGGCAAGACCGGCACCACGGCCGCCGAGCCTCCGCGACACGGTCAGTGCCAGCAGATCTGCTTCGGCCAGGCGATCGAAGTTCGCGAAGGGAAACGCAGCAGTCCGATCGTGATGCTCCGCCGTCGTGGCGAATTCGGCCGCCAGACCGGTCACCCTCTCTTCGATGGTGAGTGGCCGATCCAACAAATAAGGCCTGCGGCCTGCAGCTGTGCCACTCATGGCGAAATCGTCCTTCCACTATCCGGCGAGCATGAGGCTATAAGTCAGGGATCGTCGTGATCGAAATCAGGATTTCTGTCGCTGCACGTAAGAGAATCTTCCCGGACATTCGAAGCAAATTGATATCGCGGCCGGCCGATTTTCTTTCTGCTCAAGAAGGCCTCATGTCTTCTTTCAGAAAAACTTTCTTGAGCCCGTACAAGGGACGCTCCAGTCTCCGGTGGCTCAGCCGATCCGGTTGCTCTGGACCAACGCCACGGGCGGGAAAATTGTGACAGACAAGACCCAACGACGCCCGACCGGGACAAGCGACGAACAAGATTGGGATCTGCCCAAGATTGTCGAGGCGTTGCGCGTTTCGCGCGAGGTGGCGAATAAAGTCCGGCATCGGGGCTACGTCCGCGAATTGCCGTCGCGCGATACGCTGACCGCAATCGTCAGCGAACTGATCGCCGTGCTGTTTCCGACGCATTATGGCCGGCCGGATCTATCAGCGGAGAGCATCGATTATTTCGTTGGCAACACCCTCAATGGCGCTTTGGTGAGATTGTCCGAGCAAGTACGCCGCGGGCTGCTGCTCGGCGCCGACGAGGGCGATCGGCACGAGGACGACCCGGGCGCGCGGGCGGTCGAGATCACGCGCGCCTTCGCGGCCAAGCTGCCCGAAATCCGCGCCCTATTGGTGAGCGACCTGCTGGCCGCCTATCAGGGCGATCCCGCGGCGACGAGCGTGGCCGAAATCCTGCTCTGCTACCCCAGCATGAGCGCCATCATCCACCATCGGCTGGCCCACGCCCTGCACAGCCTCGGCGCACCGCTGGTGGCGCGTCTCATCGCCGGCATCTCCCATTCGGCGACCGGCATCGACATCCATCCTGCGGCCACGATCGGCGCCAGTTTCTTCATCGACCACGGCACCGGCGTGGTGATCGGCGCAACCGCCATCATCGGCGAGAATGTCCGGCTTTATCAGGCCGTGACTTTGGGCGCCAAGCGCTTTCCGGCCGACGAGAACGGCGCTCTGATCAAGGGCAATGCCCGCCACCCGATCATCGAGGACAATGTGGTGATCTACGCCGGGGCGACGGTCCTTGGCCGCATCACGGTCGGCCACGACTCGACGATCGGCGGCAATGTCTGGCTGACCCACAGCGTGCCGCCGGAAAGCAACGTGACCCAGGCGCAGGCGCGTCAGCATGGCAAGGACGATCTTCCGGCTCGCGCCGGCATCGACGGCTAACGCTCAGATCCTTGCGAGATAGTCGGTCACACGGACCGTCATGGGATTTGTCCGGATCCTGCAATGCTGCGCGGCGGCCGTGAACCAACGCCCAAACACCGAAGCGTATCGGCGGTGCGGTCATCTATGGCGTGCCATAGCCGATCGCACCGCCACCCCGCCTGGAGGTGCCGTGATCGAGCTTAGATGCGATCAGGCATCTGGCGGGAAGAAAACCAGGCAGCGGACCTCGATGCTCTCACGCGGTGGCGCGGCCGGCGCGAGCGGATTGTCGAACGAAGTGTGGAACGAAAGCCTGGCGCGCCCGTCGTTGGCGCTGTCATGGACGCGAATCAGCGCCACCTCATCCGACTGCATCTCAGAGAAATAATACCACCGATGGCCAGGCTTGTACTCGACCACCGATGTCTCGCCCCGCACATGCGGATAGACCAGATCGCTGGCGATCAAGTCGTCATCGGCGAAGCTCCGGGCATCGCATAGCGCCAGCGGCGAATCGAGCACG
>Ga0193717_1001597_pt1 | contig 13752 bp, 11 predicted proteins | sample U2c2metaG_FD_145900 | JGI IMG/M metagenome (GOLD analysis project Ga0193717, IMG submission 145900) | Soil microbial communities from a riparian zone of the East river system, Colorado, United States - U2c2 | ecosystem: Environmental > Terrestrial > Soil > Riparian zone | place: USA: East River... | reverse complement strand
ACCCGCGAAGGTGTCCGTGAGTGAGCGACCGAGCGTGATCGCCGGGTTTGCAAAGGAAGTGGAGGCGGTAAACCAGTAGGCGGCGCCAATCCACGCGGAGACTCGCCAGGCCGCAGCGGAAATCGTCGGCGCGCTGAAGGCGATGTAAACGAGGCCGGCGGTGGCGACGACCTCCGAGAGCCATTGCGCGCCGCCGCTGCGCGCATGCGTGGATGCCTGGATCGCCGGTAGTTCGAACATGACGTTGGCGAGCAAGGCGCCGGCGCAACATCCCGCGACCTGCGCGCCGAGAAAGGCAAGCGAGCGGCCCGCGGGGAGCTGCCTTTGATAGAACGCCACCAGCGTCACCACCGGATTAAAATGCGCGCCGCTGATGGGACCGAACACGGCGATCAGCGTAGCGAGCGCCGCGACGGTGGCGCCGGTGTTCGCGAGCAGCGCAATGGCGGCGTTGCCGCCGGCGAGCCGCTCTCCCATGATTCCCGAGCCGACGACCGCGGCCGTGAGCAGCAGCGCGCCCACGAATTCCGCGATCACCGCGCGACGCATGAGTCAGCCCGATTCTTTGACAGAGGTGGCCCCGATAGCGTGCAGGTGGGCCTGCAGCTTCGTGCGATCGAGCGTGCGAATGGGCAGCGCTGTGAAGATCTTGATCCGGTTTTCGAGCTCGCGGAACGCGGTGCGGAAGGCGAGCCATTTTTCCGTGTCGCTCCCTTCGACCGCGGCCGGATCTTCAACGCCCCAATGCGCCGTCATCGGTTGGCCGGGCCAGTACGGACACGATTCTCCGGCGGCGTTGTCGCAGACCGTGAAAACGAAATCGAGTTGGGGCGCGCCGGGCGCCGCGAACTCATTCCAGCTCTTGCTGCGCAGACCGTCAGTGGGCATTTTCAGCTGCTTGAGAAGTTCGAGCGCGATCGGATGCACTTTGCCTTTCGGTGTGCTGCCGGCGCTGTAGCCCACGAACTTTCCGCGTCCCCAGTGATTGACGAGCGCTTCGCCGAGGATGCTCCGTGCGGAATTGCCGGTGCAGAGAATCAGGACATTGAAGGGCTTCTCGCTCATGCCGCATTCCTGCGCCGCGCCGGGCGTGCCGCACGCGTCGGCTTGCACTCCACGGCGCAACTGCCATCGCCTGCGGAACAGCACTTGTCGGTTAGATAGCCGACCAGTTGGTTCATCGCGGCGTAGTCGGCGCTGTAGATGAGTTGCCGGCTCGCGCGCAGCTGCCTGATCAACCCCGCGCGCTGCAGGGACTGGAGATGAAAGGTGAGCGAAGAGGGGACGAGCCCGATGCGTTCGCCGATGGCGCCTGCGGCAAGTCCATCCGGGCCTTGTTCCACGAGCAGCCGGTAGACGGCGAGACGGTGCTCGTGCGCCAGTGCGCCGAGTGCAGTGATTACGTTTGCGGTCTTCATGGCGAGGGCACGATATTACGACTACTATCGAAATGTCAATCGCCGCCTGACTCGCACTTAGAATGGCCACATGAGCGCCGCCGACACGCACGATCGTCACTGGTTGTATGCCGCCGTGCTGGTGCGTTCCGTCGCCACCGGCATGATGGGCGTGCTGCTCGGCATCTATCTTGCGAGTCTTGCGCTCGACGCGAACGCCATCGGTGTGGTCATCGGCCTGGGGTTGGCGGGTGCCGCGTTCGGAACGCTGCTGGTCACGTTTTTCTCCGATCGCTTTGGCCGGCGTCGGACGCTGCTGTTCGTCACGGCACTCAGTGTCATCGGCGCGTTGATGCTGGCGGCGTCGGCGACGCCGCTCACTCTCGGCGTCGCCGCATTCCTGGGCATGGTCAACGGCATGGGGCGTGATCGCGGCGCGGCGCTGGTGGTGGAGCAGTCGGTTTTGCCCGCGACCATGCCCGATGCCGAGCGCACGATGGCATTCGCGCGGTACAACGTGCTGCAGGACATCGGGCACGCGGCGGGGTCGCTGCTGGCCGCAGTGCCCGTGTTGCTGCAGCGGCTCACGCCGCTCGACGCCGCGCATTCCTTGAAGGTGTCGATCCTCTTGTACGCGGCGCTGTCGCTGCTTCCGTTCTGGGCGTACCTGCGGCTGTCGCCCCGCGTCGAGGTGCCGCGCGTTCCCCGCGGGGCCGTGAGCCCTGCCTCGCGCCGTGTTCTGCTCAAGGTCAGTGGCTTGTTTGCCATCGATGCCATCGGCGGCGGTTTCCTCACTACCGCGCTGCTGGCGTATTTCTTCTACGAGCGCTTCGGCGTCGGCATCGAGGTTGTCAGCCTGCTGTTTTTCGCGGCGCGCATCGCCAATGCGCTTTCGCATATCGCGGCGGCGTGGCTGGCGCGTCGCATCGGCCTCGTGAACACCATGGTGTTCACGCACATCCCCTCGAGCGTGCTGCTGCTGACCGTGCCGTTCATGCCGAGTTTCCCGGTGGCGGCGGCGCTGTTCCTGCTACGCGAGTCGCTGGTCGAAATGGACGTGCCCACCCGACAGTCGTATGTCATGGCCATGGTGCGGCCCGAAGAACGCACGTTTGCCGCAGGTATTACGCACCTGGTCCGCATGGCCGGCTGGGCCGTGGCGCCGGCAATTGCCGGGCTCCTAATGACCGGAACGTCGCTGGCCGCGCCGCTGGTGGCAGGCGCGACTCTGAAGATCCTTTACGACATCGTGCTGTGGATCGCGTTCCGGAGGCTCCATCCGCCTGAAGAATCAGGCTGAAATTCCGATAGACAACCCCGCGCGCCGCTGCCACTGTGCGGGCCAATGAACAGCGAACTCGCAAGACAGCCGAATCCGGTGGAACAGGCCCGTAACCTGCTCCGGATCATCTTCAAACACGAACAGGCGCGCGATCCGCGTGGCAGCGATGCGGGAACGCTGGAGCGCATGCTCGGCCACCTGCACAACATCGAGAAGTCGGTGACCGCATCAATGGAAGACCACGTGAATGCGTCCAAGCGCCTGCGGGATTTCGCGGAAACCCTCGAGCGCATGAAAGAACGCCTGGCGACCGCTCCGCACCAGGAGCAGGTGCCGCAGATCAATGCGCTGGTCGCCTCACTGCGCAAGGCCAGCACCGAGCTCGGCGCTTCGGGTGCGCCGCCGGCCTGGGCCAGCAGCGTTCCGCGACGGCCCCAAACCTGAAAGAAAAGGCCTGAAAAAAGGCGCTCCATGAGGAGCGCCAAAGTCTCAGGGAAGTGTCCTCAACTGTTCCTCAGCGGTCCTTTTTGGGCCGCATGTAGTTCGCGAAGATGTAGCCCGCCACCTTGGGGCAAACTTCCTGGCTCGCGGTGGTGTCGAAATGGTAGTGAATGCCGCCGTACTCGCGGCTCACGCCCTGGTGCTCGGCGAGCTGCCAGAAGCCCTGGAAAGGGCGCGCCACGTCGGCGTTTGGCGCAATGCCCGTCCACTGCACCGTGAACGGCAGGTCATTCGTGCCGAAGTACAGCGCCAGCGCGCGCGCCGAGCTCGCGCCGATGCAGGCCATGTTGCCGGCATAGGACGGGTAGGGCGGAGTAGTTAGCAGCGGCATCCAGGCCGGGTCCGCGTCGGTCGCCGGGTTCATGTCCTCGCCCGCGCGCTGGATGGCGTGAACGGGGCGCCAGAGCTGGTACACGAACTTGCTGGCCTGCGCGGTCTGCACGCCATCCTGCATGGTGGCATTCACCAGCGCGAACAGGCGCGCGGACTCGATCAACGAGAGTTTGCGATCCCGGGCCATGAAACGCGTGACCTGGTTCCACACACCGCTCCACAAGTCCTTGTAGCCAACGCTGGCCCAGAGCCGCGCCTGCAGCGTCTGCTCGGCCGTGCGCACGGTGCTGGTGGTGCCACCGATCGCTTTGATCTCATTGACCGCATCCGCGTATTCCTGGCTGTTCAGGGCCGGGGGTCGCCGCGGGAGGTAGTAATAAGGAGTGGGCAGGCCGAAGGGTTTTGCATCGCCGGCCTGCACGAAGCCCGCCGCCGCGAAAGCCGGAGGCGTCGGTTGCCACACGCCGGGCAGCGCGGGCGGTGTGAAGGATTGCGGAGTTGCCCAGCCATCGCTGCTGCGCCATTCCAGGACCCTCTTCGCGACCTCGCGACCTACCTGCACGCCGAGTTGCGCGCGCACCGGGTGAAGGTTCGCCAGGCGTGCCGCGAGCGCGGCGTCGTAACCGGCGCTGCCGGCCGGCAGTAACGCAGCCAGCACGTCGTGCGCCGCCTGCGCCGCGGCCGCTTCACGCGATGCGCCGTGCCATGCCGGCACGCGCACGTGATAGGCGGTGTATCCGCCGTCGATGGAGTTCACCGCATCGAACATCGCGATATGCATCATCGCGTAAGTGCGTGGCAGCGTGACTCCGGCGGAGGCTGGAATGGCGCCTTCGGCGATCGTGTTCCATTCGGTGATGACCGCCGGATCGTCATCGCGATAGGTCGGCGAGTGGCCCGCATGCGCGGGCGGGATGAAGGCGCAGGCCGCAAGGCCCAGCGCCGCGAATATCGGCTTCAACATGATTGACTCCCAAACTTGAGGTGTTTTTGACGGCGTGGACGATGCGCGCCGCGCGTGGAAGCGGGCGTGGGAGTGGCCGTGGAATTTTTCTTCAGCGGGCCCGGCGTTTGATGGCTTCGCGCACGCGGATCTGCTCCAGCGCCATCTGGTACGCCACGTAGTACTTGAAGATGTTGCTGACGTACTGGACGGTGTCGCGTCCCAATTCGCGCGCGACCAGCAGTTCCACGTTGTAGAACCACTTGTTGGCGTCGAGGCCCGCCGCGGCGGCATCGCGTCTCAGCCTCGCGATCTCGTTCGGGCCCGAGTGATAAGCAGCGAACGCGAACAGGTGACGGTTCATCAGGTCGATGCCGGGCTCGTTGAAGTGCAGGTCCACCAGGTAACGCAGATATTTCACGCCCGCGTGGATGTTAGGTTCGGCCTTCTCGATGTCCGGGACGTTGATTTGACGCGCGCGCGCCGTGGTGGGGCTCACCTGCAGGACGCCGACCGCGCCCGTCGGGCCGCGCATGTTCTGGTCGAGCCCGGATTCCTCGTAGCCCTGCGCCACGAGCATCAGCCACTCGAAGCGATACTGTCTCGCGTACTTCTTGAAGTACTTCGACAGGTCGCTGAAACGGCGCATGTCGGCTTCGGACGTGGGGTTGCGCACCCAGCGCGTGTCCTGCAGGTAGCGGCGCAGCACCGTCTCTCCGCGCGGCGTGCCCACGTGATTGCGCGCCACGAAGTCATCGATCGCAGTCTTGAGTTGCGGGCTGTACTTGCGAAAAGCCCAGGCGATCTTCGCCTGGGCGCGCAGTGTGATGTGCGGCTGCGCGCGCAGATTGGGAAACACCTGGCTCCAGAACCGCGCGAGGTAGCTGTCGACCACGGTGGCGTCGATGAGGCCGGCATTCACCATTTCGAGAATATCCTCGTCTTCCAGGTTCTCGTCGGCGAGCAGGATCTTCACCGGCGCCTTCCGCTGGAACTCGAGAGACCGATTCAGGGCTTCGAGACTGGCGAAGTAGCTGCTGGAACGCCGCACGTACACGCTGCGCCCGGAGAGGTCCGTGACCGAATCCGGAACCCCCGAACTCGCGGACGTCACCAGGATCTCGCTGACGGATTCGGTGAAGGGGGCGCTGAAATCGACGAGCTCGAGGCGCTCGGGCGTGATGGTGAGATTAACCGCCGCGATGTCGCCGCGCCCCTCGATGAGCGCAGGAATCAGCCGATCGCGGCTGACGGGAACGAACATCACGCGGATCGGGCGCGCCGCGTCCGGGTTGTCGAGATTGAGCTGCTGCTCGAGTGCATTGCCGAGCTCGTAGGAGATGCCGAGCGGTCGCGCGCCGTCGAAGAAATAGAACGTCTTGCTGTAGACCACCAGTACGCGCACCAGGCGGCGAGCCTTCAGGTCATCGAGATCGGTGGTCCAGGTGGACTCGGCGGCTCCCGCGATGCTCGCGGTCAGCACCCACGCCAGCCAGAACAGCCACCATGCCGAATGCCTTGCCATGGCGGGCCAGCCTACACCCTAACTACGGCGATTTCCCTTCGGAAACGAAATGATGCGCGCCGACGACGACCCACCCGTATGCCACACCTTGATCGTCCCGGGCTCGCGGTTCTGGCAGTTCGAGCAGCGCCACCGTGCCTCGGGCGGCAGTGGCAGGAACGCGACCTCGCGTTGCCCTTTGTGTCCGCACCGGCGGCATTCGATGAAGACGGTGATGGAACCTCTGGCCATGCCACCGAGCGTACTGTGCGACGCAATGTCCTCAGCAAGTGCGAGCCTCCGACACTGTATAGGCCGTTGGCCCCATGCGCGGCCCGGCAAAAATGAGGTGTAATCGCGAGGATATGGTGGCGTTCATGAAGCTCACGCGCGGACGGATCATCCTCATCGCGAGCGTGCTCGCGCTGGTCGTCGCGTACACGCTGTTTGGCTTCTTCGGTGTGCCCCGCCTGCTGCATTCCCGGGCGACCGAATTCGTCGCCAGGGAATACGGCCGCAAGCTCGACATCGGCGACATCCAGTTCAACCCGTTCACGCTGGTGCTGAAAGTCCACGGTCTGTCGTTTCCCGACACCGAAGGGCTACCGCTCGTGGGCTTCCGCGAACTGCTGGTGGACCTCAATGTTTCATCGGTGTTTCACATGGCGCCGAGTTTCGCGGCCATTGAGCTGCAGGAGCCGTTCACGGGCGTGATCGTGCGCAAGGACGCCACGCTCAATCTCGTGGATCTCGTGCGGCCGTTCGAATCCCCACCGGACCCGAACGCCAAAGCCGCGGAGCCGATAAAGCTGTTCATCGAGCGGCTGAGCGTGCGGGCGGGGCGCATCGACTTCGAAGATCGCGCGCGCGCCTCGGTGTTTCGCACGCGCCTCGCGCCCATCACCTTCGAACTGCGCAACTTCGCCACCACCGGTGTGGCGAGCAATGCCTACTCATTGCGCGCCGCCTCCATGAATGACGAACAATTCTCCTGGGATGGCCACTTCGAGCCCTCGCCATTCGCGTCGCGTGGCCAGTTTCAAATCGCGAACCTGCGCGCCACCACATTGTGGTCGTACTTGCGTGACGCGCTGCCCTTCGAGCTCACCAGTGGCATGATCAATCTGGACGGCGGGTACGAGTTCGCGGCACGCGAGTCCGGGCTCAGGCTCATTGTGAAAAGCGTCACTGCGACGGATCTGACGCTGCACGGCCCGGACCAGCCTCCGGACGACGTCAAGCTCGCGAGACTGCAGATCAGGAACTCGCGCTTCGACCTGCGGCAGCGGCGCGTCGACATAGAGAAGATGAGTCTGTCGGGCGCTGCACTGCACGCCCGCCGCGATGCGCAAGGACGCATCAACCTGCTGGCGCTTCTCGGCGAGGAGGAAGTGCCGCCTGCGGCTACACCCGAGGCGTCGGCGGCGCCCGCCACCGCGGCAGCACCCGCTTGGGTATTGAGCGCGCCGGACATTTCGATTGAAGGCGCCAGCGTGGATGTGGAAGACGGGCTCGTGAAGCCCGCGGCCACGTTCAAGCTCGCGCCCATCGACGTGAAGGTGGGCGGCTACAGCAATGCACCGGGTACGAAGGTGCTGGTCGATGCGAACATCGGCATCGACGGCGACGCCAAACTCGCCGCCAAGGGCGAAGTGGCGCTGGATACGCAGGCTGTGTCGGCGCACGTGGATCTCACCGACTTCAAGCTTGCGTCCCTGCAGCCGTACCTCGGCACATACACGCAGATGACCTTGTCGAGCGGCGCGCTCAACGCGGCGCTCGACGTCATACGCAACGCGGCGGGCGCGCTCGACCTCGCGGGCAATGTCGATGTGGCGAAGTTGCACACCGTCGACAACGCTCTGAAACAGGATTTCATCATCTGGGAGCGCCTGCGCCTTTCCGGGCTCGAATATTCCACGGAGCCCGCGCGGCTGCGCATCGCGACGGTGGCGGCCAATGCGCCGTACGCGCGGCTCATCATCGCGCCAGATCAGTCGACCAACGTCAGCAAGGTGCTGAGCGCGCCTGCTGGCAGCCAGCCGGCGCCCATTCAAAGTGTAAATAGGCAGACGGTGAAGACCGAACAGGGCGCGCGCGCCGCGCCGCCGCTACCGCTGCGCGTGAGCATCGGCGCAGTGCGCATCGTCAACGGCGCCGCCAACTTCGCCGATTTCTGGATCCAGCCTAACTACGCCGTAAACCTGCAGAACATGAACGGCAGCATTCTCGGGCTGTCGTCGGACCCCAAGTCGCGCGCCAAGGTGGAATTCGAAGGCAAGGTGGACCGCTACGCCCCGGCGAACATCTCCGGCGAGATCAACCTGCTGTCCGCGGCGCTGTACAGCGACCTCAAGGTGAGTTTCAAAGGCGTCGAGTTGACGTCCGTGACGCCGTACTCCGGCCGCTTCGCGGGCTACAAGATCGAGAAGGGCAAGCTGTCCATCGACGTGGCCTATCTCGTCGAAAATCGCACGCTGACCGCCAAGCAGCGTTTCGTCATCGATCAGCTGGAGCTCGGCGAGCGGGTCGAAAGCGCCGATGCCGTGCGATTGCCACTCAAGCTGGCCGTGGCGCTGCTCAAAGATCGCAACGGCGTCATCGACATTGACCTGCCGATGACCGGCAGCCTCGACGATCCGCAATTCCGCATGGGGCCACTCATCTGGAAGGCGTTCGTGGGCCTCATCTCCAAGGCCGCCACCGCGCCGTTCAAATTACTCGGCAGCCTGTTCGGCGGTGGCGAAGAAATGAATGTCATCGAGTTCGACGCCGGCAGCGCCGCGTTCGACGCGGCGGCACAGGAAAAGATCGCCTCCATCACCAAGGCGTTGACCGAGCGGCCTGGTCTGCAACTGGACGTTCCGACCACGTACTCGCCGGAGCTCGATGGCGCATCGATTGCCTCGAGCCGGCTCGAGGGGCTGCTGCGTTCGTTACCGAAGGCGGACGAGGCGGCACTGGCCGATCCGGCGCGGCGCTTCGAGTTGCTGGTGACCCAGCATCACGCGGACTACGGGGCGCGCACCGCGCTGCCGCCGGCCGCGGTGGCGCTTTATGCCATGAAGAAAAGCGAACGGGACGCGCAAGCGTTCGCGGCCGCAAATGTGGAAATTGAACAGGCCATCGGGCAGAAGCACGCCGTCAGCGACCACGAGCTGGAGCAACTCGGGCAATCGCGCGCCCGCGCGATTCAGGATGCGTTGCTGGGAGCGGGCACCATCGAGGCTGCGCGCGTCTTCGTCCTGGGAGCGAGTCCTGCCGCGCCCGCGGAGAACAAGAGAGTGCGACTCGAGCTCAGCCTGAAATAGCGGGGCGCTTCCGCGCCCCACAGCCGATCAGGGTCGCTGCAGGAACCCACGCTCCGCCTTCTTGGCTTTCTTCGCCGCACGCTTTTCGTCGAAGGACTTCGCGGCCTTCTTCTTCGTGCTCTTCTTCTGGTCCATTCCTTTGCTCATGGCAGTGCTCCGATATGAGGAGTGGCGAGACTAGCAGCCATTGGCGTTGGCGTCATTTCAGAATGCCCGGCAGGTCGAGCCCGTGATTGCGCGCGGTATCGAGCGCGATCTCATAGCCCGCATCCGCGTGGCGCATGACGCCGGTCGCCGGATCGTTCCACAACACGCGCGCGATACGATTTGCAGCGGCCTCGGACCCGTCGCAAACAATGACAACGCCGGCATGTTGTGAGAACCCCATGCCGACGCCACCGCCGTGATGAATCGACACCCAGGTGGCGCCGGATGCGGTGTTCAACAGCGCGTTGAGCAGCGGCCAGTCGGAAACCGCGTCCGATCCATCACGCATGCCTTCGGTTTCGCGGTTGGGTGATGCGACCGATCCGGAATCGAGGTGATCGCGGCCGATGACTATTGGCGCCTTCAGCTCGCCGCTCGCCACCATCTCGTTGAAGGCGAGGCCGAGCCGATGCCGGTCGCCCAGTCCCACCCAGCAGATGCGCGCGGGCAGGCCCTGGAACTGGATGCGCTCGCGCGCCATGTCGAGCCAGCGATGCAGGTGCGCATCGTCGGGCAGAAGCTGTTTCACCTTCGCGTCGGTTTTCGCGATGTCATCGGGATCGCCTGACAACGCCACCCAGCGGAACGGCCCGACTCCGCGGCAGAACAGCGGCCGGATGTAGGCGGGCACGAAGCCGGGGAAATCGAAGGCATTCTTGACGCCTTCTTCGAGCGCCATCTGCCGGATGTTGTTGCCGTAGTCGACCGTCGGCACGCCGGCTTTCTGAAAGTCGAGCATGGAGTGCACGTGCGATGCCATCGATGCCCTGGCGGCCGCGCTGACCGCGGCGGGATCCGTGATGCGGGTCGCCTGCCATTTCTCCACGGTCCAGCCAATGGGCAAATACCCGTTGATGGGATCATGGGCTGAGGTCTGGTCGGTCAGCAGATCGGGCCGCACGCCGCGCCGGAAAAGCTCGGGAAGAATCTCGCCCGCGTTGCCGAGCAGGCCGACGGACACCGGGCGCTTTTCCTCGCACGAGCGTGCGATCAGTTCCAGTGCTTCGTCGACGTCCTCCGTGGCGTGATCGAGGTAACCGGATTTCAGGCGCATGTCGATGCGCGAGCGCTGGCACTCGATGGCGAGGCACGACGCCCCGGCCATGACCGAGGCCAGCGGCTGCGCGCCGCCCATGCCGCCGAGCCCCGCCGTGAGCAGCCACTTGCCCGCGAGACTTCCGCCATGGTGCTGCCGGCCCATCTCGACGAAGGTTTCGTAGGTGCCCTGCACGATGCCCTGGGAACCAATGTAGATCCACGAGCCGGCCGTCATCTGGCCGTACATCATGAGTCCCTTGCGATCGAGTTCGTTGAAATGCTCCCAGGTGCTCCAGCGCGGCACGAGGTTGGAGTTGGCTAACAACACGCGTGGCGCATCGGCGTGAGTTTGAAAAACACCAACGGGTTTTCCAGACTGGATGAGCAGTGTCTGATCGGCCTCGAGACGTTTCAGGGTCTCGACGATGCGGTCGAAGCTGTCCCAATCGCGCGCCGCGCGGCCGATGCCGCCATAGACGACGAGTTCATCTGGACGCTCGGCCACGGCCGGGTCGAGGTTGTTCATGAGCATGCGCAGCGGCGCTTCGGTGAGCCAGCTCTTCGCCGACAGCGTGGTGCCCGTGGCGGCGCGGATCACGCGACCAGGCGATATGCGCGGATCTTTGAGGGTCATGAGGATCTATCTCGCGAAAGTGGCGCAGGTGTCCAGAATATCGCGCAGCGCGACGCGCAGCGTCGCCGCATGCGCGTCCTCGAGCGGTGCCGGCCAGTTCGCTTCGGTCAGCTTGTCTTCGGGCTCGTACAGGTAGCCGCGCATGGCAAGCTCCATTTGCACGGCGTGAATGCCGTTTTGCGGCTTGCCATAGTGGCGCGTGATCCAGCCGCCGCGGAAGCGGCCGTTGGTCACATGATTGAACGACGACGCCTCGCAGATCTTCTCGATGCGCGCGATCAGCGCCGCATCGCAGGTGACGCCGTTGTTGGTTCCGATGTTGAACTGCGGCAGGGTTCCTTCGAACAGGCGCGGCACGTGCGAGCGGATCGAGTGCGCATCGAACAGCACCACGCGCGGATGCCGGGCGCGCAGGCGTTGAAGCTCGGAGTTGAGGGCGGCGTGATAAGGCTCGAAGTAGGCCGTGCGGCGGCGTGTTATCTCGGCCGCGTCCGGCTCGCGCCCGAACGGGTACAGCGGTTCGCCGTCGAAGGTTTCGAGCGGGCAAAGACTGGTGGTGGCCTGCCCGGGGTACAGCGAAGCGCCCGACGGATCGCGATTCACGTCGATGACGGTGCGCGACAACGCCGTGCGCATTGTGGTCGCGCCCATCTCGTGCGCGAAATCGTAGAGCACGTCCACCCAGTAGTCCGCGTCCTTGCGCGCGAGCCAGGACGAGACGAGATTCGCTTCGATGTCAGCGGGAATCTCCGTGCCGGTGTGCGGAAAACTCACCAACAGCGGTGCTTCGCCGTGGTGAATTGCCAGCCACTCGTGTCGCGCGGGCGCGGTCATTCGCCTTTCCACACGCGCCACTGCAACGGATTGGATCCCATCGCCGAGACCAGTTCCGCCGGGCGCCCGACATTCCAGATGGCGAGGTCGCATTGTTTGCCAGGCTCGAGCGTGCCGCGGCTTCGAGCGAGCCCGAGCGCCTGCGCCGCCGCGCGCGTGACGCCGATGAGGCACTCGTCGACCGTCATGCGAAACAGCGTCGCCGCCATGTTCATTGCCATCAGGATGGAGGTGAGCGGTGAGGTGCCGGGGTTGCAGTCCGTGGCGATCGCCATCGGCACATGGTACCGGCGCAACCACTCGATGGGCGGCAGGCGTGTTTCGCGCAGGAAATAGAACGCACCGGGCAAAAGCACGGCCGCGGTGTGTGCATCGCCCATGGCCTCGATGCCTTGCTCGTCCGCGTACTCGAGATGATCCGCGGACAGCGCGCGAAAGGCGGCGGCCATGGCGGCGCCCTGCATGTTCGAAAGTTGCTCGGCGTGGAGTCTCACGCGCAGGCCCTGAAGATTGGCGGCGTTGAACACGCGCTTGGTCTGTTCGAGCGAAAAGCCGATGTGTTCGCAGAACGCATCGACCGAATCGACCAGCCCTTCTTTCACCAACGCCGGCAACATGTTCCCGCAGATCTCGCTGATGTAATCGTCGGCGCGGCCAGCGAACTCGGGAGGCAGCGCGTGTGCGCCGAGAAACGTGGCGCTCACGGTCACACGGCGCTCGTGCGCCAGTGCGCGCGCCACCTTGAGTTGTTTGCGCTCATGCTCGAGCATGAGGCCGTAACCGGATTTGATCTCGATGGTGGTTACGCCTTCGGCGAGCAGCGCATCGAGCCGCGGCAGCGACTCGGCCACCAACTGCTCTTCGCTCGCGGCGCGTGTGGCATTGACCGTGGACAGAATGCCGCCGCCCTGGCGGGCGATGTCCGCGTACGCCACCCCGTTCAAACGCTGCTCGAATTCCTGGGCGCGATTGCCGGCGTACACCAGGTGCGTGTGACAGTCGATGAGGCCGGGGGTGATGAGGCGTCCCTGGCAGTCGATGTCCTCGGCGGCTTCGAGTTCGGGCCCATCGCTCCGCGCCCCGGCGTAGGTGATGAGCCCATCCTTGCAGGCAACCAGGCCGTCGGCGACGAGACCGAGTCCCTCGGATCCCACGAGAGTCGCAAGCTGAGCGTTGCGCCAGATGCGGTCACAGTGCATGCCGGAACCATATAGATGAGTCGCGCGGGCCGCCAGAGGTGCGGAGCCTCCGCCTATACTGCGCCGTTGGAGCCGCAATCACTTCAGGCGGAAAAAATAACGTGGCAGTTCATTTCGCATCCGTCTTGCTTCCCGAAGGCTGGGCGCAGAACGTCCGCGTCGAGATCGCGGGTGGCCGCTTCGAGAGCATCGAACGCGATGTGCCGCCGCGCGAGAGCGACGAACGCGTGACGGTCGCATTGCCCGGCATGTGCAACGTGCACAGCCACGGTTTTCAGCGCGGCATGGCGGGTCTCACCGAGTACCGCGGGCCCGAGGCGGACAACTTCTGGAGCTGGCGCACGCTCATGTATCGCTTCGTGGCGCGCATGACGCCCGCGGACCTCGAGGCCATCACCGCACAAGCCTACGTCGAGATGCTCGAGAGCGGATTCACGCGCGTGGGCGAGTTTCACTACGTGCACCACGATCCGGCCGGCAAGCCGTATGCGAATCCGGCCGAGACGGCGGCGAGCGTCGCCAGTGCCGCGAGTTCCGCGGGCATAGGTCTCACGCTGCTGCCGGTGTTC
>Ga0193717_1001595_pt1 | contig 13764 bp, 9 predicted proteins | sample U2c2metaG_FD_145900 | JGI IMG/M metagenome (GOLD analysis project Ga0193717, IMG submission 145900) | Soil microbial communities from a riparian zone of the East river system, Colorado, United States - U2c2 | ecosystem: Environmental > Terrestrial > Soil > Riparian zone | place: USA: East River... | reverse complement strand
CTGGAAAACCTCATAACGCCAGGTGCTAGCCTTGGGCGAAGGAAAAACGAATGCCGCTTTCGCTCCTCATCCTCCAGATCGTCACCCTCCTCGCCGTCGTCTTCCTTCTGCTCCGCAAGCAGGCAGCCCCCGAGCAAGACACCCGCCTCTCCCAGCTCCCCGACCAGCTCACTCGCCTGGACGTCCGCAACCAGGCCCTGGACGAGCACATCCGAACCTCCTTCGTTCAGATGCGCAACGACATCGCCACCGAGGCACAGCGCACCCGCGAGGCCAGCGAGACCGCCTTCGCCGCCCTCCGCATCGAAGTCACCGCCAGCATCTCCACCCTCGGCGCAACGCTGAACACCGGCCTTGCCGCCTTCCGCTCCGACAACAAGGCCTCCGACGACCTCCTCCGCAACGCCGTCCAGCACCACATGGACGCCATCACCCAGCGTATCTCCGCCTTCACCAACGACACCAACGAGCGCCACACCAGCCTCCGCGAGTCCCTCAACACCAAGCTCGCCGATCTCATGGCCAGCAACACCACACTGCAGAACCAACTCCGCACCGCCGTCGAAGAGCGCCTTACCAAGCTCAACGAAGACAACTCCAAAGAGCTCGAAAAGATGCGCCAGACCGTCGATGAGAAGCTCAACGACACCCTCCAGACGCGACTCACCGAGTCCTTCGGCCAGGTCACCGACCAACTCAACAAGGTCCACAGCGGCCTCGGCGAGATGACCAAGCTCTCCGACGGCGTCAACGATCTCAGCCGCATCTTCACCAACGTCAAGTCCCGCGGCGGCTTTGCCGAAGTCCAGCTCGGCATGTTGCTCGAGCAGATGCTCGCCCCCAGCCAGTTCCTTCGCAACGCCAAGGTCAAGGAGGGCTCCCTGGAGGTCGTCGAGTTCGCCGTCCGCTTCCCCGGTCACGCAGGAGAGACCCTGCTGCCTATCGATGCCAAGTTCCCGCGCGAAGACTGGGAGCGCCTCGAGGCCGCCTACGAGAGCAACATCCCGGAGAACATCGCCGCCGCCGGCAAGGCCTTCGAGGCTGCCATCCGCACCGAAGGCGAGCGCATCTGCAAAAAATACATTAATCCACCCATCACCACGCCCCACGCCATCATGTTTCTTCCCACCGAAGGCCTCTATGCGGAGGTCATGCGCCGCGACGCCCTCCAGGCCGAGATCCAGTCCCGCTGCCAGGTCACCATCGCCGGACCCAGCACCCTCTCAGCCATCCTCACCAGCTTCCAGATGGGCTTCCACATGCTCGCCATACAGGAGAAGGGCGACGAGGTCTGGAAGGTACTCGAAGGAACCAAGCGCGAGTTCAACACCTTCGAGACCCTCATGACCAAGATGGAATCTCAGGTCGGCACCGTGCAGAACACCATTCAGAAGCTCGGCGTCCGTACCCGCGCCATCAATCGCACCCTGCGCGAAGTCGGCGAAGTGGACAACAACGCCCCCGTCAACAACCTCATTGGCTTCGAAGAGATGGCTGGCGTCGCCCCTCTTCTTGCCGCCTCCGCTGACGAAGAATAGGGCTCCCGGTCCGATATCCCCCATTACACATCGCCCGCTTTGCTTTACACTCTGCTAGGCGCTCAGTATTCTTGTGATTGGCTGTGTTGACCACCTCGCACATTCACCAATAGGTTTTGATTCTAGAAGTAAACAGGAGAAGGACATGGCAGTAGTAGATGAAAAGGTCAAACAGATTATCGTCGAGCAGCTTCAGGTGGATGAAGCCGAAGTCACCCCCGGTGCGAGCTTTCAGGAAGATCTCGGCGCCGACTCCCTCGACGTAGTCGAGCTCGTCATGCAGTTCGAAGAAGCCTTCGACATCCAGATCCCCGACGAAGATGCCGAGAAGATCAAGACCGTTAAAGATGCCATCGATTACATCGAAAAGAACCAGAAGGCGGCTAAGTAACAATGGAGCAGCGTCGCGTCGTCGTAACCGGCCTTGGCCTCATCTGCGGGGTCGGTAATACCGTGTCCGAAGTCTGGCAAGGTCTGCTTGCAGGCAAGAGCGGCATGGCCGAGATCAAAGCCTTCGATCTCACCGGCCATCCTGTCCGCTTCGCCGCCGAGGTCAAGAACTTCGACCCGTTGCAATTTATCGACAAAAAAGAGGCCCGCAAGATGGGCCGCTTTATCCACTTGGCCATCGCCGCGGCCGATGAGGCCATGAAGCACTCCGGCCTTCAGGTCACCCCGGAGATCGCCGACCGCTTCGGCGTTCACATCGGCTCCGGCATTGGCGGCTTCGACGTCATCGAGCGCGAACACTCGGCCATGCTCGCCGGCGGTCCGCGCAAGATCTCGCCCTTCTTCATCCCTGGCTCTATCGTCAACCTCGCCGCCGGCCACGTCAGCATCCGCTACAACGCCAAAGGACCAAACGAGGCCACCGCGACAGCCTGCACCTCCAGCGCCCACTCCATCGGTGACGCCTTCCGCATCATCCAGCGCGGCGACGCCGACGCCATGATCGCCGGAGGCACCGAGGCCGCCATCACCCCCATGGGCGTCGGTGGATTCGCCGCCATGAAGGCCCTCTCCACCCGCAACGAAGACCCCGAACACGCCTGCCGTCCCTTTGACAAGGATCGCGACGGCTTCGTCGTAGGGGAAGGCGCCGGCATCCTCATCATGGAGGAGCTCGAGTTCGCCAAGGCACGCGGCGCCCATATTCTCGCCGAGGTCATCGGCTACGGCATGTCCGCCGATGCCTTCCACATGACTGGCATGGCTCCCGAGGGCGAAGGCTGCTTCCGCGCCATGTCCGCCGCTCTCAAGGTAGCTGGCATCTCACCCGACAAGATCGACTACGTCAACGCGCACGCCACCTCGACGCCCCTGGGCGACGCTCTCGAATCGCAGGCCATCGAAAACGTCTTCGGCGAGCGCGCGAAGAACGGAACACTCCTCGTCAGCTCCACCAAGTCCATGACCGGTCATCTCCTCGGCGGTGCAGGCGGACTCGAAGCCGGCATCACCATCATGGCGATGCTCGAGCAGACGGCCCCCCCGACCATGAACATCGTCGAGCTAGACCCCCAGTGCCGCCTGAACTACGTCCCCAACAAACCTCAGGCTGCGAAGATCGACTATGCCCTATCCAACTCCTTCGGCTTCGGCGGAACCAATGGCTCTCTCGTCTTCAAGCGCTGGACCGAGTAAGCTCTTCCGCTCTCATGAACAGAAAAGGCACGGCTTCCGCCGTGCCTTTTGCATTTCCAACGGAAGCTCCACAACCAGCCCCACGCAGATACCTAGCTCGTCGCCACAGCAATCCCAATGCTGATCACCATGCCAATCACCCACCACCCCATTACCACGGCGGTGGCCTTGCCCTTCGACACCTTCGCGACGATCGCAGTCCCGATCACCAGCAGCGCCAGCTGCCACAATCCGATCACATCGAAGAAGCTCAGGATCGTCTTCGCCACTGGCCCGGCGTCGGGCATGTAGTAGGCAAGATTCGTCCCCACTGGATTCCGCATATCGTAGGAATCGGCGTTGCCACCAAATAGCAGCGTCACGATCGTCAACAACCCCGTCAGCAGCCTCGGCAGCCCGGCATACATGCACACCGCGAACATCTGTCCAAACGTCGCCTGAGCGCCCAGCCCGAAGTTGAAGGTCGCCCAGTAGAGCATCGCCCCAATCGACACAAAGATCAGAATGAAGACAAAGGCCCCATAGCTCGAATAGCGATAGCCCTTGCCCATCGCACGGATCTGCGTCGCCCTCTGTTCCGGGGTAAGGCTCGCCAACTTCTCCTCTTGCTTCGCGTTCTGGTGGACCTGATTCTCCGCCACGCGCTCGAAGCCTACCTGCTTGTCGACTACGACAGTAGTTCCGAGCGTCACCAACACCGCCAGCAAAAACGGCAGCCACCAACTCGTACTCCGCAGAATATCCGTAAAGGTCTTCGACGGAGCGACGAATGTATCCACCACGCGCTCTACCTGGCTCAACCCCTTTCCCTGTCCATCCAAAACCAAGCTATCGCTCACGCTCTTCTCCTGAAGTTTGTCTGGTCCATCGAGTGGCGCATCCGACTTAGTCGAAAAAAATCGTTGTCGGATTGTAGCCCGCCTCAGGCCCACCTCAAATAGAAATCTTGCATCTGCCCGCGACTGTTTCTATCGCTGACCTTTCAAAAAAGGAGATGACATGTTTCCATCAAATGCCAATTGCAGTAGACACCCTACATCATTGAGGTGTAGCGTGCCTACATCTATGATCGGAAGAAACCAATACAAGAATCGCATCGAATTGCTCCAGGGCACGCTGGACATGCTTATCCTTCGCACCTTGCAATGGGGTCCATCGCACGGTTATGGCATCGTGCAGACGCTTCGCACCAGCTCAGGAGATGCACTTCAGGTCGAGACTGGATCCCTCTATCCCGCGCTCCATCGGCTGGAGCGTCAGGGCTGGGTGAGCTCTGAATGGAAGGTAACGGAGAGCAATCAGCGGGCAAAGTTCTACCGCCTCACCGCTACCGGCAAGAAGCAGTTGGCAGCCGACCTTGGCCGATGGCAGCAGATGGTCGATGTCATCGGCTCAATCATGCATAACGATCCTGAGGGAGGCAGAGCATGAACTTCTTTGGCAGCTTCGAGAGGCGGAAGACAGAACTGGACGAAGAGATCGAGGCCCACATCCGGATGGATGTGCAGAGCCGGATAGATCGGGGCGAGTCCAGCGAGCAGGCACACGCAGCGGCCATGCGCGAGTTCGGAAACGTCCCACTCGTCAAAGATGTGACCCACGGACTCTGGCGATGGCGCCGGATGGAGCGTCTCGCGCAAGACCTCCGGTATGCGTTCAGGTCATTCAGGCGGTCTCATCACAACACTTGCAATCGGAATCGGCGCGACGTGTGCGATGTTTACAGTGGTCGATCACGTATTGTTGCGATCGCTACCCTACCAGAACTCCAATCAACTAGTAGATGTAAGGGCGGCCGGCAAGAAGGGAGTAGTCGACTTCGGCAGCCCCTATCTGGACATTCAGCAATGGCGTGAGCGTAGCCGCTCCTTTCAGGAGATCGCGTTCTACAACCGCAATAACAACCGCGTCTCCTTCCTCGAGGGCAATACAGGAGCGATGCAGGTCAGCGCTCCCAGAGTAGGCGCAAGCCTGTTCAGAACCCTGGGTGTCCATCCCGCGATGGGCCGCGACTTCGACGAGCAACAGAATAGCGGGGGCGTCAGGCCCGAAGAGGCGCAGACACTCATCCTGAGCGATGCAGTATGGCGCACCGCCTATGGCAGCGACACAGCGATCCTCGGCAAGACAGTCAAGCTGAGTGGAATCTCCTACACGGTATCGGGTGTGATGCCACGCGGATTTGCGTTTCCGTTCGGAGGCACTCTACCTGCAGTGTGGCTGCCCGTCGTACTGGGAGATAAGGACGCCGTGCGAACGCGTAACGACGCCCCACACTACGACGTGATGGCCCGCTTGAAGCCCGGCTCGAGCATACGTGCCGCCGAAGCCGACTTGAAGGTGATCCAGGCGGATGTCGCCAAGGCCTACATAGACCCCTACGATCGCGAACTAGTCACGTCGATTAGCCTGCAACGATACGGAGACTCTCTCGTCCGCGGTGACCTTCGAAAGGCTCTCTTCGCGCTCTTCGGTGCATCAGGCTTGCTCTGGCTCATCGCCTGCGTGAACGTAACGAGCCTCTTGCTCGCACGCTCCACGGCAAGGCAGCGGGAGATCGCCGTGCGTGGCGCACTCGGAGCGAGCCGAGGTCAGATCGTGCAGCAGTTGCTGATAGAGGGCCTGCTCCTGAGCGGCTTCGCCTCTATCCTCGGAATCGGTATAGCAACGCTGACTCTGAAGCTCTTCGAACACGGCCTTACGACGCAGTTCAATATTCACCAGCGGTTGACGCCGAACCCTTCGGTCATCGTCGCCCTACTGGGCCTCACGATGCTCAGTGCCCTTCTAACCTCTGCCTGGCCGGCGATCGGTGCGGCAAAGGCGTCAATCGAACCCGCCCTGCGACAGGGCAGCCAGCAAAATGGCGCTGGTCGCGTACAACACCGAACAAGAACACTACTAGTGATCACCGAGATCGCGATGTCGCTGACCCTGCTTGTCGGATGCGGTCTGCTGCTGCGAACCATCTATGCGCTCCGGCACGTGCCGCTGGGATTCCGCACAGATCATGTGATCGTCGCCAACATGCGAATTCCTGCCTACAGGTTTGTGGGGCGCGACATGAGGACGGAGCTCTATCAGCCACTGGTGGATCGGGCAAAGCATCTGCCCGGTGTTCAGAGCGCAGCCTTGGTGACCGAGGTGCCACTGGGCAAGACCTTCAGAATGACGTTCTCCTTCGGGGTCTCCGGTAACAGTGCCGCCGAAGTGCGAAGGCGCGACATGAGAGCACAGTTTCGTGCCGTTGGCCCCGAGTTGCAGGAGGTCTTCGGGTTCCGCATGTTGAAGGGAAGGTTCTTCAACGAGACGGATACTGCAAGCTCCCAGGGAGTCGTGGTGGTAAACCGCGCGTTTGTGAGGGAGTACTTTGGAGACGATCGAGACCCCGCCGCGATCCTCGGCGAGAGCCTCCTCCCTCTGGACAAGACCAGGCGGGCGGTAGTGATCGGTGTCCTCGATGATGCCCGTCAGGTCTCCGTGGCCGAGCAGTCTCAACCCGAGATAGAGGTCTGTCTCCCGCAAATAACCCCCGGCAGCAGTTTTTACAGAAATATCGAAGGCATCGCGATGGACTTGGCGGTGCGGACGGAGCGAAGCCCGGCATCGGTGATCCCCGAACTCCGGGTGCTGATGACCAAAGCAAGCCCAGAGCTGGCGGCAAGCGACTTCAAGACCATGGACGAAGTTGTGGAAGACTCCTACGGGAGCCAGCAGCTTGCCGCGCGTCTGCTGTTGATCTTTGGAGGATCGGCATTGCTCCTGTGCATCGCCGGCATCTACGGTCTCCTGGCATACCTTGTCGCACAGCGCACCAGGGAGTTGGGTCTGCGAATCGCACTGGGCGCCCAGAGGGGAGACGTGATGTGGCTCGTGTTGCGCCAGGCTGGATGGATGTTGGTTGTGGGGTCCGGCATAGGCTTGGCGCTGGCCTATCTCGGAAGCCTCGGTCTGAGGATGTTCCTGTACGGTGTGAAGCCGGATGATCCATGGACGATGGGAGCAGTCACGCTTCTACTGCTCATAGGCGGACTAGCCGCCTCATACCTTCCCGCAAGACGCGCAGCGATGATCGACCCAATGCAAGCCCTGCGCACAGACTAACAGTCCGGACGTTCTTTATGGATTGCCCGTTAACCAGGAGGAACTAGGGAGCTACACAGCCAAAGCACGGCGTCACCCGGATTGATTGCTAAGAAAGACCCCCGATTCGTCGTAGATGCTTGCGCTGCCGCCTCTGTAGTCTGCCCAAGAGCCATCTATTGCGAAGAGGCTGATATGTTCATTTAAGGAGCAGGGAAATCAGTAGCTCTACAGACGTACGGTATTCGACCGTAAAGAGAGCAAAAATACCGCCACAAGTGGTATGTTGTCAGCTGTAACTCCTGCTGACCCGCTTTGAAGTATTCCCTTTTTCATGTTCTTTTGAGGTGAGATCAAATGTCGTTCCAACTAAACATCAATCGGAAGCCTCGAACGGTCGAAGCCTCAGATGACACGCCGTTGCTATGGGTGCTGCGCGACGTACTCGACATGAAAGGTACCAAGTACGGCTGTGGGGTAGGCATGTGCGGTGCCTGCACGGTGCTCATGGACGGCCGCGCCATCCGCTCCTGCCTGACCCCGGTCTCTCAGGCGACGGGCAGCATCACCACCATCGAAGGGCTGGGGGAGAACGGCAAATTGCACGCGCTACAACAGGCCTGGATCGACCTTGACGTTGCCCAATGCGGCTATTGCCAGGGTGGCCAGATCCTTAGTGCGGCGTCGTTGCTGGCGCAGCATCCCAAACCGACTGACGCCGAGATCGAAACGGCGATGACCGGCAATATCTGCCGCTGCGCCACATATAACCGCATCAAGGCGGCGATCCATCAGGCTGCCGGTTCTCAAGCCGAGACGAAAGGATAAATCCATGCCGGCGACTGAAACATTCGCACAATTTGATGCCGATATGCAGGCCCTCATCACGGAGGTGGAGACGATCTCGCCTCCGGTTGCAACCATAGGGCGTCGATCCTTCCTGAAGCTGGCGGGCTTTGCGGGCGGCGGGCTGGTGCTGGCCTTCAATTTCGATACGCGCGTTGCCCGAGCAGCCGATGGGGGCGACGTGACCACGCTCAATGCGTTTGTGCGGATTGCGCCGGACAATACCGTCACGCTCTATTCCAAGGGCCCGGAGATCGGTCAGGGGATCAAGACCGCCTTCGGCCTGATCCTCGCCGAGGAACTGGATGCCGACTGGAACACAGTGAAAGTCGATCAGGCGCCGATCAATCCAAAGGTCTATGGCTCTCAGGGTGCCGGCGGCTCCACCTCAATCCCGCGCGCATGGGATCAGTTGCGTCAGGCCGGCGCCACAGCGCGGGCCATGCTCATCGCTGCTGCGGCCAAAAAATGGAGCGTGCCGGTGAGCGAATGCAGCGCCGCTGCCAGCGTCGTCACACACACGCCCTCTGGCCGCAAGTTATCCTATGGTGCTTTGGCTAAAGCGGCGGCGTCTCAGCCGGTACCCGATCCGAACAAAGTGCAACTGAAGGCGCGCGCCGATTACAAGCTTCTGGGCAAACGCTATACCGGGGTCGACAATCTGAAGGTCGTTACCGGCCAGCCGCTGTTCGGCATCGATGTACAGATGCCGGGCATGCTGTACGCTAACTACGCCAAGTGTCCCGCGGTCGGCGGCAAGGTCAAGACCGCCAATCTGGACGAGATCAAGAAGATGCCGGGCGTCGTCGACGCCTTCGTGCTCGATGGCACCGGCACCCCGGCTGAGGTGATGCCGGGTATTGCAATCATCGCCAGATCCACCTGGGAAGCGTTCAAGGCTAAAGACGCGCTGAAAGTAGAGTGGGATGAAAGCGGTGCGTCCAAGGATTCGCTCACCCAGTTCGCGACCAAGGCGAAGGAGATCGCGGCCCAGATGCCGGCCCCGGCCAACAATGTAGGCGATGTCGATGCCGCCTTTGCCTCCGGCAAGGTGGTCGAGGCGTCCTACGACTACGCCATGGTCTCGCATCAGCAGTTGGAACCACAAAACAGCACCGCCTGGTGGCACGACGGCACCATGGAGATATGGACGCCCAGCCAGATGGCAGATCGCGGCCTGGCGCTTGTCGCCAAGATGCTGAAGTTGCCCGAAGACAAGGTGACCGTCCACCAGACCCGCGCCGGAGGCGGCTTCGGTCGCAGGTTGGCGAATGACTATATGTGCGAGGCCGCGGCTATCGCCATGAAGGTCAATGCGCCGGTCAAGCTTCAATGGAAACGCGAAGACGATTTCGCACACGACCTCTTCCGCGCTGGCGGATATCACTTCTTGAAGGGTGCCGTCGACAAGGCCGGCAAGCTCTGTGCCATCCAGAACCACCTCGTTTCCTTCACGGCTGACGGAACCCGTCCGGTCTCCGGCGGCGGGCGCAGCAACAACAGCTTCCCCACCGACATGGCGCCGAACGTCCGTTATGCCGTCAGCCTGATGCCGCTGCAAATTCCGTGTGGCCCCTGGCGCGCGCCTACTGACAATGTCCAGATGTTCGTGGCGGGAAGCTTCCTGCATGAACTCTCTGTGGCGGCGGGATGCGACCATGTAAAGTTTCTGCTGGATTGGGTCGCCCGGCCGCTGGCACCACCCGCCGGCCCTGCTGAAGGTCCGCCCCCCGATCCCAGCCGCAGTTTCAATGCCAGCCGGGCCGCCGGCGTGATTAAGATGGCGGCGGAGAAGTCGGGTTGGGGCAGGAAGCTTCCTTCTGGCAGAGGACTGGGTATCGCCTTCAGTTGCGCCTATGGCGGCCATGTCGCCGAGGCGGTCGAGCTGAGCGTCGATGCGAAGAAACACGTCACCGTCCACAAGATCACCGTCGTCGCTGACATCGGCCCCATCATCAACATGAGTGGTGCGGAGAACCAGGCCCAGGGCGGCGCCATCGATGCGCTGTCCACTGCCATGGGGTTGGAGATCGGGGTTGAGCAGGGCCGCGTCCAGCAGGCCAACTTCGGTGACTATCCGCTTCTAAGAATACGCAGCGCTCCGCCGGTGGAGGTTCATTTCATTCAGTCGGACTTCCGCCCCGCAGGTCTGGGCGAACCTTGTGTGCCGCCTCTGGCCGCAGCGCTGGGCAACGCAATCTTCGCGGCTACCGGCGAGCGGGTGCGGACGATGCCATTCAAGCGAGCGGGCTATACGATCTAGGGCGTGTCATCGATTGATACATATGGTGATGGCGGTGATAGCGGCGAGGAAGTTGCCGGCGGTTTTGTCATATCGGTAGCGATGGTGAACCGCTCCGGCTCGGCAGCATCCCCGCGATTCGCTCCCATTGTTTGCTTGTAGCCGCGACGGTTCTCAGCGGGAGTTTTCAACCGCTCAATTACTGCTGTCGAATAGGTCGATTCGCTCCAGCGACAACGCCGTCCTAAACCGTCACGTAGCTGTACCGGCCTTCGATCTGCAACAGCGCAATCGCCGACACCATCGACGCCACCACCAACATGGGGCACGGTATGCGCCAACATGTCGCGAACAATGGTCTCTGGGTCCTCGCTCAGGTTGTAGTGCTTGATCAGCTGCCGTGCCTGCTCCTCCAACGCCGTATGGCAACTCAGAAAATGCACTCCGCGCCGCTGCAACCCGCTGCATGCTCGCGTCCTGCAGCGGAGAACTCTCGTCGTTGGGATCCGAGCTCGCCGTGATCCGAGCGGCCTCCTCGCTGAGTGCGCTCTGGTAAAAGGGATTTCTCACCGCAGGCTCGCCAGTCTTGGGATCGTTGATCTTCAGCCACGCCCCGATCTTGTACTCGCTCCACACAGAATCGTCGTAGTTCAGCAGGTTGGCCGGTCCATGTAATCCGCCGATCACACGGATCTGGTCTACGGGAACCCAAATCCAAAATGGAGCCCGTTCGTGAGCGCTACGCGAACCACATCTTGTGGATGGCGGTTTGTCGCATCATTCTTACGGTATGGGACACCACAAGGAAGAAGATCTGTTGCGGTGGCGTGGTCTTGTATCGGAGCAGGTAGCAAGCGGCACGAGTGTAGCTGCGTTCTGTCGTGATCGCGGATTACGCGACTGGCAGTTCTACGAGTGGAAGAAGCGCTTACGTTCCCCCGCAGCGGCGCCGTTTATCGCTGTGGAGCTAGCATCCACGGAGGCGGCATCGGCACAGCCAGGGCCGATGTCAGGGATCGAGATACGGCATCGCCGTGGCTGGAGCCTGATGGTAGAACCCGGCTTCGACGCAAATCAGCTGCGTCGTTTGCTGGCCGTTCTGGAGATGGCGTCGTGATCGGTCTGCCGAGTCTGCAGGCGTTGGATGGCGCGCCGGGTCCACGGATCTGGCTGGCAGTTGAAGCGACCGACATGCGGTGCGGGGTGTGACATGAAGCTGATTCAACGATTGTTCAACATGGACTCATCATGAAGTGAACCTGCGGTTCCGTCCGCAGTAGTCTATCGGCACTGGCGTGATTGGTAACGGTCACGTCGGAAGCTGCCGAGACAATATCCTCCGCGCAAGCGATGGAGATTGCCGTGAGGGGATCTCCTTGACTGCCAGCGTCAAGGCGGTCAGAGGGTTAGGCTGGATGACACGCCCAATATATGTGAACCGCCGCAGGCATCGTTAGCATGGACCAGCCAAAGACGCTGATAGGCTGAGGCCAAAAGGTAAAGCAGTCGGCTGACCTGATAACCGCGACAGGTCACACGGACATTCAGACTGCCGGTGTGAAGGCGGGGGCTAAATCATTCTTGTCGTTGAATCGGAACATGGAAACCCCGTTGACCTCCCCAGATTTGGGGAAAGCGCCTCGTAAGAGTCGCCGACAGGTCAGCGGGGAGAGGATGCTGGAGAAAGCAAAGGCCGCTCTGTAATGGAGCGGATAAGAAGTGGCAACTTCTCTGCGATAAGCAGGCAGACTTCCAGCAGGTCATGAAGGACGAGAAAGCAGGCAGAACCATCGTATGAGGAAATCGCAAATGAACGCGGAACACAACGCGTGTGCACCCTCAGCCGCCGTGGAGCATTGGGGCCAGATCGACTGGAAACGATGCGAATGGCAGGTAGCTCGGCTGCAGGCGCGTATCGTCAAGGCATCCCAGATGGGCCGTTGGGGCAAGATCAAAGTCTTGCAACGGCTGCTCACCTGCTCGTTCAGCGGGAAGGCTCTGGCCGTGAAACGAGTGACAGAGAACAAGGGCAAGCGAACCTCCGGTGTGGACCGTGTACTCTGGTCTACGCCGCAATCCAAACTCAAAGCGATCGCATCGCTACAGCGCCGGGGATATCGTCCGCTGCCGTTACGACGGGTGTATATTCCGAAATCCAACGGCAAGTTGAGGCCGCTCTCGATTCCCGCGATGAAGGACAGAGCCATGCAGGCGCTATATCTGATGGCTCTGGAACCCATCGCTGAAACCTTCGCGGACCCTAACTCTTATGGTTTCCGGAAAGGCCGCTCTACCGCAGACGCCATCGAACAGTGCTTCAAATTTCTGTCGAAAAGCGACGCGCCAGAGTGGATTCTTGAAGGAGACATCAAAGGCTGTTTCGACCACATCAGTCATCGATGGCTTCTTACCCATGTACCTATGGACAGCGTCATCCTTGAGAAGTGGTTGCGATGCGGATTCCTCGAAAACTCGAAAAGGTTCGCCACCGAGGAGGGTACCCCACAAGGGGGAATCATCTCACCGACGCTGGCGAACTTGACCTTGGATGGTCTGGAATCCCTCCTGAAGACGACATTCCCGTCACGTAAGGAAAAAGGAAAACAGGTTTATTCGAAGGTGCATCTGGTGCGCTACGCCGATGACTTTATCATCACCGGTCGTAGCCAGTCTCTGCTGGTCAACGAAGTTTTACCGCTGGTCGAAAAGTTCCTGCGTGAGCGGGGTCTGGAACTCTCAGCGGAAAAAACTCAGGTGACACACATCCAGAAAGGGTTTGATTTTCTCGGCCAGAACATACGCAAGTATGGAAGGAAATTGTTGATCACGCCTGCCCAAAAGAACGTGCAGGCGGCTCTGACAAAACTCCGGGGGATCATCGAGAAGAATAAATCGGCGACACAGGAAAATCTGATTGTCCAGCTCAACCCCGTCATACGGGGATGGGCCAACTATCATCGGCACTGTGTTGCTAAACGTGCGTTCGCGCGCATGGACTTTGAGATATGGCGCAAGCTGTGGTGGTGGAGCTATCGCAGACATCCGCAAAAGAACGCCGCATGGGTGAAGAATCGTTACTATCATGTCATCGGCGAACGGACGTGGAGATTTGCGGCGCGCACCACAACACAGAGTGCCCTAGGGCAGTCTTCATGGAAGCAACTGCTCTACGCGGGGAGTACACCGATACAACGACACCGAAAGATCAAAGGGGAGGCCAACCCCTTCGATCCCCGATGGAGTTCGTATTTCTCGCAAAGGGGAAAAGGTTCGACGGTACGACAAACTGTCGCGGATGACCGGCTCTCCACCCCAGAGAGCTTACACATGGCTTGAGCCGGATGAAGGGAAACTTTCATGTCCGGTTCTTAGGGGAGGGAGCGTCAGCAATGACGCTCTCTTACCCGACTT
>Ga0193717_1001594_pt1 | contig 13779 bp, 11 predicted proteins | sample U2c2metaG_FD_145900 | JGI IMG/M metagenome (GOLD analysis project Ga0193717, IMG submission 145900) | Soil microbial communities from a riparian zone of the East river system, Colorado, United States - U2c2 | ecosystem: Environmental > Terrestrial > Soil > Riparian zone | place: USA: East River... | reverse complement strand
GGCCGCAAGCACTGGTTGAACGACTGGATCGAGTCGGCCGGTGTGCTGCACGCGCTCGGTCTTGCGAAGGAACCGGACACGCTCGCGCTCACGCTGCGGCTCGTCGATGGCCGCACGATCGATCGCAGCATCGACATGGTGCCGGCAAAGGATCTGCCGCCGACCGCCGAGCTCGAGCGCCTGTGGTCGCCCGAGCCGATCGCCGGAGAACACGGCTGGACCGCTGCGCTCGGCACCGGCGATCTGCCGCTGTATCTGCAGGATGCGAATCGCCCGTTCCGCGCTGTTCCGCTGCCGGACAAGCAGGCCTTGTATGTGCAGTTTCGATCCAACGAAGACGAGAAAGACTTTCCGATCGCGAAATTCACCGACGAGGTGCGCAAGACGATCGCGGACACGCATCCGCCCAACCTCATCGTCGACCTACGCTTCGACGTCGGCGGCAATCTCCTGACCACGCTGGACTTCATGCGCCAAGTGCCGAGCCTCGCCGGAAAACACACCTGGCTGCTGGTCGGCCCGTACACCTTTTCCGCAGGCATCATCTCCGCAGCCGCGATCGAGAAGCACGGTGGAAACCGCGTCACCCTCCTCGGCGAGCCGATCGGCGATCGCCTGCACTTCTGGTCGGAGGGCGCGAACATCCCGTTGCCGAATTCGCACCTGAGCTTTCGCTACACGAACGGCCAGTTCGACCTCGCCAACGGCTGCACCGGCGCGCCCGCCTGCATGGACGATATGTATCCGATCAACGTGAACGGCGTATCGCTCGACCCCGACATCCCCGCACGACTCGACGCTGAAGCGTATTTCGGGAAGGCCGATCCGGCGATGGACGCCGTCGCAAAGGACATTGCGGCGCGAGCCGGCGTTACGTGTGCGACGGAAACGGCAGCGCGCGTCGCCGACAAGGCGCCGCGTCGATGATCGACAGCATCGCCGGCGACGACGAGCGCAACGCATCATCGCGATCCCTTCGCTTCACCATCGGCGCGTTCGAATTCACCGCCCGATTCGAAGCACGCCTCGCTCCGCGTTCCGCCGCGGCACTCGCGCGCCTGCTTCCGCTCGATCGCCCGGCGCTGCACGCGCGCTGGAGCGGCGAGGCCGCGTGGGTGCCGCTCGACTCCAGCTTTAGGCTCGATCCCGAGAACGCGACCGCGTATCCGCAGCCCGGACAAATCCTGCTGTACGCAGGAACGACGAGCGAACCCGAACTGCTGATTCCCTACGGCGCCTGCGCCTTCGCGAGCCGCGCCGGCGCGCTCACCGGAAATCACGTGGCGACGATCGACACGCCGCTGCCGGCGTTGCGCGAGATCGGCGAGCTGTTGCTGTGGAAAGGCGCGCAGAGACTGAAAGTAGATTGGGATTGATCCAGTCGAGGAGCACGCCGCATCCGAGAATCCTTCCCCCGCTCGCGGGGGAAGGTGCCGGCAGGCGGAAGGGGGCGCCCTTGTGGCGCAGGAAGGTTGCAAGCGCCCAGGGCAAACCTCTCATGAACTCTTGTTGCAGACCAACCAATCCTAGACACATAGCCGCGGAAGTCTGTCATCCCAAACAGCACCAGGCGCGGTCTTCCTGATTCGTCGGGTTCGACGATGGCGCCATCATCGCAGCCGCGAATTAACCAATCCACGTATTGCTGCGGCAGGGGAATTGGCACGCGAACCACGCTTCATTCTGCTTTCCCCGTGCAAGCGCCACATAGTCGTGGCCGTGGAAACCATAGTAATGAGCGTGCTCAACCGGCTGTAGACGCTCGCCGATCGCCTGCATGTAAAATTTTTCCTACATCCTGCACTTGTCCGCGCAGGGGTCGGGTTCATTTGTTCTTGGGATCAAACGAACCAACCCATTACTGTGCTCTTGGAATAAATGAACCCGACCCCCGGCATCACCCTGGCGGTTCGTCCCTAATCGCGCAGCACGTCTTCGAGAAACGTCTTCACATAACCCTGTCCGTCCGCGGTCGCGGAGCCAGGAATCAAGTGTCCGCCGTGGACAGCCCATTCGTGCCAGAACAGCCACTGACGTGCGAGCCCGTCGCCCATCCGCTTGCTGCTCGAAAGGCCGTTGCCATCCCAGTCGCGAAGCACTTCGAACAGCAAGGGGTTCGATGTCGCCGATGGCGGGTACGTCCAGTAATTGTCCCAATCGACATCCAGCGGAAGCATCGTGACGTCGACCTTGGTGTTTGCGATCTTTCGCTTGATGTCCTCGTACTCGGCTTTCGATGACCATGCGTGCGGCGTGGTAATGAAGAACGCGCGCAGACCCGTTTTCCGGGCGCTGGCAACCTCGAGAGCCGGCACGCCCGGCTTGAACAGATTGTCGGCGACCGGCGCGGCATCGCAGCTGATGATCCGGGCGATGTCCGGCGCATTTGCCTTCAATGCAGCGAACATCGACGCGTTCGCCGCGCTGCTGCCAAGCAACCATATGGCTCGCTCGAACGTCGGCGTCGCTCGCACGGAGCGACCGACGGCGCTGCGCATCCAGAGCAGGCGCCGTGCGCTGCTCATGACCTTCTTGAGTTCTCCTCCTTTTGCCAATGCCGCATAGCCGCCCTGTTCGAATACGCCCTTTGTGCCGTCGAATCCGAGTGGCAAGAACGCGATGTCCTCGGCGGGACTGCGACTGAGCGCGCCTTCGACGCTCGCCGGACGAAACGCGACTTGCACGGACTTTCTGACCATGTCGATCGGATCAGGGGGATCGATGGCGGGTGCAGGCGTGATAGGGATCAAGCGCAAGCACATGAACTGCAGGATCATCGGCTTGGGGTCGCTTCCCTTCTTCTTCTGCTTGGCAAGGAACCTGGACAACGACAGCGGCGACAACAGCCAGCGCGCCAGGTGGAGCATGGTCGTATTGCCGTGCCTGGGATGCAGAAAACCGGCCGCATCGCTGGTGTAAAAGAAGCTGTTGAACCCCGCAGGCGCACGAAAGAACACGATGTCGGCACCTGCGCGCTTCTTTGATTCCCTGGATGCTTCCGGCGGCGCGCCGGCTGCCGCCTGCGGCGACACCGCGACGAACCACAGCATCGGCGCCGCGCCGCTGGTCCATGCGAGCACGCGCAGCAAATCCGATCGTCCGCCAAGATCGCTATCGAGATACCAGCCCCATTCGTCCTTGGCGGCCCAGTTCGCCCACCACAGTTCAGTGACGTCGATGAATTCGCAATTGATCTGGGCGCCGGTTGCCAGCACGGTCAGCAGCGGGCACGCGCCCAGCATGATTCGGCGCGTCGGCGAGATCTTTTGCGCCGGACCGCTGGTCCGGTTCTCGTATGTGATGTCCGCAAACGAATACTGCGTCGGCAGCAACGCTCCGTCAGCGCCGACGGAAAACAGCTGGCTGAACTCCAGACACGTCGCGGTTGTGCCGCCGATCGTCAGTTGCAGCTTGAAATCGAGGCGCACATACGCTGCGCTCGCCGGTATCGACGTCTTCGCGGTATAGGTGCCTGCGACCGCGGTAGTCGTCAGCGGCGTGGGCACCGCGGCATCCCATCCGGCGATCTGCGCCGTATCCAGTACGCCCACGCTTACCGGAAGTGGCGCTGTTGTCAGCAGAAAGCTCTTCTTCGCCTGCAAAGACGCATGCATCTGGCGAAGTGTTTCGCTGCGCGCTCCCCAATCCCACGTGACGACGACGTCACCCATGACACGTCGTCGCGCGGGCCAGCGTGTGTGCCAATCCGAACAGCGTCACACGAGTTTGCCGGTTTTCGGATCGTACGTTACCTCGACCGCCACCACCTGGTCGGTCGGCAGGACTTCGATCCATTCATCGAAGATCATGTAAGGCTCCGCAGGTCGAAAGCCCGAACCCAACGGATCGAATCCCGTTTCGAACACTTTTTCCGTCGCCAGGGTATTGCCGATGTCGGTATTGGCCGCTTGCAATTCCGTCGCCAGCAGCGTCAGCACCTGGCCCAAGGTCTTGCCTTGGAAACTCGCGGGGTCTCCCGGCTGAACCGGGTACGGCTGGTCGAGTCCCGCCTCACCCTCGACCTTGGCTTGCGCAAGCCAGTCAAGCGCCTCGAGCTCGTGCCCCGGTCGAATCGGCAATACGGCCTTCACCCACGCGGCATTGAGGAACTCGTTTCGACGATCGTCGCCGTCGATCTGGATAAGCCAGCCGAGCGAGCTGCCGAACGGCGCCGGCTGCGTGTCCTCGGTCACGAGGTAATCGATGCGATAGCGCTCTTGCGCGGTGCCCGCCGGATCGACATCGTTGTTCTTGTCCGTGTGCGAGTACCAGCTCAGAACCGTCTCGCCCAGCAGGGGATCGGCCGGAGGAGTCGACGGCATCGTCGGAGTAGGCGGCACGGGATAGCGTCCCACCGACGCCGCAGTACGCGCGGGAATCGTCGCCGGACGCGGGCGCCAATACTCCGGCGCCGCGAAATACAACATTTCGTCAACGTCGAAGATCTGCCGGATGAGTTCCGAGTCCACATGAGGATCGGCCATCAGGTGCAGATCCTGGATCAGCTTCCCGTAGACGGTATGACGCTCTTCTTTCCGCAAATCCTCCGATGGCCGACGGCGCAATGCGCTCACCAGCTTCATGCGCTCGCGGATCGCTTCGCCGTAGGCTTTTCGCTGAAGTTCGCTGACAGTCGCGTTGTACGCAGCGAGCGCGCTCTGATACACAGCCTGCGCCGGATCGACCGACGGCGGAATCCACGTGATGGCAAGCGTCACCGTGATGATTCGCCCGCCGCCGAAGTTCAGGAATTGCCCCTCCAGCCGGAAGCCTCCGGTCGTCGCCGGCGGCCACGAATAGTTGGCGAGGAATTGAGCGTCTCCCCCTTGCGTCTTGGCAGAGACCGTCCGGATCGCGGAAATCATGTAGCCCGGGCCGGGCGAAGGCGCGACATGGTTGAAGTCGGCGACGATGTGATCATCGTTGTCGTCGCTGTGCATGCCGACCAGCGTGGGATTCTCGCCGCTGCGCGTGTAGTTGGCATCCTGATGCGGATCATTCTCAGTGCCGGGGAACTTTTGCAGGATGAACGGCACGCTGAACTCGGTTTCCTTCGGCGCCAGAACAGGCGGCGGATCCGGCTTGCGGATCGAGGAGACGTCGGGCGCCGGCACCACGTGCACGAGCTCGCCCAAACCCAGATCCGCGCCCGGCGAATCAAGAAAAACCTGCCAGCTCAGGCGCGTTCCGATGTGTTGCACCTGCACGCCGACTTTGCGCATTTTCCGGCGCAACTCGTAGTTCACCAGTTTTTGCGTCGTGTTCTGCACCACATAGCGTCGGCTGCTGACGTCCGTGGTCTCGGTGACCGTCTTGAACGTGGTCTGGAAATTGCGCTTGATCTCGCTGCTGACGCGCGAGCTCTGCGTCCGCGTGTGCTTGTGCGTCACTTCCGAGCTTTTCTTCGTCGTCGTCTCGTTGCTGAAACTGGCGCTGGCGTCCGCCTGGTATATCCCGGCGAACTTGGCGCCTGCACTTGCGCTCGCGCCGAGCTTCGTATCGTTTGCGTTGTCCTCCTTCACGGCATCGGCGACATCGTCCTGACCGGTCAAGGTCTCCTCGATCTTGTATGTGCCTTCGTCGGACTGGGCGCTGGTCCGTTCGGTCAGCGTGTGCCGCGTACTGCTCTCGACCATCTCGACAGTCCCGCCGGGACTGATCCAAAGATGGCCCGAAGGCGTGCCGAGAAAGTTGTCGAACTCAAAGAAGTATTCGCGGAAGAGCGAAACGAGCCCGATCGGCGAAAGCACCGCCTGCGACTGGTCTCCCAGCTGGCTTACCGTCGCCGACAACAGAGGCGTCGCCAACGCCCGCGCCTGGCGGCCGGTGAAAGCGGCATCGAATTCCGCCAGCTGCAACGGCCGCCCATCGACACGGGCCAGTCGCTGCGTCGTCTTGCGTCCCAGCCAACCGGCAAGCGGCTGGTAGACGCCGAACACTTCGCTCGCATAGGGAAGCGTGCCGGTGAAATCGGCCTTCGTACTTCCCGTCGGCGAAGCGCCCGAGCCGCTCCCCGTCGCCGACGGCGCCGGCAATTCCTGCCCCAGATCCGCATCGGCGGACGCGGCCGTGGAAAAAGGCAGCGCAGACCACGCCTCGCCCGGCTCACTCGCCGCCAGCAGCAACTCGGCGGGAGCCTGGCTGCCCCCTGCAATCAGCGTAATGAACTGCAAGCCCGTATCGCGGACGGTAGTGCCTGCGTACTGCCGGGTGGAGGTATCGTCCTTGCGCAAAAACATGCCCGACAGTTCGGTCACGTCGGGAAACAAAGCCGGATCGCGTATGTCGGCCTCCGGCGGAAAGCCCAGCGCTATCAGGTCGTCAACTGCGCGCGCGCTCGGCGAGCCGAGATCGACGCTGTACGTCCAGAGCTGCAACGAAGGATCTGCGGGAACGACGGGCGCGCTCTGCGCACCCAGAAATTTGACCAAGCAAGACATGTATTCATCCTCTGATGCCGTGGCGGAATCGTCCGGATCCCGTAAACGCTTGCGCTTGCTACTTCAATACGTGGGAATGCGGCGGTTACGCCAAACGAAGGCATCAAAAGCCGCCTCGCCCACGCAGTCATCCATTTCGTCGAGCCCGCTCCTCACCGTAAACGTCTGGATCGCGAAAGCCGCGATTGCATTCGTCAGCGTCGTACAAAGCGGAATGACCATCGGTGGCGCATGCACGCATGCGAGTTTTCATCCGATTCCCCGTGGACAGGGCAGGGCGATTCGCTCGCACTACTCCCGCGAGTGTCATGACCGGACAATCGGTGCCATCAGCGCCATGTAACTTCATACGGCAAAGAGCGCACCGAGCCGACATTCCTTCTACGGCGCTCATGATGCGATCGGCACCGCGTCCGAAACCGCGTCCGGGCCTACCGCTGCGACAGCGGCAAAGTACACGTGGGATAAAATGAACCTGACCCGGTCACAGCCCCCGGCGTTACGGATTGGGATTGATCGAGTCGCCGGCGCAGGGCCGCGCGCAGAATTCCTTCCCCCGCTCGCGGGGGAAGGTGCCGGCAGGCGGAAGGGGGCGCTCTCGCGCCGCTTGGATTTTTTCTTGGGTAAATGAACCTGACCCCATTGGTAGCTGGCCATGAGCAGAAGGGGAACAGAGATGATGCGATACCTGATCTCGTTCGATGACGGATCGATGACGATTTCCGAAGAGGATCTCCCCGCCGTGGGCGAGGCGGCCCGCGCCGTAGTGCGTGAGGCCAAGGCGGCTGGGGTCTGGATCTTCGGCGGCGGCATCCTGAACCAGCAGGCGAGCATCGTCGCTACCGACGGCTCGGTCTCCGATGGACCCTACCCGGAGACCAAAGCGGTCATCGGCGGCTTCTCGATCATGGAGGTGCCATCCCGGGAAGAAGCACTAATGTGGGCGGCAAAGCTTGCCTCGGCCTGTCGTTGTGCCCAGGAAGTGCGCGAGATCATGTACGACCCTGAGTCCTGATCGTGCCTCACGTATGCGCCGGTTATTCGGGCAGGTAATCTTCTGACCAAAAGCGCAACCCTGTAGCAGTAGTGCGGCGGCCGCGGCTCGGCCCCAGACGCCAGCCCGTGCCGTGCGTGTACGATTTTTCCTACATCGCGCACTTGTCCCATTGGCCCCGTTGTTGCTTACTCGATTAGTCGGCGCCACAGGGGGCGAAGATCGGGGATGGGGTTCGTGAGACCAACGAGGCGCAGCCGCGCCTGGCGTCCGCTCGTCGGCTTTGTGTCGGTGATCGCGGTGGCGCTCGGCGTTGCCGCCTATCCGCTGACGAAAGCGCAGCGCGCGCCCGATGCGCAGCATCCGCAGCAAGCCGGGCAGCCGGTGAATCCGTACGCGATGGCCGCGCACATCGCGGGTGCGCGCGTGGCCGCGGTCGCGGGTGACTCGCGCGCGGCGGAGGCGCACGTCCGCGCGATCGCGCACGATCTCGCGCGCTCCACACGCGTGCCCGATGTGTTCCGTCCCATCGACCACGAAGCCGCCCGCACGGCGGTGCGGCCGTTGGCCGGCGTGCGTTCCGCGGTGTGGCTGGATGCGGCCAACTTCGTCGTGATGGTCGACGGCGCGCAGCATCGCAGCATGGGCATGATCGACCGGGTGTGTCTCGCGCTGGAGCCGCTGGGCGATACGTTGGCGGTGGTGGTGAATCTGCAGGATGTGACCGCGAAGAATCCGGATGGGACGATGACGCTGTCGCGCAATTGTCAGCTGCCGGAGGGGCAGCGGGCGTTTATGCAGGCGAAGCGGCAGGTGGATGTGGTGTCGCCGGAGTTGCGGCGGACATTCAAGGCACAGCAAGGGCAGTGATCCAGCTCGCCGGCCGAGCCTTTCTTAACATAGGGGAACAGGATGGTAAAGCACTACCTCGGCCTTGCCGCGATTGCGGTCTGCGCGATCCTGACAGGATGCGCTTTGAGCAAAACCACGATTGACGAGCGGACTCCCGAGCTCAAGTACACAACGAAGGGAACGCTCGCGCTGACGGTGGTCGACAATCGGCCGTTTGTCGTCAGTGGCGAGAAGGCTGAGACCGTGGAAGGGATCTTCCGCGGCGCATACGGCATCCCATTCAAGTTCGAAGGGACGCGCTCGGATCCCGACACGCTCTATACCGCGCGGATTTCCGAGATTGTTTCCAAAGCGCTGTACAACACCGGTAGCAAGGTCAATGTCGTGCAGACGAAGAAGGGGGCCACGGTCCAGGACGCGATCAACGGACTCCGGGCGGCACCTTTCGATGCAGGACTCGTCATCAACGTCATCGACTCGAGAATCGATGCGGGCGGCATCCGTTGGTCCTACTTCTTCGATTATGAGGTTGTGGTGCTCGACTCCCAGGGCGCAATCGTCTCGACCAAGAAGTACAGCGGCGAAGACGTCGACTTCCAGCGAGAGCTCTTCCACACAGGCAGTGAGAAAGGGAAATCCTACGCGTTCGATGCAGTTCTCGATCTGGAATACCGGAACAAATTCTCGGAGTTTCTGAATGATCGGGAGACGCAAGCAGCTTTAGGAACAACGCATGCGGCTGAAGGCCGCGTGGTCGCCGCGAAACAAGAGGATGGCGATGGAGCCAGGAGATTGGCTGCGTTGAAGGATCTGCTCGACAAGGGGCTCATCACGACCGAGGACTACGAAAAGAAAAAGGGCGAAATTCTTCAATCACTATAGAAAGATGAAAGGCCTCCCGATGCCGCGACAATGGCTCGGAGACCGGAGTCCAAAAATGAACCTGACCCCTTCTTCGCCCGCACGGCAGTGCGGCCGTTGCCCGGTGTGCGCTCAACGGTGTGGCTGGATGCGGCCAACTTCGTCGTGATGGTCGACGGCGCGCAGCATCGCAGCATGGACATGATCGATCGGGTGTGCCTCGCGCTGGAGCCGCTGGGCGATACGTTGGCGGTTGTGGTGAATGTGCAGGACGTGACTGCGAAGAATCCGGATGGGGCGATGACGCTGTCGCGCAATTGTCAGTTGCCGGAGGGGCAGCGGGCGTTTATGCAGGCGAAACGGCAGGTGGATGTGGCGTCGCCGGAGTTGCGGCGGACGTTTAGGGCGCAGCAATGGCAATGAACATGACTGCAACTGGCGAAAGTGACTCTGACCCCGTTGCCGGCAACTGGCGAAAGTGACTCTGACCCCGTTGCCGGCAACTGGCGAAAGTGACTCTGACCCCGTTGCCGGACCCCGTTGCCGTAGAAGATAAATGTAGTGGCGCCGGAGTTGAGGCACACCTTCACGGCGTAGCACCAGGAAAGTACTTCTAGTGCCCTTGCAACCACATTGTCGGACAGGTCACGTCACGCCGTCGTGCCGCAATCAACGTCAATGCAAGACGAGGCCATTGTATGCATCTTTCACGTGTCGTAGTACTAAATTTTCGAAATCTTCAAAAAATCGACATCCCTCTCGGGGAAGCGGTCAACTGCGTAATTGGTGAGAATAATAGCGGTAAATCCAACCTGTTGTTTGCGCTTCGTCTATGTCTCGACGCTGGCTTATCTTCATATCACAGGCTATTAACCCGTTCCGACATCCACGCTGACGTCGATCAGCGAAGTGCATTTCACGTCTTGATCGGCGTGGAGTTCGTTAACTACTCAAGTAATTTAAATGAACTCGCGTTACTTCACGCTTGCCAAATTGACGCGACCCGGGCGCGTATCTTCTATAGATTTCGGCCCAAGAAAAATATTCTGGAAGAAATTACCAATAATGTACGCGACGCGAATGATCTTCAATTAGAAGATTTTGGATGGGAAATATATGGAGGAGGCGATCCCAAGATCGACTTATGCGACGTGCAATGGGATATGGAGGTGGGGGAGCCGTTTAGATTTTCAGATCTCCAATACCTTCAGGTGGTAACGTTGCAAGCGCTTCGTGACGTTGAAGCCGATCTAAGAAATGGTCGGCTATCCCCTTTAATGAAGCTCTTGGAAGCTACAAGCGTCTCACCCGAGGAACAAGAAGCCTTCGTGAAAACGCTAATTGAAGCGAACGCGGGTATTGCGTCCGCGGAATCACTAAAGGCTACAGCAGGAGGCATCGTCAATACGCTTGCAAATACTACAGGTCCTAGCTACGACATACGCGTCGAGTTTGGTATTGGGGATCCAACATATCAATCAATTCTTCGCTCGATTCGGCTATTGCTAAGTGAAAAGGGCGCGCTGCAAAACTTGGACCCCGCTAGAAATGGCCTTGGATTAAATAACATTCTGTATATTGCGATTTGGCTCGAGTACCTAGGTAAGCGCCTAGGTCGTGCAGGGAGTGCCGGGCAAATAATTTTAATAGAAGAACCAGAAGCGCACCTCCATCCACAGTTGCAGTTCACACTTATGGCTGCCTTGGAAAAGCTATCCATGCAGTCGCTCGTTACAACGCACAGCACACATGTAACATCGCGACTTCCTCTTTCATCGTACGTCGTTCTGACGCGGCGCAACACGCAGACTATTAGCTGCGCCTTGGCGAACAATGTATTGCTTGAGGAGAGGGAGAAGAGAGATCTTGAGCGCTACCTAGACGCGACAAAATCGACCTTACTCTTCGCTCGTAAGGTCTTGCTGGTCGAAGGCTCTGCGGAACTCATTCTACTGCCTTACTTAGTCAGAGAAATGATGGAGATCGATCTCGAGCATTATGGAATTTCCATAGTTGCCGTTAACGGCACTCATTTCACTCCCTTTGTGAAACTATTTTCGGACGGATCGCTGGGGAAGAAGTGTGCGGTGGTCGCCGACGCCGATCTCCCACCTCTTAACGTGGACGATGAAGACGACCAGATGCCCTCGGAGGCGCGTCAAGACTTGCGCGCGATGGAGAGCGACTATGTACGTATTTTTCTGGGACGCACCACATTCGAGCGGGAAATCGCTGATGTCGAGAACGCTCACATGTTAGTGGCCGCCACAGAAGCGTCTGGGTTGGCAAAAGCGAGTGTCAGATTGCGCGAAGCCGCCGAGGCTGTCAGAGGTTGTCCGCATGATTCGCAAGAGAGGACCAAGAGCGAAGAGGCCTTCCGCGATAAGACGCTGCGGGCTGCCGAGCGCATCGGGAAGGCTCGTTTCGCGCAGAGATGCGCTGCGGAGGTTAAGCGGGCATTGGTCATTCCCCCCTATGTCAACGATGCGATCGAATGGTTGACGAGCGAATGAGGTTGAACGAAGAGCAAAGGACAGCTGTCGCTGCCGAAGGCAATGCGTATATCCAAGCTTGTCCGGGAAGCGGTAAAACGCGAGTACTTGTCGCGAAGGCTCTGCGCGATGTAAACCGCGTCGCGGCGACTCCACGAAAGATTGCTTGCATTACGTTCACAAACGCGGCTGTCGACGAAATGCAAGGCAGACTTGGGTTCTTGGCTGCCGCGACGGAAGCCACATCCGTCGATGTAGGGACGATTCACTCGTTTTGTCTTCAGAATATTTTTAAACCATTTCGATGCAGAACAGCGGATTATGCCAATGGGTTTGAAATCGTGTCCGCAGAAGAGGACCGGGCAAAAGAGCTTTTCAACGAAATTGCTGTCAGGCTGGGCCATGGTGGTGCAAGTCAGAGGAGCTTCGATGCTCTTTCCCAAGTAGCAATTGACCTACAGGGCGGCCCCGTTGCGGAAAGGCTGGATGGCTGGATTCGAGATTGTATCGTCGCCTACTGGGTGGAATTTCGCCGCCGCGGATGGATAGATTTTTCGCTGCTGCTATTCGAATCTTTGCAAATTCTGCGCAGCCATGGCGAGATATGCGCGAGTCTTTCTGCAAAGTTTAAGATTTTGCTTGTGGATGAGTTCCAAGATACAACGGGCATCCAGCTAGAAATTTTTTCGCGCATTCACTCAGCGGGGTCCACTTCTTTCTTTCTCGTAGGAGATCCACACCAATCCATTTATCGATTCGCCGGTGCATCCGTGGAAGCGGCGGTAAAGTTTGTCAAGTCGATCGGTGCGGCGTGCGACTATCCTTTATCTGGGAATTTTAGATCTACTGCACGAATAGTGCAGGTCGCGGAGCGACTGTTGACTCGAGAACCACCGATGCAGGCGGTCGGCGAGTGGGCGGCCGCAGAGACGGATGTGACCATCCAAAAAACGTCTTCTGTACCCCAGGCAATTGTCGAGCAATTCGTTCCGGCAGTGCACCGTCTGGGTCTTAGTCTAGGGTCGAGCGCTGTCCTTGCAGCCTGGTGGACTGATCTGCTTCCCATTGCAAGGCAATGCTATCGATCGGGTATTGCGGTGGTAGGTCCTGGCGCTAGACCATATAGACGCGGTCGTCTTATTGTGCCGTTGCTCGAGAATATGGCTGCTGTTGTAAGCCAAGCAGGCGCGCTCAGAAGCACGCAGCGCGCGCTGGCACGATCGGTTAATGAAATCGCTGGCGGTGACGCAAACCATGTCGTCGGTTGGCGGGGCCGTTTGGTCGCGCTCGAGCTTCATGATGCTGCGCGAGAGGCTGCCGCGATCGATCCCGCTCCGCTGAGATGGATCGTCGATATCGGGGGCCGAATCGATCAGATTCTAGCGGTCCATCAAATAGTAAATACAGATGCATTCCTGATGTCTGCAAGGGAAGTCGTCGCGGACATACATATCTATGCTCAGCGCGATCGCATTGATCTGAATCTGATGACAATCGGCAATTTAGGATTGTTTGCGGACCCAAAAAATGCACTGAAGCTTCTTACAGTGCACACGTCGAAAGGTAGGGAATTCGACGCTGTCGCCATCGTTCACATGAATGAGGGAAGGTTCCCACATTTTATGGCAAGTACGGACGCACAGATCGAGGATGGCCGGAGGGCTGCTTATGTGGGCATCACGCGCGCGAAGCGCGTATTGCATTTCTACGTCGATACTTCCGACCGGCGGAATGCGGAGTCTCGGTTCGTCGGCGAATGCTGCGGCTAAGTATGTCTGCAGGGATAACGGGGTCAGTGTCCTTGCAAAGATTTGCTGATGGCTTACGGACCACGATTGCGACAGTTTCCGCGGCGTGTCACCCGCGGCTTGACTTGACGGCATTCTCGCTTCTGCGCATTCGCACGACAATGCGATTCGGCTAAACTCACCCTGCCTCCAAATCGAGGCAAGGGCTTGGCAGCCCTAACCCGTAACCTCGCACGCTCCAGCGGTATACCCGCAGGCGTTTGCGACGCGCGTCCGCGCACGTCTGCGGCGGATCGCGCGGGGAGCTCTTCGGAGCTCGCTGGAACGGTTACGGGCCAGTCTGCCAACCCGCGCGGTCCGTCACCACGCGTTTGGCCAACGGTGACTCCCAT
>Ga0193717_1001592_pt1 | contig 13791 bp, 12 predicted proteins | sample U2c2metaG_FD_145900 | JGI IMG/M metagenome (GOLD analysis project Ga0193717, IMG submission 145900) | Soil microbial communities from a riparian zone of the East river system, Colorado, United States - U2c2 | ecosystem: Environmental > Terrestrial > Soil > Riparian zone | place: USA: East River... | reverse complement strand
TTACCAGTTTGTCCTATGACGATCTGCTGGCTGAACGCGGTCGTGAGTTTGCCTGGGAAGGCTGGCGCAGAAATGACCTGATCAGGTTTGAAGTAGCAACCGGCACCAAATATTTTACCGGGCCACGTTTGCCTGGGAAGACTCAGGATGCAGCAGACAACCACACTTTTCTTTATCCAATACCGCAGCCCCAAATTAATACTAACCCCTTATTAAAACAAAATCCGGGTTATAATTAATGAGTTGATTCAAGGTTACCACTCACAACAATGGAACAGCGCTACGCTGTTCCATTGTGTTTAATAAAAGCTTCAACCTGTAATTAAAACAGGTAATATTATACTGTACATTTTAGCCGTTACGCATCACATGAAAAAAGCAGTAATTGTATTAGCCATTCTAATAGTTATAGGCTTTATCCCATTTCAACAACACAGCAGTGTAAGCATACGGTCAAATTATTTTGATGTTTGCCAGCAGTTAATGAATGCCGGTGATTGGAAAAGATGGGAACCTGAAATAAACAGTTATGCGGATAATCAGATAAGCACCCAAAGCTTTAAGTCCGGTTTTTTGATAAGGACACCTAATCAGGTTTTTAACATTAAAAATGTTGGTGCCAATACTTTTAATGTGGTAAAAACACGAAATCATATAAACTATCATTGTTTTTATATGGTTGTGCCCGAAATAAAAAACAGCTACGCCACCGTAGTTATTGATGCTAAGACCAATGTATTTAAATGGCTTATTTCGCGGGTTGAACCATCAGCAGAACCGGCTTATCTGATGTTAAGCTTAAAAGCTTTTATGGAAAACCCCAGGCTTTATTATGGCTTTACCATACATGAAATAAATGTAGCCGAAAGTTACCTCGCCGTTAAAAAGGAAACCATCCTGGCTAAAAATAAATATCCTGAAATTAATAAAGCGGCAAATGATATCAATAGCTTTATTGCCCAAAGCAATATCAAGGCAGTATCATCATTATCAGGCGCTTATTATCCGCATCAGGCTGATTCATTGCAAATATTAATAGGTATACCAGTAAATAAACAGGTAAATTCAACACCTGCAATTACCTTTATGCATATGCCGGGTGGTAAAGTAATAGTAGGCGATTATGATGGAAAATACAGCGAAAGGCAAAAGGTTTATACAGCTATGGAAAAATATATACAAGATCATGATTTAAAAAAGCAGGTGCTGCCATTTGAAAGATATTTAAATAATAAGGCTCCCGCGGGCGAAAATGATATGGTTAATATGCAGGTTAATTATCCGGTGCTTTAATATGGTTCAAATTATACGTTACAGGATTCTTCCTTTTTTATGGCTGCTTCTTTTGGGCATGATGTCATGCCAACAGAAACCGGCCACACCACCTCTTTTTGAGCAGTTGCCATCATCACAAACCAATATTCATTTTGTAAACCGCATCAGTGATAATGACCGTCCCGGTATTTTAGATTATCTGTACTACTACAATGGCGGGGGTGTTGCCGTTGGCGATATTAATAATGACGGCCTGCCCGACCTGTTTTTTACAGCCAATCAAAAAGGGGGTAACAAGCTATATTTGAACAAAGGCAATTATAAATTTGAAGACATTACCCAAAAGGCTGGCGTTGCCGGTACTGCCGATTGGAACACCGGGGTAACCATGGCCGATGTCAATAATGATGGCTACCTGGATATTTACGTATGCGCTGTAGCCGGTAAGTTGAATTTAAAAGGGCACAATACACTCTATATAAACAATCACGACGGCACATTTACAGAGCGAGCTGCCGAATATGGGCTTGATTTTTCGGGCTACTCCACACAGGCTGTTTTTTTTGATTACAACCACGATGGCAGGCTCGATTGTTTCCTGCTCAATCAGTCTGATCATTCTGTTGCTGTTTATGGCGATACTTCATCACGAAAAATTGAAAATAAACCGGCTGGCAGCAAACTCTACATCAATATAAATAATCATTTTACTGATGTAACAAAAAAGGCGGGTATTTATAATAGTGCGCTGGGGTACGGGCTTGGTGTAGCCGTTGGCGATTTAAACAATGATGGCTGGGAGGATATATACGTAGGTAATGATTTTCATGAAAATGATTATTACTACGTCAACAACCACAATGGCACTTTTACAGAATCAGGCGCCAAACATTTTAACCATTACAGCCGCTTTAGTATGGGTAATGATATGGCCGATTTTAATAATGATGGCCAGCTTGATATGATAACGGCCGATATGTTACCCGCCGAAGAATCGGTGCTTAAAAGCTATGGTGCCGATGAGTCATATGATCAGTATAAATTAAAGATCACCCTCAACGGTTTTCAGGATCAGTATTCGCGTAACGCGCTTCAGAAAAATATGGGCAACGGCGAAGCCTTTAGCGAAGTTGCATTAATGGACGGCGTAGCCGCTACCGACTGGAGCTGGAGCCCCTTGCTGGCCGATTTTGATAATGATGGCATCAAAGATCTGTTTATTGCCAATGGCATAAAGCGCCGGGCACTGGATATGGATTATGTAGTATATGTTTCCAATGACCAGGTTCAGGGTATGTTGAGTACGCGTGGTTATGATAGCCTGGTGTTGGATAAAATGCCGCTGGGTGCGGTGCACAGCTATTTATTTAAAGGGAATTTAAACGAAAAGTTTGAAGATAAAAGTCAGGACTGGGGCATGCGCGATCCCGGTTTGGCCAACGGCGCGGCCTATGCCGATCTGAACAATGATGGCCGGCTTGAACTGATAACCAATAACGTAAACCACGAAGCTGGCATTTACAAAAATACATCAACCAAAACGGCGTATTTAACGCTTAGGTTTACCGGACGGCAGGATAATAAGTTTGGCATAGGTGTAAAAGCTTATGTTTTTTGCAAGGGGCAAATGCAATACGAGCAATTGATGCTTACGCGCGGGTTTCAATCGTCGGTTGAGCCGCGGTTGCATTTTGGTTTGGGCAACAAGCAAAGCGCGGATAGTATTTTAATTGTTTGGCCAAATCAAAGCTGCCAGCTATTGAAAAATATAAAGGCCAATCAACAGGTAACCATTGATCAGCGGAATGCTGGCGGTAAATTTAATTATAACCGGTTTTTTCCGCCTCAGCAACCTGTTTTTAAAGAAATAACCAATACTATCCATATCAATTGGAAACACAGGGAAGATGATTTTGTAGATTTTAACCAGCAACCCCTTATTCCGCACATGCTTTCGGCCGAGGGGCCGCGGATGGCCGTTGCCGATGTGAACGGCGATGGTTTGGAGGATTTTTATGTCTGCGGCGCACGAAATCAACCCGGTGCGCTGTTTATTCAGACCGCTAATGGCGATTTTAAACCATCGCCACAACCCGCTTTCGTAACAGATTCGGCAAGTGAGGATGTGGATGCTCTTTTCCTGGACGCCAATCACGATGGCTTTCCCGATCTGTATGTAGCAAGCGGGGGAAATGAACTACCCAATGGCGCCCCGGAACTGGCCGACCGGCTGTATATGAATGATGGTAAAGGGAATTTTATACGGTCGGCTAATATTCCATCAATAAAATTAAACAAATCGGCAGTAGCGGTTGCTGATGTGAATCAGGATGGCTACCCCGATATTTTTGTAGGCGGTGCGCCGGATAGCTTTGGGTTTGGCAAAATTCCTGAGTCGTATTTATTAGTGAATGATGGCCATGGCGTATATCACCAGGCAGCCATTCCTGAGGAGCTAAAACATGCCGGTATGCAGCGTTCGGCCGCCTTTGCCGATCTGGATAATGATGGCTGGCCCGATCTTGTCGTAGCTGGTGAATGGATGCCTGTAAAAATTTACCTCAATAAAAAAGGAAAATTGACACAACAACATCAAACCGGGATAGACAAATTATCGGGCTGGTGGCAAAAGGTGGTATTGGCCGATGCTGATGGCGATGGAAAAATTGATATATTGGCCGGTAATTACGGCAGCAACTCCAAGCTGAAACCAACCATTGATGAACCATTGAAACTGTACCTGGCTGACCTGGATAAAAATGGCACTATTGATCCGATAGTGGCTTATGGTATTGATCAAAAATATTATACATTTTTAGGCAAGGGGGAAATTGAAAGACAGGTACCTTTAATTAAAAAGAAGTTTTTATACTTTCATGATTTTGCCGGTAAAACAGTTGAACAGTTATTTGGCGATTCATTAAATGATCCTAAACCATTAAAGGCCGCATCTTTTCAATCAGGCGTTTTTTATAATAAAGGGAAGGGTAATTTTGAGTTCAAAGCATTTCCATCATCGGCACAAATTTCCCCTCTTTTTGGACTCAGCGCATTTTCTGCTGGCAATGGCAAAGGGATATTAGCCGGCGGCAATTTCAGCGGGGTATTACCTTATGAGGGCAAGTACGATGCGGACTACGGCGATGTCCTATTTATTGACGGTAACCGCGACGTTGAAAATATTTCGCCGTTATCATCCGGATTTTTGCTTCGGGGCCAGGTAAGGGATATTAAAACAATTAAAACCGCAACAGGTATCATTTATGCCGTTGCTTTCAATAACAAACCACTCAGGTTTTTTAAGTTAAATAACTGATATGAATAAAGTACATGTGTTGTTGATTGGCCTCCTGTGTTTATTGGCCGGCAATAAATTGCGCGCCCAGAATTCATGGCTCATAAAAGCAGATAAGATAGACCCAGCCAACTATTATGGCGTTACGGTAGCAAATGGCATGATCGGCATTGTATCATCACCAGAGCCATTTAAGGTCAAAAATGTAGTGCTTGCCGGCGCTTATGACCTGTACGGCCGCGGCCGGGTGAGCAATTTCCTGAACAGCTTTAACCTGCTCAACATGTACATGGAAATAAACGGCAAGCGCATTGATGCCAAAAATATCAGCAACTTTAAACAGGAGCTTGATATGCAGCACGCCGCCTTTACGACCACCTTTGATTATGGCGATGCTGCCACGGTTAAATATACTTATTACTCCCTAAGGCAATTGCCTTTTACGGTATTGATGGATATCAGCATAAAAAAAGCATCAGTATCACCGCTGCAAGTGTGATAGAAGCGCCGGATGCTTTAAAGGAAGTTCAGAATTATTATAATGAGATTGACAGACCGCATGTAACCATCAGCCTGCTTACCTCTACCGCGAAAAGCCCTACCGGCAAATTGCAGCTTTGCGCCTCCAATACCTTTTTGTTTAACGAGGCGCACACCCGGGAACCCCGCGTGATTCATGAAATGTGGGACAATAACATGCACCTGATGAAATTCAGCAAAACCATTGCTGCCGGGCAAACTTATCAGTACGCGGTTGCCGGCTCATCCATCACCTCGGCCCATGACGCCGACCCGCTGAACCAGGCTGAGCGGCTCACCATGTTTGCCAAGCTGGAAGGTCGTGAGCGCCTGATACAATACCACGAAAAAGCCTGGGGCGAACTGTGGAAAAGCGATATTAAAATTGAAGGCGACGCACAGGCCCAGCAGGATGTGCATAGTATGCTGTATCATTTATATTCGTTCTCCAGGGCCGGTACTGCCTATTCACCGTCGCCCATGGGCTTATCGGGCTTAGGTTATAATGGTCACGTTTTTTGGGATGCCGACCTGTGGATGTACCCGGCTTTACTGGTGCTGCATCCCGAAATTGCGAAATCCCTGGTGGAGTATCGTTTTCAGCGATTGGCTGCGGCTAAACAAAATGCATTTTCGCACGGGTACAAAGGCGCCATGTTCCCCTGGGAAAGTGCTGATAGCGGGGTAGAAGAAACTCCGGTTTGGGCCTTGAGCGGTCCGTTTGAGCACCATATAACCGCCGATGTGGCTTTGGCTGCCTGGAACTACTATTGTGTTACCCGGGATAAGCAATGGTTGCTGGAAAAGGGCTGGCCTATACTATCAGCCACGGCCGACTTTTGGGCAAGCAGGGTAGAGCGTAACGGCGATGGCCACTATGATATTAAGAATGTGGTAGCCGCAGATGAATGGGCCGAGAATGTGGATAATAACGCCTTTACCAATGCCGCCGCGAAAGCAAACCTGCAAAGCGCCATAGCCACCGCGAAAATATTAGGCTTAACTGCCGATCCCGACTGGCAGCAGGTAGAACAAAACATACCTATATTGAAATTCCCCGACGGCGTTACCAAAGAGTTTGCAAGCTATAAAGGCGAAGGGATTAAACAGGCTGATGTAAATCTGCTGGCCTATCCGCTGAAAACCATAACCGACCCGGCGCAGATCAAAAAAGACCTGGAGTATTATGAAACCCGTGTTCCTAATGAAGGTACCCCGGCTATGACACAGGGCGTATTCACCCTGTTATATGCCCGTTTGGGTAATGGTGATAAGGCCTACCACTTTTTTAAGGATGCATTTGAACCCAATCTATTGCCGCCATTCCGTGTTATTGCCGAAACCAAGGGTGGTACCAATCCCTATTTTGCAACCGGTGCCGGTGGTATTATTCAAAGCCTGCTCATGGGCTTTGGCGGTTTGGATATAACCGCCGATGGCATAACACAGCTTAAAAGCAAGTTGCCCAAAAACTGGAAGTCGTTAACCATAACCGGTGTAGGGCCCGATAAAAAAACATATGTTGTTAAGTGATGAGCACTAATTATATAATATGAAACTATTGCTGATTTTTATAGCCGCTGCCCTGTTTTTCACTTCCTGCAAAAAATCAGATTATAAAAGCATTTTGCATGATCCGGCTTTGTACAGCCGTACGGTGCATGAATTAAACAGGGTGGTAATGGGTAATAATTTTTCGCCGGTGGTAGCCTCCCGTAATTACGCGTATGCAACCGTGGCCGCATATGAGGTTATCGCGGCCGGTTACCCGCAGCAATACCGCTCACTGGTGGGGCAGTTAAACGGCCTTAAAGCCGTCGCCAAACCACCCACAAACCTAACTATTGATTATCAATACGCCGCTTTGCTTGCTTTTTGCAAAGTAGGTGAGGCTGTAACTTTTCCGGAAGGAAGTTTAAAATACTATACCGATAGCCTGCACCATATAGCCGTTAAACATGGTATGCCAACTGGCCAGATCAGCAACTCCGAGGCTTATGCCAAAGCTGTGGCAGCCTCCATTATGGCCTGGAGCAAAAAAGATAATTACCTTAAAACCCGTAGTGCAACAAAGTTTGCCATTAATGATTCGCCGGGCCGGTGGATACCTACGCCGCCGCTTTATGGCGAAGCGGTTGAGCCGCACTGGGGCGAGATCAGGACCATGGTAATGCACAATGCAAAGGAATACCGTGTCCCGCAACCTCCAAAGTTTAATGTAACCGACAAAAACAGCAAATATTACCAGTGATGTATATAAAGGGCGCGGTTGATAGCCTGACTCATGACCAGGCCCACATGGCCGATTTTTGGGATGATAATCCCGGGAAGCTCAATGTAACCGGTCATGTGATGTTTGTTACCAAAAAGTTTTCGCCGCCTGGCCATTGGTTAAGCATAACGGGCATTGGTGCAAAACGGGTAAATGCCGATTTTAATAAAACGGTATATGCTTATGCAAAAACGGCCATCGCGCTGTTTGACGCGTTTATTGAATCATGGACGGCCAAATACACCTACAACACCGCCCGGCCCGAAACGGTGATCAATAAATATATTGATGCCGGCTGGCGCCCGCATTTGCAAACGCCACCGTTCCCCGAATATACCTGCGGGCATTGTACCATATCCGCCGCTGCTGCCGAAGCGCTGACCAGCGCCCTGGGCGATAACGTCGCCTATACCGATACCTCAGAGCTGGAGTTTGGCATAAAAAGCCGGTCGTACAAGTCATTCCGTGATGCTGCAAACGAAAATGTTTGGGCAAGGTTTTACGGGGGTATACATTTTCATAATTCATGCATTGTATCAAACCACTACGGTAAAATAGTGGGGGATTCCGTTGCCATTAAGCTGGTGATGAAAAGGTAGGTTATTGGTTTATGTATTTAGTTCTCACTGCCACACTTGTGCCAGCCGGCCCTGGCGGTTCAAATGGCCTTTAACCATTATATTTGCTTTAACAAAAAATGAAAAAATTAGAAGACCTCTTACTTTTAGGCAACCCCCTGCTGTATGAAAAGTGTGAGCCTGTTTTACCGGATGAACTTTTGTTGGTAGCAGGGTGGGTGGCTGATCTGGATAACGTGATGAAGGAGATCAGGGTTAAATACAATTTCGGAAGAGCCATCGCTGCACCGCAATTGGGGATCATGAAAAGATTGATCTATATGAACATTGACAGACCAACGGTTTTTATTAACCCTGAATTTACTTATTTAAGCGACGAGCTGTTTGAGCTTTGGGATGATTGCATGAGTTTCCCAAACCTGCTGGTAAAAGTAAAACGGCATAAAAAGTTAACCATCAAATACCTGGACGAAAACTGGCAACCCCACGAATGGCAAATGGAGGATGACCTGTCTGAACTGTTGCAGCATGAATATGATCATTTGGATGGTATCCTGTGTACCAGCAGGGCAATTGATGATAAGTCGTTTAAATGGCGGCCATAACATTTCGGGATACCCGAAGCAAAGGTTAAATATTGATTTAGTGTGATCGTTCCAGCTTCTTAATGTGCTCTGCCGCATAATCATTTTTAGGGTTCAGTTCAACCGAGCGTTTAAAGTTTTTAATAGCGAGGTCCTTTTCTCCCAAAGCTTCAAACGCCTCGGCCAGGCTGTCATAAGCATTGGCGCTATTTGGATATAAGTTAACGTTGAGCTTAAATATTTCGGCAGCTTCCTTTTTCTTGTCGTCATTCATCAGCATAAAACCCAGTTCATTCAAATCATTTTCGGGTAACTGGTAAGCCGGGTTTTTCTGCTTTTCTTTTTTAACGATATCAATAGCCTGGTCGTAGCCATCTTTTGCCAGTTTAGTGCGCAACGCTTTAATTTCCTTTGGCGATTTAAATCCATAATCAAGCCATTGGGCCTGCCACCAGGTTTGCTTACCAAAAAACACGTTCAATACATCGGCGGTAATATTTAACCCATAACGGTTATTGGTAAAGTAAACCAGGATCTCCTGTTTATCCGGAAAAGCGATACAGAATCCTTTAAAATCGCCGTTATCGCCCCAATGCCATATTGATTTTCCCAATTCATTTTGCTGCAAACCTACACCAAGCCCCCAGTCAATATGCTGGTTAGCCTCCGTTCCCGGATGGCCAAACCAATTCCCGGAGCTTGATTTTTCAAACATCATTTGCCGGGTAGCCGGTTTTAATCCCCGGCCGGCCAATAGCGCCTGCAAAAAAATAGTATAGTCATGCGCGCTGGTTAGCAAGCTGTAGGCAGCATTCGCGTTCTTATGCCGGTTAATGGCCTCGGTGCTATTACCAAACGCGGCCAAAGTATCAAACCTGGCTTCCCACACATAGCTGCTGCCGGTCATTTTAAGCGGGGTGAATACCTCTTCCCGCATGATATCGTTCAATGGTTTATTCGTTAGCTTTTCGAGCACTCTTTGAAAAAATACATACCCTTCGCCCGAGTAGGAAAAACAACTATCAGGTGTAAAGAGCAGTTTTGCGCCTTTGTCGTCTCCCCAGTTTGGCAAACCCGTTGTATGCCTTAATACCATTCTCGCGGTTATTTTCGCGTACCTGGTATCTTTCGGGTCAAACCGTTCGTAACTGCCACCTATGTAATGTAGCAGCGGAGTATCCAGGCTAAATACGCCCCTGTCATACAAGCGAAGTGCCGCGTACGCAAAAACAGATTTGCTTAATGAGGCGGCCTCGAAAATGGTATTGGAGGTAACTTTTTTATCGGAGCCTTTGCTCACCAAACCAATATTGTAAGTGGTGATCTTATCCTTTTTAGCATAAACCAGTTGTATCCCCCGGATGCCTTCATCACTGATGAGCTTTTTCAACTTTTGTTCCTGCGAAAACGCGGGGATAAAAGCCAGGAGTAAAATAAATGCGCTGCTTATTTTTTTCATCTGATGATCAAAAAAGGGTTTGAATAGCAGACGCTTCAGTTTTCATTTCGTTGCAGATGAATTCAATATTACATCGGTTCATGAATTAAATAAACTTTATTCACGGGTAAGGGTAAATCCACCGTGGGGTGTTTTAGTGGAAATGAAATATAGGAAATGGCCGATCACCTGGATATTTCCACAAAAAATGGAGGACGGAATGGATAAAACATTAATGATACTGTGGCTTAAGCTGGTTGATTATTTACCAACCATCATCTGTTTGATAAGCCAGAGCTTATAAAGGTATTTAGGGATCAGGAATGGACAGGATGGATAAATTATTGGTAAAATATATGCAGGGAGAGGCAAAGCTCACCGAGATGCAGTTTATTGATCAATGGATAATTGCCAGTGAGCACAACCTTAAATATTTTACACATTTTAAACTGATATGGGATATCAGCATGTTGCTAAGAATTGAAAACGGGATCGACACGGAAAAAGCCTGGCAGGAATTTAAGCAGTGGAAAAAAACATATCTGCAACTCTTGTCAATCTTATATCCCCGATGCTGATTTTAACCCTGTTTAAACCCGGCCAAAGGCTTACAACCGGCGGTCTTCCCCGTTTATTGGCAAATCGTTAATGCTGGCAAACCGCCTTTGCATCAAACCGTTTTCATCAAACTCCCAGTTCTCGTTGCCGTATGCCCGGTACCATTGTCCGCTGGCGTCATGGTATTCATATTCAAAGCGTACGGCTATCCTGTTATCAGTAAAAGCCCAAAGCTCTTTTTTTAGTTTATAGTCGAGTTCTCTTTGCCACTTGGCGGTCAGGAATTTAACAATCTCTGGCCTGCCATTGATAAATGCGGAGCGATTGCGCCATTCACTGCCGGCAGTATAAGCCAAAGATACCCTTTCGGGATCCTGGCTGTTCCAGGCATCTTCTGCCAGTTGAACTTTCTGTGTGGCCGTTTCAAAGGTGAACGGCGGTAAGGGTAGTTTCTGTTCCATGATGGAATAAAGGTAGACAGGCTTGCTGAAAGATCAGTGGTAACATTTGGTGATTGTATGGTATAAATCGTTGAAAGTTCGTGCTTGCAATGGTGATTTATAAAGATCAGATCCTGGAAGGCGCTACTCCAAAAGTTTTCTTAAAGGCAAACGAAAAATGCGACAGGTCCTCAAAACCCAGTTCAAGGTAAACATCTGATGGGGCTTTGCCTTGTTCCTTAATTTGATAATGCGCTTCCTGCAGTCTTTTTTGCTGCAACCAACGGCTTGGGGTTATGTGGAAGATCTTTTCAAAATCGCGTTTAAAAGTAGCCAGACTGCGCCCGGTTAAATAGGCAAACCTTTTTAACTGCACATTAAAGTGAAAGTTCTTGTTCATAAAGCCTTCCAGGTCAATTTTACCGGGCTCGCTAAAATCAAACAAAACGTCTTGAAGCTCGGGGTTGCCTTGCAGTAAGATCAGGATAGCCTCCCGTAGTTTCAGGGTCAGCAGGTTTTTATCGCCGGGTTGCTGCATATGTTCGTAGGGTTGCAGCGAATCCATATAACTTTTGTACAGCGGGTTGGGGTTAAGCGTAATAATGCTATCACCCTCCTGTTTCTTTTCGGCTTTGTAACCATACTCCATGCTAAAATTGCGGAGCGTTGCCTGGTCCAAAAAAACAGATACAGATTTGAACTCGCCGCCTGGAGGGGGCTGTTTCAGGAACTTTACCAGCTGGTTACGCCTGCTTAACCGGAAATCACCGGGCCCGGAAGTATATACCTTATCAGTACCGGTAAGGGTAAGATCGCCTGATATCTGGTAGCTGAACGCATGCTCCGGAATAAACTGCTCGCCTCCGCGACTCCTGGTATAATAGCAGGAATAGTGAATTTCTGATTGGGGGCTTATTTGATTTTCTATAGGCATATTGATCAAATTTAAAAAATTAGAACAGCATTGCCATACGGGTTGTACAACAATGCTGTTCGGGAGTAACAGGACCCGCCTTATTACTTTTTCTCGTTTACGAAGGATTTACCCATCTCGGTGTCCAGGAAGTTCGCGGCTTGGTCATGATCGGTAGAGAGACTTACGGGCAGCCACTTTTCCATTTCGGCTGTACGTGCGGCATCGGCATTTTTCAGCAGGCTAATGGCCTCACTGCCCAATACCAGGTGCATAGGAGGTTCGGGATCATCAACCAGATCTACCATTACTTTAGCCGCTTTTTCAGGATCGCCCATGGGGACAAATTTTCCACTTTTAAAAAACGCTGTACGGGCATCTACGGTAGATTCATAGCCTGCTACAGACGGGGCATAGGTCATGGAGTCGCCGGCCCAATCGGTGCGGAAGCCACCGGGTTCTACAGCTGTTACGCGGATGCCTAAGTCGGCTACTTCTTTTGATAAGGCCTCCGTAAAACCACCCAAACCAAATTTGGCCGCCTGGTACATGCTTAACCCTGGGTTGCCAACACGACCGCCTACCGAACTGATCTGCAGGATATTGCCCGAACGCTGTTTGCGCATGTAAGGCAAAACCACGCGGGTTATTTCAATAGGGGCATACAGGTTGGTCTCCAGCTGACTGCGTACCTGCTCATCGGTAAAAGCTTCGGCTGCGCCAATAACGCCAAAGCCTGCATTGTTCACCAGTACATCAATACGGCCAAAATGCTTAATGGTATTTTCAACTGCCGCTATGATCTGGTCTTTATTGGTCACATCCAGTTGTACAGGGTATAACTGATCAGGATATTTATCGGCAAGGTCTTTTAATTGTTCGGGGTTGCGCGCTGTCGCGGCTACTTTATCGCCTTTGGCAAGCACCGCTTCTGTCAGGCTGCGTCCCAGTCCGCGGGAACTGCCTGTTATAAACCAAATTTTTGTCATTGTCTTATGTTTTAATTTTGTATAACAAAGGTCGGTAGTATTTAAGTCGGCAGCTTTGTTAAAACGTTCAAGTTGCTTTGTTAAAACGTTCATTTGTTTTTTGTGTTCGGGCTTCGTTAAAGTCCTGTCGCCAGTTAAAGCGAAGGACGCCCGAACAGGCGGGTTTTTGTGAGATGAAAAACCCGAACGCCCCAGAACATTGACAAATTCTTGTTTTTATAAAGTAATAAGTATTTTGACCCGGTCATCTACTATAAAATGGAGTCTTTTTTAAACCGGAAATCAAAATTAATGCTTCGCATAATTGCCTGGTATCAAATAGCGGGCGGCTTAGCTGGAATTGGTCTCATGCTCGTAGTGGTCCTGATCCTGATTCGCACGGCGCCGCTTAGCCTGGCTACTTTCATCATGCTCGCGGCCGTGGCGTTGCACGGTTTTTCTGTTTATTGTGGTGTGTTGCTGCTTAAAAATAAATATCGCGCAGGCTTAAATCTTTCTGTTATTAACCAGGCTTTACAGGTTATTAGCTTTGCTATTGGTGGTTATAAGTTTAAATATATAGCAGGAATTGTGCTCCTGAGTGGGTGTGATTTTGTAGATAAGCTGAAAGCTTATGTTAGTTTTAGCTGGAAACCCACCTGGCAAATTTCCATCGATACAGCAGGAAATCACTTTGATATCGCCATCAATATCATCGCGTTATTGCTCCTCATTTTAATAATTTACCTGCGTGGCAATATCAATAAACAGCAACTACTTCAGGAACGCCATATCCTTTTGTAACATAAATATGCCTGTTAACACCAGGCATTACAGGTTAATGTTTTTTTAATGTTTTATTAAGCCGATGTAATTTATTTGTACCATCAATTAACCAATAAACCCGCCGGCACGCGGGCTGTAACCTATGATCAGTACAAATGTTTTTGA
>Ga0193717_1001591_pt1 | contig 13792 bp, 16 predicted proteins | sample U2c2metaG_FD_145900 | JGI IMG/M metagenome (GOLD analysis project Ga0193717, IMG submission 145900) | Soil microbial communities from a riparian zone of the East river system, Colorado, United States - U2c2 | ecosystem: Environmental > Terrestrial > Soil > Riparian zone | place: USA: East River... | reverse complement strand
CGCCAATTATTAAATAAGTTAATGGGTTTTTACTCTTGTTTTGACGCATTTCTAATTAGGCATATAAAGTATGCGTAAGTGCAGCATTTATATGCCTAATAGTAATACTAGGAAATACTATGTCTAAACCTTACGGTAAAACAATTAGAATTAGCCTGACAATCTCAGAACACTTGCTGGGTCGCCTAGACAAGGCCGCCAAACAGGATTACACCAGCAGAAGCGACATAATTCGCATAGCATTGCTATGGTATCTTCGTCCTCAAGGTCGCGAGCTGGGCCAAGTTGATCCTGATATCATTCTCAAAACGCTAAAACGGCGGCAGGCTATGGCCAAACTAAACAAAACAATCAAAGAGACTGACAGATTCGTCGATATTGGCGATGATTGATCGCGTAAGATCTAGTCTTTGACGCGTTCGCGGTAAGCGCCAGTGGCGGTATCTACTGAGATTAGGTCGCCTTGTTTAATAAAAGCGGGGACTTTGATGGTTAGGCCGGTTTCTAGGGTGGCGCTCTTAGTTATAGAGGAGGTTGTGTCGCCTTTTACGGCATCTTCAGTGTAGGTAACTTTTAGAGGGACGTTTTTGGCTAACTCAACGTTGATTGGCAGGTCATTAAAGAACTGTAGCTGAACTCGGTCGCCTTCTTTTAGATAACCGGCGCCGTCTCCTACCAGATCAGCCGCGACCTCAAACTGGTGAAAAGTATCATCATTCATGAAAAAGAAGACGTTGCCGTCGTTATAGAGGTATTGAACCGGCTGGGTAGTAACGTCCGCGCTATCAAGCTGTTCGTTGCCTTTAAAAGTCTTTTCTAGGACCTTACCGTCAATTAAGCTTTTAATGCGAACATTGACGATTGAGCCGCCACGGCCCATAACTTTTTGGTTATATTCAACCACGCGAAAAGGCTCGCCTTCCCACTGGAAAAGCGTGCCCTTCTTTAGGTTCGTAATGCTCAGCGCCACGAACTTACCTTAGTTGCTGGCAACAAACGGCAGCAAAGCAATGTGCCTAGCTCGTTTGATAGCAACGCTTAGACGCCGCTGCTGGCTCTCTGTTAGGCCAGTCTTCTTGCGGGTTTCAATTTGTCCGTAAACGTTAACGTAGCGCTGCAAGGTTTTGAAATCCTTATAGTCAAAAAAGGCTACGTCAGTCCGGTGTTTAAAAATCTTTGCCATAGTTCTCCTTAATTAAAATGGGATGTCATCAAGGTTGATTGGCTCGTCACCAATGTCTTCTATGACAACATCGTCTTTCTTACTCTTCTTACTTGGTTTTGGCTTGTCTGATTTGTCAGTACTGGCTGGTGCTTCAGATGAAGCGGAACTTGGAGCATTGCCACCTTCTTCACCACCACGGCTATCTAAGAAAGTTACGTCATTAGCTAAAACCTCAACTTTACTGCGCTTGGCGCCGTCTTGTTCCCAAGACCGGGACTGTAAACGACCCTGCACTAGGCAACGGCGGCCCTTACTTAAGTATTGGGCTACGCGCTCGGCCAATGGGCCCCAGCAAACAATATCAATGTAGTCAGTTACTTCTTGCCATTCGCCACCTTGGTCTTTGTAACTACGGTTTAGCGCTAGGCTAAAGCTAGTTACGTTTTGTCCGTTTGGTGTCTGCCGCAATTCAGGATCGCGGGTTAGGTTGCCCATCAGTGTTACTTGGTTTAGGCTTCGTGCCATGATTTCCTCCTTATAGGTTACCTTTACGGTACGCCTGCCCTTAAATATTCGTCAAGTAAATGGCCAACATAATTGGCTCATTTAACAATTATTTAAGATTCTTCTTCGTCTTTTGCTTCGTCGTCGCTGTCGCCTCGATCATCACGCTTGGCGGCCTGTTCGGCTTTAACAGCCTTAAGAGCCTCGGCTTTGCCGATCGCTTTGAGATCTGGCCGGGTGATGAGGAAACGGATGACTTCGTCAGTGATGTTGAGCGTGCTCTCCACTTTGGCTACGCCTGTGCCTGGTAATTCTACGGTGTAGAAAACGTACACGGCGTGCTCGTTACCGGCAATTGAGTAAGCCAGCTTACGCTTGCCCCAATTGTCAGTAGCAGTGATTTTGCCACCGTTATCTTCTACGATCTTTGTGACACGGGCCTCGGCCTTAGACAGGTCGACTTCCAGGTCAGGATGATATAGAACGGCGATTTCATACTGGTTCATCAGCAATCCTTCCTTTGGTTAAGCCCGCGCGCACTAGCGGCCACGAGCTGAGGTTGATAGTACCCAGTACTATAGACAAACTACCCCTGTAAGTCAAGCGGTTGCTGCATGGCCAAGATATTGAGTAGCCAAACGCTTCTCCAAAGTTCCAAAATGTATCGGCTCGCGCTCTCTAGCTATCCTTTTAACGGCGTGCCAGGCTGAAACTGGTGGCTTTTGGCCTGCGCTAAAAGACTGAGTCAGGCGAGCCTCTTTAAACAAGGGTTCTATAGGATCAACGGCAACGGCAATCGCCGTGTTTGTAAGCTTCATTGCTAGGTGCTGTTTTCTCTTCTGCAGCCTAGCATTTACGTGCGCGTCCGCCTGCTTAATAGACAGGAACTCCTCTATATATTTCTCTTTAACGTCATCAAAGCTCTGGTCAATAGAATATTCCAGAAGAAAGTCGGCCATTTTATTTAAGTTATCCCAGCTGGTTTCAGTACTAAAAATCCTGGGTGTGCGTAACTTTTGCGTCTCCTTTTTTGACATTTCCGTAATGACGCCTCCGCCACGCCGCATGCGAACCCCAAAACGTGATATGTAGCCCGCGCCCCCTAATATAGTTAGATTAAACTCCTCCCCACTAGTAGTGGGGAAAGCGGTGCCACCCGGAAACTCATCGTGAAATTTTCTATGATCGACGCTATTAGTAAGCTGTAAGCTAGACAGTCGAACAGCTTGCTGGCCTAAACTTCCCTCTTTATAAAATCTTTCGTAATAAAACACGTGATGCTTATTAGCTTTTTGGTCTAGGTGGTCACTTATAATTGGCAAAGGTCTTCCGGTCTCGCGTTCCAGTGGCGCCATTAGTTGCTTGTTATCGTCCATTGGCACAATAACCTCATCAGGAATCCCTGGGCTTGAGCTGGCCCAAATACGTTCAGTACGCGTGATAATTGGTGGAGTTAATTTCTCATAACCCACTGCTGGTCTCCCAACTTTCAGTTTTGACCGTTACGTTTTTATAATAAAAACAATTTTGAGTTTTGGCAAGCCTATGGTGATTTATACATCAAACTAGGCTTGGTCTGCTGGGAAGTTTTCGTCTAGAGCTGCTTCGGCTTCAGCCGCAGGAGCGCCGCCAAAGACTTCGTCGACTGAGCTGACTAGGACTTCACGGGGCCGTGAGCCGTCTGCCTGGCCGATTATGCCCTGTTCTTCCATCTGCTCCATTAGGCGGGCGGCGCGGCCGTAGCCAATGCGCAGGCGGCGCTGTAATAGGCTGGTACTAGCTTTGCGGTTCTCAATAACTACATGGACCGCGTCTTTGAACATATCGTCGTCAGCGTCATTAGCGCCATAGTCGGCTACTATGCCGCCCTTGCCGTTGAGCTGGACTGGCTGCGAGACAACCTCGTCATCGTATTGTGGCGGCCGCTGCATTCGGATAAAGTCCATAACCTTGTTGGTTTCGCCTTCGCTAATTAGGGCGCCTTGGACACGCTTTGGCTTAGGCATGTCGGCTGTCAGCAGCAGCATGTCACCTTGGCCGAGCAGTTTCTCGGCGCCGATCTGGTCAATAATCGTGCGCGAATCAACCTGTGAAGCCGTGGTGAAAGCAATTCGGGCCGGCACGTTAGCCTTAATCAGGCCGGTGATAACGTCGACTGAAGGCCGCTGGGTGGCCAGCACCAGGTGTATGCCCACGGCGCGAGCTTTCTGGGCGATCCGGACAATTAAGGCCTCAACGTCGCGCGCCGCCATCATCATCAGGTCGGCCAGCTCGTCAATCACGATCACGATGTAAGGCATACCCTCTTCTTCTTTGACGTTGTTGTACTCGCCAATGTTGCGCTTGCCGGCGTCAGCCAGGGCTTTGTAGCGCCGCTCCATCTCGGCCACGGCCCATTTCAGGGCGCTAATACACTTCTCAGGCTCAGTGATAACTGGGGTAAGCAGGTGCGGGATCTCGTCATAAGGCTTGAGCTCGACTTGCTTGGGATCAACCAGTATAAGTTTCAGGTCAGCCGGCGAGTTCCTATATAAAAGACTGGTCAGGATGGTATTAATCATGACCGATTTACCAGAGCCAGTTTGGCCAGCCACCAGGATGTGCGGCATTTGGGCCAAGTCTCGCACGATTGGCGTGCCAGAGATATCCTTACCAATGGTAAAGTTCAGAGAACCCTTGGAGTCCTGCCATTCTGGCGCCAGCAGCATTGAACTCAACCGTACCGTGGCCGATTTAACATTTGGAACTTCAATGCCAACGGCTCGTTTGCCAGGAATTGGCGCTTCCATTCGAATCGAAGTCGCCGCTAAGTCAAGCGAAAGATTATTCTCAAGCGCGGTGATTTTAGTCAGCTTTACCCCTGTTGGCGGCTTCAGCGTATATTGGGTCACGCGCGGACCGATGTTAGCCCCTTCCATCTCAACGTCAATATTAAAGTTCTCAAACGTATCATGAATAATCTGGGCGTTACCGTTAACGTCACCAGCGTCAGCTTTGTCCTGTTTCTGGTTTAGCAGGTCAATGCTTGGGAACTGCCAGTTAGGATCACTGGCCGTGGTTAGAGCGTCATGGCTTTGGTCATTAGTTAGCTTTTGGGCCGTGTTCTTCATGTTGCTAAGCTTAGCGGCCTCGCCAGCTTTATGATGAACCACTGGCACACCCTCGTTTAACTTAAAGCCGGGCTGCTCACCAGCCTTAGCCTTCAAGGCCGCTAGGTCTTCGTCATCATTCCCAGGACGCTTGAACAAATCGGCGACCTTCATTAGGACTTTTAGCGAAATACCAAAGGCAAAGAAGACCGCTAACACCGTGAAAACAAAAAATAATAAAGTAGCTGGAATTTTATCCAAAGCACTCATGACGGCGTTACCAGTCACCTCGCCAACCTTGCCGCCATGGCCGCCGCCCCAATTTCCGGCATGGTTTTTAGTAGCAAAGGCCGTGTAGAACCAGGCCGAAGCGAACACCAGCACGGCCAGCATGCCAGCAAAGTTAGCTAGCGGAATCTGCTTATCCTCGGCCTTGAGTTTATGAAAGCCCCAGTATATAAGAGCCACGGGGGTAAAGTAGGCTACCCAGCCTAGCGTCCAATAAGCGCCCTCGAACAGGTTAACTGGTAGCGGCCCGCCGGTACCAAAGCCGCCAAGTAGCAAGAAAACAGCCACTAAGAACAGCATGATCGCGGCGACCATTGGCCAAAACGGCGACTTCTCTACCGATTTAACATCGGTTTTTTTCTTACTGTTTCTTTTAACTGGTTTTTTCTTTTTGGCCATAGTTTTACCTATTATACCGTTTCCGCTTGCGCTATAACAGTCATAGCCATATTATAGCAATTTTTACAACCAAAGTCAATTCCCTTATGCTTATGCCCGTCTTGATGTAATGTATAAATATGGTTATGCATTTGTCAGAGCGGCATGAAAGACGAGCTGTGCGTAAGGACAACCAGGAAATCAGATTCCAGGCCGGGATAATCAGTGATACCATTTTAGATAGTTACTCAAGTCTTAAGGGCCACTTTAAAGATCATCCCGAAGACTACTTTCTATATAAGTTTACTTACGAACCGCGGTCTATGAGCAGAGGCGAATTATGCGCCAAAATAGGCGAGACCGCCATATTTAGAATTGAAGATGAAAGCGGACTGCCTTCCCCGTTGACATATGATCCTAGAGAGACTTGGCACGCCACCCAAGCTTACGTTGGCGAGCTGAGAAAGCTGAGCAATGGCACAACAAAAAGTATCGCCCAAGCCAGCCACGCGGCTATGCTAATCTTCCCCGTATCAGTGTCAGTACCCACGCCCCTGGAAGATATCAGTTTGTAATTTTCAAGTATTGATGATAATTTATGTTTATGTACAAAGTTAGCTTACAGGTTATAAATCGCCGCCGCCCTTGAGGGGCTTGCTAATCTTTTAACTCGATTTGCCGCCCCTGCCAAACGCAGGGGCTTTTTATTTACTTAACCTGGAGCTTAAACATGAAATACGATATTGAAAAAATAGATAACCTAAGAGGTAACAAAGGCATTGATAGAGATACTATATGGAACACTGCAGTTGATCTATCTAACTCAGCTGAAGAAATTGTGCCAGTTACTCGTCACGACATTTACCTGGGTAGTATCCGAGCTTACATAGCCCTAACCAAAGATAGGCAGTTCGCGGGATTAGTGCGAGCAAAGAGAACTCCGTACTATCATCAGCCGCCTGTTAAGGCATACTGGCAAATTGGCACTTTAGTAGTGCCTAAAATCTACCAAGGTAATGGCATTGCAACCGATCTAGTTAAAGCTATAACAGAAGATATGGTCAACAATCCCTCAATGTCTAACCCTAATTTGTTCGCTTTTGTTAGTGACCAAAGCGTCAAAGCATTTGAAGCCAATAACTATGTCCCGGCTGTCGCTGGTGAATTGCCCTCCCCTGCCAAAAGCCAGTGTGGTAATCCCGCAGTAATCCGACGCGCAGACGCTTAGTCTACGCGGGGGTCTTGGGTCAGTAGGCGGGCGCGCATCTCCTGGAAGCGTTTTTGCTGCTCGGCAGCGATTTCTTCTGGGGTTTTTGGTGCTGGCTCAGCTGGCTGTGGTTGGCCTGGTTGCTGCTTGCCGGCTTGGGCCGGCTTCCTGTCGCCGCCCTGTTGTGGCTTGCCGCCACCGCCTCCAGATATGATATTTACCACTGGAATGACAATCGGGCTGCGCTGAGTGTGCTCGAACAGGTAGTGCGTGACATGGTCTTTGAGTTCAGCCTTGAAGCGGTCCAGGTCAATCCGCTTGAAGCGTTGCTGGACGGCGCGCTTCAGTTCAATTCTCAGGCCGTTCATGATCTCTTCGTTGTCGCGCATATATATGAAGCCGCGGCTGATGATATCCGGACTGGTCAGTAAGTTGCCAGTTTTCTTGTCTATGGTCAGGATGATAGCTATTAAGCCTTCTTCGCTTAACAAGACACGGTCTTTAACCACCACGTTGCTAACAAGCGCGCCAGTTTGGTCAACCAGGATGGTGCCTGAGGGCACTTCGCCAGCTAGTTCCATCTTGTCTGGCGTGAAACTAATGATCTCGCCGTTACCAACATTCAAGGTGTTAGCCCGTGGTATACCCTCTTCAATGGCAATATCCACGTGATAACGCTTAGCCGTGTAATCTCCGTAAATTGGCACAAAGAATTTTGGCTTCAGCATGTTGATCATGTCAGCGTATTCCTCGCGCGAGGCGTGGCCGGAAACGTGCAATGGACCGACGTTATCGACTTCACGGGTTTCGTGACGGAAAACGTGCACGCCTTTTTTGAACAGTTCGTCTACCATGGTCCGAATAGACGAGTCATTGCCCGAATACGGGATTGGCGTGCTCGATAGAATTACCGTGTCCTGCTCCTTGAGCTTAACGTGCCGGTGTTCGCCATTACTCATGCGCTGCAAGGCCGAGCTAGGCTCACCCTGCGAACCGGTACAAACAACGACTAGATCAGTGTCTTTCATGGTTCCAGCGTTAGCAATTGGCACAAAAGTACCTTTTGGAATCCGCACAAAGCCGTGGCGCACGGCCATTTCTAGCGTACTAACCATGCTGCGTCCATCCATGGCCACCTTTTTATTGTGGTGGACGGCGGCGTTGATGATCATCTGGACACGGTTCATGTTGGTGGAGAACAGGCCTACAAAAATGCGACCCGGCGCGTTGTCCATGATGTCTTTAAAGCTTTGCTCGATGGTTGACTCGGACGGCGTCCGGCCTGGGCGTTCAGTTGTGGTCGATTCGCTCAGAAGCGCTAAAACGCCTTCATTGCCAAGCGCGATTAGGCGTTCGGTGTCAGTCCGTTCGTGGTCTAGCGGATTGGGGTCCAGGCGGAAGTCACCAGTGTTAATGATGCGTCCAACTGGCGTGTCGAGTGCTATGACCGTGCTGCCTGGAATCGAGTGAGTTACCCGGACAAGTTCCACGAAGAATTCACCAATTTTCAGGCGTTCGTGGGTGTCTTCGTTCATAGTGACGGTTTTTAGTTCGAAGCCATCAGGCATTGGCAGGCCAAAGTTCTCAAAGATTTCCTCGACGCGGCCAATTGTGAATTTAGAGCCGTAAATTGGGGCTGGGAACTGGGGGGCAATGTGCGGTAAGCCGCCAATGTGGTCCAAGTGACCATGGGTTATGACATAGGCGCGGATTTTGTGCTTGATCTGTTCTAGGTAGGCGGTGTCCGCGATTCCGTAGTTAATACCTGGCAAATCAACGCCAAGGTCGTTACCGCAGTCTAGAATGACAGCGTCATTAGCGTACTCAACCAGAATCATGTTCTTAGAGCCGCCGCCGTCCATACCGCCCAGGCCAATCACCTTGAGGTGAGGACTGTCATTAATGACGTTAGCGCGGGCGGGCTTAGCGCCTTCAGAGGCTGGTAAGTGCTGGTTAGCGATCCGCTGGGCATCTTGTTGGCTGCGGCGCTGGGCGCGTACGGCCTGGCCACGTGAGGTAGTCAGGTTATTAGTCATGGGTTTACTGCCGCCCTGTCTCGGTTTAGCTGGCTTGCCAGCGTTCCGGGGAGGCCGGTTTGGTTTAGGTTTATTGTTATTTGGTTGCATAGATTCCTTTCTTTGAAATCGTTTAAGCTGATTTAATTTTCTTGATAATGTCTGGAATTAACGAAAAGTCGTCAATCAAGGTTTGGCGCATACCGCCGTTATATAATGCCGCCGCTGGATGGAACAGCGGTAAATATACCCTGCCCTTGTAGCGCTTGGGCTGTCCGTGGACAGCGCTGATTTGTAAATCCGGCAAGAAGCAATTCAGGCTGTGGCGACCTAGTGTTACCACTAGCGCCGGCTGGATTACTTCTAGTTGGGATTCCAAATACTTCAAAAAGGCCGTTTTCTCCTCTGTTAGCGGATCACGGTTTTCTGGCGGACGATATTTAACGATATTAGTTATATAGACGTCATCACGCTTCAGGCCAATCATCTCCAGCATCTCGTTCAAGAACTTGCCGGCCGCGCCCACGAATGGTTTACCCTGGATATCTTCGTTCTTGCCTGGCGCCTCGCCAATGAAGACTAGATCCGAATCAGGGCTGCCATCACCAAAAACTAGCTGGGTGGCGCTGGCCGCCAGCTCCGGCGTGATCTTATCGTCAATGATTTGCTGCTTAAGATCGTCTAGTTTTTGTTGCTTTGTTGCCATTTAGGATTGCTCCGGTTAGCTTGAATAAATTTTTTAGCGCGCCCACCAGGAAGATTAGTGTTAACAGATAGTACCAAAGATTTCCTCGGTCAACTGATAGACTCACGAAGCCATAAGCCAGTGCCAGCTCGGCCAGCCCAAACACGAATAAGCCGAGCCTGGACTGGTGCCATTGGTTGAGCTTGTTAAGCGGCTTCATTTCCGGCTGCTTTTTCCTTATTAACTGCGCGCATGCTGAGTTGTAAGCGGCCACGATCATCGATAGCTACTAATTTCACTGTGACTAGATCACCTTCTTTAACTATGTCGCTAGTCTTGGCGACTCGCTCATCGCTAAGTTCGCTGATGTGAACTAGGCCATCTTTACCTGGCATGATCTGTACGAACGCGCCAAAGTCCATGACGCTAACGACTGGCTTGTCTTTGTAGATGGCACCAACTTCAGGCTCGGCCACGATGTCGCTGATCATCTGTTTAGCGGCCGCGATTGATTCGCCGTTAGGGCTAGCAATCATGACCGTACCGTCATCTTTAATGTCAATGTCAGCGCCGGTTTCACCGGTGATGCGCTGGATGGTTTCACCACCCTTACCAATGATTTCGCGGATCTTGTCCGGATTGATAGATATTGATTCCACGCGTGGCGCGTAAGGGCTCATCTCATTAGGCTTAGAAATGGTGGTCAGCATGTGCTCCAAGATGTGGTTGCGGCCGTCTTTGCCCTGGTCTAAAGCCTGTTTCAGGATGGCTACAGGTAAGCCGTGGACTTTCATGTCCATCTGTAGGGCAGTAATGCCCTTGGCAGTACCAGTTACCTTGAAGTCCATGTCACCGGCAAAGTCCTCGGCATCGGCGATGTCACTCATTATGTAGGGTTTATCGCCGTCGATCATTAGACCCATGGCAATACCACTAACTGGAGCTTTCAAAGGCACGCCAGCGTCTAGTAGCGCCAAAACGCTGCTACAGGTTGCCGCCATGGAGGTGGAGCCGTTCTGGCTCATAATCTCAGTTACGGAACGAATCATGTACGGGAACTCGGCTTCAGTAGGTAAAACTGCGGTCAAAGCTCGCTCTGCCAAATAGCCATGGCCGATTTCGCGGCGGCCGGGGCTGCCCAAGCGTCGAACTTCGCCAACTGTATAGCCGGGAGCGTTGTAGTGGTGCAGGTAGCGGCGTTCACCTTCACGTTCCATGGTATCAACCAGCTGGACCATGCTAAGCGGCGCCAGAGTCACAATGTTCAAAGCCTGGGTTAGGCCACGGGTAAAGATGCTGGAGCCGTGAGCCCGCGGCAATAAGCCAATCTCACTACTAAGAGCCCGGACGTCAGTTAATTTACGGCCGTCAGGACGCAAACTGTGCTCAACAATGCCCTTACGGACATCTTTGTGCAGTGCCATCTGGAAAGCTTCGTCATAATGGCTCTTGGTTTCGTCATAATTTTCAATCTTATCAGTCAGTTCAGCGTGCATTTCATCACGCAATTGCTGTACCAGGACGTTACGTTCTGGATACGGCTTGCGAAGATCCTCGCCCAACTTACCTTCCAGCCACTTATCAACCGCAGCCTGGATTGACTCCTCAGGCAAGCTAAGGACGTATTCCTGCTTGGTAACGCCAACTTTAGCAACTAGTTCCTGCTGGAGCTTAATTGCTGGCTGCATAGCCTCGAAAGCGTAGCTAATCACCTCGGCAACTTGGTCTTCAGTAACTTCAGACGCGCCAGCTTCCACCATCATGACGCCGTCTTTGGTGCCAGCCACCACTAGGTCGAGCTCGCCATCATTCAATTCGTCAGGGGTGGCAAAGGCTTTTGGCTTGCCATCAACCAGGCCGATTCGAAGACCAGCCACTGGGCCCTCAAACGGCGCGCCACTCAGCATAAAGGCCGTGCTCATGGCAATCATAGCCACCATGTCCGGGCGGAAATCAGGGTCCATACTCAGAACAGTTGCTACGCCCTGGGCCTCATGCCTGTAACCCTTTGGCCACAGTGGTCTAATAGGGCGGTCAATCAAGCGGCTAATCAGGATAGCGTCGTCAGACGGGCGGCCTTCCCTCTTTATAAAGCGCGAACCGCTAACTTTACCGGAAGCGTACATCTTTTCTTCGTAATCAATACTTAAAGGAAAGTAATCCATGGAAATTGGCTTGCTGCCAACCATGGCTGTTCCCAGGATTACGGTGTCACCGTAACGGACAATCACGCTGGCGCTGGTCCTAAAACCAACCCGGCCAACTTCAAATGATAGCGTCCGGCCGCAAAGCTCGGTCTCTACTTTAATAATATCTTTACCAAGTGGATTAGTTGGTCCCATCGGTTTTCCTTTCGTAGGGAGGTTCCTTAACAGAGTTCAAATATAGTCATGTCCCTTGTGCTTGGTGGGCATATCTATATCTGCTGCTCTATTGAGGAACTATCTCCGCGGAGTTTAGTTAATGTGCACAAGCTCGTGATCTCGACAAATCAAGATCAATAGTCTGGGCACTTAGCGGCGAATGCCAAGTTTTTTGATGAGGGCTAGGTAAGCCTGGCTGTCATGCTTAGCGATGTAGCGCAATAAACGACGGCGACGACCAACCATTTGCAGCAAACCACGGCGAGCCATGTAGTCATGCTTGTTAGTCTGTAAGTGCTCGGTAATTTCTTTGATACGTTCAGTTAGAACCGCCACTTGGGCGCTTGAACCACCGGTATCATCTTTGTGTACCTGCGCGCTTTTTATAGCCGCGCCTTTTTTCTCAGTTGTAATCATGTGAGCCTCATTTTAACAGATCAGCGCCCCTAGCGCAACCCGCAAAATAAATAATTTATTCAGCGGGGGCTGACTGCTGATCAGTTTGCTCAACAGCATCGAAAACGATCGTGTCAGTTGCTAGCTCATGCTGGGCTAAAGCACCTTCCAGTGCCGCTGCCCGCTGCGAATCAGCATTAGCCTGAAATCCTCGTAGAATTGTACTGCCAACGTTATAAGCCGTAAATGTAGCCAGAATAACTGCTGGTGCTGCATCGTTATTATTCTCAGCGAAGACTGCAACCGTTGCCGGTGCCACAAAGCTAGCTACTGCCCCGTGCGCTATAGCAAGCAAAGCATTTCCTTTGCTCTCGCCACGGTAATACTCAATACGTTCTAACACATTCTTTGCAGCGGTCTGCTTTGTCTCACTCATACTGTATATACTAACACAGGTTAGCACTTATGTCAAGTTCACTGCTTGTTTTATCTATCTGAACTGCGTTCGATATTTCATAATTACCTACAGTGGTGCGGCGTAGGGATGTGGTGTAGGCGCCTGTTTTTAGGGCTTTGCCTAGGTCTTCTACTAGCGTGCGAATGTATGTGCCTGAGGAAACATCAGCGATTAATTCTATCTCCGGATAGGTATAATCCGTGATTTCTAGCCTGTTAATGGTGACTTTCCGGGGTTCGATTATAACTTCTTTGCCCTCCCGGGCCAGCTTGTAGGCTCTTTGGCCGTTGATCTTGATAGCCGAATAAGCCGGTGGAACCTGCTCTATCTGGCCCCTTAACCCTTCTACGGCCGCTTGGATGGCCTCCAAACTGGGAGCTGTGGTTGATACGGCTGTGATTTGGCCCTCTGGATCGCCTGTTGAGCTGGTTTCACCCAGTTTCATGGTAACTTGGTAGGTTTTGTCGACTTTGGACAGCTCACCAGCCTTGCGGGTGTATTCTTTGCCGATTAACAGCACCAAAAGCCCGGTGGCGAACGGATCGAGCGTACCGGTATGGCCAACTTTAACGTTTTTAGGCTTCTTGCCCTCGGCATTAGCCACAATCCGGCGAACATAGTTCACCACGTCAAAACTCGTCCAAGAAGCTGGTTTATCTACCAGTAAAACACCTTGCATGCTGCTAGCTTACTGCGGTGGCGGTGGATTGCCAAATTGGAACGGGATTGGTGGCGGCACTGGTGGCGGCGCGTTGGGGTCATTGCTTGGAGGCGGTGTGGGGCTACCACTTGGCTGCTCATCGCTACCACTAGCTGGGTCAGTCGTGGCCGAAGCTGGCGGCTGGGTGTTCTCTGATGATTGCAGTGTTGGCGAGAAGCCCGGAATTTGCTCTTCTAGCGATGGCGCGGCATCGGTGGCTTTGGCTGGACTGGGGTGCAGGTCGTTATTACCAAGTGGCTGGGCATTCAAAGCCTGGATTGGCTCAGATGGCGTGGCATCTGGGTTATAGGCGTCTGTGAGCGCTTGGTTAACTTCACTGCGGGCAGTATCTAGTCCGGTAGTGGACGCTTCTGCGGGAGCGGCCGGTTCAACGTGCGGGCTCTGAACCTCTTTTTCCAGGTCTGTCAGTGTTTTATCGCTTGGACCGGCCGGGGGCTGCGCTGTTGGCGTGGCTGGCGGCGTTTCCGGGACAGTATCTTCTTGGGGTGGTTTGCGGTCCAATAATTGCGGCGGTTCCTCAGTTG
>Ga0193717_1001589_pt1 | contig 13796 bp, 20 predicted proteins | sample U2c2metaG_FD_145900 | JGI IMG/M metagenome (GOLD analysis project Ga0193717, IMG submission 145900) | Soil microbial communities from a riparian zone of the East river system, Colorado, United States - U2c2 | ecosystem: Environmental > Terrestrial > Soil > Riparian zone | place: USA: East River... | reverse complement strand
GGTGGTGGATAGTCTGAAAGTGCTTGACCCCAACCGGCCGATTAGAGAAGCGGACTGTCCTAAAACCTTACGCCCGTCTCTTGGCGCATCACTCGGCGGCAGCAGAAATTGCCCCTACTCTCTTAAGATGCGTTCGACGTTCATCGCATGCCGCTTCCATTTGCGGAAGCCGCAGTTGGTAACTTCGGAAGCCAGAATTGTTTCCACACAGACATGGTGCGAGTGCGGCGATGTTGCGTCTAGTTGAGGAACGTTTTTATTGAAAATGACGTAAGACGCCTGCGTTGCAAGATAGTTTTGGCGTGTAAGAAGGCCGGCGCTAGTTGTTGATACTCGGGCCATTTCCACCGCGGCCGCTACGAGGAGGCAGTCAATGCCGCCCGGCAAGGCCGTCCAATCCAATCCGGCCCACAACATCTCCTATAGCTGCTGGCGGCGGCGCTCGTGAAGCTCGGGCGGTTCGAAGAAGCCAAGGCTGCCGCGGCGCGAGTTTTGGAATTACAACCTGCATTCCGGTACGGCCGGCAATTTGCCGGCGTGGATTGCGCGCCGGCGCTTGCCGCTTCTCTGAGCGAGGCGCTCCGCGCGACCGGGCTGCCGGAATAACGTTGCAATTTTATTATGCTTGCACCGTTTGCCGCTCGCCTCCCCATTGCAAAGTGCTAGAATTTACGTGTTTCCTGGGAGATCAATGACACGACGCGAGCTCATCGCTTTCGTCGTCGGCGCCTCGGCTTCAACAAGCCAAAATGAAGAAAAGAGCGAAGGCTCTCGCCATCGGCACAAGGGAGGACATCATCATGCTCGACAAAGCCCCGAACGGGAAAGTGTCTGATCTGCTCAATGCGCTCGACAAGGCGCTGTCCGCCGGCGACGTGGAAAGCGCCGTCGATCTCTTTCAGGCGGACTGCTACTGGCGCGACCTCGTGACCTTCACCTGGAACATCAAGACAATGGAGGGCAAGGATCAGGTTCGCGACATGCTCAAGGCTCGGCTCACCGATACGAAGCCGTCGAACTGGAAAATTGCGGACGGTGAGGACGCTTCTGAAGCGGATGGAATTACAGAGAGCTGGATACAATTCGAAACCGAGGTCGCCCGCGGCTTTGGCCACATGCGGCTGAAGGACGGTCGGATCTGGACGTTGCTGACGACCATGAGCGAACTCAAGGGGCACGAAGAACCGCTTGGCTTCGACCGTCCCATGGGAGCGAAACACGGCGCCGAACGCAACCGAAAAACGTGGAAGGAGGAACGCGAGGCGGAAGCTGCTGAACTCGGTCACTCGCGTCAGCCCTATTGCGTCATTATTGGCGGCGGTCAGGGCGGCATCGCGCTCGGGGCTCGGCTGCGCCAGCTCAATGTGCCGACAATCATCATCGAAAAAAACGAACGGCCTGGCGACAGCTGGCGTAAGCGTTACAAGTCACTCTGTCTGCATGATCCGGTTTGGTATGATCATCTTCCCTATCTGCCATTTCCCAGGAACTGGCCGGTCTTCTCACCGAAGGACAAGATCGGCGACTGGCTCGAAATGTATACAAAGGTGATGGAGCTCAATTACTGGAGCTCAACCGAATGCAAGAAGGCATCCTACGACGAAAAGACCCGCGAATGGACCGTTGTCGTGCAGCGCGATGGCAAGGAGATCGTCCTCAAGCCGAAACAGCTCGTGCTTGCGACGGGAATGTCCGCTAAGGCCAACATGCCGAAGTTCGATGGCATGGATATTTTCAAGGGTGATCAGCACCATTCGTCGCAGCATCCGGGGCCGGACAAATACAAAGACAAGAAAGCGGTCGTGATCGGCTCGAACAATTCCGCCCACGACATTTGCGCCGCGCTTTGGGAGGCAGGTGTCGACGTCACCATGGTTCAGCGCTCGACAACCCATATTGTAAAGTCAGACTCGCTGATGGAGCTCGGATTAGCTTCGCTATACTCGGAACAAGCGGTGCAATCTGGAATGACGACGGCCAAAGCCGATCTGATCTTTGCCTCGCTGCCGTACAAGATTCTGCACGAGTTTCAGATCCCGGTTTACAACGCGATCAGGGAACGCGATGCCGATTTCTACAAGCGTCTCGAGAAGGCAGGCTTCTTGCTCGACTATGGTGATGACGACTCAGGTCTGTTCATGAAATATCTGCGGCGCGGGTCGGGATATTACATCGACGTTGGTGCTTCGGAGCTGATCGCTAACGGCAGCATCAAGCTGAAGAGCGGCGTCGATGTCAAAAAACTCACGGAGCATTCCGTCATTTTGAGTGATGGGACCGAGCTGCCAGCCGATCTGGTCGTCTACGCCACCGGCTACGGCTCGATGAACGGCTGGGCCGCGGATCTGATCTCCAGGGAGGTCGCTAACAAGGTAGGCAAGGTCTGGGGGCTAGGCTCGAATACGACCAAAGATCCGGGACCGTGGGAGGGCGAGCAGCGGAACATGTGGAAGCCGACACAGCAGGAGGCGCTTTGGTTCCATGGCGGTAACCTGCACCAGTCGCGCCACTATTCGCAGTTTCTTTCGCTCCAGCTCAAGGCGCGAATGGAAGGCATTCCGACACCGGTATATGGCCTTCAGAAGGTCCACCATCTTGGCTGATCGGTCTAATCGATTTTGAAGCAGGATGGACCGTGATTTGGTCCGTTCGGATTCTTACAGACCGAACGAGAAATGTGCGGTCGTGTTGGAAGGTTGGCGAGTTCAAAATATCACTTTATGCCTCAAACGGGTATTTCAACGAGCACGATTATCCAAAAACGGTCAAAGAGCTCGAGAGTCACGCATTTATCGATTTTATTGAAGACCATATCTACAGCAAAGAGAATCGCTGGCTCTCCGATATCCTGCGGCCAGCCGCATACGATTTTCAGGAGCACAGTCTTGTTGCTCAATACGTTGCTGTGTCGGAAGGGCAGGGTATTGCGATGCTGCCGTCATATGTCGCAGCCAGTGCCGGGGACTTGCGTCCGGTGATGCCGAAGCTTTTCACCATGCGTGATGTATGGCTTTCGGTGCATGAAGACCTGTTGCACATCGCGCGCATCAAGGCGGTGACCGCCTTCTTGGAGCGACGCATCGAGGCCGACAAAATATTCTTGCACTCAATCAAAGGCAAAAGCTAACAGAGCCATTTCGGCGCAAGCGCAGATCGGCCTGGGTGGCCTAAAACGGCCTAAACTCTTTCGAAGAAGATTGAATAATAGCAAACAAGCGTTACCGCTAAGCTCTGACCGAGAATCGTTCGACCGCGCTCATCGTTTGCATGAACAGATCTACATCACGGCAATAGATATGTTTCCTCAAGTAATGGATTTCATCATGTTGCCGGTCTTCATCCAAGTCAATGTACCAAGCCTTCGGCCGTCCATCGTCACCCGGACTCCACCGGTACCCTCGCTTTTTCAATTCATCCTTTAGATCAAATGGCGATCGCTCGGCCCAAATTCGGACCGTATTTTTACGAGCATTTTCCAAGAGCATGGCCAGGGCCGTGCGCCTTACGGTCGACACTTCGTAAGCCAATATCTCCAGGAGCGCGCGGCAATCGTCGACAGCCCGATGCGCTTCGTGAAACATCCCGACCCCGGCCAAAAGATAGCCAAGTCGTGATCCCTCGAAACCGTGCTTTCGCCACTCAATCTGATTGACCGAGCAAGCCCAAGGCTTGTCAACGAATGCACCCCAGTATCGTTCGACGAACCTGCGGTCAAAGTTTGCATTGTGCGCAATGATGATGGAGGCGTCAGCAGCAAATACCTCGACAGTCGCGTTGTCGATTTTATGACCGGCTACCATTTCGTCGGTTATGCCGTTTAATCTCGTAACGTCCTCCGGAATAGGCTTTGCCGGCTCGTTCAATGAACTGAAAGTATCAGTCACTCCGACGATCTCGCCGGTTGGAAGATAGGTGAATTTCACCATACCCAACTCGATGATTTCATCAGACGTTGTATCTAAGCCAGTCGTTTCAACGTCCAGCAGCAGGCCAATTTTGGTTGGCTGATCGTCTGCCGGTCTAAACTCGTCGCGGAAGCGGAGCCGTCGCAGAACCCGATAGTCAGCGTGCTGCTCAAGAGTTTTAGCCATTTCGGCCAGTTCATCGCCAAGCTGGTTCAATGGAATATCTCGCCGGGACGAAAATGGTGGACGCGAAAGGAGGGCTTCTCATTCGCACATCAGTGTCGCTACAAATGATACTACAGGCAATATCTCGCGGATAGCTGTGGCATATTTTCTTGGTTACCGCTGGGCGGTACACGGGCTCAGTAAAGCGAACTACGCAACTCCAGGACACTACAGAGTCGGGATTCGAGCGCGGGAGAGGGTACCGTTATGGCGTCGCCTATCCGGCTACCAATTAATTAAAGAGATTTGGGAATGCGAATGGCTGAGCCATGGCGGCTTTCTGCACGACATGTTCGCGTGCAAAACGCGTCGCTGCCTTAGGCTTGGCAATCTTTGTTTTCGGCCTCTTCGCTGCTTGAACAGCTGCTGTTCTTATCGGTGCAGTGTCGATCTGCGCGACTGCTTCGCGCGGCGGCTGCCGTTCATGTGTCCGCATTTCCGGTACAGTCATCATCATTGTCTGGCTGGTGTCTATGTTGACAAGTTCCGGAGCAGCCTGACGGCGTGCAATTCGAATGGTGGTTTTGTCGATTGTTACTTCCGGACGGCCCACGGTCGGTGCTGGAAAATATGCACTAATGGCAAAGAGAAGTGCCAGCAGCGCTCCGCCGACAAATCCAAAATAGCGAAACACTGGCATCGAGCACCACTTCAATGAGAACTGAGTTCCCAATTCAGAGTGCAGGCGTTTGTTCCTCGATATCCTGGTAAATCTTCTCCGCGGCGGCGTAGCTTGACGATCCGAGAGGAACATTCGCCAGCCGGAATCATTGTTTTTGCGCAGGGTCCATACAACGGGAGAAAAGCGCAAATGAAACATGCATTGGTAATCGCCGCTATTGCTACTATTGGATTCGCAATTCCGGCCAGCGCGGATGACGTCCGCGTTGGTGTCGGGGTGGGCCCTGTCGGTGCTGGCGCAACGGTTGGTTCGGGCCGCTATGATCGCGATCATGACCGTGATCGGACCACGATCATCAAAGAGCGCGAACCTCGCGACAAGACTGTTATCATCAAAAGGGATCGTGACCGCGACACCGATCGCAAAGTAATCATCCACGATAATGATTAATCACATGGGCCTCCTTCGGGAGGCCCAATTTTTATAGATGGCAATCTCATTTTGTGATGTGTGTGGTTTCGGCTGTCGCTCGCTATCGAAAATTCTGCCGAGCCGTCCCGAACGCCCGTTCATCAGCGGCCCGGAACTCATTGTCGGCCCCACTTCGGGAGGCGAGCGCATGGTCTGCATTCACTCGGGCATCTGCAAGCCGCTGCGAAAACGCGCGCCTGTCGCCATGCGACGCTGACAACACAACGGAAAGCGAAGCCTCAAATTCATCCATGATCTTTTCGAGCTGGGAGGCCATGTGGTTCTCTACCGTTTAAGAAGAAAGATTCTTGATGGCTTCGTTCGCTGCGCTCATCGCATCTGATTCGGAATCAACGTCTTCGTCCGTAACGAAACTCAGCATGACGTTTCCCTGTGGCCTGGCCCAAGCGCGCTTCTGCGTGATGCTCGCTCGCCATCGCCCCGCCTTACGCTGGAAGGTTACAATTTCGTAGTCAGATAGTTTTGCCATATCCTGTGCTGCGCCTAATAATGATGGCTGGCGAGCTAAATCGGGCGGGGTCAAGCTATTGGCTGCCCAAGGGCGATTAAACTGATTTCAGCGAATGGCGCCGCTCTCGCACGACGATGCTATGGACCTCGCGTCCGTGATGGTCGCGGACGCTGATATGCCTTGGCGGGCCGCCAATCTCCGCCTCAACCATCGCAACACGCTTCGCGATTATGATGCCCTTTTCTTGGGCGTCGGCTGTATGAGAGCGTCGTGCTTTCGCCTGATCCAGAGCGGTACCATGACAGCGTCTCGCGACTGTCCCAAGTGTGGAACAACTATGGTGCTAGCCCGGGCGGGACTAAGTGATTCATTGCTTTTCCAGCAGACGCTCCAATGTCCATCTTGTGAGAATGTCCTCGAAACGGCCAAGCGGTTCGACGCATCGGATCCGGACGTAGTTAAGTGGCTTCGAAGCGGCTTGCACTCGCCAGAGTAAGGCCGCTTCAGCGCAGCCTATCAACTCCTCGGACGGGACGTTGAGATTTCGATGCCGCGCGCCGCTACTCTGACCGGCATTTCGCGAAGTTGGACGATTTTGGCAGGCCAGATCGAACGACTTGCAGCCATCCTTAAAGAGGAACGCGAGTAACTCCGCCTCAGTTGGCGGCCTAGCCGCGTTGCGTTACGTCGGGTTTGCGGGCTCGAACGAACCACGACGGGAGTTTTGGCGAGCGTAGCGGCGTCGCGCAGACGGAACCAACTCGCCTCCCCGCGCTTGAATCCGGGTCTGCTGGCGCACAGCGAGGGACCAAGTCGCCATGAATAGAATCCTTGTCATCGTCAGCGCGGCCTGCGTCATCGCCTCAGTGTGGGTTTGGTCGCTCAACACCAAATCCACCGCTTCAGCCTTCAAGAATAATTCAACGATTGGCGCGGCGATCCCGCATGGGACGAGTGAGAAGCCGATATTGAGCCAGCCTCCAGGCACGAACATGCGGACTGAAAGGTAGCGAGCGGCCGCAACTCCGACTGCTCTTGCCCGCGTACATCGCTAGGAGTCGAGGGATGAAAACAGATCGTCTCTGCGAAACAAGCTCACTCTACCGCCGGTGGTATGTTGCCCTAAATGCAAAGGTCATCCCATGGAAATCCAAGGCTTGACGCTGCCGATGGGACGGCACCTCGACAAGGGCCAGGTTCTGTATTTTTGCAGCCTGTGCGGCCACACGAAAACGGAGACCGCCTTTTTGGAGGAGACACAGGCCGGCTAACAATGGATTGGAGGCTCGCATGATGGTCATGGCGCTTGGTGCACTGCTCGTGATCGGCGGCGTTCTTTACATGGCACACGCGGCTATCGGGCGCGGATCGCTTAGCGGTCCGTCTTCTCCCGCCAGCCCGGTTCGCGACACACTGGAGCCGTCGCGGCGTGGCTTGGGATTCCTTGGGCTCGAACCGAATTGGCCAGGCATTCTCCTTATAGCGGCCGGCGCAATTCTGTTGATCTCGGGGGTTAACCTTTAGATCGGTTCTGTGCAGAACATGTTGATGTCCCATGGATGCGTCCCATGTGCTATTCTGAAAGATCACGCGCCGCCGATCAGGGAGAAAAGCTCAGCGTCGGTTTGCTCCTTCAATTCAACACCCATTACCCTTGAGACAACTCGTCGGCAAAGCGGTGGTTCACATCGCGGTGGCCGGCCTCGTCGGCCCGCACGGCGATGACGACGTCCTTAAGGCGCGCGTCGGGCCCGAGCTTCCAGTAGTCGATGGCGATTTGTGGCGCAGCAACATTCTCGATCCGTCCGCTCTCGATCTCGGCCAGGTACTCGGTATAGCTGACGATCGCCTCCTGCTCAAAATAGCCGACCGCCCGATGGGCCGTGCGGGATGAGACGAGATAGAGCAGGAAGAAGCCGTTGTAAAACACGCCCTGCGCGAGAAGTATTAGCCAGCGTTCAAGCCAACTGGGTTTGGCGATTTCGATGAATGTCAACAGGTGCATGCGCTCGTTCTCGGCCTCCGCCAGCAGGGTATGGATCCAACCTCCATCATCCTGCAAGCGCCGCAGCGATTTGAGATGCTGCAACGTTGCGCCGACCATGCCCGGCACCGCGGCAATCGTCTCGAGCACGACCGCTCGATGGCCGTAACGTTTGGCAAAGAACGTGTCGGCGATGAAGCGGAGAAACTTAGTGAAACTGAAGGCGACCCGGTCGGAGAATGTCCTTGGATCATGCCGCGTCGTCAGGTCGGCTGGCGTGGTGAGCATGGCGCACCTGAACCTATGAGAAGAGCGCTTTACGATCGTCAAACGATAAGCGATTTACTGTCGAATGCGGTGAATCACTTCCGGATTTGCCTCGTTAGCCTGCTGCCTTTTTAATAGCCCGTTCAATAGATTTTTTAGCACTTCGCTGCGCCGAATTGCTTGTTGGATTGAGTGCCGCACATCATTCGTTTTCGCGAATGGAGCTTCGATCCGATACTCCTCAATCTCCGATTCAACGCATCACGGCCGCCAGATCTCAGCCCGCCGTTATTCAGCTTTCGTCTGCTGTTCTTCATTTTTTCGCACCTGGCGGGCGAGATCACCAACGGTCGTTTCTTTGCGCAACTCAGCCGTTTCGGGATCCTCGATCTGCTGAACTTGGAAATGACGACTGAGCCTGTCGAGGATTTGAAGAATTTTTGTCGACTCTTTCTCGGCCAGTAAGTTGATCTGAAGACCTAAATGGTTTCGACGGTCGGCACGCATATCCATTTGATTTTGTCGTATCAACACGAAGGAGGTAAGCAGAACAGCTTCTAGCGATAGAATAACCGACAGTAGCGAAAACGGTATGGATCAAAGGGTCCAATTATTCCGACGAGATCAACGTTCACAATCAGCCAGGAAGCGACCGCCAATAACTGAAGTCCTACAAAGGTCACTGTGCCGACAAACCCGCCGACCGCTTGTAGAATTCTTTGGGATCGGGAATGGCGCCTTTCGTCCTCTTCCTCAACCTGGATGATGGTTTCAATGTTCTTTTCGGAGAGGGTGGACGGAGCCTCTAACATCTAGCTGGTCCTAATGTTTGAAGCTCCACGCTAGTTCGTTACATTGTTTGCCGCACGCTTCGCTCTTCGAGCTGTACGTTTTACTGCCTCGACTCCTGCTGATTCGGCTTTGGCTCGCGCTTCACATTTGTCACGTAATTCTTCAAGTTCTTTGTCCGTGAGATGCTCAATGCCGACAAAGTAATTTTTAGCCGTGCTCACTCTAATGAGTTCGTCGAGTTTGACTTGGATAGCCGCGCTGTCTCTATTTTGAGAGTTCTGAATCAGAAAAACCATGATAAATGTGACAACGGTGGTGCCTGTATTAATTACGAGTTGCCAAGTGTCTGAATAGCCAAACAATCGTCCTGTTATGGCCCAGACGACAATCAATCCTACAGCCAACAGGAAAGTAAGAGCTCGCCCCGCTGCCCGTGAGGTGGCGTTGGCCACATCGGCAAAAAATTAGCTCGCTTGGTCGGCGTGGGGTTGATTCTGCCTCTCGACGGCAGCTCGTTTGTCCGTCATGTCGGAGCGTTCCAGGGCTTCATCTCATCGCTCAGCCTGACGAATCTTGCGTCTGGCGCTTGCGCTGGTGAGATCAGCCAAACTCGCATTTTTTCTGCGATCGATTGGATATGGGCTGAGCAAATCGAATCCGGCAGCGTTGCAGCGCCATGCCAACTTGAGATCAGCCGCGTTTAGTACCAGCGTCCACGGCCGTACCAGCCGCCGCCGCCAAGCAGCAGAAAGAGAAGTACAATGATGAGAAGCGTGGTGGTATCCATGTGCGTCTTCCTCGGTGCTGCATATTGCGCAGCTTGAAATTCTGGCTTTTAACAACGTTTAGCTGGTCGTCCGGTTCCAGGTATCCACGTGGCGAGATGGCGCAGGTCATGGTGCCCGCGCTAAGATGCTCGTCTACGCGCATGCGCGCACAGAACTGCCCATGCAATTGTACGGCGCTAACATCAGCCAGGCTGCTGTCTCTTAAGGGTCAGACTCGCCTGAGAGGTTGTTTTGGCATGGCGACTCGGGCGCCGGAAGCGGACATTGGCATGGGCGCCAGAAAGCAGGGTTCCAACCGTCAGATTTTATCCACTAGGTGCCGAATGCCACACGCCTTTCCTGGGCTGACGTCATCACCACTACGCCCGTGTTTAGATCCCATGGGAGGTGGATAGCGACCGACGCTCTGGCAGAGTGAGGCTGCAAACACTTACCCTGGAGACGACCATGCAAGTTATAGCTGATCGACCCGAAGCACCGAGCGCTATCCGTACCAATCTTGGCGCAATTTTCGCTTCTTTGGAACTCAGTCACTCAACCTGGCTGATCACCTCGCTGTCGCCGGGCAGCGGCGAGAAAATGTCCAAGCACGTGGTGCACGGTGGCGATATCGCTGGGCTGCTGCAGCGCTTCGCTCAACTTCGAGAGAAAGCTGTAGCGCAGACGGGCCGCAACTTTCCGATCATCGTCATTCATGAAGCCGGCCTCGACGGTTTCTGGATCGACCGCGTGTTGAAGAATGAAGGGATCGAAAGCCACGTCGTCGATCCAGCCTCAGTTGCGACATCCCGTCGGCGCCGGCGGGCGAAGACTGACAAGATCGACGGTGAGGCGTTGGTTCGCACGCTGCTGGCGTACAAGCGCGGCGAACCCCGAGTGTGCGCAATGGTCAAGGCGCCGACTCCCGAGGAAGAGGATCGTCGCCGTCTCTGCCGCGAGCGCAAAGTGCTGATCACCGAGCGAGTCAGGCACGTCAATCGCATTAAAGGATTGCTGTTCTCTCAAGGTGTGTGCGGGTACGAACCGCTGCATCGTAACCGTCGGCGACGGCTTGACGAACTGAGGACGGGCGATGGTCGTCCTTTGCCAAAGCATCTGAAGGCTCAGATCAGCCGTGAGCTCGATCGGCTCGAATTGTTGCTCGAGCAAATCAAGGCGGTGGAGACAGAGCGGGACGCGTTGCTTGCCGCGCAACAAATTGCCGCGCCGCCGTCGGCGGCCATGTTGCTCGCCATCAAGGGCATCGGACCTGACTTCGCCGCCATCCTTTGGTCGGAAGGACTTTTCCGACACTTCGACAATCGACGCCAAATCGCTTCTTATGCAGGCTTGGCGCCGACACCCTGGAAGAGCGGATCTATCGATCGCGAACAAGGCGTGTCTAAAGCAGGCAATCCACGATTGCGAACCACCCTCATCCAACTCGCATGGCTATGGCTGCGCCATCAACCGCAATCTGCGCTTGCCCTGTGGTTTAAAGAACGAGTTGTGCGCAATGGCGGCCGTCTCAAGAAGGCTGCCATCGTAGCGCTCGCGCGAAAATTGCTCGTGGCGCTCTGGAAATATGTGGCCGCAGGCGTCGTCATAGAGGGAGCCATAATGAAAGCCTCCTGATGTGAACGCTAACCAAATTCTCTAATCTTCCAGGACCGTTAGTCTTGGCGGATCCAGGTGGACGAACCGCCGAAAACCATGGCCTGAAAAGCCGCAGTTTAGAATGGTCTCGTCCTCGTATGCCCCGCCCGCCGCAAGCGGGATATTGGTGCAGTCGCTTAGCGCGGCGACCGGATGTGAGGTTGATCTGGCGAGGAACAACCACGGAATCGGGCTTGGACCTTGGATGCCGAAATAGACACCGGAGTCTTACTCATGCACTAATGATTTTTTGCTCCTTGACTCGGAAATCCCCATGTGAGGTTTTCGGTACACACAGGACTTGCAAGCTTTCGATTTAAATGACGCAGTTACTGAAGTCCTCAGAATTATTTCTCCAGAGGCAGCCCGCCGGACGATCAGTCTATGCGTGGATCGCGCGTCCGATGCATTGCCAGTTCGTGCGGATCCGGTGCACCTGCAACAAGTGATCATCAATTTGGCGATGAATGGTATGGACGCGATGGAGAAGTCCGAACGTCGCAACCTGTCGATTCGCACAAATCGAAGCGTCGAATTAGTGGCTGCCGAAATCACGGTCAGGGATTCTGAGGAGGGCATTCCGAGTGATAATTTAACAACCATCTTCGATGCATTTTTCACGACCAAGCCGCAAGGAACGGGCTTGGGCTTACCGATTGCACGTACAATTGTTGAAAAGCTATGGCGGGACCATACGCGCGGAAAACGATAGTCGGGGGGCAGCATTCCATGTCGCGCTTCCGCTGGCGAAGATCGCTGATAGCGAGCAGTGCACAGGAGCGGCATTGAGATGACCGTTTATGATTGCGCATGAACAGTGTCGGGGTTGAACGATTGATCCGGCTGGCCGGAGCGCTCAGCGGGCCAAGAATTCCTGCGTTCCATAACATTCGATCTGCTAATGTCTGGTGTAGCAGCAAAGCTAAAATGTCAGCACTGAGCAAAGTTCAAATGTCAGTTTCTGGTCCCTGTGGGGACTTTGGAGGCTGTCATTGCGATGGGCATAGTGTTGATGAGCAAGCGCGAGCTGAACCGTCTTGATGTTCTGGCACGGCTGGATAGCGATAGACTGACCATCCTCGCTGCGGCCGGCTTGATGAACGTAACACCACGGCAGACGTATCGGCTGTTGAGCAGATATCGCGAAGGCGGTGCTTCAGCGATCGCCAACCAGCGGCGTGGCTGCCCCTCGAACAACCGGTTGTCCGACGAAGTGCGTGATCACGCGATCACTCTGGTCCGCCAGCTCTACCCCGACTTCGGACCGACATTGGCGGCCGAGAAGCTGGAGGAGCGTCATGACCTCAAGGTCTCGCGGGAGACGCTGCGTAACTGGATGCGGCAGGCAGGAATCTGGGTATCGCGGGCCGAGCGCAAGCGGATCCAGCAGCCTCGGTATCGCCGCGAGCATGTTGGCGAGTTGGTTCAGATCGACGGCTCGGAGCATCGCTGGTTCGAGGATCGCGCGGCTCCCTGTACGCTGCTGGTATTCGTCGATGATGCAACAAGCCGACTGATGGAGCTGCGTTTTGTCACCTCGGAGAGCACATTTGCGTATTTCGAGGCGCTGAAGGCCTATCTTGGCCGACACGGCAAGCCGGTCGCCTTCTACTCCGACAAGCATTCCATCTTTCGGGTGTCGAACGAGAACGCGGTCAGCGGCAACGGAATGACGCAGTTTGGACGGGCCTTATCGGAGCTCAACATCGAGATTCTCTGCGCCAATACCAGTCAGGCAAAGGGGCGCGTCGAACGCGCACATCATACGCTACAGGATCGCCTGGTGAAGGAGTTGCGGCTCGCCGGCATCAGTACGATCGAGGCGGCAAACGCCTTCCTGCCCGGCTTCGTCGCTCACTACAACGCTCGTTTTGCCAAGCCTCCCGCGCACGACAAAGATCTCCATCGTCTGCTCGATCCGCGGCAGGATCTCGATCAGATCCTGTGCTGGCGTGAGCAACGCAAGGTCTCGCATCAGCTAGTGGTAAACTACAACCAAATGAAGCTGACGCTTGAATCCCAGGGTCTGGCAGTTCGTCTGCGCGGCAAGATGGTCGAGATCTATGACTTTCCGGATGGACGGCTCGAGGTTCGCTGGAAAGGCAGATCGTTGCCCTACACAGCCTTCGACAAGCTGCAGCGGGTCAGTCATGCCGCAATCGTCGAGAACAAGCGCCTCGGCGAGGTTCTTGCCTGGATCAAGAAGCGGCAAGACAGTCAACCTCGCTTCAACACTGTTCCGAAGGGCCCGCGCCGATCGAGCCAGAAATCCGGTCTTATGAAGAACCGGGCCTTGCGGATGAATGAAGCCGGAAACTCAGCCCAAAAATCCTCCCGCCGAGGACGGCGCCGCTCCGATACGATGGTCTGCGCGGCGCCGTCTCCTGTCCCCTGACAAGCCGCCCTGTGACATTTCTACTTTGCACAAATCGCGACATCTCAACTTGGTTGCAACATCTGCTTCTGACCCAATGTATGGACCGGCTGCATTTCGCAAGTGAAGGCGTGCTGGCGGAAGTCGCTGATATGTATCCGGCCTGTTGATCGGCTCGCGGGCCGTGGCCTTGATGGGAGTACGCACGCACCTTGATCTCATTAGATGGGGTAATCGGCCGGCCAGCTTGTGGATAGATGA
>Ga0193717_1001588_pt1 | contig 13814 bp, 13 predicted proteins | sample U2c2metaG_FD_145900 | JGI IMG/M metagenome (GOLD analysis project Ga0193717, IMG submission 145900) | Soil microbial communities from a riparian zone of the East river system, Colorado, United States - U2c2 | ecosystem: Environmental > Terrestrial > Soil > Riparian zone | place: USA: East River... | reverse complement strand
GCGCGGCGCCATGCAGTTCGCCATCACGCGCGAGTCGGGCGCGCGGCTCGCCATCGTACTCACCTCGCTCGTTTACGCGACCACACACTTCATCGGCCGATATCGTGTCCGTGCTGCCGATGTGCATGCCGGCAGTGGCTTCGACATGCTGGCGGCGACGCTCACGGACTTTGCGCGGCCGCTGGAATTCATCGATGCGTTCCTGTGCCTGACCGCGGTCGGCATCCTGCTGGGCATGGCGCGCGCCTATACGGGCAACATTGCCGCGTCCATCGGTTTACACGCGGGGTGGGTCGCGGTCATCTACGTGGTGCGCGAAACCTCGCAGCGCGAAGCGGCCAGTCCTTTCAGCTGGATGCTCAGCGACGTCGACGGCGTCGTCGGCTGGATGGTGTTCGCCTGGACCCTCGCGATCGGCGCGGCGCTGTATTTCTGGTACGGGAAGCGGCCGCAGCGAACCATTCCCTAGCTATTCAGGCGCGGGCACCACGGTCAGCAGGGTATCGAGTCGTTCGATGGGATCTTCGAGTTCGAGCAACGCCTGCTTGTCGGCAAGTTCGATGGGCAGCAACTCGGTGAGCCGCGCACCGATCCACGCGGCGTCGGCGAATTTCATCTCGACATATTCGTAATGTTCGGCGAGATCTTCGAGCGCCCGCCGCACCGTGGTTGCCAGGTGCGCGTACCGCTCCGGCAGCGACAGTTCGCGCTCGACCGGAAGCCACGAAACCTCGCCCATGTTGAGCCCATCGCTGGCGCGCCACACGCGCAACACGCGGAACTTGCGATCTCCCACGCAGCTGATGCCCAGCAATCCGTCGTGCAGCGTATGGAAGTCGGCGATGCGCGCGGTGCACCCCACGGTGGCGGTGGTTGCGACATCGCCGGCTTCGTCACCTTCCTGGATGAGCACCACGCCGAATGGCTGCTGCTCGCGCATGCAGCGACGGACCATGTCGGTGTAACGGGTTTCGAAGATGCGCAGCGGCAGAGGGCCGCCGGGAAAGAGCACGGTGTGCAGGGGAAACAACGCGATGACGCTGCTATCGCTCACTTTCTGGGGTCACATTCTGGCCAGGGCCTCGAGTAGTTTGCCGTGCAGTCCGCCGAAACCACCATTGCTCATGATGAGTACCTGGTCGCCGCTCGCGGCACTGCCCGCGAGGCCACTCACCAGTTCCTCGACCGAACGCGCGACTTTTCCCTTGGGGCCGAGCGCGGCAACCACCGCATCGGCATCCCAGCCGAGATCCGGTGGCGCGAACATCCACACGGCATCGGCGGCCGCCAGCGACGGCGCCAGCGTGTCGCGGTGCACACCCATGCGCATGGTGGCCGAGCGCGGCTCGAGCACGGCGACGATGCGTTTGCCGCCGACCTTGCGCCGCAAGCCATCGATGGTCGAGGCGATGGCCGTGGGGTGATGCGCGAAATCGTCGTAGACCGCGATGCCGCGCACTTCGCCGCGCAACTCCATGCGACGTTTGACGCCCTTGAACTCCGCGAGCGCCGCGATGGACTGAGCCACGGAAACCCCGGCGTGCCGCGCGGCGCCGATGGCGGCCAGCGCATTATCGGCGTTGTGCGCGCCTAACAAAGGCCACTTCAGCGTGCCCACGGGCTTGCCGCTTTCGAGCACCACGAACTTGGAGTAGTCGCCGCCCTCCTCCACGTCGAGCGACCATGCGACTTCGGCGCCGGGCACGCGCGCAAATCCTTCGAGCGGCGTCCAGGCGCCCATCTCGAGCGTGGCCTTCAGGTTTTCATCGCCGGAATTCCACAGGATGCGACCCGAGCCGGGAATGGTGCGCACCAGGTGGTGGACCTGTTTCTGGATAGCCGCCAGGTTCTCGTAGATGTCGGCGTGATCGAACTCGAGGTTGTTGAGGATCAGCGTGCGCGGGCAGTAGTGAACGAACTTCGCGCGCTTGTCGAAGAATGCGGTGTCGTATTCATCGGCTTCGATGACGAAGTATTTTCGCCCGCCGAGGCGCGCGCTCACCGAAAAGTTCGCCGGCACGCCGCCGATGAGGAAGCCGGGCGCAAGGCCGGCGTGCTCCAGAATCCACGCCAGCATGCTCGAGGTCGTGGTCTTGCCGTGAGTTCCGGCAACCCCGAGCACGTGAACCTCGCGCAACACCTCGTGCGCCAGCCATTCGGGCCCGGAGGTGTACGGAATCCTGCTCTCGAGCAGCGCTTCGATGACCGGCGAGCCACGCGTCATGACGTTGCCCACCAGCACGATGTCCGGCTTCGGCGTGAGCTGGCCGGCTTCGAATCCCGAGATGAGCTCGATGCCGAGCGCTTCGAGCTGCGTGCTCATGGGTGGATAGACGTTCTTGTCCGAACCCGTGACGCGATGGCCGGCAGTCTTGGCGATGGCGGCAATGCCGCCCATGAACGTGCCGCAAATGCCGAGAATGTGAACGTGCATGACCGGAACTCTAGCCTCTAGACGGGATTGGGCGGGATCCCAAACAGCATTCCATACACGAGCGCGGAAGCGAAGTTCAGGCCGAAGATGAAGATGATCGCGGCAATCCAGTGCCACTCGAACGCGGCGCGCACGATGCGCACCTGAACGATCAGCAGCCAGATCCCGAGGACGGCCGCCAACAGGCTGAGCGCCGCCGGCGGGTTCACCGCGGGATTGGGTTTTTCGATGTAAGGCAGCAATGTGGCGATCATCGGAATGAGCGCCGGTATGAACAGCGTGGTGGTGCCGAACATAGCGACCGACGTCTGCAGGAAGCGCTCGGGCTTGTTCGCCAGCGAGAACGCCGCGCGGAACCCCAGCAGGCTGACCACGGTTCCCACCACCAGCTGCATCTGCCAGTTGTGTGGCGCGTTCGGAATGAGTGCATAGACCAGCGCCGAGACGGCGACATTCACCGCGACGACAACGCCGAGCAGGCCGGGCGACGCCGGCAACTGCTCCGGGCCGCCGCGCAACAGTACGATGTCGATGAGACGTACGAGCAATGCGCGGAGATTCACAAGCATAATGCCGGGCCGATTGTACACGTCACCCGGAGAACGGCGCCCTTGATGATTGACACTGCCGATGCATTGACGGCTTTTGCGCACCAAGCCGCGAGCGCGCCGGCGCTCTCGCTCGACACCGAATTCATGCGCGAGAAAACCTATCGTGCGGAGTTGTGCCTGGTGCAGATCGCCGCCGGCGAAAACGCTGCGTGCATCGATCCGCTTGCCGTCCCCGATCTGTCGGTGCTGGCGCCGCTGCTCAGCGCACCCGGCGTCGTCAAGATCATGCACGCCGCGCGCCAGGATCTCGAAGTGCTGCTGCCGGCGGTCGGCATGGTGCAGCCGGTATTCGACACGCAGATCGCCGCGGCGCTCGCCGGCCATCCCTCGCAGGTGGGCTACGGGGAGCTGGTGCGCCGTCTGCTCGGAGTGGAGCTCGCCAAAGCGCACACGCGCGCCGACTGGTCGCGCCGGCCGTTATCAGCCGAGGAACAGGAATACGCGCTCGACGACGTGCGCCACCTCGGCGGCTTGCGCACGAGCTTGTTAGAGACGCTCGCCGCGAAGGGACGCGTCGCCTGGCTCGAAGAAGAGCTCGCGGCGCTCGCCAATCCCGACGCGCTGCGCGTCGCGCCCGAAGACGCCTGGAAGAAGATCAAGGGCCTGCCTGTGCTCGATCCGCAGCGGCAACAGCTCGCGCAGGCGCTCGCGGCCTGGCGCGAACGGCGGGCGGCCGAACGCAACCGGCCACGCGGCTGGATTCTCGACGATGTTTCCCTGCGCGAGATCGTGGTCCGGCTGCCGCGATCGACCGACGCACTGCTCGCGTTGCCGGAGATGCAGGAGTCCGTCGTACGCAAGTGCGGCGATGAACTGCTGGCGCTGGTGCGCGACGCAGACATCGGCGATCCGCCGCCGCCGCTGCCGCGCCGCGAACGCCCGGATCCCGCGCAGCTCGCGCTGGTGAAACGGCTCGCCGACGTCGCGGCCGATGTGGCCAAGGGGCTGGAAATCAACGCCGAGGTGCTGGCGACCCGCCGCGAGCTCGAGAAGCTCGCCGCCGGCAAACAGGACATCAGCCTGTTGCGCGGGTGGCGCAAAGAGGTTGTCGGCGAGCGACTCTTAGCGGCGCTTTGACTTGCGGCGCGCGGGGCGCGCCTTGCGCGCAACCTTGCGCGCGGCCTTGCGCACTGCAACGCGTTTCTTGAGTGTTTTCTTCGGACCCTTGCGTGCTGCCGGCCGGCGCTCGGCGGCTTTCGGCTTGCGGCGCAACGCAGCGCGCGCGCGTGGCTTCACTTTCTTCTTCGCCGCGGGTCGGCGCTTGGCAGCGCGCTTCTTCGCCACGTCTACGATCTGCGCTTCAACCAACGCGATCGGTTCGACAACCAGAACCGTCACGAGTTGCTCAGTGATGTCCTGAAGCGCGCCTTCGGCACGCACGGTGCGCAACAGCCCCGCGTCCGAGTAGTAAGACAGCACCGGCTGGGTCTGCCGGGCGTAGACGCGCAGGCGCTCGGCCACCGTGGCTTCCTCATCGTCCTTGCGCTGGAAGAGCTGGTGTTCGTTGCTCCCCGGCACGCAATCCGTCGCCGGACTGGTCGGCGGAGCGGTGTGAATGTTGAAAACCTTGTTGCACAGCGAGCAGGTGCGCCGGCCGGAAATGCGGCGCACGAGTTCGGCGTCGCCCACTTCGAACAGCACGACCGCATCGAGCGGCGTGCCGAGATCGTTCATGAGCTTCGTGAGGCTCTCGGCCTGCGTCTGCGTGCGCGGGAATCCATCCAGGATGAATCCCTTCTTCGCATCGGGTTGCGCAACGCGATCGCGAATGATGTCGAGCATCGTCGCGTCGTCGACCAGCAGGCCTTTCGCCATGATGGCGTCCGCCCGCTTGCCGAGCTCCGTGCCCTCTTTGCGATGCTTGCGCAGGATGTCTCCGGTGGAGATCTGCGGAATTCCGAACAGCTTGACGAGACGCTGGGCCTGAGTGCCCTTGCCCGATCCGGGCGCGCCCATGAGAACAATGCGCATGCTAGATTCTTGACCTGAAACGAGACCCCCTCGAAGGGTCGCCACACTACCCAAACCACTCACCGCAGGCAAACGGCGGTGAGACATTTCACGAGAAAAGCGAGAGCAAGACATGAGCAAACGCCCAACCGCTACGAAACCCAAGCCCATGAACGCGTTTTATGCTCAATCGGGCGGCGTGACCGCCGTCATCAACGCGTCCGCCGCCGGCGTCATCGAAGCGGCGATGAAAACGAAGCTCATCAACAAGGTGTACGCGGGTCGTCATGGCATCGTCGGAGCGCTCACCGAAGACCTAATCGACTGCAGCAAGGAATCCCGCGCCACTATCAAAGGATTGCGTCATACCCCGGCCGGCGCCTTCGGTTCCGCTCGCTACAAGCTCAAGAGTCTCGACCAGGATCGCGCCAAGTACGAGCGCCTCATCGAAGTCTTCAAGGCGCACGACATCGGCTATTTCTTCTACAACGGCGGCAACGACTCCATGGACACCGCTAACAAGGTGTCACAGATCGGCGATCAGCTCGGCCACAAGGTGATCTGCATCGGCGTGCCGAAAACCGTCGATAACGACCTGCCGCACACCGACTGCTGCCCTGGATTTGGTTCGGTTGCGAAATACGTCGCGGTGTCCACGCGCGAAGCCGCGCTCGACGTCGCGTCCATGGCCAAGACCTCGACCAAGGTCTTCGTCATGGAAGTCATGGGCCGGCACGCCGGCTGGATTGCCGCCGCCGGCGGCCTTGCGGGCAAGGGCCCCAAGCAGGCGCCGCACATCATCCTGTTTCCCGAAATCGCCTTCGACAAAGACGCCTTCCTGGCCAAGGTGAAGCAGTGCGTCACCGACAATGGCTATTGCGTGATCGTCGTGTCGGAAGGTGCACACTACGCCGACGGCAAGTTCCTCGCCGATGCCGGCACGAAAGATTCATTCGGTCACACGCAGCTGGGTGGCGTCGGCCCCGTGGTCGCCAACATGGTGCGCGAAGCGCACGGCTACAAATACCACTGGGCGGTGGCCGACTATCTACAGCGCGCAGCGCGCCACATCGCTTCGAAGACCGACGTGCAACAGGCCTATGCCATGGGCAAGGCCGCGGTGGAGCTCGCCGTGAAGGGCTACGACGCCGTCATGCCCACCATCGTGCGCAAGAAGGCCAAGCCATATAAGTGGGAAATCGGGCACGTGAAACTGTCCGAAGTCGCCAACGTGGAAAAGAAACTGCCGCGCGACTACATCACGGAAGATGGCTTCGGCATCACCGAAAAATGCCGCGCCTATCTCGAGCCGCTGATCGCGGGCGAGGACTACCCGCCCTTCAAGAACGGCCTGCCGGATTACGTCCAGATCAAGGGCGTGGCGGTGAAGAAGAAGCTGAATACCGAGTTCAAGCCGTAAATGGGGTCAGACCCCGTTTTCTAGCTCTGTCTCGCGTTGTCATTGTCCGATTGCGGTTGGCCGAGCCAACGCGCGTTGTTATAGTGCGCGCCCTTTCGGGGTAGCCGGGCACTGGGCGGCGCTCCAGCAAAACAACTAAGTACTTGATTTCCGTGAGGAGTCCCGCATGAACCCCACCCTTTGGCTGGCGATTGGCGCCGGCCTGGTCGCCGTGTTGTACGGCGTGTTCTCGATCATGGCCATCCTGAAGCTGCCCGCAGGCAATGCGCGCATGCAGGAAATCGCCGCGGCCATCCAGGCCGGCGCCAAGGCCTACCTCAACCGTCAGTACACGACCATCGCCGTCGTCGGCGTCGTGTTGTTCGTCGTCATGGGGTTCGCGCTCAACTGGGTGACGGCCGGCGGATTCGCCATCGGCGCCATCCTCTCCGGCCTCGCGGGCTACATCGGCATGAACATCTCGGTGCGCGCGAACGTGCGCACCGCTGAAGCCGCCAACAACGGTCTCAACGCCGCGCTGCAGGTCGCCTTCAAGGGCGGCGCCATCACCGGCATGCTCGTCGTGGGCCTCGGGTTGTTAGGAGTGGCCGGTTACTACGCCTTCCTGCAGCCTCGCATCGGCACCGAGCCGGCGCTGCACGCGTTGGTGGGCCTGGCCTTCGGTGGCTCACTCATCTCGATCTTCGCGCGCTTGGGCGGCGGCATCTTCACCAAGGGTGCGGACGTCGGCGCGGACCTCGTCGGCAAAGTCGAAGCCGGCATCCCCGAAGACGACCCGCGTAACCCCGCGGTCATCGCCGACAACGTCGGTGACAACGTCGGCGACTGCGCCGGCATGGCGGCCGACCTGTTCGAGACCTACGCGGTCACGCTGGTCGCCACCATGTTGTTAGGCGGCCTCATGATGTCCGGCATGGGCGAAAACGCCGTGCTGTACCCGCTGGCGCTCGGCGCCGCGTCCATCGTCTCGTCGATCGTCGGCACGTTCTTCGTGAAGACCTCCGATGGCGGCAAGATCATGAACGCGCTCTACAAGGGCGTCATCGTCGCGGGCCTGATTTCGGCGGCGGCGTTCTGGTTCATTACCGAGCGGCTGATGCCGAACACGGCTGATGCGCCGGACCTGCAATTGCACATGTTCGGCTGCACGCTCATCGGCCTCGCACTCACGGCGGCGATGATCGTCATCACCGAGTACTACACGGCGACCGAATACAGCCCGGTGCAGAAAGTGGCCGCGGCTTCGCAGACCGGCCACGCGACCAACATCATCTCGGGTCTCGGCGTGTCGATGAAGTCGACCGCGCTGCCCGTCATCGCCATCTGCCTCGCCATCTACGGCGCGTATTCGCTGGGCGGTCTGTACGGCATTGCCATCGCGGCGACCGCCATGCTGTCGCTCACCGGCATGGTCGTGGCGCTGGATGCCTATGGTCCGATCACCGACAACGCCGGCGGCATCGCCGAGATGGCCGGACTCGACAAGAAGATCCGCGACATCACCGATCCGCTCGACGCCGTGGGCAACACGACCAAGGCCGTGACCAAGGGCTACGCCATCGGCTCGGCGGGCCTCGCGGCGCTCGTGCTGTTCGCCGACTACACGCACAACCTCGAAACGCACCTGGCGGCCACGGGCCGCGAGATGGTGCAGTTCTCGCTGTCGGATCCGGCGGTCATCATCGGCCTGTTCATCGGCGGTCTGGTGCCCTATCTATTCGCCGCCATGGCGATGGAAGCCGTGGGTCGCGCCGCGGGTTCGGTGGTAACGGAAGTTCGCCGCCAGTTCCGCGAGATCAAGGGAATCATGGAAGGCACTGCGAAGCCGGAGTACGGCACCGCGGTGGACCTGCTCACCAAGGCGGCGATCAAGGAAATGATCATTCCTTCGCTGCTGCCCATCCTCATCCCGGTCATCATTGCCTTCGGCATGAACTGGCTCATGGGTCCGGGCGCGGGCATCAAGGCCCTGGGCGGTCTGCTCATTGGCACCATCGTGACCGGCCTGTTCGTCGCGATTTCCATGTGCACCGGTGGCGGCGCCTGGGACAACGCCAAGAAGTACATCGAAGAGGGTCACTTTGGCGGCAAGGGTTCGGACGCGCACAAGGCTTCCGTGACTGGCGACACCGTCGGTGATCCGTACAAGGACACGGCAGGCCCGGCCATCAACCCGCTGATCAAGATCATCAACATCGTGGCGCTGTTGCTGGTCCCGCTGTTGTAATTGGAAGGACGCTCCCCAATCTTATCGCTCACGGACGCCGGCGCTTCGCCGGCGTTTTCCTATGTGGCCGTCTGGCCTGGTAAGGAGCATCCAGAATGTCCGACGAAACGTTTCCGGTCGAGAAATCCGAGAAGGAGTGGCGCGAGGTTCTCTCCACCGACCAGTTCCGCGTGTTGCGCGAGCACGGCACCGAGCGCGCCGGCACCAGTCCGCTGAACTTCGAGAAACGCACCGGCGTGTTTCACTGCGCCGCCTGCGGGCAGCCGTTGTTCGAGTCGAACACCAAGTATGAAAGCGGATCCGGTTGGCCGAGCTTCTGGAAGCCGCTGCCCAATGCCGTAGCGACCACCAGCGATTCGGCTCACGGCATGACGCGCGTGGAAGTGCACTGCAAGAATTGCGGCGGCCATCTCGGCCACGTGTTCGACGACGGCCCGCAACCCACCGGGCAGCGCTACTGCATGAACGGCGTGTCGTTGAAGTTCGAACCGAAGTAGGGAATGGGGTCAGACCCCGTTCTTATCTGCGGCGCATCCGCGGCCGGACGGGTTGTTTGGCCGTTTCCGAATCAGGAGCACCATTGCTCCGCGCCTCGTGCGCGGGACCCGCGTTCACGAGCACCGCGCTGACCAGCTTGTTCAGGCGATTGCAGTAGGCAGCAACTTCCGGCGTCCCCTGCCCCTGAAAATCTTCGAGTGCATGCGCAATGTCATGCAGCCGCCGCTCGATTCGCGAATCCATCCGGAGAGAGTGCGTCACGCAGGCGCTCACACACGCCGTGATTTCGGCATCCAGCGCATCGGCCGACATGCCTGCGATGTTCAGGGTGCGCATTTCGGACGGACAGCCCGCCTGCAGATGCTCTCGCCACATTTGCGACAGTTGCATCGCTCTGGTCTCCCAATCCCGGTTTGCGGCCGAAAGTAACCCAAATTGTTGCAAGCGTCCCGCGGAAATTCCTGTGCCGCCGCATTTCGCTCGCCGCCGCCGCAAGTCAATCCGTCGCATCGATCCCACACGTGCCACTTCATTATCGCCGAAGACGCCTTAAGTAATTGATTCCGGCGACCATTGAAGCAATTTCAAGATCGTTGCGCGCAGGCCATGTCAAAACCAGCGGAGAATCGCCTCCGCAATATTCGCGACTTGTTCCCGGTCTAAAGCGCTAACAACCCAGGGAGTTTCGATGCAAAGCCTGACGCAAGCAATCGACGGCCACACGGCGCTGGCCCGCCTCCTCGACCGGATTCGTCCGTGGTTCCTGCTGGCCACACGCCTGTGGGTGAGCTGGCAATTCCTCAAGTCCGGCTGGATCAAGCTCACCACCTGGGACATCACACTCGAATTGTTCCGCAGCGAATACCAGGTGCCGCTGCTGCCACCCGGCGCCGCGGCGGTGTGCGGGACGTTCGGCGAACTGTTTTTCCCTGTGCTGCTCGTGCTGGGTTTGTTCACGCGGTTCGGTGCCCTCGGACTGTTCGCCGTGAATGCGATGGCCGTGATTTCATACTGGCACGTGCTCGGCAGCGAAGGCTACGAAGCCGCACTCGCGCAGCACGTGCTCTGGGGTTACATGCTGGCGGTGATCGCCGTGTGCGGCGCCGGCGCCGTGTCCCTCGACGAGAAGTTAGGCCGCCGGTAGCCCCAGCGAAAACAGGCGCTACCGGCTTGGCCGTGGCGGACCTTCAATTGCCCGTCGTGCACCGGTACGGCAGGTCGCCTATACTCGCGCACTCTTATTAGAGTGTTGGTGCAATGCCGGTGCCTGAAACAGGCGACGCTCTCGAAACGCTGGCCGCGAGCCTGGCTCGCGCTCGCGGAGATCACTTTTTCGCTGCGCTGGCCGCGCATCTTGCCGGCGTGCTCGGCGCGAGCGAAACCATGGTCTGTGAAGCCGCCGCCAACCGTCGCGCGCGCACGCTGGCGGTATGGCGCGGCGAGCTCGCCCCTAACTACGAATACGATCTCGAAGGAACACCCTGTGCGAAGGTGCAGGCCGGCCAGGCGTTGTGCGTCGAACTGGCCGCGGACGCGTTCCCTGGAGCGCCGCAGAAGCACGGCGGCTACTTCGGAATGCCGCTAACGGCGAATGACGGCGCGGTGCTCGGCCACCTGGCTGCCTACAGCGAGCGCCGCCTGGTGCTGAGCCCGAGCCAGCGCGCCATCTGCGACGTTATTGCGAACCGTGCCGCGGCCGAGCTGCGCCTCGTTCACGTGAAACGCGAGCGCGCCTTGCTGCGCGGACAGCGACGGCAGCTGCGCGCGGAAATCGCGGCCGCGCATGACGTCGACAACATGCTTGGCGTGAGCCCCGCGCACGTGCGCGTCATGGGCGAGATCCGCAGCGCCGCACAGACGACCCTCAATGTACTGCTCCGCGGCGAACCCGGGACCGGCAAGGAACTCGTTGCGCGAGCCATCCACACCAGCAGCACGCGAGCCGCGAAGCCGTTCGTGAAGTTCGACTGTGCCGCTCTGTCGATCGATGCCGACATCAGCGCGCTGCCGCAAACGCTGGCGCTGGCCATCGGCGGGACGCTGTTCCTCGACGAAGTCGGCGTTCTCAGCTCCGACATGCAGGCGAGGTTGCTGGCGGCCCTGCCCGTCGCCCACGGTGAATCGGGTGGCCACAGCGTGAGCGTGCGCATCATCGCCGCGACCAATCGGGACCTCTACCGCAAGGTGCGCGAGGGAGAATTCCACGAGCGCCTCTATGACCGGCTCAGCATGGTTGCCATCGACATACCGCCATTGCGCGCCCGCATCGAAGACATTCCGCTGCTGATTCAGGCTGTCGTGCACAAGCGCGCCCGCCGGTTGGGCCGCCGGGTCCAGACCGTCGATCCACAATCCCTGTCCGAGCTCTCTAACTACGCCTGGCCAGGCAACAACCGTGAGCTCGAGAATCTCGTCGAACGCGCGCTGGTCATGCAGGATGCGCCCGTCCTGAAAATCACCACGGACTTCCTCGGCACGACCGCCCCGGCCGAGCGGGCAGCGCTCATCGCCGCGGCCGGCGATCCCGCGGCCACCACGCGTGCCGCGCTCGCGGGTCCCGTGGATTTCGATGACACACTGAGTACCGGTTTGCACGTCGTGCAGCGCGACCACATATTGCGGGTGCTCGACGCCACGCACTGGGTCATCGAAGGAAGTCACGGTGCCGCGCTCAAGCTCGGCCTGAAACCCGCAACACTGCGCCACCGGATGAAGAAGCTGGGAATCTCGCGCGCGGCGAACGCGGGCGCAAGCGTTTCCCCCACATGAACTCCGTCAGCGATCACTATTCGCAGTTGCTCGCGCCCATCTACTCCTGGACGTCCGGCAGCGTGGAGGCCGCGCTCGAAGCCGGCAAGGCGGAGATCGGCGAGCTGCTGCTGCAATTGCCCGCGAACGCACTGGTGGTTGATCTCGGCGCGGGCTTCGGCATGCACGCCATCCCATTGGCCCGTGCCGGTGCACGCGTCATGGCCGTCGACAGCTCGACGGAGCTGTTGGCCGAACTCGACCGGCTTGCGGAAGGGCTGGCCGTGGAGTCCGTGGCGGACGACCTGCTGTCGTTTCGCGCGCACCTCAAAGAGAAGGCCGCCGCGGTCTTCTGCATGGGCGACACGCTCACGCATCTTCCCGAACACACTCACGTGGATTTCCTGGTGCAGGAAGTTCACGAGGCCCTGGGCCCGGGCGGTCACTTCGTGCTCTCGTTTCGCGACTACAGCGAGCCGCTCGAAGGCGATGCGCGTTTCATCCCGGTGCGCAGTGACGAACGCCGGATCCTCACCTGTTTTCTCGAATACGAGGAGGACACGGTGGTCGTGCACGACATCCTGCACGAGCGCGCCGGCGACGCCTGGGAGACTCGCGTCAGCAGCTATCGCAAGTTGCGCCTGTCGCCAGATCGGGTGATCGCCAGCCTTGAAACCAGCGGCTTCGAAGTGCGTCGTCAGTCGGGCCTTCGCGGTATGGTGAGGGTCATCGGCACCATCGCCTGAAGTCTTACAGCCGGTAGTGACACAATTCACGCCGGATGGAAGTCGCCACAAGATCTCTGCTGATGTTTCTGGGTGTTGCAGCCCTGTGCATTGCCGCCGGCATCACTTTGCTAGGCCGAACCACGCGCGATGGCGTGGGCTCCCGCGCGTTGCGCGCACTGGGCTGGCTGCTTCTCGTCGTTGGCTCTTGCCTGACGGGCGGGATCGCAGCGCTGCAATTCACCGGACGACTGGGTCCCGCGCAACTCTGGTTCCGCGCCCCGTCGTTCTTCGTCGCCTTGGTGATGCTGCTGGGCATCGCCATCTGGTGGTTTCGGCGCCGCTTCGTTCACCCGCAGGCGCGCCTCATCAGATACGGATTACCTGCGCTGGCCGTGGTCTTTCTCGGGCTCATCGCGATCCTGCAGCGCATGGATGGCCGCTCGATTCCGATGTCGGCTCTGCTGCCGACGCTGCGGGCGGCGGCGCCCGAGATCAGCTTCGTCGAATCCAGCGGCGAGCTGCGCAAGCTTTCGGAATACCGGGGCAAGGTGGTGCTCGTGAATTTCTGGGCAACCTGGTGCGCCCCGTGCCGTCACGAAATGCCGATGCTGTCAGCCGCGCAGGCGGAGTTCGAAAAAGACGGACTGGTGGTGATCTATCTATCTCTCGAGGAACCTGCCGTGCTCGAAGAATTCCTGCGCACGCATCACTTCGACGGAGTGCAGGGCAGGCTCGCGCAGGCGGCCGACTACTATCGCGCCGGGCAGATTTACCCATTGAGCTATCTCGTCAGCCGCGACGGGCGCGTCGCGAAGCGCTGGAGTGGACGGCCGGCGGCAAACTGGCTGCGCGAATCGATCCGCGACGAGCTCTGATTCGAGTCACGTCAGCCGTTTTCGAGAACGATATCCCAGCGCGCCAGTAGTGAGTCCGGCTCGAGGTCCGGCGTGGGGGCAAGAACCTCGGCCACCAGGAGCTGCCTGTTCTTCATGGCCGAAGACAGGATGCTGTCGTTCTCGATCAGGGGATCGCCCGGAAAATACATCTGTGTAACCAGGCGATTGAGTTTCCCGGCGATATCGAAATGGATGTGCGCGGGACGCATGGTGTTGCCGGCGGGATAGCCGCTGGGTTTGATGGTCTTGAACCGGTAGCGGCCATCGGCATCGGTAAGCAGTTTCGCGTAGCCCTCGAAATT
>Ga0193717_1001587_pt1 | contig 13815 bp, 10 predicted proteins | sample U2c2metaG_FD_145900 | JGI IMG/M metagenome (GOLD analysis project Ga0193717, IMG submission 145900) | Soil microbial communities from a riparian zone of the East river system, Colorado, United States - U2c2 | ecosystem: Environmental > Terrestrial > Soil > Riparian zone | place: USA: East River... | reverse complement strand
ATAAAAGCCCAGTTTAACACCATACTTATGACAAGCCGCTGCCAATGGTTTTAAAACATCCTTACCGTAGGGTGTAGCATCGGCAATATTCCATTTACTGGCGTTTGATTTAAACATGGCAAAGCCATCATGGTGTTTTGCGGTGATAACAATGTATTTCATGCCCGCCTCTTTAGCCAGCTTTACCCAGGCATCCGCATCATATTTTACCGGATTGAATTTTTTAGCAAACTGCTGGTACTCGGCAACCGGAATTTTGGCCCTGTTCATGATCCATTCGCCGCCACGACCTACCTCGTGCCCTTTATACATGCCGGCCAGTTCGGCATAATCGCCCCAGTGAATAAACATGCCGAAACGGGCCTCACGCCACCATTGCATGCGTTCGTCACGGGTAAGTTCTTTTTGAGCAAAAACACTGTGTGTAACTAAAATCAATAGCAAACAGGCTATAAAGGGTTTTTTCATCTTGGTTTATTTTTCAGCGGATTCTATTACCCGCTATGGTTTATAATAGTAAATTGAATATTAATAAATACGATTTGTTACGAATGATAATTGGTTAGGAGCCAACGTTTGTACAGCTCCTACATCATATACAAGCCTTAAGCTTTTTGGTACCAAAAGCGATCCATAATAATTTACGAAAACGTTGTAGTGATGTTAAATAGGTAGTCGGGATACGGAATATCTTTTTATTGTTTAGCTCCGCCAATGATTTGAACAAGGCGTTCCTTATATAAATGTTATATGATAAGGAGTTACATTAAAACCACCTTGCGCGCCTTGTTTTAGGAACAAAGCTTTCAGTTTATTGAATATCGCTGGTTTGGCTATCGGTACCTGTGCTTCGCTAATATTTTTATGGGTTCAGGGTGAAGTAACCTTCAGCCATAATTTTCCAAATGTGATTGCCTGTAATCAGTAATTGAAAACTGGTAGATCAACGGATTTAAGGAGTTCTTACTTTTTTGCTATCACGTGCTGTCTTGACGGGATAGTCTACAAATCATTTTAAGTACGATTTGTAGAAACTGGCATTACCAAAACAATTTAAGCCGGATCTAATTCGGTTTTAGGGTCACTGCCGTTTGCGGTAATTTCTTTGGTTGGAGCGATCTCACTGGCATAGCCAAACAGAGCCCGGTCTTTTATCATAGTGGCCACATCGGCTGGCACATATTCTTCCCAACCCTCTTCACCTTGTTTTATGAGTTGCAGCACTTTATCGGTTTCCACATGAAGATTATTTTCATTGTAATGCCTGATGTCTTCTATCTTGTTATTGGCGATCAGGTAACGGTACAGATCTATCAGGTGTGGCGGGGGATTAAACTTCAGGCAATTCCAGATCACCCCATCGCGCAAAGTAGGATAAATAAACAACTTTACTTTTCGGCTGAACAAGGTAGCGAAAGACTCCAAAATACCGCCCGGAAGGTCTTGATAATGCTCTTCAGAAAAGATATACTCCAAATTTGGAAAGCCCAGGACAACTCCCAGCTTTAATTTGGTGATCTTTGACATGTAGGCCACCAATTTATAATACTCATGAAAATTAGAGATCATTACCGTTTGCCCAAGTGAACAAAGAATATCCACGCGGTCAAGGAAATCTTTTTCATCAATTTCGGCGGTTTGGTCGGCGTTCCTTTCTTTTAACGATTGCAGGGTCAGTTCTGTAACAACTATAACATTTTTCTTATCAACATCGGGCTCTTGAAAAAATTGTTTAACGCCAGTGTTAAGCATATCTAAATGAACATTGATGATAGGACGGAAACGCCCGCGGATCACCACGATGTGCTTTTTATACAAAGCTTCGGTAGGCTGCATATTTTTACCATCGGGACCAAATACTGCTGCATCCGAAAAGCCATATTTTACCAGGTGCAAACTCATCAGGCGGTTATCCACTTTAGTAAAATCGGGTCCTTCAAAACGGATCATGTCTATTTGAATACGGTCTCTCGACAAGTTGTCCATCAACGAAAGCAAAAATACCGGTGGTATTTCATGATAATAAAAGCAGGCATACATCAGGTTTACACCTAAGATCCCTACTGCTTGCTGCTGCAAATTATTATCGTTATCTAATAATTTTACGTGCAGCACCACATCATTAAACGGGCCGTTAGGCTCCAGCTGAAAACGCACCCCCATCCAGCCATGTCCATCATTTGTTTTGTTATAATTGAGTGCCGATACGGTATCAGAAAAAGCAAAAAAGGTTGTTGAATCCCCACGCTGTGCAGCCAGGCGTTCAATTAACAGGCCATACTCATGATCAAGCATTGATATCAACCGGGCTTCGCTTACATAACGGCGTATTTGTTGTACACCATAAATAGCATCAGAAAAGGTCATATCATAAGCCGACATGGTTTTGGCAATAGTGCCTGATGAAGCACCGGCCTTGAAAAAATTAGCAGCCACATCCTGGCCTGCACCAATTTCGGCGAATGAGCCATAAATTTCAGTATCAAGATTAATGGCAAGCGCTTTTTGTTTTGTTCCAATATCTTTATTATGAATGGCGTTCATACACTTTTTATTTATAGTTTAATGTTGCCACTATCATGACCTGATAAGACGGTTCAAAAGTACGACTTTTTAGAGAATGGGGTGGCAGCAAACGCAAGAAAGCAGATAAAAGTTCAATCAAAACTATTCAATAAAGGTATAAAGGGGGTGCCGATTTATCGCGAATGCAGGAGTGCTTCGACTTAAGCCAGTGATTTACTGATCAATGAACTGTTGACCATTACACCTCATACTATTTGAGTTTAAAATATCCCATAAAATCCATTGCTCCTGATGGGTAAACCCCAAACCAAATAATCAATAAACTAAGGGCTGATAAAGCTATAATGCTTACCATATAAAAAATGGGGTTCGCTTTTTTCCCTTCAGATAGGATACTTTTTTGTCCGGCGAACATCGTGGTTATGATCCGGAGATAATAATACAATCCAATTACGCTGCTGATAACCAGGATTAAAGCAATTACCCAAAATCCTGCCTGGAGACCCGCAGCCAGGATATAAAATTTTCCAACAAAGCCGACCGTTAGTGGTATCCCCGCTAAAGAAAGTAAAGCTGAGCTAAATATGCAGGCCAGAACGGGGTGTTGCCAAAACAATGCTTTATAGCTTTCGATATCTTCCGCATCCGTTTCTTTATTTGATAAAACGGTCACAATGCCAAAAGCGGTTAGGGTAGTAATAAAATAGGCCATTAAATAAAAGCTAACGGCTTTTATGCTCATCATGCTGCCAGGGATAAAGGCAACTAATAAATAACCGAGGTGCGCAATGGAGGAATAAGCCAGAATACGTTTTACATTTTTTTGTTGTACCGCGAGCAGGTTGCCAATAATCATGGAAGCAACGGCAATACAGATTAAAATAAGCATAACAACCTTGAACCTGAAGCCATCGATCATTATAAAAAAGCGGAACAGCACTGCAAACACACCGCCTTTGGATGCGGTAGCAATAAAGGCGGTAACCGGTGCGGGCGCCCCCTGGTATACATCGGCAGTCCACATATGGAACGGGACCACTGCCAGTTTAAATCCCACGCCTACTAACATCATTCCCAGGCCTGTAAGAAACAGAGGGGGTAATGATTGAAGTGAAGTTAAGCTGCGGGCAATTATTGAAAATTCCATACTCCCGGTTTGAAGATAAATTAAAGCCATCCCGAAAAGAAGAAAGGCTGAAGAGAATGCCGCCAGAACAAGGTATTTAATTCCCGCTTCTATGTTATGATGCCTCACCCGCAAATAGGCAATCAGGGCGTATAAACCAACGGTCAGGATTTCAAGGCCCAGGAATAAAGAAATAAAATGCTTGCTTACGGCCAGCACACAAGCCCCCAGTGTGCACAGAAAAAGCAGTACATAATATTCTTTAGGACTTTCCTCTTTTTCTTCAAAATAAATATAAGAAAGGATATTGACCACAAGGCCCGAAAAAATAATCAGGCCCATAATGAATACAGAAAACCCATCTATGACCAACAGTGGATCAATATGGTAAGGAAGCAATTTTTGAATATAAAAAAGAGAAGAAAAGGCGACAGTAAATAAAAGCAGGCTACCGAGCTGGATTACGCGGTGACTCAATTTTATGGCAATCAAAAGCATGATGAGCACAGAAGAACCGGCAAGTAATAATAATGGCGTAAGAGCAAAAAAATCGTTACCTGACATAGTGTTCTTCTTATTTTTTGACTATATATTTATGTGCGTTTGATGGTGTTGCCTGATGGTTCCCTTTTTGCACACTTTTATTTCCAGTTAAAAAAACATGCTCTAATTTATTAATCATCGGCTTAACGGTATTAATAACCGGTTGTGGATATAAACCCAGCCATATAATGGACAGCGTGAGCGCTGCCATTACTACTATTTCTCTGAATGAAAAATCACGAACCTGATCCGGCCTTTCTGATGGCCCTAAAAATACTTTCTGTACAATTCGTAAGGAATAAATGGCAGAAAAAATAAGTCCGACTGTAGCAATAACGGTAAGCCATATATTAGCTTTGAAAGCGCCCAATAATATCAGGAACTCCGCGATAAAATTCCCTAATCCGGGCAAACCTAATGATGCCATGGCGAACAGCATTCCTATAGCTCCCATTTGTGGCATTTGGGTCCAAAGTCCACCCATGTGGTTAATGTCACGGGTATGCAGGCGTTCTTTCAGCATCCCTGCCAAAATGAACAGTGCCCCTGTACTTATTGCATGTGTAACAAGTTGCATTACCACGCCCTGTAGCGCCAGCTCATTAAAAGCAAAAATTCCCAGTATCACAAAGCCCATATGGCTAACACTTGTATAAGCCACCAGGCGTTTAAGATCGGTTTGTGAATAAGCCAGGATGGCTCCGTAAATAATCCCGATCACACCGAAAAGCATTGCCCATGTCGCTAACTCCCGTGCAGCTTCAGGAAATAAAGGAAGAACAAACCTTAATATACCATAAGCTCCCGTTTTTAATAGCAACCCTGCCAGTATTAAGCTTCCGGCAGTAGGCGCTTCACTGTGTGCATCAGGCAACCAGGTATGGAAGGGCACTATCGGTAATTTCACCACAAAGGCAATCATAAAACCCATCATCAGCCAAAAAGCAATAGGAGGCGAAATAGCGGTTCCCAGTAACTCAAAGTAGTTGAAGGTATAAATACCAGTATTATTGCCGTGAATAAAATATAAGCCAATGATGGCCAGCAGCATCAGCAAACCGCTGGCCTGGGTAAAAATGAAAAACTTATAGGCAGCATATACCCGGTTTTCGCTCCCCCATATACCAATCAGGAAATACATCGGGATAAGCATGACCTCCCAGAAGAAGTAAAACAGGAACAGATCCATCGCCATGAATACTCCTGAAATTCCGGCCAGTATCCAAAGTAAATTGAAATAATAAAAACCTACACGTTCTTTCACATCGTTCCAGGAACACAGCACCGCCAAAATTCCGAGGAAGAAAGTTAGTACCAGCATTAACAGGCTTAACCCGTCAATAGCCAGGTGAAAGCTTATACCAAATGACGGGATCCAGTCATGCCGGTAGTCAATCATCCAGGTGGTTGAAGGATGGATATTGTCCGCGTGGTGTTGGTCAATCCAAAAAGCTACCAAAGCAATAAAACCAGTTAATAATGTACACAGCGCTATCCACCGGGACAGGTTTTTATTCCATTGCCCCAACAGAAGCGCCAGTAAACCACCTCCCATTAATATGCCGATAATACAAGCCAGTATCATAACATTATTTGTATACTTAATATGATTATTGCACCTATGACCAATCCCATAATATACCACCTTAATGAGCCTGACTGGGTAAATGACAAGGAACGATAAAGGCGGATAGTTACAAACGTAACACCCTGATAAAGTTTATCAACCACATCATTTTTGTTGATATTGGCTATAAAAACCACAGGCCTCACAAACAATACATTGTATAATTTATCAAAACCCCAGCCCGAAAACCAAAACAGGTAAAGGTTCATAACAAATCCCGATTGCTTTAATTTTTCAATACGTTGCGGTTGTTTGTAATAGAAAATATAAGCGAGGTAGATCCCGCCAAAAGTTGACAGGAGTGCCAGGATCTGAAATTGCAGTTCGGCATTCATACCAGCTTTTAAAACCGTTTCGGGCAATACCTGGTGAAGCAGGTCTGAAAAAAGCCTAAAATGGCCAAAATTATGCGGCAGTTCTATAAAACCTGCAAAAAGAGAAAAAAAGGCCAGGATGATCAGCGGTACGGTCATGAGCTTGCCGGGGTGATGACCAATCTCTGTTTTAGCTTCGCCCCAAAAAACAACGATCATCATCCTCGTGGTATAAACTGCCGTAATAAAGGCTCCAAGCAAGGCAATAAACCATAGCCAGGGGTTCCCTCCTTCGCTGGCCCAGGCATACCATAGTATCTGATCTTTACTGTAAAATCCGGCGCTTATCAATGGCAGTGCTGCCAATGAGGCCGAACCGATCAGGAAGGTCCAGAAAATAACCGGAAGCTTATTTTTAAGTCCGCCCATTTTAAACAAATTGTGCTCATGATGCAAGGCTTCTATCACAGCGCCCGCTGCCAGGAACAAAAGGGCTTTAAAAAAGGCATGGATCATGAAATGGAAAATAGCTGCCGTCCATGCGCCTACACCCAATGCCAAAAACATATACCCGATTTGGCTGATGGTAGAATAAGCCAGTACCCGTTTTATATCGTATTGCGTGAGGGCACTGAAACCAGCGATGAATAAGGTCGCCGCTCCAATCACAGCAACTATCATTTGTGGAATATAACATGCATCCTGGCAATGAGATAAACACCTGCCGTTACCATAGTAGCGGCATGAATTAACGCGCTTACGGGCGATGGCCCAGCCATCGCATCGGGCAGCCAGGTTTGTAATGGCAACTGGGCTGATTTTCCCACACCGCCGGCAAGTAACAACAGGGCCGTAATGGTAGCTATGGAGGCCCCCTGCTGCCATACAACCGGGGCTTTAGCCAAAACATCAGGAATAGCCAATGTGCCCAACTGGTAAAAAATTACAAAAAGCCCTATGGCCATGGCCGTGTCGCCAATGCGGGTGATGATAAAAGCTTTGCGGGCAGCATATCCATTCACCTCATTTTCATACCAAAAACCAATCAGTAAGTAACTGCACAACCCCACACCTTCCCAACCCAAATAAAGCAGTAATAGATTATCAGCCAATACTAACAGAAGCATGGAAAATACAAACAAGTTCATGCAGGCAAAAAAGCGTGAATAGTCTTTGTCGCCAGTCATAAAACCTACCGAATAAATATGTATCAGGGCACCTATAAACGTGATCACAAAAACAAAAACGAGTGATAACGCATCCAGAAAAAGCGTGATCTTAGGATTGAGACCAGCTACTTGCATCCATATCCATAAAGTTTGGGAATAGCTACCGGTTGCCGGGGGATGTAACAGAAAACCGATACCGATTATTAGTACTATGATGGCTGAAAGGCTTACGCTTCCTGCACCAATTATGGCTACCCAAACACGGGATACATGCTTGCCTACCAATGCCAGTATTAAAAAACCGGCAAAGGGCAAAACTGGTACAAGCCATAACAGGTTACTCATAGTATTCTTATTTATATATATTTTTTCGCTCTAAAACCCTTGTTCTAAAATTTAAAACTATCCTTTCATTTCTTTCAATTTGTCAATATCCAATGATTTATGCTGATGATAGATTTGCAGGATCAGGGCCAGTCCAATTGATACTTCTGCCGCTGCCATAGCCAGGATAAAGATGAACATCACCTGCCCATCCGGCTGTGCCCAGCGTGAGCCTGCCGCCACAAAGGCTAAACCGGCGGCATTCAGCATTACCTCTACAGATAGCAGTATAAAAATGATGTTCTTTCGAATAATGACACCAGCAATGCCCAGCACGAAAAGTAAACCTGCCAGTAACATGACAATTTCTATGGATACGGATGATTTCATGATGGATCCTCTTCTTTTAAAAATCGATGTAATATCATTTTTTTATGCTGCCCTATATGTGCCGCGCCCACCACTCCTGCCATTAATAACATGGCTGCCAACTCTACCCCAATGAGGTATGGCCTGAATAATGAAACAGCCACAGCTTTGGGGTCAACAGTTTGCAGGTTATACGATGTGGCATGAGCTATATTGATCAGGTAAAAAAATTCAACAAAAAGAATGGCCGACAAAATTGCCGGACCAATCCAAATCTTTGGTTTAAGCCATTCTTTTTCTTGCTTTGCTGTTTCTTTGCCGAGGTTTAAAAGCATGATCACAAAAATAAAAAGCACCATGATTGCCCCGGCATAAATGATGATCTCAAGCAATGCCGCAAACGGTGCACCCAACAAAAAAAAGATCACAGAAATGGATAACAAGGAAATGATGAGGTACAACAGCGCATGTACCGGATTATGCCTGGTGATAACCATGATTGTAGAAATCACGGTTACAAAAGCGGTTATGTAAAAAACGACGTCCATTTTTTAAGGTAATAAACTGTGTATATCAACTGGAGGGTCCTCGTTATCTCCTTCACCTTTTCCTTTTATTCCCGCAGCCAATCCGGCAATTTTGTAATAATTATAACCCGGATATTTTCCTTCGCTATCGATCAATAAATCTTCTTTTTCATAAACCAGATTTTGCCGGTTATATTCAGCCATCTCAAAATCCGGGATCAGCTGTATAGCATAGGTAGGGCAAGCCTCTTCGCAATAGCCGCAAAAAATACATCTTGAAAAATTGATGCGAAAGAACTCCGGATATCTCCTGCCATTCTCATCTTCGGTAGCCTGTAATGAAATACAGTCCACCGGACAAGCAGCGGCACATAAATAACAGCCCACGCAACGCTCCCCCATATCCGGGTCACGGGTCAATACAATTCGCCCCCGCCAGCGCGGGTGCAGTACCACTTTTTCTTCAGGATACTGGATGGTTTCCCTTTTTCTGAACATGTGCAGAAAAGTGAGTCCTATGGTTCTTAATATGCTGATCATCGTTTCTCTTTTTTACATTATCGTTGGTGAAAGGGTGAATTTAAATTGTCGCGGTCCGCCCTTAGGTGATCGCAATACACATTATGACATCATCATTTATTCATCATTAATACGATCCCTCCAGTTATCAGTAAGTTTAATAAAGCAATGGGTAATAATATTTTCCAACCGTATTCCATCAGTTGATCATACCTGGGCCTCGGAAGCGAAGCCCTTAGTAAGATGAAAAACAAGATAAAAACAAAAGTTTTCAGTGAAAACCAAATTAAAGGAGGCAAGAATGCCGGCCCCAGCCATCCGCCAAAGAACAGCGTAACCGCCATGGCAGAAATGAGGGTGATACCCAGATATTCACCAATAAAGAACATCCCGAATTTCATCCCTGAATATTCCGAATGAAAACCGGCCACGAGCTCACTCTCGGCTTCCGGAATATCAAATGGGAGCCGGTGGGTTTCGGCAATACCTGCAATCATGAAAATAACGAACCCTACCGGTTGAGTAATGATAAACCAGCACCCTTTTTGGGCAAGTACAATATCTGTAAGCCTGAATGAGCCTGAAAGCATCACCACGCCCATGAGCGAGAGCCCCATAAATACTTCATAACTGATCATTTGTGAGGCCCCGCGTAATGCCCCGAGCAAGGAATATTTGTTGTTAGAGGCCCAACCACCCAATACTATGCTGTAAACACCCAGGGATGACATGGCCAGAAAGAAAAGCAAGCCAATATTCAGATCAGCGATGAGAAGGCCTGGTGCATAAGGAATAATCACAAAGCCCATGAGTACCGTAGCACCAATAATAGTTGGAGCAATTACAAAAATTGTTTTATCAGCAAACGGGGGGATCCAGTCTTCTTTAAAAAATAGCTTAATAGTATCGGCAACTACGATGAGCAAACCAAACGGGCCGGCACGATTTGGGCCATACCGATCCTGCCAAAGCGCCAGCATTCGCCGTTCAAGCCAAATTAGCCAGGCAGCAATTGTAGTTAATGTAAACAATACAATTACAATCATCAGGGTATATTGAATTATTGTACTCATATCACAGCTTTTGTTAGAATCCCTTTTGCCGGCCAGCCAATCCCGCTCAGTCCGGGGATATTAAAAGGGATACCTGCCATGCCTTCAGGCAGCTCCTCATTTATCCTTGCGGGCAGTTCATAATACTCATCTCCGATCTGTACCTGCATCATATCGCTTTCGTTGATATTTAAATTTTCCGCATCATGCTTATTAATGGCGATATAGGGCTGTGGAGACCGTTCTGCAATACCAGGTGTATAAATACTAAGTTCTTCGGAACCAAAGATGTGCGGCAAAGGTATCAGCAGCCATTCCCCGGGCGATGATTTAAAAGCCGGAGGTACATTATTCAGAAATGCATTTTCAGTAACCAGAGTTTCCGGGAACAACCTTTTGCCTGGGTCACCGCCCTGTAAAGGCCCTCCAACCTCTGCCTGGTATTTATTAATGGATTGTACCGAGTTCCAGCCCGGCACCCAGTAAAATGGAATCAAAGGAGCAGGCGGCATTCCTTTAAAGCCTTCCATCGTAAACGATAAAGCTGAATCAGGATCTTCAGGTGGTTTAGGTTCACTTACATTAATATTGGCCAGCATAGCGGTACGGCCGCTATAACGATGCGGTTCCCGGGGAATTTTCTGTCCCAAAATACGGAAATCAGCAGGGGGAGCAACGGTCTCTGCTCCTTTAAATTGCGGCATTAGCGCAACCATTTGCGCTATCAAATCATCCGGCGTAGTCAAATCTTCCGGACCTATTCCATTTTTAAATTGCCTGAACTCATCCAGCCACCTCCAGCTTTCTCTTAAATTTTCATTTTTTGGCATAAACACCTGAAAGAAACACTGTGCCCTCCCTTCGTTATTAACCATTGTCCCATCGGCTTCGGCAAAGGTGCCAACCGGTATCAATATAGAGGCGCGGTTAGTTGTATCATTATTCAAATGATCAAGCACAATTATTTGTTTGCAATGGTCAAAAATGTTATCAATTTCCTTTTTGGCCCCTCTGCGGTACAGATCATTTTCCACAATAACCACAGTATCAGCCTCGCCTTTTTCCAAAACTTTTGCTGCCTCGTTTAATGATGGCGCCTGCATCATAGCCAACCCCATGGAGTTACATTCAGGAACCACAAAGCACAAACTGGCCTTTTCATCTTTAGTGCCCAGGGCAAATGCTATGTTCGAAGCAGCTTTAAGAATAGCTTCATTACACAAGCTTGTTCCGCAAATGATCAATGGTTTTTTGGCGTTTTTCAGGATATCTGCAACGTGCCGGGCAAGTTTTAGTGTATCATCATCCATATCACCTGGTGCTGGTGCCGTATTGTTCAGGCAATTTGCAATGGTAAACCCTAAACGTGCAATGTCATCGGGCGATAGGTGTAAACTATCAGAAGCAATCTCGTCAAGCTTGGTTTGAGTGGGATAAGCTATAAAAAGCTCCCCCTTTTCCTGCTGGGCAAACTCACGTAACGCGGCATCGTGCCAGGTGGGTATATTTATTTGCTGCGCATTTTCAAAAGGCTTTTTACATACAGCCTGCCGCAGTGCCAGCGCCAGTAGTGGCGCGGCATTAGTCAAATCTTCTCCCAGTATCAAAACCGCATCGGCTGCTTCAGTTTCTTTTAAAGATGGCGTATGGATATGCCCTGAGTTTACGGTACGGAGGATAGTGCGCATCAGTTGGGCTTCATTCTCGGGAATCCCCTGGTAAAAATTTTCTTTTCCTACCAGTTGCATCAGGGCAAAGTTTGTTTCCAATGATGCCCTTGGGGAAGCAATGCCTATTACTTTTTTGTTTGATAAAATCCCTTCCAGGTGGCTATATAAACTATGTTTATCCGCCGCGTCTGGAATTTTGCTGCGTATTAAAGGTTGCTGAATACGGTTTATGCTGTTTACAAATTCATACCCAAACCGGCCCCGGTCACAAATAAAATAACCGTTAACCTCGCCATTAAAGCGGCTGGTGATCTGCCGAAGTTCATCATATCGTTCTCCTGCAATAATATTACAGCCCAGGCTGCAATGCTGGCAAATAGAGGGAGCCATGGTCATATCCCATTTCCGGGTATAATGTTCTTTGAGGGTTTTGTCGGTAAAAACTCCGGTAGGACAAACTTCTGCCAGGTTACCGCTAAACTCGTTTTCAAGTATGCCATCCTGCGCCCTTCCAAAATAAACATGATCATGTGCTGCAAATACATCCAGGTCTTTTCCGCCTGCATAATCTTTATAAAACCTAACGCAACGGTAACACTGTATGCAGCGGTTCATTTCATGATTGATAAAGGGCCCGAGATATTGGTTTTTATAGGTGCGCTTTTTGTATTGGAAACGACGGTAAGTGTGACCTGTCATCACGGTCATGTCCTGTAAATGACAAGCACCTCCTTCATCACAAACCGCGCAATCATGCGGATGATTAGTCATGAGCCATTCAATAACCTGTGAGCGAAAAGCTTTGGCCGTGGGATCGTTAACTGATAAATACATATTGTCTTTCACCGCTTCCATACATGACATTACTATGCGGCCATTGGTGTCCTGTTCGTCTTTAAAAAGTTTAATGGCACATTGGCGGCAGGCTCCTACTGACCCCATAGCAGGATGCCAGCAAAAATAAGGCAGGTTAAAACCAAGCGTAAGACAGGTTTCAAGCAAATTTTTGCCAGGTTTTACTTCGTAAACTTTACCATCTATATAAATTGCAGCCATTGTGTTTTACCTCCACGGACATCTTTTTTCGTTTATATGCTTTTCAAAATCTTCGCTGAAATATTTCAGGCCGCTTTGCAGCGGTTCCATTGCTCCGGGTGCCAGGGCGCAAAATGTGTTACCCGGTCCCAAATACTTAGTATGCATTTTTAACAACTCCAAATCTTCCGGTCGTCCTTCTCCGTTTTCAATCGAAAGCAAAATCTTTTCTGTCCAGGGCAATCCTTCCCTGCAGGGTGTACACCAGCCGCAGGACTCCTGTGCAAAAAAGTGCTCCAGGTTATGCACAAAACCAACCGGACAAGTATGATCATCGAGAATGATCATTGTGCCAGTGCCCAGGCGGCTGCCGGCTGCGGCTACCGATTTGTAATCCATTTTAATATCCAGGTGCTCTGACACCAGGAAATCAGTAGAAGCACCTCCTGGAAGAGCTCCCCTGAACTTGAAGCCATTTTTCATTCCGCCGGCATGTTCTTCAATGAGCTGCCGCATGGTAGTTGTCATTGGCAATTCCCACAAGCCGGGTTTATTTACTTTGCCGCTGATGCCATATAATTTAGTTCCGGCATCCGCTCCGGGGCTCAGGTCTTTAAACCAATCAGCCCCGTTATTAACGATATGCGGAATATTGCAGAGCGTTTCTACATTATTAACAATGGTGGGTTTGCCAAATAAACCGCTTATCTGCGGAAAGGGGGGCTTGGTACGGGGGGTGGCCCGTTTTCCTTCCAGGGCATTCAACAGCGCGGTTTCTTCTCCACACATGTACCGGCCAATACCTGTATGCAAGTGCATTTCGAGGTTAAAACCTGTGCCTAAAATATTTTTTCCGAGGTAACCGGCCGCATACGCTTCATCTATGGCCTGCCTGATGAGCCGGGCTGCCTTTTTATAGGCCCAGCGCAAAAAAACATACGATATATTAGCCTGTATAGCATAAGCAGATACGATCATACCTTCAATTAATTGATGGGGATTGCCTTCAAGCAG
>Ga0193717_1001586_pt1 | contig 13815 bp, 8 predicted proteins | sample U2c2metaG_FD_145900 | JGI IMG/M metagenome (GOLD analysis project Ga0193717, IMG submission 145900) | Soil microbial communities from a riparian zone of the East river system, Colorado, United States - U2c2 | ecosystem: Environmental > Terrestrial > Soil > Riparian zone | place: USA: East River... | reverse complement strand
ACACTAACTACAGGATCCTGGCACCGCTGGCATTGACGGCGGCGCTCGTCACTCATGTGGCCGCGGCGAAAGAAGATCCCGCGACAATCGTCGCCGCGCTCGACACCGAGTATCAGGCGGCCGTGGAGCGCAACGACGGTGAGACCATGGATCGCATCCTGCATCCGGATTTCACGCTGGTGCTTGGCAACGGCAAGGTCTATTCACGCGCCGAGCTCGTCGAATCCGCGCGCGCCAAACACATCGACTACGAGAAACAGGTGGAGATGCCCGGCACACAGACCGTGCGCGTATTCGGCAAGGACACCGCAACCGTGACCGCGCTGTTGTGGCTCAAGGGCAAGCGGAACAGCGATCAGTCGACTTTCGAATACAAACTCTGGTTCAGCGACACCTACGTGCGCACGAAAGGTGGCTGGCGCTACGCGTTCGGGCAGGCTTCCCTCCGCCTGCCGTAGTGGGGCTGCCCCGGTACTGGGCGGCCCCCTTTTTTCCATTTAATGGCGCTGGCGGATCGCGCGCTCGGCGATGCGGTCGATGAGGGACGGCGCGATTAGCTTGAGCCATCGCCCGAGCCGGCCCCGCGCCGACATCAGCACCAGCCGCTCGCGCTTTCCGATGGCGTGCACAATGCGCTTCGCGCAGTCTTCTGCGGTCATGATCTTCGACTGCATCATCGGTGACTCGCCCAGCGGCTCGCCATCCGGCCCGATGGCGCGCTTGTGGATCTCGGTCACCACGAAGTCCGGCGCGACGACGCTCACATCGACGCCGCTGCCGCGCAACTCGATGCGCAGTGAATCGAAGAAGCCGATCATCGCGTGTTTACTGGCGGCGTAGCCTGAACGTTCGGGCACGCCGGTGAGTCCGGCGAGACTCGCCACGGCCACGAGCAATCCCTTCGATTGTTTGAGATGTGGCAGGGAAAGCGCGGTGAGACGCACGGGCGCCAGATAGTTGACCTCCATGATCCGTTCGAAAATCGAAAGATCCTGCAGGGCATCGAAGCGGCTCCACATCGTGATGCCGGCGTTGTGAATCACCACGTCGATGCCGCCAAATGCCTTCACGGTTTCCGCGACCAGCCATTCGCAATCCTGTTCGTTGGTGACGTCGGTGGGCAGGGCGCGGGCTTCGCCGCCCAGCGCGCGGCACTCCTGGGCCAGCGTTTCGAGGCGCTGGCGGTCACGCGCGGCGAGCGCCAGCCGTGCGCCCCGCGCGGCCAGTGCCAGCGCCAGCGCGCGGCCGATGCCTTCGGACGCACCCGTCAGAATTACCCTCAGTTTCGCGATCTCGGTCATGTCCTTTTGCTCTCGGCTACACTCCGGCGCCTAACATCATACGGCGGGTGGCACGCGTAAACGCATGAGCTGGTTGCTGCGACGATTCTTCAAGCTCTGGGTTCGGGCCGCCGTGCAGCCCGCCGAGGCGCCGCCGGCGCTGACGGCGCCGCGCGTGCCGGTCTGTTACGTACTCGAGCGCGATTCGATGGCCGACCTCGCGGTGCTGTGCAATGTGGCCGGCAAGGCGGGGCTGCCTTATCCGGAGAAACGCGGGAGCAGCCTGCCGGTGGAAGAGCGCCGTTCCTACTTCGACGTGGCCCGCCGGCGCCGCTTCTGGGACGCCACGCAGACGCGCCGTCCGCCGCCGTATCTGCTCGCGCTGGTCGAGGCCCTAAGCGCCGACTCCGTGCGCGACATACTGCTGGTGCCCACCGCGGTGTACTGGGGACGCGCGCCGCAGAAAGAGGGCTCGTGGCTGCGCCTGCTGTTCGCCGAGAACTGGGCTCTGACGACGCGCGTGCGCAAGTTTTTCGCCGTGCTGGTCAACGGCCGCAATGTCATGGTGGAGATGGGCGAGCCGATCAGCCTGCGCTCGCTGCTCGATGCCGCGCCCGTCAACGATCAGGCGCGGCGCGTGACCCGCATCCTGCGCGGCATCCTGCGCCGGCAACGCGCCATCCGCATCGGTCCCGATCTTTCGCATCGGCGCACGATCGTGGCGCAGGTGCTGCGCGCACGGGCGGTGCGCGCCGTGGTCGCCTCGGAGGCGCGCGACAAACACGCCGGTTTCCGTCCCGGCCTGCTGCAGGCGCGCAAGTACGCCTTCGAAATCGCCGCTAACTACTCGCACCCGTTCGTGCAGATCGCCGAGAAGCTGCTCGGCCGCGTCTGGAACCGCGTGTACGACGGCGTGAAGATCAACCACGCCGGTACGCTGAAAGACGTCTCCGAGGGAAATGAGGTGTGCTACGTGCCCTGCCATCGCAGCCACATGGATTACCTGCTGATGTCGTACATCATCTATCACCAGGGTTACGCGCTGCCGCACATCGCCGCCGGCATCAACCTGAATATTCCGGTGGTGGGCCGCTTCCTGCGCAAGGGTGGCGCGTTCTTCATCCGCCGCAGTTTCGGCGGCAACGCGTTGTACACCGTGGTCTTCATGAAGTACCTCGCCGCCATCATGGCGCGCGGTCACTCCATCGAATATTTCATCGAGGGCGGCCGCTCGCGCACCGGTCGGCTGTTGCACCCGAAAACCGGCATGTTGTCGATGACGGTGCGCAGCTTCCTGCGCGACCCGGTCCGCCCAGTGGTGTTCGTGCCCGTCTACTTCGGCTACGAGCGCATCGTCGAAGCCAACACCTACATCTCGGAGCTGTCGGGCGCACCCAAGAAGAAGGAGGGCTGGCTCGACCTGCTGCTCTCGCTGCGCGTGCTTCGCGAGCGCTTCGGTACGGTGCACGTCAACGTGGGGGAGCCGATCCGGCTCAATGACCTGCTCGATGCGCAGCTGCCGGCATGGCGCGAACAGAAATTCGATGACGACACGCGCTCGCCCGCGATCAATGCGCTCATCGGCGAGCTGGCGCTCAGCATCATGCGGGGCATCAACGCCGCCGCGGCGGTCACGCCCATCAACCTGCTGGCGACCTGCCTGCTCGCTTCGCCGCGCGGCGCCTTGCCCGAGAGCGCACTGCTTCGCCAGCTCGAGCTGTACCGCAAGCTGTTGGCTGCCTCGCCCTATGGACCGCGAGTCACGGTGACCGACGCGAGCCCCGCCGAGATCGTCGTGTACGGCGAGTCGCTCAAGATCATCTCGCGTGTGTCTCACAAGCTCGGTGACATCGTGAAGATGAGCGACGAGAGCGCGCAGCTCATCGCCTACTACCGCAACAACGTCCTGCACCTGTTCGCGCTGCCGTCACTGGTGGCCTGTGCATTCATCGGAAACTCCATGTTGCGAACCGAGGACATCCAGCGGCTGGCGTGGCGTATCTATCCGTACGTCGCCTCCGAGCTTTTCCTGCGCTGGCGCGAGGAACAGCTGACGACCGTGGTCGACGGCGTTCTTGCTGCGCTGGCGGAGCTCGGTGTGCTGCAGCCTAACGAAGATCGCAGTGTCTGGATGCGGCCGACACCCGATTCGCCGGGCGCGATGCAGCTGTCGATGCTCGCGCAGGCAACCATCCAGACCATCGAGCGGTACTACCTCGCGATCTCGTTGCTGCTCAAGGCCGGCAGCGGCGTCATGAATCAGAAGGCGCTCGAACAGCAATGCCACCTGGCCGCCCAGCGCATGAACATGCTGTACGGATTCAACTCACCGGAGTTCTTCGACCGCGCCTTGTTTGAGAATTTCATCGACCTCCTGCGCGAGCGCGGTGTCCTGAAGGCGGGTGAGGGCGGCAACCTGGAGTTCGACGAAGTGCTGGTCCGCGTCGCCGCCGATGCACAGCTGGTGCTCTCCGAACAGATCAGGCACAGCATCCTGCAAGTGACCCAGGTCTGAGGTGCTAGGGAATCCCCCGGGGTACAGCCGCTGGCCTCCGGCTAGCTTTCCTTAAGGAACCCGCTGCTATACTCGCGCGCAACACGTCCGCGCCTACGCGTCCGCGAGGGGAGGCAGCAGCGCGGCGGAACACTAAGACGATAAGGCCAAGCGGTACTGCTGCTCCTTCCTCGCAACTCACAGCATTTCCGCGGCTTCAGGGGAAATTAATGAGTAACGATCTGATCCGGCGATACGTAACGCGTTCGCTTCCGATCGTCGCGGCGCTCAGCTTGGCGTCGCCCGCGGCCTACGCCTGGGATTTCCAGAATGATTCGGGCACGTTTTCGGGCAGCTGGGACACCACGCTCACTTACGGCCAGGCATGGCGCATCGAATCGCGCGACTGCCGGCTCATCGCCATCGCCGACGGCGGTTGCGGCCGCTCGCCGAACATCGATGACGGCAATCTCAACTACGACACCGACCTGTATTCGCAGGCGCTCAAGGTGCTCACCGAACTGTCCCTGAACTATCGAGGCGTGGGCGCGTTCGTCCGCGCTTCCGGTCTATATGACGACGCCGCCGACGACACGCAGCGTACGCCGCTTTCGGACAAGTCCAAGGACCTGGTGATGAGCTACACGCGGCTCCTCGACGCGTTCGTCTACGCCAAGTTCGATCTCGGCTCGATGGGCGCGGAGCTGCGCCTCGGCCGCCAGGTGGTGAGCTGGGGCGAAAGCACGTTCATCCAGAACGGCGCCAACGTCATCAACCATTTCGATGTTTCCGCGCTGCGCGTGCCTGGCTCGGAGCTCAAGGAAGGTTTCCTGCCGCAGGAGATGGTCAACTTCAGCGTGCAGTTCAATGACAACTGGTCCGCGCAGGCTATCTACATCACCGACTGGAATGCGACGGTGCCGGAACCGGCCGGGTCGTACTACAGCAGCAACGACTTCGCGCCCACCGGCGGCAGCAAGGTGGTGCTGGGCTTCGGTTCGTTCTCCGACCAGGGCGTCGATTTCCGCCCGCTCGGCGGCCCGTACATCACCAACTTCCAGACCGTGAATCGTCTGCCGACCATCAAGGCCTCCGACGACGGTCAATACGGCTTCAACCTCAAGTACTTCGCCCCCGATTTCAACAACGGCACCGAGTTCGGCCTGTACTTCCTGAACTACCACAGCCGTCTGCCGCTGATCTCGGGCATGACGGGCACGCAGCAGGGCGTCGGCAACGCCTTCGGAGCGCTCAACGCCGTCGGCGCGGCGGCCCAGGCGCTCGGTGCGGGCCTCTCGGTTCCCGCGGCCATCGCGACGGCGGCCAACCTGGCGGTCGCGCGTTCCGCCGCCGCGGGCGGCAACCTCTCGCTGGCGACGGCGACGCAGTACGCCACCATCGGCGCGAACACGCAGCTCGCTCACGGCGACGTGGCGACCCAGGCCAGCAACATCGCCACACACGAATACGCGCTCACCGCGGGTTACTTCACCGAGTATCCCGAAGACATCAAGATGATCGGCCTGTCGTTCAACACGCAGTTGCAGTGGGGCGGCATCGCCCTTCAGGGTGAAGTCACCTATCGACAGGACGTGCCACTGCAGTTCGACGACGTCGAGCTGCTGTTCGCCGCCCTCACTCCCTTCGAGCAGGGGCTGGCCACGTTGCGCGCCACGCCGCTGCCCACCACCTGCCCCGAAGGTGTGCCGGCAGCCTCCACGCTTACGCATTGCGGCCAGCTCGGGGGTTTCGGTCTCAATGAGAAAGTGGCGGGTTGGGATGTCTACGACACCTACCAGGTGCAGTTCACGGCCACCAAGACCTTCTCCAACGTGCTCGCGGCGTCGCAGATGGTCATCGTCGCGGAAGCCGGCATGACACATATTCAGGACATGCCCGACAAGCTCACGGGCGGCCCGAATGGTCGCGGCCTGCGCTTCAACGGCCCGGCCACCAATGTCAGCGGCAACTTTGAGTTGCGCGGCCGGCATTGCCCGACGATCTCGGCGGCGGATTGCCTCGCGCTGAATCTCGTCGAGCCGCAGAACCGATTCGCCGATGCGACGTCGTATGGTTATCGCGTCGCGGGTCGCCTGGAATATCCGGGCCTCATGGGGCCCTGGAACATCCTGCCGCGGGTCAGCTGGCAACATGATGTCTCTGGCACCACGCCCGGACCGGGCGGCAACTTTGTCGAAGGCCGTTACGGCCTCACGGTGGGCCTTGCCGCCAACCTGATGGCGAAGTGGGAGTTGGACATGTCTTGGACCAAGTTCGGCGGCGCCGGCCGTTTCAACGACATCAACGACCGCGACTTCGTCGCGGCCACCGCCAAGTTCTCGTTCTGACCGCGACGAGGGGAATTTCCATGTTGAAAAAATTCGCATCTGCCAGCGCTGCGCTCATTGCCGGCCTTGCTCTCGGCGCGCCCGCGATGGCGGCGGTGTCCGCCGCGGAGGCCGCGAAGCTCGGAACCGAGCTCACGCCTCTGGGCGGCGAGAAGGCCGCCAACGCCGACGGCTCCATCCCCGCGTGGGACGGCGGACTCACTTCCCCCGCGCAGGCAGGCTTCGCCAACTTCCGCCCCGGGCAGCACCACCCCGATCCGTACGCCAGCGACAAACCGCTGTACACGGTGACCGCGGCGAACATGGGTCAGTACGGCAACAAGCTGACTGAAGGTCACAAGAAGCTGCTGCAGACCTATCGCAACACCTTCAAGATGATCGTCTATCCCACGCATCGCAGCGCCGCGGCCCCGCAACGCATCTACGACGCGACTAAACGTATTGCGACGACTGCGCAGCTCGCCAAAGGTGGTAACGGCGTCACCAACGCGGGCGAGGGAATTCCTTTCGCCATTCCGAAGGAAGGCGTCGAAGTGTTCTGGAACCACGTGCTGCGTTATCGCGGCGACGTCATCGTCCGGCAAATTGGCCAGGCGCCGGTGACCGCGAGTGGTGCCTATACGATGGTGAAGTTCCACGACGAGACCATGGTGGCGTACAGCCTTGCCGGCGCCAAGTCGGAGAACCTCGACAACACCATCGCGTACTTCATCCAGGAAACCGTCGCGCCGGCGCGCCTCGCCGGTGAAGTGCTGCTGGTGCAGGAAACACTCGACCAGTCGCTCGAGAATCGCCGCGCCTGGGTCTACAACCCCGGCCAGCGCCGCGTGCGCCGCGCGCCCAACGTCGCCTTCGACAATCCCGGTACCAACTCCGACAACCTGCGCACCTCGGACCAGTTCGACATGTACAACGGCAGCCCGCAGCGTTACGACTGGACGCTGGTAGGCAAGAAAGAAATTCTCGTGCCGTACAACAGCTACAAGCTGCACTCGAACACGCTCAAGTACGCCGACATCCTGAAGAAGAACCACATCAACCCCGAGGTGGCGCGCTACGAGCTGCATCGCGTCTGGGTCGTGGATTCGAAGCTCAAGGCGGGCCAGAGCCACCTGTACAGCCGCCGCACGCTATACGTGGACGAAGACAGCTGGCACATCCTCGCGGTCGACTGCTACGACAGCCGCGGCCAGCTCTATCGCGTGCAGGAAGGCCATGTCATTCAGTACTACGACGTGCCGGCCCTGTGGACCGCGCTCGAGACCGTGTACGACCTGTCCAACGGCCGGTATCTCGCACTCGGCCTCGACAACGAAGAGCCGCGCAGCCGCGACTTCGCGCAGAAGCGCACGGTTGCCGACTACCAGCCGGCCGCCCTGCAGCGGCGCGGCGTCCGGTAAGCGACAAAGACCACCGACGGCCCGGTTGATTCGAATCAACTGGGCCGTTTAGTTTTGGACAACAAGAATTCTTCCCGGGGGTTGGGCATGAGGCGGCGAATTGGCCTCGCACTGGTGGCGGCGCTGGCAGCGTGGGGCATCGCATACGCTCAGCTCGATCCCAACGATTCGGCCAACAAACCGGCGGAGATCGAGCCCCTGGCGGGAAGCTCGCTGCTGCTCGATCTCGCGGTCGCGGGCAAACGTCTGGTCGCGGTGGGTGAGCGCGGCCACGTGATGCTCTCCGACGATCAGGGCGCCACCTGGCGCCAGGCTAAGAGCGTGCCCACGCGCGCCCTGCTCACCGCGGTGTTCTTCACCGACGCGGAGTACGGCTGGGCCGTGGGGCATGACGAGACCATCCTCAACACCGCTGACGGTGGTGAAACCTGGATTCGCTCGCACTTCGCGCCCGAAGCACAGCAGCCGTTGCTCGACCTGTGGTTCGCGAACCGGGTCAGCGGAATCGCCGTCGGCGCGTACGGCGCCTACTTCACCACCAACGATGGCGGCCGCCACTGGTCCTCGGCGAAGTTCTCAGCGCCGCAAGCACCCGATGCGAATGAAGAAGACGTGCCGCCTGACTACCACCTGAATCGCATCGTCGGCAACCGTCTGTACGTGGCGGCCGAGGGCGGCAAGCTCTATCGCTCCGACGACCGTGGCGCGAGCTGGCGCGTGTTGCCCTCGCCATACAAAGGCAGTTTCTTCGGGCTCGTGCCGATCCGCGGCGAAGGTCTGCTCGCGTTCGGTCTTCGCGGCCACCTGTTCCGCTCGGCCGATGCCGGCGAGACCTGGCATGCGCTCGAATCCCACACCACCGCCATGCTGACCGACGGCATCGCCATCAACGACCTGCGCGTGGTTATCGGCGGGCTCGCCGGCGTGTTGCTGGTGTCGGCGGACGCCGGCGAGACCTTCAAGCTCACGCAGCAGGACGATCGCAAGGGCATGTCGGCGCTGCTGCCGGGACCCGCGGGAACGGTCGTCGTGGCCGGCGAGGGCGGCGTGCGCACTATCCGCGTGGACGCAGGTAGTTAGCATGGCAGGTGATTCGAAGATATCCGCCACGCTCGAGAAGCTGATCTTCGGCCACCGCGTGCCCATCGTCGTGGCATTCGCGCTGCTGACCGTCGGCCTGGCCGCGGTTGCGATCCGTGGCCTGCACATTGACGCCTCGTTCACCAAGCAGCTGCCGCTCAAGCACGAGTACATGCAGACTTTCGTGAAGCACCAGGCCGATTTCGGCGGTGCGAATCGCGTGCTCATCGCGCTGGTGGCGCGCGACGGCAACATGTTCACGCCCGGGTTCTTCGACGCGCTGAAGAAGGCCACCGACGAAGTGCTGGTCATGGATGGCATCGACCGCGGCCGCGTGCAGTCGCTGTTCACGCCCAACGTGCGCTACATGGAAGTGGTCGAAGAGGGCATCGAAGCCGGCAACGTGGTCGACTCCGAGTTCGTGCCCACGCCCGAGGCGTTGGCGAAGGTGCGCGAAAACATCCTGAAAGCCGGTATCCGCGGCCGCCTGGTGGCCAACGATTTCTCCGGTGCGCTGGTGTCGGCGATCGTCCTGGAGAAAGACGCCACCGGTAAACCCATCGACCCCATCGAGGTGGCCCGCGATCTCGAAAGCCGCGTGCGCGACAAGATCCAGAGCAACGACGTATTGGTGCAGGCGCAAGGATCGGCCATCGACGTGCACATGATCGGCTTCGCCAAGGTGGTGGGCGACATCGCCGACGGCGCGATGTCGGTCATCGTCTTCGCCATCATCACCATCCTGCTCACGCTGCTGGCCGTCTGGTACTACGTGCAGTCGCTGAAAGTGGCGTTTGTGCCGATCGTCTGCTCCATCGTGGCGGTGACGTGGCAGCTCGGCACGCTGGTGCTGCTGGGTTACGGCATCGACCCCTTGGGGCTGCTCGTGCCGTTCCTGATCTTCGCCATTGGCGTGTCGCACGGCGTGCAGAAGATCAGCGCGGTCAAGGAAGCGGCGGTCGCCGGCCTGGGCAGCATGGACGCCGCGCGCCAGACGTTCCGGCAGCTGCTGATGCCGGCCATCATCGCGCTGCTCGCGGACCTCGTCGGCTTCATCACCATCCTGCTGATTCCCGTGCAGGTGGTGCAGGAAATGGCGGTCACCGCCAGCATCGGCGTGGCCATCGTCATCCTCACCGATCTCATTCTGCTGCCGGTGATGGTGTCGTGGGTCAGGTGGGACGACAAGTACAAGCATCGCGTCGAGCTGCGGCAGGCCAAGCTCACCGTGCACTGGGCCAGGCTCGCGCGCATCACCGAACGAAAGCCGGCGGCCATCATCATCGGCATCGCGGTGTTGTTGGGCATCTTCGGCGTCTGGAAAGGGCGCGAGACACCCATCGGCGATACGCAGTCGGGCGTGCCGGAGCTGCGCGCCGACTCGCGTTACAACCGCGACAGCAACATCATCACCACCAAATTCTCGATCGGCGTCGACATCCTCACGGTGATCGTGGAAACGAAAGAGCCCGCCTGCACCAGCCACGAGCTCATGACGGCCATCGACACGTTCGCGTGGAAGATGCGCAACGTGGATGGCGTGCAGGAAGTGATGGCGCTGCCCATCGTGGCCAAGATTGCGATTGCGGGCTGGAACGAGGGCAGCCTCAAGTGGCGCAACATTCCGCGCGAGCCGAACCAGCTCACGCAGTCGACACGCTACATCGAGACCAGCACGGGCCTGCTGAACGCCGACTGCAACGTGATTCCGGTCATGCTGTTCCTGCGCGATCACAAGGCCGCGACCATCGAGCGCGTCGTGGCCGAGGTCAAGGCGTGGCGGGTGCTCAATGCGTTGCCGAACGCCAGCTTCAATCTCGCCACGGGCAACGTCGGCGTCATGGCGGCCACCAATGAAGAAGTGAAGGCCAAGGAATATCCGATCCTGGGATGGGTGTTCGCCGCGGTCATCCTCATGTGCCTGCTGACGTTCCGCAGCCTGTTGGGCACGGTGCTGGTGTTCCTGCCGCTCGCGTTGGTCTCCATCCTCGTGTACGCCGTGATGGCCATCGTCGGCATCGGACTCAAAGTGAACACGCTGCCGATGGTGGCGCTCGGCGCCGGCATTGGCGTCGACTACGGCATCTATCTCTGGAGCCGCATGCAGGAATACCTGCGCGCCGGGGACGACGTGCGGCATGCGTTCGAGAAGACCATGCGCGTGACCGGGGCGAGCATCATCTTCACCGGCATCACACTCGCCATCGGCGTGGTCACCTGGGTGTTCTCGCCGCTGCAGTTCCAGGCGGACATCGGCATCATGCTCACGTTCATGTTCTTCGTGAACATGTTGGGCGCCATCATCCTGCTGCCGGCGCTCGCGGCGTGGCTCGTGAAGCCCCAAAAGCCAGCAATCGAGCCGCAGCCTCAGCCGGCCGAACAAACCCCGCCCGCGGTATGACTCCCGAAGAATTCCGCCGCGCTGGTCATGAACTCATCGACTGGATCGCGGACTATCGGGAGCGGGTGACGCGCGCGGAGTTTCCGGTCATGGCGCGCACCATTCCCGGGGCGTTGCGCGCGGCATTGCCTGCCATCCCACCTCAGGAACCTGAGGATTTCGCGGCCATCCGCCGCGATCTCGACGCGCTGATCCTGCCGGCCTGCACGCATTGGCAGGACCCGCGTTTTCACGGCTATTTCCCGTCCAATGGATTGCCCGCGGCAGTCCTCGGCGACCTCGTGAGCACGGGTCTTGGGCAGCTCGGGCTCAACTGGCAGGCCAGTCCGGCGCTGACCGAGCTCGAAGAGGTTTGCCTGGATTGGTGGCGGCAGATGTTAGGGCTGTCCGCGCGCTGGTCGGGCGTCATCCAGGACACGGCCTCAACCGCTACGTTCGTCGCGCTGGTTTGCGCGCGCGAGCGCGCGACCAACCACGCCGCCACGCGGGGTGGCCTGCAGGGTCAGGCGAACCCGCTCATCGTTTACGTGTCGGCGCAGGCGCACAGCTCGGTGGAGAAGGCGGCGGTGCTCGCGGGCTTCGGCCGCGAGAACTTGGTGCTGGTGCCCGTCGACGACAACTTCGACATGCGTCCCGACGCGCTCGCCACGGCCATCGCCACGGATCGCGCGGCCGGGCGCGAGCCGTGCGCGATCGTGGCGACCTGCGGCACGACCGCGACCACGGCCTTCGACCCCATCGCCGAGATCGCGCAGATCGCGCGTGCGCAGGAATTGTGGCTGCACGTCGATGCGGCAATGGCGGGCTCGGCCATGATCCTGCCCGAGTGCCGGCACTTGTGGGATGGCGTGGAAGGCGCCGATTCCGTGGTCGTGAACCCACACAAGTGGCTTGGCGTGTCGATGGATTGCTCCACCTACTTCGTGCGTGACCCGCAGTTCCTGGTGCGCGTCATGTCGACCAACCCGAGTTATCTGCAGACCGCGGCTGACGGCACGGTGAAGAACTACCGCGACTGGGGCCTGCCACTCGGCCGCCGCATGCGCGCACTCAAGTTGTGGTTCGTGATCCGCGATCAGGGCGTGAGCGGGTTGCAGGCGCGTCTGCGGCGCGACCTGGCGCATGCGCAGTGGCTCGCGACCGAAGTCGCGCAAGCGCCGCCCTGGCGGCTTCTCGCACCCTTCCGATCTCAGACGCTGGTGCTGCGGCACGAGCCGCCCGGGCTCGGCGCGGACGCGGTGGACGTGCATACGCGTGCCTGGGCGGATGCGATCAATGACTCGGGCGAGGCTTACCTTACGCCCGCGGTGGTCGACGGGCGCTGGGCGGTGCGCGTGTCTTTCGGCAGCACCAGCACCGAACACGAACACGTAGTCGACCTGTGGCGGTTGATGCGGCAAAAAGTGGGCACGTAGCATGAAGACCAACGGAGGAATCACAGTGAATACGAAAATCGGTTTGGGGATTGCCGCGGCGATGATGGTTGGCGCTGGCGCGAGCGCGCTCGCACAGACGACGCCGGCGCAGACTCCACCACCGGCCATGCCGGCGCCCGCGGACGTGAAGATCGAAACCATCAGCGTCGCGCCAGGCATCTACATGCTCATGGGACGCGGGGGCAATGTGGGACTCACGGTCGGCGTCGATGGCGCCGCCATCATCGACGACCAGTTCGCCGACATGGCACCGAAGATCCGCGCCGCGGTCGCGATGCTCTCGGACCAGCCGGTGCACTTCGTGATCAACACGCACCTGCATGGCGATCACACCGGCGGCAACGACGCCTTCGGCAAAGCCGGCGCCGTCATCATCGCGCACGAGAACGTGCGCAAGTTTCTCGGGACGGATCAGGTCAATCCTTCCACGAACGCGCCCATCCCGGCACGCGCGCGCGAAGCATTGCCTGTGATCACGTTCGCGGACACGGCGACGCTGCACTTCAACGACGACGATCTGCAGTTCACGCATTTGCCGAACGCGCACACCGCGACGGATATCGTGGTGCGATTCAAGAAAGCCAACGTGCTGCACCTGGGTGACTGCTTCACGGGCGGATTTCCGTTCATCGACGGCAACACCGGCGGCACGCTCGATGGCCTGATCCGTGCGCACGAAGCGGTGCTCCCGACGGTGGACGACAACACCAAGATCATTCGCGGCCACGGGCCGCTCGGCAACAAGGCGGAGCTGCAGGCCTACCACGACATGCTCGTGGTGGTGCGCGACCGCGTGGCCAAGCTGGTCAAGGCCGGCAAGAGCCAGGATGCCGTCGTCGAAGCGCGGCCCACGAAGGAGTTCGAGGAGAAGTACGGCGGCGCCAATTTCAACGCGGCGCAGTGGATAGGCCGCGCGTACGTCGACCAGAAAATCGCGCTGGAGAAGCGCAAGAAGAAGTAGACCGGCGCCTGGGCGCGCGCCGCTGCTGCGGCGCAAGCCTTCCGGGTATCCCCTATTCGCAGCGCCTGACGCGCCGAATCGGGGCTACATAACGCGCTGCAACGTGGGCTTTTCACTCATTCGCTCATGCGCACGCGGCGTCCGGCTATAGACAGCGCTTCCGAGGCTGGTAAAAGTGCTGGCGCTATCGTTTTTCCAAGCCAGGTTTTTCTGCGCCAGAGAGAGGCATGAAGGATTCCAGTAATTCCGCGAAAGAGTTGTTAGACCTGCCATACGCGCCCGAGGCGGAACAGTATCTCGATGAGCTCGAGCGCAGTGGGCAGTTCCGCGTCGGCATCGAAGCGGAGATCGAAGATGCGGAAGCCGGCGACGCGTCGGCTGCCAATGACTACGGCTGGGGCCGCGGCTCCGGCAG
>Ga0193717_1001585_pt1 | contig 13827 bp, 12 predicted proteins | sample U2c2metaG_FD_145900 | JGI IMG/M metagenome (GOLD analysis project Ga0193717, IMG submission 145900) | Soil microbial communities from a riparian zone of the East river system, Colorado, United States - U2c2 | ecosystem: Environmental > Terrestrial > Soil > Riparian zone | place: USA: East River... | reverse complement strand
CCAGCACCAGCCCGTAAGGCTCCTTCAGCACCAACTTGAAGGTCCCAGCGTCGACGGGCTCGAGCGAGGCCGTGAACTTCATCAGGGTCTGGCCCATGCTGTCGCGTGAGGCCCAACGCTTGAGCGAAGCCACGCAATCAGCCGCCGTCACCGGCTGGCCGTCGTGCCACAGCAGGCCGGGCCGCAGGGTGAAGGTATAGGTGAGCTTGTCGTCGCTCACCTTCCAGCTCTCGACCATCTGCGGCTTGGGCTCGAACTTGTCGTCGACCGCAAACAGCGTGTCGTAGACCAGATAGCCGAAATCGCGCGTGGTGAAGGACGTGGTGAAATGCGGGTCGAGCACGCGCGTCAGCGTCTCGGGCGCCACGCGCAGCGTCGTCTGCGCCACGACCGGCGCGGACACGAGCAGGGCGCCCGCGACCAGCGCCAGTCTCGACCACGTACGAAGTGACATCACCCTCTCCCTTTTCACCGACACCGCCCGCCGCAAGAGCCGTGCCACGTTAATGGCGCTGTCGTTCGGCGTCGAGCGCGGCGACGAATCGGTCGAGTTCCTCCTCGGTGTTGTAGACATGCACCGACGCGCGCATGACGTTCAGCAGGCCGCGATTCTTGAGATCGAGGCGGGACGAGAACTGCGTCGAGACCGAGACGTTGATCGCCTGGGCGCGCAACCCGTCGCGCAAGGCCACATGGTCGGCACCGGCGACGGCGAAGGTGACGATGGCGCCCTTGACCGCGCCGAGGTCGGTGAGCGTCACGCCCTTCAGCCCCGCCAGCCGTGCACGCAGGCCGTCCGCCAGCGTGCGCAGCCGGGCCCAGATCGCGTCGATGCCGAGTTCAGTTGCTTGCTCGGCCGCGGCCTTCAGCCCGAGCACGCCGCCAAAATAGCGCTCCCAGTTCTCGAAGCGCCGCGCGTCGGTGCGCAGGGTGTAGACATTGTCGTCGGTCCATTTGGCTGCGTGATTGTCGAGGAACACCGGCTCGATCGCCGCCGTCGTCGCGCGCCTGGCGTAGAGAAAGCCGGTGCCGCGTGGCCCGCGCAGGTACTTGCGTCCTGTCATCGACAGGAAGTCGCAGCCGATCTTTCCGACATCGACCGGCAACTGTCCGACCGACTGGCAGGCGTCGAGCAGATAGAGCACGCCCGCCGCGTTGGCGATCCTGCCCACCGCCTCGGCCGGCTGCACCAGGCCGCTCTGGGTCGGCACGTGCGAGATCGAGATCAGCCTGGCGCGCGCGTCGATGGCCCGTTCGAGGGCTGAAAGATCGATCTGGCCCTGCGCATCGTCGGGCACGACGACGATTTCCGCGCCGGTCTTCTTTGCCACCTGCAGGTAGGAGATGTAGTTCGACGAGTATTCGCTCACGCAGGTGAGGATGCGGTCGCCCGGTGCGAAGGACAGCGAATAGAAGGCCATGTCCCAGGCCCGCGTCGCGTTCTCGATGAAGGCGATCTCGTCGGGCGCGGCGCCGAGCAAGGTGGCAATGGCGGGATAAAAGCCCTCCAGTGCATCGTTTGCCTTGGCGGCCGCCTCGTAGCCGCCGATCTCCGCCTCGAGCCGCAGATAATCCGTCGTGGCCTCGAGTGTGCGCCGGCTCGGCAAGGCAGAGCCGGCGGCATTGAGATGCAGCACGTGGGCGCAGCCCGGCGTTTCGGCGCGGATGCGCGCGACGTCGAATGTCCCGTCAGAATGCGTCATGTCAGAACTTTCCCTGTTCCTTCAGCACTTCCTCGGCCACGCGCAGCGCGTCGAGAGCAGCCGGAAAGCCGCAATAGGCGATGGCGTGGGTGAAGATTTCGCGCAGTTCGACCTTGGTGCAGCCGTTGTTCAGCGCCCCCAGCAGATGGATCCTGAGCTCGTGCGGGCGGTTCAGCGCGCACAGCATCGCCACGGTGATCATGCTGCGCTGCTTGCGATCGAGCCCCTCGCGCGCCCACAACGAGGCGTAGGCGAGTTCCTCGCTCAATTGTCGCGTCGGACCCCAGAAATCATTGTTGGTGGCATCTCGCTTGGCGAGATAGGATTCGCCCAGAATCTCTCCCAGTACCTGCCGGCCCTTTTCCTTCAAAGTCGCGTGCGCTTCCTGTTCGGTCATGACGTCCCCTTCGTTGTTCGATCGCATACTATCGCTTGGCCGCGCCGCGGCGCCTAGGCCGGCTGCGCCGCTGCCCGAAGCCATCGCCGTCGACCATGCAGGCTCTTCCCTGCCGGTGACCTTCGTGCGCAGCAAGCGGGCGCGCCGGGCCTCGCTGCGCGTCGATCCGGCGGGGCGGCGCATCGTGCTGACGGCACCGCTGCGCATGGCGCGCGCCACGGCGCTGGGCTTTGCCCAGAGCCAGGCGGGCTGGATCGCGGCGCGCCTGCAGCACCTGCCGGAGCGCCGGCCTTTCGTCGATGGCGCCATCGTGCCGCTGTTCGGCGAACCGCTTGCGGTCCGTCACCGCCAGGGCACGCGCGGCACGGTGTGGCGCGAGGGCGCGGAGATCCATGTCGCCGGACGGCCCGAGCATTTGCCGCGCCGGCTGCGCGACTGGCTGACCGCGCGCCTGCGCGAGCGGCTTTTGCCGCTCGTTGCCGAGAAGGCCGCGCGCATCGGCCGGCCGGTCAAGCGCATCACCGTGCGCGACACGCGCTCGCGCTGGGGCAGCTGTGGACCGGACGGATCGCTGTCCTTTTCCTGGCGGCTGGCGTTGGCCCCGCCCGACGTCGTCGACTACCTGGTGGCACACGAAGTGGCACATCTCGCGCACATGAATCACGGCGCGCGCTTCTGGGCCCTGGCGCGCGATCTCTGCGATGGCCCTATTGAGAAGCCACAAGCCTGGCTCAAGAAGCACGGCGAGGTGCTGCTGCAGTATGGCGCTTAACTGTCATCTCGCGCGGAACACCTCCGCGCTGGAGCGCAGCGAAGGATCTCACGCTCGTCACGGGCTCGGTGTCAGCGGCCCGTGTCCGATCGTTCGGTGAGGTTCTTCGCTGCGCTCAGAACGACGGAAAACGCCTACCCGAACCGCCCCGGATCGCAGGGCTGCAGCGCCGGCGACAGCTGCTCGCCGTCGATGAGGCGGGCGATCAGGCGACCGGTCGCGGTGGCGAGGGTCAGCCCGACATGCTGGTGGCCATAGCCGCAATAGACATTGGCGAGTCGCGGCGCGCGGCCGATGGCGGGTCGGAAATCGGGCAGGCTGGGCCGCTCACCGATCCAGCGGCTGCGTTCGGCGCCGCCCACTCCGGGGAAGATGTCCTTCAGGTGCCTGACCAGCAGATCGGCACGATGCCAGGACGGCGGCTGGTGCGGGGCCGCGAGCTCGACCGTGCCGGCAACGCGCAGTCCCTCCTCCATCGGCGTGATGAAGAAGCCGCGTTCGGCCGGGCTGACCGGCAGGTCGAAGCGCACATTGTCGGGCGCCAGCATCACGTGGTAGCCGCGCTCGGCCACCAGCGGCGCGTTGAAGCCGAGCTGGCGCGCGAGGTCGCCGGAGGCGCGGCCGGCCGCGATCACCACGGCGGAGGCGGGCAGGGCTTTGTCGGTGAGATGCACGGCCGTCACCGTGCCGCCGTCGCGGGTGAAGGCGCGCACGCGGCCGCGCACGATCGTGCCGCCGTCCGCCGTGAAGCGCTCGGCCAGCGTGGTCACGACCCGGTAGGGATTGATCGTGTGCATGCCGTGCGAATAGTGGACGCCGCGCACGATGTGCGGGCTGAGACCCGGCGCCAGCTCGCGGCAGCGCGCCCCGTCGACGATCTCGAACACCGTGCCCTTGGCATGTTGCAGACGCCGCTCCTCGGTGCCCGATGCGAAGGACGCCTCGCTCTCGTAGACATAGAGTGCACCGCGCGTGCGAAAAAGCTCGCCCAGCCCCGAGGCCTGGATCTCGGCTTTCCAGGCGATATTGGCCTCGGCCATCAATGCACCGAAACTGAGGATGCCCTTCTGCACCTCGGCGGTGGTGATTGCCGCGCGCGCGAAGCGCGCCATCCAGGGCAGCAGCCACGGCAGGCTGGGCAGGTGCACGGTCAGCGGCCCGGTGCGGTCGACCAGCATTTTCGGGAGACGCTTCAACACATCGGGGCGCGCCATCGGCAGCACATGGTCGATGGCGATGAAGCCCGCATTGCCATAGGAGGTGGCGCGACCCGGCGCGTCGCTGTCGACCAGGGTTACGGCATGTCCGGCGCGCTGCAGGGCGCGGGCGGTGGCAGTGCCGACGATTCCGGCGCCGACGACGACGATGGGGGCTGTTTCATTCATGCCGGCAAATTACCATGCTGTCAGGGGTTGTCTCGGCCGAGTTGATTCGTCTCGGCAAATGACTATCTACAGCCCATGTTTGAACAGTCTGATGACTCCCGCTCCCCCGGATGGCATGCCACGACCATCCTCTCGGTTCGCAAGGCGGGACAGGTGGTAATGGCGGGTGACGGCCAGGTTTCGATGGGCCAGACCATCGTCAAGGGCAATGCCAAGAAAGTCCGGCGCCTCGGGGGCGGCTCGATCATCGGTGGTTTCGCCGGCGCTACGGCTGACGCCTTCACGCTGTTCGAGCGGCTCGAGGCCAAGCTCGAGCGCTATCCCGGCCAGCTGATGCGCGCCTGCATCGAGCTCGCCAAGGACTGGCGCACCGAACGTTTCCTGCGCCGCCTCGAGGCGTTGATGCTGGTGGCCGACAAGGATGTGTCGCTGATGGTGTCCGGTTCGGGCGACGTGCTGGAACCGGAGGACGGACTTCTGGCCATCGGCTCCGGCGGCAACTATGCGCTCTCCGCAGCGCGCGCCCTGATCGATGTCGAAGGCATAGACGCCGAAGCCATCGCGCGCAAGGCCATGGGCATCGCCGCCGACATCTGCGTCTACACCAATCGCAACCTCGTCATCGAGAAGCTTTGAATTCGCATGCCCGATTTTTCTCCCCGCGAAATCGTCTCCGAACTCGACAAGCACATCGTCGGCCAGCAGGACGCCAAGCGCGCGGTGGCGATCGCCCTGCGCAACCGCTGGCGTCGCCAGCAGCTGCCCGAAGGCCTGCGCGAGGAAGTGCTGCCGAAGAACATCCTGATGATCGGCCCGACCGGCTGCGGCAAGACCGAGATTGCCCGGCGGCTGGCCAAGCTCGCCAACGCGCCATTCCTCAAGGTCGAGGCGACCAAGTTCACCGAGGTGGGCTATGTCGGACGCGACGTCGAGCAGATCGGCCGCGACCTGATGGAAGTGGCCATCGACATGGCCAAGGAACGGTTGCGCAAGGACGTGTTTCCCAAAGCCGAGCTGGCGGCGGAGGATCGTGTGCTCGATGCGCTGTGCGGCCCCAGCGCCAGCCAGGAGACGCGCCTGCGCTTTCGTCAAAAATTGCGCGACGGCGAACTGAACGAGCGCGAGATCGAGATCGAGATCGCCGACCAGGGCAGCCCGATGCAGTTCGAGGTGCCCGGCCAGCCCGGCGCCTCGGTCGGCATGGTCAATATCGGCGACATGCTGGGCAAGGCCTTCGGCGGGCGCACCAAGAAGCGCAAGATGACGGTGGCCGAATCGCACATCGTGCTGATGCGCGAGGAGAGCGACCGCCTACTCGACCAGGAGCGCGTCGTCCGCGACGCCCGCGAGTCGGTCGAGCAGAACGGCATCGTCTTCATCGACGAGATCGACAAGATCACCGTGCGCAGCGAGACCCGCGGCGGCGATGTGAGCCGCGAGGGCGTGCAGCGCGATCTGCTGCCGCTGATCGAGGGCACCACGGTCAACACCAAGCACGGCCCGTTGAAGACCGACCATGTCCTGTTCATCTGCTCCGGCGCCTTCCACCTCGCCAAGCCGTCCGACATGCTGCCCGAACTGCAGGGCCGCCTGCCGATCCGCGTCAGCTTGTCCTCGCTCACCCAGGCCGATTTCCGCCGCATCCTGACCGAGCCCGAGGCGAGCCTGGTTCGTCAGTACAAGGCGCTGATGGAGACGGAGAAGGTGGTGCTCACTTTCAACGACGAGGCCATCGACGAGTTGGCGCGGCTCTCGGCCAGCATCAACGAGACGGTCGAGAATATCGGCGCCCGCCGCCTGCACACGGTGATGGAGAAGCTGCTGGAGGATATCAGCTTCGCCGCCTCCGACACGCCCGGCAAGGAGATCGAGATCGACGCCGCCTATGTGCGCGAGCATGTCGGCGTGCTCGCCAAGGACGCCGATCTCAGCCGCTTCGTGCTTTAAGACTTTCTAAGTGCAATAGGCCGCGATCAGGTCGACCAGATAGGCCGGGCCGTTGACGCCCCACAGGACGAACGAGACGGCGGTCGCGGCCACCACCAGGGCGACGGCGCTCCACAGCAGGGCGGAACGCCAGCCCGCGATCACGCGGGCTTGGCCGCCAGTGCGGCGCTGACCCGGGCCATCGGCCGTTCGACGATCGGCCAGTGCAACGCGGCGGCGACCAGGCCGAGCACGATCGAGATCCACCACATGGCGTCGTAATTGCCCTGCAGGTCATAGATCCGGCCGGCGCCCCAGCCGCCGAAGAAGCTGCCGACTTGATGGCCGAAGAAAACGAAGCCGTTCAGCATGGTGAGGTGCGTCCGGCCGAATATATAGCCGACCAGCGAGGTCGTGAGCGGCACGGTGCCGAGCCACAGGAAGCCGAGCGCGCCGGCGAACGCCAAGACCGAAGCGGCCGAGAGCGGGGCAACGACAAAGGCCAGAAACACCAGGGAGCGCAGCAGATAAAGCAGGGACAAGAGGTTCTTGCGCTTGTAACGCGCGGCCATCGCGCTCCACAGGACGGAACCGGCGATGTTGAACAGGCCCACCATGCCGATCGCCCAACCGCCGAGCTCGGCCGGCGTGAGGTTGACGCCCAGCAGCGAGAGGCCGACGCCCTTGTCGGAGATATAGGCCGGCAGATGGCCGCCGACGAAGGCGACATGAAAGCCGCAGACGAAATAACCCACGGTCAGCAGGATATAGCTGCGCTGCGAGAAGGCCTCGCTCAGCGCTTCCCGGGTGGTCTGCTTGGCTGTGCCCGCCGCCTTGTTGGCCGCAGCGATTGCCTGGCGGTCGTTCATGCCGAACGCTAGCACGACGATCAGGAAGGCGAGCGCTGTCAGCACCAGCATCGTCGGGCGCCAATCGCCGAACTGACGCTGCAGGACGGCCGCCATCGGCACGATGAAGAACTGACCGAACGAGCCGCCGGCCGAACAGATACCGACGGCCAGCGCCTGCTTGGCGGGCGGCGCCACGCGCAGGATCACGCCCAGCACCGGCCCGAAGGCCGCGGCCGAGAGGCCGATGCCCACCAGCACATTGCCCAGGATCAGCATGGTGCCGTCATGCATGGTGGCGGTCACGATCATGCCGAGGACATAGAGCACGCCACCGCCGGCGATGGTGGGTGCGGAGCCAAAACGGTCGGCCAGCTGGCCCGAGAGGGGTGCCATGGCGCCCATCAGCAGCATCGACAGCGCCGTGCCGAAGGAGAAGAGCTCGCGCCCGACGTTCAGTTCGGTCGAGATCGGCTTCAGGAAGATGCCGAAGCTCTGGCGCACGCCGAGCCCGATGGCGAGGATGACGAAACCGCACCAAACGGCGGTCCAATAGGAGCGGGGCGTCAAGGTCATGGCCGGCACCTTGGAGACGGCCCGTCATTGTGGCAAGCTTGTGGCCTGCCACAATGCGTTGAAATTCTGTCATGCCGGCATGAGCTCCGATGTGGCAAAACCAGGAGCATGGCGCGAAAATATTTCGACATCGGATTTCTGCTGGCGGCCTTTGTCTTGACCGCGGGCGGAACGATCGCGTCCGCGGCGAACGCGGAGCCGCGCCTGGAGCGCGAGCGCTGCATCTTCAAGCCGCCGCGTGGCGACCGCCTCGAATGTTTCGTGCTGGTCGTGCCGGAGGATCGCAGCCGGCCCGAGGGCCGTGACGTGAGGCTGCGCGGGGTCATTCTCAAGGCCAAGCGCGGGAGTGTGGCCGAACCGGTGGTTTATCTGTCCGGCGGCCCCGGCGATACGCCGCTGGTGGCTTCGGAACCGGGCGTCGATGCCCTGATCGAGGGCGATTGGTGGAAGGACACCGCCACTATGCGCCGCCGCCGCGACGTCATCATCATCAGCCAGCGCGGTGCCGGTGGGGCGACGCCCGACCTCGACTGTTTCCTGCCGCGCATTGGCGAGCCTGCCAAGGCGCGCCGTCGCGCCGTCACCGAGCAGCAGGAGCGCAGCATCCTGCTGGGCTGCCGCGATGCGCTCGAGCGCAGCAAGATCGACCTCGCGATGTATGCCACGCCCGTGCTGGCCGACGATGTGGCCGATCTGGCACGGGCACTGTCGCTGTCCAAGATCAACCTCTACGGCGCCTCCTACGGCACACGCTGGGGGCTCGAGATCCTGCGCCGACATCCCGATCTGGTGCGCTCAGCCGTGCTCGACGGCGTTTATCCGCCACAGATCAACGGCGAGCAGAACGAGCCCGGCATCGTGCGCGCCGTCTTCGAACAGCTCTATACCGAATGCGACGCCGATGCTTTCTGTCGCGAACACCATCCCGCGCTGCGTCAAGCGATCGAGACGCTGGTCGAGGGCGCCGATCGCAGTCCCCTGGAGATCACCTTGCAGCTCGAGGATGGTCCGCAGCCGGCGCGGCTCGATTCCGCCAAGCTGATGCTGGTGCTGCTGCAGATGATGCGCGAGGGCGAGGCCGCGCTGATCCCCGAGGCGGTGGCCGCCGCGGGCCACGGCAATTTCAATCTGCTCACCTTGTTCGCCGAGGATCTCGAGGATGATGAGGGCGGTTTGCTAGAGGAGAACGCGCAGCAGTTCGACGGGCTGTTCAACAGCGTCGAATGTCGCGAGACATGGGCCGCCGTCGATCTGGCGGCACGGCAAAGCGCGATCGACAACGCCGGCATCTATGGGCTGAGTGCCAGGTTCAGCAAATCGGCGATCTATTGTCCGGCATGGCGCGTGCCGGCCGCACCGGCGGCCGAGCGCCAGCCAGTGAAGAGCACCGTGCCGATCCTGCTGCTGAGCGGCGGCTTCGATTGGCTGACTCCGCCGAGCTGGGCCGCCGACGCGGCTCGCAGCTTGACGGCGTCCCGTCAGGTTGTGTTCCGCGCCCTCGGCCACGGCGTCACCAGCCAGGATTCCTGCGCCGCGCGCCTGCGCGATGCCTTCATCGAAAATCCCGACGCCAAGCGTCCGCCGGCCTGCGCCGCCGACGCGCCACCCAATTTCGCCGCCGCCGCCGAACGCGCACGGGCATTGCCGTAGCAGCCGGCCGGCGGCTCATCTGTAGCCATGGCGATCGAAGATCGCGCGGGCCTCGGCGGATCGCAGGTAAGCGAGCAATCGGCGGGCCGCATCGGCATGCGGGGCAGCCATCGTAAGGGCAATGGGATAGACGATCGGAGGGTGGCTCGCCTCGGGAAACGTGCCGAGCACTCGGATGCCGGCCACGTCCTTGACATCGGTCGCGAAGACAACCGCTGCCGGCGCGTCTCCGCGCCCCACCATGGTGACGGCGACCTGCGGGTTGTCGACGATGGCGATCTTGCCCGCGACGGCTTCCCACAGCCCGAGTGCGTCGAGGCTTGCCTTGCCGTAACGGCCGGCAGGGTGGTCGGCTGGATTGCACATGCACAGCGGACCGGCCCCGACGATCGGGGACAATGCGAAAGTGCGGTCGATCGCGGCAGGCGCTTCCGCCGACGGAGAACCATGTCCTGCCAGGATCAGCACATTGCCGACCAGATCGGCGCGCGTATGCCGCCGGATGAGTTGCCGCTCCGCGAGATAGTCCATCCATAGCGGATCTGCCGAAAGGAAAATGTCCGCCGGCGCGCCGTTTTCGATCTGTTTGGCAAGCGCCGGCGTGGGCCCGTAAGCGACGGTGACCTCACCGCCCTCCTTCGTTCGATAAGCCGACACGATCGCATCGAGCGCGGACTTCAATGTCGCTGCGGCAAAGACCAGCACGGCCCGCCCGTCGCCGGATCCCGCGCCCGGCGCCCCCGTGGAGGGCGTCATGGCGTGATGCTGCGCCGCCGCAGATCGCACGCCCGGGATTGCACCGGCCAAACCGGCAAAGAGTGCCGTCAAAGCGTCACGTCGATCCATGATCTCGGCATCTCCGGTCAGTCGTTATGAATTTTCAAACATAGCACTCCCCGGAGGACGGTGGGAATTGGGCCGCCCGGCGACTTTTTAGGCCGTTGCGTTGTGTGGGTTGCGGCGGCATGATCGAAGCAACATTACACACAGATTTTTAGTTAAAATGACTGCCGAAAATCCCTCCTCGCCGAGTGTCGAGCGGCCGAGCTTCGCCGAATTGTTCACGCCCAAGCTCGTGACCGTCCTGCGGGAGGGCTACGACCTCAAGGCCTTGCGGGCTGACGCCATCGCGGCCCTCACCGTCGCGATCGTGGCGCTGCCGCTGTCGATGGCGATCGCCATCGGCTCGGGCACGACACCCGAACGCGGCCTGTTCACCGCCATCGTCGGCGGCTTTCTGATCTCGCTCCTGGGTGGCAGCCGCTTCCAGATTGGCGGACCGGCCGGCGCCTTCATCGTGCTGGTGGCCTCGGCCGTCGATCGGCACGGCATCGACGGCGTCCTGCTCGCAACGATGATGGCCGGCGTCTTCCTGATGGCGGCGGGCTATCTGCGGCTGGGTACCTTCATCAAGTTCATCCCCTATCCAGTCACCGTGGGATTCACCGCCGGCATCGCCGTCATCATCGCCGCCAGCCAGCTCAAGGATCTTTTAGGCCTAACGCTCGCGGGCAAGGAGCCGGGCGACATCGTGCCGAAGATCGAAACGCTGGCGCGGGCGATCGACACGATCAATCCTGCCGCCGTCGGGATCGCCGTGGCCACGATCGGCCTCATCGCCGGCCTGAAGCGGCTGCGGCCGCACTGGCCCGGCATGTTAACCGCCGTCGTGATCACCGGCCTTGCGACATGGGTATTCGCGCTTCCGGTCGAGACGATCACCAGCCGATTCGGCGGCCTGCCGTCGATGCTGCCGGCGCCGCATCTGCCGGCGTTGTCGCTCGCGAAGGTGCAAGCCGTGCTGCCCGATGCGCTGGCTTTCGCGCTGCTGGGGGCTATCGAGTCGCTTCTGTCGGCTGTGGTGGCCGACGGCATGACCGGCCGGCGCCATCGATCGAATTGCGAGCTGGTGGCCCAGGGCGTGGCCAATATCGCCTCGGCGCTGTTCGGCGGCATCTGCGCCACCGGTACGATCGCGCGCACTGCCACCAACGTCCGCGCCGGCGCACGCGGGCCAATCGCGGGCATGCTGCATTCGCTCTTCCTGCTGGTGTTCATGCTGATCGCCGCACCGCTTGCCGGCCATATTCCGCTGGCGGCGCTCGGTGGCGTGCTGGCGATGGTGGCGTGGAACATGGCGGAGAAGCACGATTTCGCCACCCTTCTGCGCAGCTCGCGCGGCGACGCAGTGGTGTTGTTGGCGACCTTCCTGCTTACGGTATTCCGTGACCTCACCGAAGGCATCGTCGTGGGCTTTGCCATGGGCGCGGTACTGTTCATCCACCGCATGGCCAATGCCACGGGCATCGAGGCCCATCCGCCATTCGTGCCACGCGACCAGGCCGACAGCGACGGCCCGCGTACGCCCTACGATTCCGGCCTCGCGACCGATAGCGCAGTGGTCGTCTATCGCCTCACCGGCGCGTTCTTCTTCGGTACGGCATCGGCCGTGGGTGCCGTGCTCGATCGCCTGGCCGACCAGCACAAGGCCTTCATTCTCGATTTCGCCGCCGTGCCGTTCGTGGATTCGACGGCGGCCAATGTCATCGCCGGTATCGGTCGCAAGGCCGAGCGCGAGGGCGTGCGGGTGTTCCTCACCGGCGCCGCCCCGGCCATACGCACGGCCTTGTCGGTCGCGGGTGCGAGACCCCCGCATATCGAATACCGGTCGAACATCGAGGAAGCGGTGCGCGACGCGCATGCGCTCGTCTCGGGATGAGTTACGCCCAGGGATCGGCGACCTTGGGCCAGAAGGGCGTCTTGCGTTTGGTGTAGGGCAGGCGCGTCACGTCGGGGTCGGCGGCGCCCGGCGAGGCGACATAGAGGATCTCCTTCGCCACGCCGACGAAGCCGTTATAGAAATGCTGCGCCGATTTGACGACCACCACGCGGTAATCGGCCGGATCAGCGCCGACCGCCTTGAAGGCGTCGGCATGGAAGGTCTGCGTGCGTAGCGTGCAGACCGCCACGTCGACATGCTCGGACGATAACAGCACCATGTCGCCCAGCGGCGACATCACCGGCCCATAGGGCTGCATCACACCGCGCGCGATCTTCTTCACCGTGACGTCGAGATCGACCGGATCGCCGCTCACCTCGCCCGACTTGCCGCCCAGCCGCATGCGCAGCCGCGCGCCTTCACCCGCCTCCTCGGCGATACGGAAAGCCATCGGGTCCCACATGACGCCGAACAGCGCCGGTCCGATCCGGCGCTCGACCAGGGCGCGCAGCACGAAGGTCGAATCGCCCGGCGCGCCGGAGCCGGGATTGTCGGCGCGGTCGGCCAGCACCAGCGGTCCCTGGTTGTGCGAGGCGGCGCGGTCCATCGCCTCGGGGATGGAGAGGTATTTCGTGGCATAGCGCTCGCGATTGTCCCACAGCTCGCGGCCGAGTTTTTCCGCCAGAGCTTCTGCCTTCGCGGAGTCGCCGTCGGTCACCACCAGCGTGCGCGTTCCCACGTCTTCCACATCGGCGAAGGAAAAGCCGTGGCTCAGCGACACCGACAGGATGCCGTCCTTGCCCTCGAGCGACTTCATGCGCACGACGAACTCGCTGATCGGCGGCACCGAAGTACGGTACTGCGCGATCATGCGGCAGTCGTAGCGCGCCATCACCGGCTTCACCTTGCCGTCGGCCGTGTCGACGACAATGGCGAAAAGTTCGGCGGCGCGTTCCATCGGATCGGTGTGGGGATATTCCTTGTAGCCCACCAGCACATCGGCGCTCTTGAGCATCAGCTCGCTCAAGTGACAGTGCAGGTCGAACTCCGCGCCGATCGCCACCTCAGGCCCGACGATGGCGCGCACGCGGGCCAAAAGATCGCCTTCGCAGTCGTCATAGCCGTCGGCCACCATCGCGCCATGCACGTTGATCAGCACCGCGTCGAGCGGCCGGGCTGCCTTCACGTCGGCCAGCAATTCGTCGCGGAAGCTTTCGTAGACCGAGCGCACGGTGATGCCCGAGGGCGCCGCGAAGGTGGCCAGGCCTTCGATCACGGTCCAGCCGCGCTCTTCGGCCAACTTGCGCCAGACATGCAGCGGCGCGGTGAAGTTGGTCGGCCTGTGCTTCGTCGCATCGCCCCGCCAGACGCCATGCTCTTCGTACGCGCGTCGTCCCGTCGGAAAGGGCACGAACTGGTTGGTCTCGGTGCCCAGGGCCGCAATGAAAACGCGCTTGCTCAACTTTCCAGCTCCTTGCGGCGGTGACAGCCCACGACATGATCGTCGACCAGGCCCGAGGCCTGCATGAAGGCATAGCAGATGGTCGAGCCGACGAACTTGAAGCCCTCCTTGGCGAGCGCCTTGGCGAGCGCGTCGCTCTCGGGCGTGCGCGCCGGCACATCTTTCAGCGTCCGCGGTGCGGCATGGGAGCGCGTGCCGACGATGGTGCGCAGCCAGCGATGGAACGAGCCTTCGCGCTCGACCAGCTTGAGGAAGGCTTTGGCATTGGTGACGCTCGCCTCGATCTTGCCCTTGTGGCGGATGATGCCGGGATCGGCGAGCAGTTTGGCCAGCTTGGCGGGCGTGTAGCGGGCGATCTTGGCCGGATCGAAGCCGTCATAGACTCTGCG
>Ga0193717_1001584_pt1 | contig 13838 bp, 12 predicted proteins | sample U2c2metaG_FD_145900 | JGI IMG/M metagenome (GOLD analysis project Ga0193717, IMG submission 145900) | Soil microbial communities from a riparian zone of the East river system, Colorado, United States - U2c2 | ecosystem: Environmental > Terrestrial > Soil > Riparian zone | place: USA: East River... | reverse complement strand
CGCCGACGTCCGCTGGACGAGGTAGGACTTCCCGGTCTGGGCGGGAATCGTGAAGGTCGCGCTGGTGTTCGCGGCCACCACGACAGCGCCGCTGCCGCCGTCGACGACGTTCACGCTCTGGCCCGGCCACGGGCTGCGGACGGTGATCGGGGTGTTCGACCCCGACACGATCGCGACCGTGCCCGCGCTGCCGTTGCTGACCTGCAGGTGCAGCTTCGAGTTGTGCTTGAGCGACACCGTTCCCTCGCCGGTCCAGTCGGCGGGCCACGCCGGGGCGATGCGGAGGACTCCGTCGTAGTCCTGCGCGAACGCCTCGCTCACCGCGCCCGCCAGCACACCCGACTGCTCGACGTAGGGCTGTGAGGCCTGGACGCCGGTGAAGCTGGCGAGCCCGGACGGGTAGGCCTGGAACGACCTGATCGCGGCCAGGATCGTCGTCTTGACGTCGTTCGCGAGCCCGAGCCGGGCCGCGTGCAGGGAGTCCATCGACCAGTCGTTGCCGTTGACGAACCGGCGATTGGCGAACGTCCGCTTCGCGAGGTCGGTGAGCGGGCCGCTGTCGCCGATCAAGCCGAACGGCCAAACCGCTTCCAGGTCAAGGTTTTCACTGTTGTGGAGGGTCGCGGTGGGCTCCGCCGACAGGCCGATGATCGTGCCGGGCGACGCGTCGTCGGCCGGGGTCAGCAGTTTCGACTTGGTGGCGATGTCGGTGCGCGGCATCGCCGGGATCTTGGGGATGGCGGCGTTCGCCTGGTTGACGAGATCGGCGTCCATGCCGAGCAGTTGCGCGGTCTTCACGAAGACCGGGAACAGCGCCTGACGCGCGACGATGTCGGTGACCGGATCGTTGACGTTCCACTGGGTCTCGTGCGCGTTGGACTTCGTGTGCAGCAGGCCGTCGGCGCCGGTGGTGGCGTAGGAGAGCAGGAACCTGGTGGCACCACTGGTGATCGGGTAGCTCGCGCGAAGGTATTCGATGTTGTCGGTCTGCTGGTAGTGCTGCCACGCCCACAGCCCGATCTCGGCGCCGGTGGTGATGGTCAGCGAGTTGTAGCTGGGCGCGATGGTCGAGTCGCAGGAGGCGTTCCTGGCGGCGTCACCGCCCGCGTAGTAGCCGTTTCCGTTGTAGCGCATGGTTTCCGGCACGCACAGGCCTTGGTTGCCCGGCATGTGCGCCGACGTCCACGCACCGATGTTGCCGACATTGTTCTGGTACAGGCGGAAAATCGGGTCGGTGAGCGCGGGCACGCCGGCGGTCAGGTTGGCCTGGATCTGCATCCGCAGGTTCCAGAACCAGTAGCCCGACGGGTACCAGTCCTGCTTGTCCTCGGAGAAGGTGAACAGGTTCGCGACACCGGCCTGCGATCCGGGAAGCACGCCCCGGCTTTGCGCCGCGCTGTAGTAGAGATTGAGCGTGCGCAGGTTTTCCACGTAGTCACCGGAACCGTCGGCCGAGGACATCTTGATCAGCCCGGCCTTGTCCCAGTAGTCGTGCCACCAAGCCAGATGCGGCGCCGCGATGGTCGCCGCGGGCTTCGTCGCGTCGCCGTTGAGGACCGTGTTCGCGGTGGCGATCGCGTCTCCCCCGGTCCACGCCGGCGAGGCGACGATGACCCGGAACGAGCCGTTCGTGTTGGGCTGGAAGGAAACCTGCGCGGTCGAAGCGTCCGGAGTGGACGCTGCCACGGCGCGCCCGCCCGCGGTGACCCCGGCGAGCGTGCCGAAGGTCTGCCCGGACGCGCCGGTGGCGGTGTCGTCGCGCCAGGTCTCGGCGAGGGTGGCGACCGCGCCCGAAGCCCGTGCCGCCGGGGCCCGGCCGCTCCACAGTTTGACCTGCGCGGTCTGTGTGCTGTTCGGGTCGGCGCCGGTGACGTCCACGACGAGCTGCGCGGTGTCCGCGCGCACGTAGGTGGTCATCGTCATGCCGCCGCCGGACTGGCGCAGCGTGCCGTCGTAGAGATCGAGTCGCCCGGTGAAGTCCGCCGCGCCGGTCATCCGCGCGAGCCCGGGAATGGTCACCTGTCCCGGGGATTTGCGATCCGGGAAAGTGTCGGTGCGGTTGAGCTGCGCGGTGAAGCCGTTCGCCGCCCAGACCGCCGCGCCGAGGGTGCCGTTGCCGAGCGGCATCGACTGGGCCGGCGTGGAATTCGCCTTGCCCAGCACGACATCCGAGCGGCGGACGACGTTCGGGGTGTCGACCACGAAGCGGCCGTTCTGCCAGGCGGTGGTGCTCGGGGCCGCGGTGGCCGGCGCGGCCGAGGCCAGCACGCTCGCTGTCAAAGCGGCGGCGGTGACCAGTACCAGCGACCGGGAAATCCGTCGGTGCATGGGAATTCTCCTGTGGAGCGTCGTTGCTCTCGGCGGGGACTCACGCATTAGTTCAAGTTGTGAACTAAATGAATCCGAACAGTAGGACGAATCGCCACACGAGTCAAGACATGTTCGTTACCCGGCAACGAAAATGAGCCGTTCAGACGCCGTCGAGCACCCTCAGTAAGGCACCCGGACCGAGTACCGCGGCCCCCTCCGCCCGCACCCGCGACCGGAGTTCCCGGTCAGCGGTAACCACGACGACGTGATCCTCCGGCCGCGACGTGCGAGCCTCCTTCACGACCCGCACGATCGCGGAGTCGCCGTCGGTCTCGGCCTGCACCACTTCGACGTCGTCGACGGAGACGACGCCGCGTGCTTGCCCCTCGACGACGAGTACCACCCGCGGCCACCACGTCCACGCGTCGCCCGGTACCTCGAATTCGGCGCCACGCACGCCGTTGCGCTCCAGCCCGGCCAGTTTCCCGCGCAACCGCTCGGCCGCGCCCTTCCGATCCCGCCACCAGCCGTCCGGACGCGAGCCGACGACGTTCGCCGCGTCGACCACGAGCACCAGCTCACGCCCCAGCTCCTCCCGCAAAGCGGGCCACGCCAACGCGAAATCCCGATGAAGGGGAAGTTTCTCGACCTCGCCCGGCGGAACCCAGCGCAGCTCCGCGCTTTCGGCATTCGCGACCCGCTCGTTCACCGGACGCAGGACCGTCGCGAGCACGGTCGTGTAGCTCCATTCGACGTGGTCGACCGTCGACGAAGCCGTCGGGCGGACGAGTTCCGGGGCGATCGCGGCCTCTTCGCGGGCTTCGCGTGTCGCCGCTTCCCGCGGGCTCTCCCCCGCTTCGAGCGCTCCGCCTGGCAACGCCCATGTCCGGCCGTGGTGGACCCACCACGCGCGGCGCTGCAGGAGCACCCCGCGTTCGGGATCGATCAGCAGAAGACCGGCGGCGCCGTGGAGCCCCCAGTGGAGATGGCCGAACGAGCAGCGGACGAAGCCATTGCCGTCGTCGCGCCCGATCACGCTTTCTACCTTGTCACACCGGCGGGAGCCTTCACAGCTTCGACGGCCAGCGCCGCGGCACCGACTATCGCGGCGTCGTCACCCAGTTGCGCTGTCCGGATTCGCGCCAGCGGCCGATGCCCGGCGCCGGTGATCGCGCCCGCGTAGTGCTCGCGAGCTTCGTCCAGGAACAGCGGCGCCGACACCGAAACCCCGCCCGCGATCACGATGACCTCGGGATCGAAGGTGTCGGCGACCAGCGCGAGACCTTCGCCGAGCCATTTCGCGAGCTCGGCCATCGCCCGCAGCGCGATCGGGTCGCCGTCGCGCGCGGCACCCGCGACCCGCCTGCCCGTCACCGAACCCGGGTCGCCCGAGGTCTCGCGAGCCAGCACAGTGGACCGGCCCGGGTGCTTCGCGAGGAGCTCCACCGCCGTCGCGGCCAGTGCCGTGCCGCTGCAATAACGCTCCCAGCAGCCGTACTTGCCACACGGGCACGACCGTCCACCCGGGACGACCGTCAGATGACCCAGCTCGGGCGCGACACCGTGGGCGCCGCGGAAGATCTTGCCGTCGAGCAGCAGCCCGGCACCGATCCCGGTGCCCAGCGCCACCAGCGCGGCGACCCGCGCGCCCCGGGCCGCACCGAAGCGGTGTTCACCGACGGCGGCGGCGTTCGCGTCGTGTTCCAGCATCACCGGAAGGCCGACGCGCTTGGTGATCCTGTCCGCGACCGGCGCGTCACGCCAGGCCAGATGCGGGGCGAACATCACCGAGCGGCGGTCCGTGGTGACGAACCCGGCGACCGCGAGACCGACCGCGACGACCTGGTCATGGCGGTTGCGCAGGTCCTCGATGACCCCGGAAATGGCGTCCTCGAGCGCACCTTCGTCGCTCGGTGTCGCCACCCTAGCGGTGTCCATCAGCGAGCCCTGCTTGTCGACCACACCCGCGCGAACGCTGGTCCCGCCGACATCCACCCCTATCGCCAGCACTCAGTTCTCCCGATCCGGCTGCCACTCGGCCCGTTTGCGCACGGCGATGTGCTGTACCCGACCCTGCGAAGGCACGGTCGGCGCTTCCGTCGATTCCTTTGCCGCGGGATCATCATTCCGCGACGCCGGTTTCGGCGCCGGGTGAAACCCGGGCATGTGGACGCCCTCCTGGGGCTCCCAGCGGTCCGCGAGCACGGCTCGCAGCAGCGCGATGAGCTGCGCGGCCTGCTCCAGCAGGCGCGCGGCGAACTCGGGCCGCTCACCGCGGACGACGGCCACGATCGCGCACAACGGGCACCAGCCGCAGTTCTCGGTCTGCTCACCGGACGGGTGCTCAGGTGAAGGCCGCTCAGTAGATGACACAGTTTGGCCGTGACCAGCCGAAACGAGTCCTTCGACCCACGGCGTCGCGTGTTCGACGACCATCTCGACCAGCAGCCGGATCTCTTCGGTCAGGCTCGCGCCGTCGTGACCGGTCTGCGGTCCCGCGTCCTCGGTCACCGCTTACCCCCGGTTCTGGCCAAGGCAGTGTTGCTCAAAGACACCAGCAGTCCCTCGGCGTCGGATTCGGCGTGCAGGATTTCACACGGTCGGAGGAGCGCGGGTAGCGCGATCAGGCGACGGAAACCGTCCACGGTGATCGCGAGGTCGTCGTCGACCCTGGCGAGGTCGAGCGGGGTGTCCCGGCCCAGCGGCAGCGCGATCCGGAGGCGGTATCCACCGTCCACTTCGGACACCCGAAGCAGTGGCGTGACGCCTTTTCCGTAGCCCGTCAAGGGATCCGTGCCGTTGTAGAGTTCCGCGGCGATCTCGAGCAACGCGGGGAGCCCGACGGGTTCGACCGCGCGATGCTCGACCGGGCGCACGACGTCGGCGCCCAGTCCGGCCGCGGCGAGCTCGGTGAGTACTTCGTTCTGCTGGTTGCGCCGCGTCCGGAGCCAGGACGCGGCCGAGCCGCGCCAGAACCCCGGCGCGGGCATGAGCCGGTTCGCGATCAGGCCGTCCACCCGGATCCCGCGCAGCGCGAGCGCGCTCAGCGTGCGGCGGGCCTCGGCGACGACCACCCGTTCGGGGGTCAGGACAAGCCGGACGGTGGTGATCGACGGATCGGTGAGCAGCGTGCGGAGCGATTCGAGATGCGTGCCGAGACGCCGCACGGACTCGCCGGCGTTGTTCCAGCGGCGGCCGCCCAGACCGAGCTTCGCCTGCTTGCCGAACAGTTTCGTCAGATAACCGGAGATGGCCTCGGGCAGCGCGAGCAGCCGCAGCGTCTCCGCCGTCGGGCCGCAGTCGACGACGATGGTGTCCCACGGGCCGCGCTCGGCGAGCCGCTGCACCTCGGTGAGCGCCAGCACTTCGTCGACGCCGGGCAGCACCGTCAGCTCTTCGGCGTCGAGCGATTCGATCCCGGCCCCCGACAACGCCGAGCGCAGCTGGGAGCGCAGGTCCTGCCAGACGTCGTCCACCAGGCCGCGGGAATCGACCTGCACCGCGTGCAAGCAGGTGTCGACCTCACTGGGCTCGGCTGTCAGCAGCAGCCCGAAGGCGTCGCCGAGCGAATGCGCCGGGTCCGTGGACACGACGAGGGTTTTCCTGCCCCGGCCGGCCAGCGCCGCGGCGGTGGCCGCGGCGAGGGTCGTCTTCCCGACGCCACCTTTACCGGTGAAAAGCAGGATCCGCATTCAGTCCTGGCTCTCCACGCGGCGCTTGAGCTCCTTGAGCGCGGTGTCCATCACCATCTTCTCGGCCTTGCGGCGGAGCAGGCCGATCATCGGCAGCGCGAGCTCGACCGAGAGCGTGTACGTCACCTTTGTGCCACCACCGGAAGTCGGCGCGAGCTGGTACCGGCCGTTCTGGGCCTTCTGCATCTGTCCCTTGACCAGGTGCCAGCTGACGGATAGACCGTCGGCGGCCCACTCGTACTCGAGGGTGTAGACGTCCTTGATCGGACCGGCGTCGAGGGTGAGCCGGACCTGTTTCGCGCGACTGCTTTCGCCGCGCGCGAGCACTTCGGTCTCCCGGACGGCTTTCGCCCATTCCGGGTAGGCGGGGAAGTCGGCGATCACCGCCATGACCTGCTCGGGCGAAGCGTCGACCTCGATGGACTGCGTGGACTGCTCGGCCATGGCCAAAGGGTAGCCGGAGCCTTCCGTCACCAGCGCAGCACGTACGGCACACCGGTCACCTTGAAGTGACCCACGTTACGGCACTCGGTCCGGCCGACCCTGGTCCTCGGCGAAAGCGGCTGGTGCACGTGGCCGAAAACCGACCAGCGGGGTTGCTGGATCGTGATCAGATCGAGCAGTGCCGAGGAGCCGATTTCGGACCGGCGGGCGACCACGTCGTAGACGAGGTCCGGCAGCGCGGGCGGTACATGCGTGCACAGCACGTCGACGTCTTCGAGTTTGCCGACCGACACGTCGTACTCCTCGCGGGTCCGCAGGTACGGCCGCCAGAAGCCGTTGCGCCGCGGGACCACGCCGTCGGGCAGCAGTGCGCCGCCGACGAAACCGAACTTGAGCCCGCCGATCTCGGCCGATTCGCCGTCGAGGATCCGGATGCCCTCACCGGCGAACTCCGGCCACAGTGCGGGCGCGTCGACGTTGCCGGGGGTGGCGAAGGTCGGGGTGGTCATCGCGCCGAACATGGCCGCGTACTGGACGCGGATCGCCTCGTCCACCGCGGCGCCCGGGTCCTCCAGGCTCGCCCACAGCGACCGCGAATAGGCGACGGTTTCTTCCCTCGTCCCCTCTCGCCGCAGCCTGGCGAACACGCCGACCTTCTCCGCGCCGAACAGCGTCCCGAGGATGCCCTTGCCGTGCTCGCGGTAGTCGACGAAGTCGAGCAGGTCGCCCAGCACGATGAGCGCGTCGGCGCCCTCACCCGCACGGGCGAGTGCTTCGACATTGCCGTGGACGTCGGAAACCACATGAACTCGCACGTGTCTAGCTTGCCCGAGGCGGGATACCGGGCAGGCGCCCGTCCTCAAGGGTGGCCTTGAGGCCCAGCGCGATGCCCTTGGCCGCGCGAGCCCGCTTGTCGAACTCCCGGCGCAGCTCACGCGGCTTGAGGTGCGCGGGCTGCCCCGCGGCGTCCGACGGCGACGCACGCAAGAAGTAATGCAAAAGTGTCCCGTCGAGGATCGGCTCCAGCCAGATCTCCATGGTGCCGACGAGCGCGCCACGGACTGTCCACCGCAGACCCTTGTCACCGCGGTCCGTGTAGACCTCCAGCACCAGGTCAGGCCAGTAACGCGCCCAGGATCCGGGGTCGGCGAACGCCGCGGCGACCGTGCCTGCCGGTACCGCTATGAAGGTCTCGTCCACGATGTCGAGCGCTGAAGGCGCCTGGTTCGAAGCGGGCACGGCAGCAGAATGTCATGCCCGCACGCGTGCTGATCGTGCAGCATGGCCATAAGGTGTGCGGCAAGCTAAGTTGACTGGCGGGTAACAGCGTTCCTAGCAGCACCATTAGCAGCAATACTCGCGTTGAATTCGGAGGTCCACGTGCGCGAATACAGCGCTCCCGCCACTCGTCCGGTCGCCGACGAGGAAAATCTGGCCGACGTCGTCTGGGCGAACGCCGAACGGTTCGGGGACGTGGTCAGTTTTCGCCGTCAGGTCGACGGCACCTGGCTCGACGTCACCGCACGCGAATTCGCGGCCGAGGTCCTCGCGGTGGCCAAAGGGCTCGTCAAGGCCGGGATCGGCAAGGGCGACCGCGTCGGCCTGATGTCGGCGACCCGCTACGAGTGGACGCTCATCGACTTCGCCATCTGGGCCGCGGGCGGCGTCACCGTGCCGATCTACGACACCTCGTCGGCCGAGCAGGTCCAGTGGATCCTGTCGGACTCCGCCGCCAAGGGCGTGTTCGTCGAGACCGACGGCCACCGCGCGACACTGGCCGAAGTGAGCGACCGGCTCGACACCCTCGAGCGCACCTGGCAGATCGAGTCCGCGACCTCGCCTGCCGTCGACGAACTCTCCGCGCTCGGCGTGGACGTCTCCGACGAAGACCTGCACGCGCGCCGCCGCTCGGTCGTCTCCCACGACCTCGCGACGATCGTCTACACCTCGGGCACGACCGGCCGCCCCAAGGGCGTCGAGCTGACCCACCGCAACCTGCTTTCGGAGATCCGCGGCGCCATCGAGGCGTTCCCGCAGCTGATGAAGCAGGGCAACTCGCTGCTGGTGTTCCTGCCGCTGGCGCACGTGCTCGCCCGCGCGCTCGCCGTCACCGCGCTGAGCGCCCGCGCCACCCTCGGCCACACCTCCGACGTCAAGAACCTGATCGCCGACCTCGGCGCGTTCCGGCCGACGTTCGTCGTCGCCGTGCCGCGCGTGTTCGAGAAGGTCTACAACAGCGCGCGGCAGAAGGCCGAAGCCGACGGCAAGGGCAAGATCTTCGACATCGCCGAGGCCACCGCGGTCGCCTACAGCGAGGCCCAGGACACCGGCGGCGCCGGGATCGGGCTGAAGATCAAGCACGCCGTGTTCGACAAGCTGGTCTACGGCAAGCTCCGCGCCGCGCTCGGCAGCCGCTGCATCGCCGCGGTCTCCGGTGGCGCGCCGCTCGGTGCCCGCCTGGCGCATTTCTTCCGCGGTATCGGCGTGCCGGTGTTCGAGGGCTACGGCCTGACCGAGACCTCGGCGGCGTCCAACGTCAACACCGAAGCCGCGTTCCGCGTCGGCACGGTCGGCAAGCCACTGGCAGGCACCTCGGTGCGGATCGCCGAAGACGGCGAAATCCTGCTCAAGGGCGACGTCGTGTTCCGCGCGTACTTCAACAACGAGCAGGCCACCAAGGAATCGCTGGCCGACGGCTGGTTCCACACCGGCGACCTCGGCTCGCTCGACGACGACGGCTTCCTCACGATCACCGGGCGCAAGAAGGAGATCATCGTGACCGCGGGCGGCAAGAACGTCGCCCCCTCCGGTCTCGAGGACACCCTCAAGGCCAACGCGGTGATCAGCCAGGCCATGGTCGTCGGCGACCAGCGTCCGTTCATCGGTGCGCTGGTGACCATCGACGAGGAGTTCTTCCCGACCTGGAAGTCGCAGCACGGCAAGGCCGACAGCGCCACCGTCGCCGACCTCGCCGAGGACACCGACCTGCGCGCGGAGGTCCAGGTCGCCGTCGACCTGGCGAACAAGGCCGTGTCGCACGCCGAGGCGATCAAGAAGTTCACCATCCTCGGCAACGACTTCACCGAGGCAGGCGGCGAGATCACGCCGAGCCTCAAGCTGAAGCGCAACGTCGTCACCAAGAACTACGCCACGAACATCGAAGACCTGTACAAGAAGTAACTGGGGGCTGAAGGGGACTTTCGCTGCCTTGTGGGCAGGGAAAGTCCCCTTCAGCTCATTCTTGAGGCGGGCACAGTTTCAGGCGTGCCTCGACGCCGTCGAGGATCATGGCGAGTCCCTCCTCGCACTGGACGTCAAGGGGCCGGTGCTCCTTGCCAGGTAAGGGAATTCGTCCGTCTCCAGCAGTTGGAAGACGTACGGGCCGATGTGCCGCTGCCAGCCCACGAGATCCAGTCCCGACCGGCGCGCGCCCTCCGCTTCGGCGATCTCGTCCTGCACGAAACCGGTGACCCAGCGCTGTACGAGCGCCAGCACCGCGAACATGTCGTCGATGCCGAGCCCGTGGCCGTCCACGAGCGCCAGGTACTTTTCGTTGCCCCGCGCCATGTTCGGCCCGAAGATCGGCCGTCCGATCGCGACGGCCATCAACCACCTGTGCCGTAGTAGCAGCGCCCGCCGGGCGTGGGCCAGCACCCGCAGATCCTCGCGTACGTCGCCGGTGGGCGGCCGGTGCTCCATCTCGCCGTACGCCTCGTCGAGCATGACCGCGTAGAGGTCCTCCTTGGTGGGCAGGTACCGGTAGAGCGTCATCGCCCCGGTGCCCAGCTCGGCCGCGATCCGCCGCATGGACAGGGCTTTGAGCCCTTCCTCGTCGGCGATCTTGATGGCCGTGGCCGCGATCTGACGACGGCTGTACGTCGGCGCCGGGCCGCGCGCGGGTTTCTCGGGCCGCATCCAGATGATCGGGGTCTCTTCGGACAACGGGCTCGGGCCTCCTCGGAATCGGTAGTTGCGTACATCGTACCCGGTTAGCTACAGTCGCAACCGCGTACAACGTACTCACTTAATCTGGAGGGGGAAATGACCCGACATCACGGCGACGCGATCGTCGTCACCGAAGGACTCCGCAAACGGTTCGGCACCAAGGAAGCCTTGAGCGGCCTCGATCTCTCCGTGCCCGCCGGCACGATCTTCGGGCTGCTCGGCCCGAACGGCGCCGGCAAGAGCACCGCCGTCAGGGTCCTGTCCACGCTGACCCGGCCGACTTCGGGCCGCGCCACGGTGGCCGGCTACGACGTCGCGACCGAGGCCGGCGAGGTGCGCAAGCGCATCGGCCTCGCCGGGCAGCACCCCGCCGTCGACGACAAGCTCACCGGCCGCGAGAACCTGCGGATGTTCGGCAGGCTCGCCCGGCTGGGTGAACGCGGCGCTCGCGCCAGGGCCGACGAACTGCTGGCGAAGTTCGACCTCGAACACGCCGCGGACAGGCTCACCGAGACCTACTCCGGCGGCATGCGGCGGCGGATCGACCTCATCGCCAGTCTCATCACCGCACCGGCCGTGCTGTTCCTCGACGAGCCGACCACCGGGCTCGATCCCCGCAGCCGCAACGAAATCTGGGCCACCGTCCGCGACCTCGTCGCCGACGGGACCACGGTCCTGCTGACCACGCAGTACCTCGACGAGGCCGACCAGCTCGCCGCGAACATCGCCGTCGTCGACGGCGGCAAGGTGATCGCCTCGGGAACGCCGGACGAGCTCAAGGCCCGGATCGGCTCCCATCTCGACGTCATCGTGTCGGACCCCGCGCATCTCGAAGGCGCGGCCACAGTGCTGAGCCTGCTCGGAAACTCCGTCGCGGCAACGGATCTCGACGAACTGAGCGCCAGCGTTCCGCTTCGGGCGGAGGTGCAGCTGCCGGTCGTCGTCCGTGAACTCGACGCGGCCGGGGTGGTGGTGCGGGACGTGGGCTTGCGCAAACCGACGCTCGACGACGTTTTCCTGACCCTGACCGGAAAAGAGGTGGCGGCATGACCACGGCACTCGACGGCTGGACGTTGACCCGGCGACGGCTCGAACAGCTCAGGCACCAGCCCGGCCAGATCGCCGGAATGCTCATCTTCCCCGCGATCATGGTGGTGCTGTTCGGGTTCGTCTTCGGCAGCGCGATCGCGGTGCCCGGCGGCGGGAACTACCGCGAATACCTCATGCCGGGCCTGTTCGTGATGACCAGCTTCTCCGCGCTGAGCGTCGCGATGCTGAGCGTCGCGGCCGACCACACCCGGGGTGTGATGGACCGCTTCCGGGCGCTGCCGATGAGCCGGGCCGCGGTCCCGCTCGGGGAAACCGGCGCCGACGTCTTCGGTGGCCTGCTGAGCCTGGCGATCATGCTCGCCTGCGGGTACGTGTGCGGCTGGCAGGCGCACAACGGTTTCTGGCCGACGCTCGGGGCGATCGGTGTGCTGGTGCTGTTCCGGTACTCGGTGTCCTGGATCGGGACGTACTTCGGGCTGCTGGTGAAGAACGAGCAGACCGCGGACCAGCTGGCACCGCTGACGTTGCCGGTCACCATGCTGTCCAACGCCTTCGTGCCGACCGGTGGGATGCCCGCGTGGCTGCGAGTGATCTGCGACTGGAACCCGATCAGCGCCACGGTGGCCGCGTGCCGCTCGCTGTTCGGCAACCCCGGGGTGCCCGCGGCCGACGCGGCCTGGCCGCTGGCGAACCCGATCACGGCGTCGCTGCTGTGGTCACTCCTGCTGCTGGCGGTGTTCGTGCCGCTTTCGGTACGGCGCTTCAGCCAAGCAGGTCTGTAAGCGCTATGAACGGACCCTTCCTCTCAAAAAACGAGAGGAAGGGTCCGTTCATAGCGCTTCACGAGATCGCCATCTGTCGACAGATGGCGAAGCCGTCAGGCCTTTTCGGCGACGGCCAGGCGCACGCAGACGGCGAGACCGGCGATGGCGGCCTCGACCTCGGCGAGCTCGGGGTACGTCGGCGCGATGCGGATGGTGCGGTCCTCGGGGTCGTAACCACCGGGGTGCGTCGCGCCCGCGGGCGTCAGCGCGATACCGGCGCCCTTCGCGAGACGCACGACCTCCTTGGCGCAGCCTTCCGGCACCGTGAGACTGATGAAGTAACCACCGGCGGGCTTGGTCCACGTCGCGAGGCCGCTGTCGCCGAGTTCCTTGGTGAGGATCCTGTCGACGGCTTCGAACTTCGGCGCGATGAGCTCGCGGTGCTTGCGCATGTGCGCGCGGACGCCGTTCTCGTCACGCAGGAACATCGCGTGGCGGAGCTGGTTGACCTTGTCGGGGCCGATGGTCCGCTTGCTCAGCAGGCCGAGCAGCCACTTGACGTTCGCGGGCGAGGAGCCGACGAAACCGACGCCGCTGCCGGCGGTGGTGATCTTCGACGTCGAGCCGAAGACGAACACGCGGTCGGCGTTGCCGCTGTCCTCGGCGAGCTTGAGGATGTCGGCGATCTCGACCGACTCGTCGGTCAGGTCGTGCACCACGTAGGCGTTGTCCCAGAAGATGCGGAAGTCCGGCGCCGCCGTCGGCATGGCCGCGAGCCGGCGCGCGGTCTCGTCGCTGTACGAGACGCCGTCCGGGTTGCTGTACTTCGGCACGCACCAGATGCCCTTGACGGCCGGGTCCTCGGCGGCGAGCCGCTCGACGACGTCCATGTCGGGGCCGGTCGCGGTCATCGGCACCGGGATCAGCTCGATGCCGAAGCGCTCGGACAGCGCGAAGTGCCTGTCGTAGCCCGGAACCGGGCAGAGGAACGCGATGCGCGGCTCGTCGGCCCAGCGGCGCTCGGCGCCCGGGAGCTTGCTCAGCATCGACTGGACGACGGTGTCGTGCATGAGCTCCAGGCTGGAGTTCCCGGCCGCGAGCAGCTGCGCCAGTGGCACCTGGAGGAAACCGCTGAACAGGCGGCGGACCTCGGGGAGTCCTTGCAGGCCACCGTAGTTGCGGCAGTCGGTGCCGTCCTCGGCGGTGTAGACCTCGCCCGGCAGCTTCAGCATCTCCAGCGACAGGTCGAGCTGCCGCGGGGACGGCTTGCCCCGGGTGATGTCGAGGGCGAGGCCCTGCTCGACGAGGGCGGCGTAGTCGCGGCGAGCGTGCTCGAGGTCAGGGGAGAGAGAGGTCATATCCAAACGTTAACTCGGCCCCTTGACGTCTGCGCTCGGGGGTGCAGTCTCTTTTTCACGAGAAGGCCGAATGCGGCATCGGCGGGGAACCACGGCGCGCCGAGGGGTGTCGACATCTCGTGGCAAGCGAGCCGGGCTGGGTGAGCGGGCTCGGCTCGGCAGGTGGCTCGTGAGTGGCAACAAGTGTTAGAACACTTGTTGTTACTAGTCAGGTGGTTGCGAGGTTTGTTGGTAGCCAGGGGTTTCCGGTGATGGCGTCGTGGAGTGCGGTCAGG
>Ga0193717_1001583_pt1 | contig 13841 bp, 13 predicted proteins | sample U2c2metaG_FD_145900 | JGI IMG/M metagenome (GOLD analysis project Ga0193717, IMG submission 145900) | Soil microbial communities from a riparian zone of the East river system, Colorado, United States - U2c2 | ecosystem: Environmental > Terrestrial > Soil > Riparian zone | place: USA: East River... | reverse complement strand
GGTTCGCGCTCTGTATACAGTAATGGTTGGAAAGCAGAGGCTGCGCACCACCCGGATAATGTAGAGCTTGGTGATTTTAAGGTTGGACAAAACATACCTGACAAAAGTTTTGACGACGATGTATGGGAACTTTATAACCTGAACGATGACTTTAACGAACGTATTGATCTGGCCAAAAAAAATCCTGAAAAGTTAAAAGATTTGAAAGCGGTTTTTGAAGAACAGGCTAAAAAGAATAACCTCTATCCGTTTATTGATTGGTACGACGTTTACCACCAGCGTATACACCAAAACTATAAAAAGTAACCTTAAAATCATATCATCATGAAATACGATCATAAAAAAGTTTTTGCGGCAGTTGTTATTGCTTTAAGTTTTACATTGCCCGTGGCAGCGCAGAATACTATTAAGGTTTCTGCTGCCAATATTGCGCCCTCAGATGCGGCAACGTATAAAGGGGTGGAAGGCAAAACCCTGGCCGAATCAAAAGAATGGTGGCCGAAACCTCAAAAAGCACCGAAAGGTGCACCTAATATTGTCTGGATATTGCTGGATGATGTAGGATTTGGCGCATCGGGTACCTTTGGCGGACTCATCAGCACCCCTAACTTTGATACGCTGGCCAACAACGGTTTACGATATATCAACTTTCATACAGCGGGTATTTGCGCGCCGACACGTTCGTCACTGTTAACCGGGCGTAACCACCATTATGTACATATGGGTAATTTTGCGCATGCCTCAACAGCGGCGGGTTTTCCGGGATATGACGGCAGGATACCATCCGATAAAGGTACGATTGCCGAAGCCTTGCGCTCCAATGGTTACAGCACCTTTGCAGTTGGTAAATGGGGAATAACGCCCGATGAAGACACCACAGCTGTTGGGCCTTTTGACCGCTGGCCTACCGGTAAGGGTTTTGATCACCATTTCGGTTTCCTGGAATCTGCTACCGACCAGTACAACCCGCCTCATTTGGTGGAGGATAATTTCCATATAAAGCCTGATGGCCGCAATTTGAACGAGCAAATTACAGACAAAGCCATCGGTTATATTGATGCAGCGCATAAAGCAGCGCCTGGTCAGCCCTTCTTTTTATATTATGCTCCCGGCGCCACCCATGCACCGCACCAGGTAAGCAAGGAGTGGAGCGATCTGTATAAAGGCAAGTTTGATGAAGGCTGGGATGTGTATCGCGAAAAGGTTTTCGCCAATCAAAAAAAGGCCGGTTATATACCCGCCTATGCCAAGCTGCCTGAACGTAATGAGCGCATACAGGCCTGGAAAAGCTTACCGCCCGACCAGCAAAAATTGTATGCCCGTTTTATGGAAGTTTATGCAGGCTACCTCACCTATATTGATAACCAGGTGGGGCGTGTGATCAGTTATCTGAAAACTTCGGGTCAGTTTGATAATACATTGGTATTTGTGATGATAGGGGATAACGGCGCCAGTAAGGAAGGTACTGTTCATGGCGTGATCAAACCTAAAAATTCAGCGTTGACCACACCTGAGGCAGATTATATTAAAAACAATGAGGCTGATCTGGAAGCTATTGGTACACCTGAGGCGTCAACCAATTATCCGCTGGGATGGGCACAAGCTGCCAATACTCCATTTAAATACTGGAAATCAGATGCCGATGCCGAAGGAGGGACCCATAACCCGTTGATTGTTTATTATCCTAAACTGATCAAAGAAAAAGGTGGTATCCGTAACCAGTATGGTCATGTTTCAGATATATTTCCTACTACTATTGAGGCCGCAGGCCTAAAACTACCGGAGTACATTAAAGGAATCAAGCAGGATACCCTGCAGGGGAAATCACTATTCAGTTCATTTAACAATGCCCAGGCTGCATCACTGCACACCAAGCAATATTATTACATTTTTACCTCACGCTCCATTTATAAAGATGGCTGGAAGGCCGAAGCCGCCCACCGCCCGGATAATGTTGACCTGCTCAATTTCCCGCAGGGCAAAACCATTCCTGAACGCAGCTATGACAAGGATGCATGGAAACTGTATAACCTGAACGAAGACTTTAACGAGCGGGTTGATCTGGCAAAAAAATATCCCGAAAAGCTAAAAGAGCTTCAGGAGCTTTTTGATGCTGAAGCTAAAAAGAACCATATATATCCCTTTATTGACCGCGACGATATAAATAATAAAAGAATACATCATTTAGAAAATAACAACTAAACAATTGATCATGAAAAATTTAAAAACCTATTTACTGGTTATATTTTTGATAACCGGGGGTGGTGCTAAAGCGCAGATAACGCCCGGCAATCCACCCTTATTATCGCTTGAAGCGTTTGCTGCAAAGCTTAATGATGCAAAAAATGCACAGATCCTTGATGCCCGTTCGGCAGAGGAATTTGCGCAGAACCACATCAAAGGTGCGGTTAATGTTGACGCCAAAGCTGCTGATTACCAGCAGCGCCTTGATGCGTTGCAAAAAGACAAGCCAACTTTTGTATACTCTATTGCCAATGGCCGCAGCGCGGCCTTATCACGCGAACTGCGTGCAAAAGGATTTAAAGATGTGGAAGAGCTTCCCGGTGGTTTGGCCAACTGGATAGGTTCAGGACATCCTATTATTTCAACTACTAAAAAAGGTGTTTCCTTATCAAAAGCGCAGTTTACAGAACTTACAGGTTCGTCACAACTGGTGCTGGTTGATTTTGGTTCCAGATACTGCGGTGCCTGTAAAAAATTGGTACCTGTGCTTGATTCCCTGAAAACGGAAACGGGTTTTACACCTAAGATCATCAGTATTGAAGTGTATGATAATACTGCCCTGGCACGTGAGCTTAAGGTAAATGTATTACCTACCCTGGTGCTTTACCAAAACAAAAAGCAAGTTTGGAAAAAGCAGGGCTTTTCATCAGTAGCGCAAATTGAAGCCATTGTTAATCAAACTAAATCAGGCTTGGCAAGTGCAAAATAAGCACGATTAGAATTATAAATTAATAAGTCATCCCGAACTTATTCGGGATGACTTATTAATTTATACACCAACAAAAACCACCAATGTTGAAACGTATAGCTTACTTTATTTTAGGTCTTTTTTTGTGCGATAGTTCCTTTGCACAAACGCCACATACAAAACCCAACATCGTGATCATTTTAGCTGATGATATGGGCTTTGCCGATCTGGGTTGTTTCGGCTCGGAAATACATACCCCCAACATTGACAGGCTGGCCAAAGAAGGCTTAAAAATGACCCAGTTCTATAATGCAGGCAGGTGCTGTCCTTCCCGCACATCTTTACTAACCGGCCTATATCCGCACCAGGCCGGTGTGGGTGATATGGTAAAATATAAAGGCTCTCCCGCGTACCAGGGCTATATAAATGACCATTGTGCCACCATTGCCGAATTGCTAAAAAATGAAGCTGGTTATAATACCATTGTTTCGGGTAAATGGCATGTGGGTTTGCAGCCATCGGCATTGGCTTATAACCGCGGGTTCGATAAATCTTTTACCATGTTGAATAATGGCAGCAGCTATTTTAACTCGAAGCCTTTGTATAATGATGGCAGCAAGATCACCTTTATGCTTAACGATAAAGAAATTGTGAGGAACGATACTTCGAAGTACCTTACCCAGGCCATTACTGATTTTGCTATAAGATCGTTAGACGAGATCAAGGATAAGAAAGATCCATTCTTCTTATATGTGGCCTATAATGCGCCGCACTGGCCCATACAGGCATTGCCCGGGGATATTGCCCGTTACAAAGGCAAGTACCTTAAAGGCTGGGACAAGCTGCGTCGTGAACGCTACGAAAAGCTGCTGGCAAGCGGTATTATCAAAAAGGAATGGAAGCTATCCGAAAGAGATAGCAGGGTGCCCGACTGGGATTCGCTTATACCTGAGGAAAAAGATAAATGGGATACCCGGATGGCCATTTACGCAGCCATGATAGATAGAATGGATATTGGCGTGGGCGAGATAATGAAGAAATTAAAACAATTAGGAAAAAATAAAAACACCATCATCCTTTTTGCATCTGACAATGGCGGCAGCGCCGATGAAGTAAAAAGCCTGTCGACCGTAATCCAAAAATCAGGAACGCCGGGGTCGGTAGAATCAATTGACAGTTATGAAATACCCTGGGCCAATATAAGCAACACCCCATTTGAACTATTTAAAAGGAATACGCACGAAGGTGGCATTGCCACACCATTGATAGCCTGGTTCCCGGGAGTTATAAAAGCCGGAAGCACCAATACTCAACCCGCTCATTTTATTGATATAATGCCTACCTGCCTTAACCTGGCAGGAGTTAACTATCCTGCTCAATTTAAGAACAGAAAGCTAACTCCATTAGAGGGGATAAGCTTGGTAAGCGCATTTAAAGGCCAAGCATTCAAAGGTAATGATGCTATTTTTTGGGAGCACGAGGGAAGCAGGGCTATCCGAAAAGGGAAGTGGAAACTGGTTGCCGAAATTGATAAAGCCTGGGAGCTTTATGATCTGGAAGCCGACAGATCTGAAACTAATAACCTGGCCGCCAAATATCCTGATAGGGTAAAAGATCTTGAGACCGAACACCTGCGATGGGCGCAAAAAGTAGGCGTGGTTGACTGGAACACCATCAAATCATTATAAACTAAAACGTATGAAAAAAATTAAACGCCTAGCCGCTGTGCTACTTTTATTGGGCTCCAATACCTATGCCCAGGAAACAATCCATTCTGACGCTTTTAATGGCGACAAGTTGTTTGCCACCGTGAAAAAGTTTGTTGGTTTAGGAATACATCGTACCGGCACTCTTACAGATTTCAACACATCCGCATGGCTGTCGCACGAGCTCAGCTCATACGGTTATAAAGTAAATTACCTGGAGTTTCCGCTAAAACAATTCTTTTTGGAAAGTGCTTTGGTTACGGCAGGGCAAAATAGTATCCCGGTATTTCCGCTTTGGTATGTGAACGATCAGAAAAGTCTGAATGTTACGGGTATTCTGGCCGACCGCCGTTTCGCTCAATCCAACAGCGATCTCAAAGATAAAATTGCCCTTATTAGCTTAAAAGCAAGCGGGCAGCTTGATGCCATTGGTACTGGGACCTTAAATGACCTGATAGCAGCTAACGTAAAGGGGATCATTGTTATTACAGAGAACATATCAGGCGAGATCGTAGCATCAAATGCCAAAAACGACCGTCCCTGGCCAGTGCCTATTGTGCTTGTAGCGCCAAAAGACAGCGCCAAATTGTTAAGCCAGATAAATAATACCGTTGGTATATCCATAAAAGGAACTTTTAAACAAGTAAAAGCCCGCAATGTTTACGGCACAATTGGTAGCGGAAAGCAATATGTGGTAGTATCAACCCCTATAAGCGGATGGTTTACCTGCGGTGGAGAGCGTGGGCCTGGTATTGCCACCTGGCTGGCACTGGCTAAATGGGCGGCATCTGCAAAATTACCTTATACCTTCATATTTACAGCTAATTCGGGTCATGAACTGGCCGGATTGGGTGCCAATGCGTTCCTGGATCAGTTGGCACCGCCGGCCGATAAAACAAAGCTTTGGGTACATCTGGGTGCCGGCATAGCTACCCTGCAATGGCAGCAAACTCCAAACGGATTAAAAAAACTTGATGTTGTTGATCCAAAACGTACTATTATTTATACCTCAACAGTAAAAACTGCTTTTGGTGAGGCATTTAAAAATATTCAGGCCAACAAACGGGAAGTTCAGGGTGAACCTGTAGGTGAACTGGTGTACGTAGCAAAAAAAGGGTACCAAAATTATGCCGGTGCCGCATATAGTCATCCATATTTTCATGTGCAAACTGATGATGCCAACACAACTTCGCCGGTTATATTACAGGAAATAGCGCTGGCTTTTAAGAATTTTATTCAACTTGACCTGGATCAGACCAGGCAAACAACAAAGTAGCTTAATCCATCATTCAGCTTTGTAACAAATTATAACTGTTTTCTTGTTGCAAACTAAAATATCAATCGGTTACTTTATAATAAATCTAAAACTATCAGGATGAATTTTTTTATGGATAAGTACCTGGGTAAGCTGGTATTATTAGTATTGCTGTTGATAACGGTTAGCACCCATGCACAACAGCGGCCCAATGTCATTTTTGTTTTGGCTGATGATATGGGCTATTCAGACCTGAGTTGTTATGGAAACCCGGTTATTAAAACACCTTTTTTGGATAAGATGGCACAACAAGGTGTCCGTGAAACCAATTACGTGGTATCAAGTCCGTCCTGTACACCATCAAGGGCATCTTTGTTAACGGGACGTTATGCCTCCAGAATGAATTTGCCTTATCCTATTCCGCCAGGGTCAGAGCTGGGATTACCTGATCAGGAAGTAACGATAGCCGAAATGCTGAAAACCGTAGGTTATAAAACAGCCATGATAGGTAAGTGGCATTTAGGCGATCATAAACCCTTTAATCACCCAATGGCGCAAGGTTTTGATTCTTATTACGGTCTTTTGTACAGCCATGATTATCGTACACCTTACGTAAAATCGGATACTACATTAAAAATATTCAGGAACCACACCCCGGAAGTTATTAAGCCGGCAGATTCATCAATAGTAGATCTCTATACCAGCGAAGCTATAAGATATATAAAAGATCAGAAAAAGGGTAAACCATTTTTCCTGTACCTGGCACATAACATGCCGCATTTGCCGGTGGCTTTTGCATCATCTAAAAAAAACAGAGGCCGTTCGGATGGCGGCCATCTTGGAGATGTGGTTGAACAGCTGGATGCAAGTTTGGCCGAGATCTGGCAGGAATTGGAAAAACAAGGGTTGGCGGATAATACCATATTCATGTTCTCGAGCGATAATGGGCCATGGATCGATTTTCCTTCACGCATGTCGGGCGATGGCGCTACCAAACGCTGGGACGCAGGTACGGCAGGAGTGTTCCGCGGCAGTAAAGGGCAAAGTTATGAGGGCGGTGTGCGCGAACCTTTTATTGTTTATTGGAAAAACCATACCCCGGTTGGGGCTTCAATTACCAGCATGGTAAGCAACCTTGACGTGTTACCAACGCTTGCCCAGTGGACAAATGCTCCACTTCCGAAAGGGCGTACACTTGACGGACAATCTATTTCTGACGTGCTTTTGGGTAAATCTGTGGCTCATCCTATACATCGCGAAATATATTATGTGAACAATGGTATTTGTGAGGCTGTGCGAAAAGGTGATTGGAAGTACAGGGAGGTAAAATCAAGCAACACCAACGGTGGAATATCAAATCAAGCACAGGAATCCAAAACAGAATTATTTAACCTGTCATACGATCCCAGTGAACGTACCAATGTGATCGATGATTATCCAGATAAAGCCAAAGAACTGAAAGCATTGTTTGATAAATTTCCTGGCAAAACAGAAAATTAAATTGTAATTGTTGATAGTGTATAAAAGGAGAACTACTTTTATACACTATCAATTTCTCCTATGCGACACAAATTTTTCTGTTTAATATTATCCCTGCCTTTGTCAGCTATGGCCATGGCTCAGTCCGCATCGAACACTGATGCCGGGCAAAAGGAACGGACATATCTGGTTAAGTCCCTGGTGCACATAGCCGACCCTGTGTTAACAGCATTGAGTAAAAACCAGCTTAAACTGCAAATGCCGGTTGAAGCCAGCACGAATGATCGCAGAAATTATACCTATCTGGAAGCATTTGGCCGTTTGCTGGCCGGTATGGCGCCATGGCTGGAAATAGGGCCTGATCAAACACCCGAAGGTATATCGCGTAAAAAGTATATTGAACTGGCCCGTACCTGCCTTCATAATGCTACAGACCCAAACGCGCCCGATTTTATGAATTTTAATAAAGGCAGCCAGCCTGTGGTTGATGCCGCTTTTTTTGCCCAGGCATTGCTGCGTGCGCCGCATCAATTATGGGATCCGCTGGATGCTGTTACGAAATCCAATATTATTGCTGCCCTGAAATCATCGCGTGTTATTACGCCCGGTTATAACAACTGGTTATTGTTTAGCGCTACTATTGAGGCGGCTTTGTTAAAGTTTGACAATTATGGCGACCGGATGCGTATGGATTATGCCATAAAACAACACCAACTATGGTACAAAGGGGATGGCTTGTATGGAGACGGACCTAATTTTCATTGGGATTATTATAACAGTTTTGTTATTCAACCAATGCTGTTAGAGGTGCTGCAGACTTTGCAAGACTCGGATAAGAATCAAAAAAATGCTTACGAAACAGCTCTTAAACGTGCCCGGCGCTATGCGGCCATACAGGAAAGACTTATATCGCCCGAAGGCACTTATCCGCCAATTGGCCGCTCATTGGCCTATAGGTTTGGTGCTTTTCAGCTGTTATCAAAAATAGCGCTAATACAAGCATTGCCGGATAACATAAAACCACAGCAGGTAAGGGCCGCATTGTACACCATGATCAAACGGCAATTAGAAGCCCCCGGAACTTTTGACAATAAGGGCTGGTTACAGATAGGACTTTATGGTCACCAGCCTAATATAGGCGAAGGATATATATCTACAGGAAGTCTTTATCTTTGTTCTGAGGCTTTTCTTATTTTAGGGTTGCCCCCATCAGACGAATTATGGCAAAAAGCAGATGAGGACTGGACCGCCAAAAAGGTATGGAAAGGGCTTGATCCTGGTACAGATCACGCTATTGATTGAAACTTGAGGGTTGATCTTTTAAAATGTAATTAACATGAACATTATACCGATCATGAAATGCAGGGATTTAGAAGAGTCTGTTCATTTTTATACAGCCATACTTGATTTTAAGGTTTTGAATCCCGAGCCCGAAATTTCTTATATTTTGCTGATCAGGGATGGGGCGAGGATAGATCTGTCGACAAATAGTGGTGATGGCGTATTTGGTAACAGGGTTAATATTATAGTGAGCAATGTTGATGCACTCTTTCAAAAATTTATAAGAAGAGGCCTAAACACGTCAAATAAACAAGAATCACCAGTACACCAGGGGCCGGTTGATCAAACATGGGGAATGAGGGAGTTTTATGTGGATGATCCCGATGGGAATACGCTGAGATTTGGTCAATTAATTGGATGATACATTTTTCTCATTAATCCAACAAACACTTTTTCTGCCATAAATCATAATTTTTTTATTGATATTGTTTCTTATAAATTTATAAGTGGTAAACCTAATCAATTGAAAACGCTTTATGACATCTTCGGCTTCTGCTTCTGATCAAACTGGAAAAACAACTCCAGTAACGAGGGTTCGTTCAGTTGATCTGCTACGCGGTGCCGTTATGGTGCTGATGGCTATTGACCATGTACGTGTTTATTCAGGGATACCAGCGGGTGGACCAGACCCCGGCATTTTTTTTACCAGATGGGTCACGCATTTTTGTGTGCCGGCGTTTGTGTTTTTTGCTGGTACCGGAGCATTTTTATACAGATTAAATTTGAATGATAAGCATACCCTGTCGCGCTTTTTGATTAGCCGGGGGCTTTTGCTGGTATTTCTCGAATTAACCCTGATCCGCTTTTGCTGGACCTTTAACCTGAACTATGCACAATTTACCCTGGCCGGTGTAATCTGGATGCTGGGCTGGTGTATGGTTGTTATGGCCGCGCTTATAAAGCTTCGAGCTAAAACCATTGGGATCGTTGGGCTTTTTGTCATCTTTTTTCAACAGATCTTTGGGTTAGTACCACGGTTTTTGCCGCAAGGTTGGCACCGGTACTTTGGCTGGTTATGGGAGTTCATCTATCCATCGGGGTTGGAAAGCGTTCCGGGTATCAATATTTTATACGTTTTGGTACCCTGGATAGGGGTAATGATGGCCGGTTATGGCTTTGGCCCGATATTGATCAGGGAGCCAGCCGCGCGCCGTAAGATTTGCCTTTGGATAGGTCGTTCAGCTATCCTATTATTCTTAGTTGCAGGTAGTTTATTGATTCGCTTTAGCCCGCCATATAAAGGTGATATGCCATTTATATTCCGCCTGCTTGCCCAGCAAAAATACCCGGCATCACAACTTTATCTTTTAATGACGCTTGGCCCGCTGATTGCGCTTGTGCCATTTGCAGAAAGGGTTCGTGGCTGGTTTGCCGGAGTACTAACCACATTTGGTCGTGTACCGCTGTTCTATTATCTTTTACATATACCGCTTATTCATGTTGCAGCACTCTTTGTTAATTTTATGAGGGAGGGCAGCTTTCATCAGGAATGGTACGAAACAGCCCCTTACACGCAAATGCCTGACGGGCACCAATGGGGAGTGCCATTGCTTTACCTGGTATATATTATTGTTGAGGTGATCCTGTATTTGGTTTGCCGCAGCTATGCCGGTTATAAGGCTAATCATCCGGAAAAGAAATGGTTGAAATATGTATAAGAATAGAGCTGGGCTGCAAAATATGGCATTTAGCTATGGTGAAATTCTTGCCGGAGGACGGCGCAAAACCTAATCTGCCTGATGGCCCGGGCTATGCGGCCTGAGCATGTGGAAATAGTGGAATTATTGAAGCAGTATGGTGCTAAGTAATGCGACGAAAAACCAATTCAAGGAATATGAGCGATCAAATAAATTTAAAACCCGACATCAAACAAACCGTACCATTTTTAGCTGTTTCAAATATGGAGGCATCGTTGTACTTTTATGTGGATGGTTTGGGGTTTGAGATCACAAATCAATGGATGCCCAGAGGAAAGATCGAGTGGTGCAGCCTTCAACGTGGGGGCGGTACGCTAATGCTGCAGGAATCTCATAAAGAAGGATTTCATGAATGGGTACCTGGAAGCAAAGTGGGAGTAGGAGTATCTATAGTTTTTATATGCGAAGATGCTTTGGACATGTACCTCGAGTTTATCGGGAACGGATTGGAAGTTTCAGAACCTTTTGTGGGTAACGGAATGTGGGTAGTTTCCCTGAAAGACACCGACGGATATAGCGTTGAATTTGAAAGCATTACTGATGTGCCGGAAGAGACCCGATTTTCTGAATGGAATAAGTAAACTTCAACTGGTTCATAAGACAATTCAATTGCTGGACTATTTGTTTTGGAGAAACTGGACTATATAAATAGACCAATAATAATTGAAATTAGTTGATAATTATTAAAGTCATCTAATCAGACATGAAACGAAGAATGAATATAAACGAGGCTGAACCTCGCATTTACCAGGCAATGGCAGTTGCCGATAAACAACTGCCACAATTTGAACTGGAACCCAAATTACAGGAACTGATCAGGATAAGAGTATCCCAGATCAATGGCTGCGGTTATTGCATTGATTACCATACCAAAGACGCCATCGCCCTGGGCGAAACCACACAGCGGCTTTTTGCCCTTGCCGCCTGGTGGGAGACGCCCTTTTTTACCGAAGAGGAACAGGTTGTTTTAAAGCTGGCAACTGAAGTAACCCGGATTGCTGAACATGGCGTTTCGGACGAAACTTACGAAACTGCACGAGAGGTATTGGGCGAAAAGAAGCTGGCACAGGTCATATTTGTAACAGTTACCATTAACAGCTGGAACCGTATGGCTATTGCCATGCACATGGTTGCCGGGGAAGATTAAAGATTTAAAGAAAAAAATAATATCATGGAACAGGTAAAAAATACTTGCCGCACTTGCGGAACACAATATCCCGCTGATACATCAATACCAGACCTTTGCCCAATTTGCAGCGATGACAGGCAGTATTTTACTGACGAAGGACAGATCTGGACTAATACAACAGAAATAATTGCTCATTATACAGCAAGCATCAGTGAGCTTACACCCTCATTATATGCTTTGCAGGTAACCCCTTTGTTTGCCTTAGGCCAAAGAGCATTATTAGCGCTTTCGCCTGCGGGGAATGTCCTATGGGATTGCATTCCGCTGCTTAACCAGGAAATAATTGATTTTATCAGATCAAAAGGTGGTTTAAAGGCTATCGCGTTTTCTCATCCGCATTTTTATAGCAATGTAAACCAGTGGGCCGAAACTTTTGACTGCCCGGTTTACATTCACCGTGCCGATGAGCAATGGATGTTTAATAAAGGGCCGATGATCAGGTTTTGGGAAGGATTGGAACAATCGCTTTGGGATGGTATTTCCATCATCAATACGGGCGGCCATTTTCCAGGTAGTAGTGTATTGAGGGTGCCCGCCTTTTCAAAGGCCGGGGCGCTGCTTACCGGAGATAGCATTTACGTTGCAAAAAGTAAAAAATATTTAGCTTTCATGTATAGTTACCCCAACTTTATCCCTCTGCCGGCAAAGGAATTGGCAGAAGTGCTCCGGCAGGTTGAAAAAATAGATTTCGATACGATATATGGTGGGTTTGAATGGCAAAATTTAAAAAACGTTGCAAAAACTGTTTTTAATTCGTCAGTAGTAAGACATACGGTATCAGATACAACACTTAATCTATCGGCTGTTTAAAACAGGAACAAAATGCTCATCTACCTGGATGAAAAAATGCCTTTGAATAATTTTAAGGGCATTTTTTATGAATAAGAATATTCAAAGTAATTTGATACAATGTTTAAATTCAGGATATTAAGTCAATTTGCTTACTGTTAGTGTTTTATGCAATATAGGTAACTGTTAAATTTTTGGATGCTGTATCAAATAGTTTTATACACCGTAATATTTAATAAACCTGCATTTATGAAAACGCTTAAACCAATTTTCACGAGCATGCTTAGTTGTTTACTTATTAGTAGTTTGCTCATGCTCAGCGGCTGCAAAAAAGAAAAGAAAACTCAGCCTGAAACCATTAACACCATACTGGGTGACTGGAACGAAACGCCAAATACTGTAAGTACATCACGCAACCTGAATTTTGGTTCCGATGGTACTTTTGTAATGACAATTGCCAATTACGGCACTCCTACGTCAGTCATAAAATTTTCAGGAACATTTAAAATCGAAGGTGACAATTTACTGGTCACGATAAAAGAAAAATCTACCCGGGAAGGTAATAACCCGGCTACTACAACTCCGGCTAATGATAAACTTTATGAAAATGCTAAGTTTAATGTAAACGACTCCATATTAACATTAAATTATACTACCTATCCGGCTGATGCACCAGTATCCACTCAGGCCAAATTCAGAAGACAGTTACCTGATTAAGGAGTTTGCTAATACGCGGAGCTAATAACAGCTATAACCATTTGGCATAGCATGTTTGCTTTTATCATTTTGAAATAACAAGCCTATCATTATGAGTTGATATTGATCATGCCAAATTAGCTGGTATTAACTAAATCTGCATTTAAACGCTAAAAATGCGGTTTATGTCAATAAATAATATAATGGCATTGCTTTGGCATGTATAGCTAAAATGTTATGGGAACGCTTTAACAGTGAACACTAAACATTTGAAGAATATATTAAAGTTGAATGTTATGTATTTAGTAATAATTGAAATAATTGCCTTTTTGGCCTTCATGATCCTTCCATTTATTGGCCCCCGCAAAAAGAAGAAAAAGCTTATAGTTAAAAGAAACAGACTTAACAGGACTGCCTCCTACGCAGTAAATAAAAATGGTTATCTGGAAAGAGCAGCCATTAGCCGGTAACAGATAAGAGATCGCCCATTTACAACTATATACAATTACGTCACGACGCATGTAATTATACCAGGCCCTGCAACCTGGTGAATAGTTCAAGAAACTTGCTTTTTAATTTGGTAAGTAAATTTAGGTTCTGATTGGAAGCCGGGGGTAGTTGCCCGGCTTTTTTATCCCTCTTCTGCTTCAAAGTATAAAGTGGCGAACATCCCCGGTTTGATAATTTAAGTGCCTCAAAATTGATAAGATAACATCACAGTTGTTTATTGCAAAAAAAATAAAAACGGCCAGCAAAT
>Ga0193717_1001582_pt1 | contig 13851 bp, 12 predicted proteins | sample U2c2metaG_FD_145900 | JGI IMG/M metagenome (GOLD analysis project Ga0193717, IMG submission 145900) | Soil microbial communities from a riparian zone of the East river system, Colorado, United States - U2c2 | ecosystem: Environmental > Terrestrial > Soil > Riparian zone | place: USA: East River... | reverse complement strand
CACGGTCCGCTCTTGCCGTGGTGTCTTCGGGTGACCCGGGGGTGTTCGCGATGGCGTCCGCGGTGCTCGAACAGGTCGCGGTGCTCGAACAGGGCAAGAGCGGACCGTGGAGCGGGGTTTCGGTCCGGGTCGTGCCAGGGGTCACCGCGGCTCAGGCGGCTGCCTCACGGGTCGGTGCGCCGCTGGGACACGACTACTGCGTGCTTTCGCTGTCCGACCGGCTCAAGCCGTGGTCGGTCATCGAACGCCGGCTCGACGCCGCGGGCGCGGCCGATCTGGTGCTCGCGATCTACAACCCGGCGTCCCGCACCCGCACGACCCAGCTCGCGATGGCACAGGAAGTGTTGCTGCGACACCGTTCTCCCGAAACGCCGGTCGTCATCGCCCGCGACATCGGTGGCGCGGAGGAGTCCGTGCGCGTCGAGACACTCGGCGGACTCCATGAGTCCTTTGTGGACATGCGCTGCCTGCTGATCATCGGCTCGTCGCGGACACGGGTCGCCACGCGGCCCGACGGTTCGCCGATGGTGTGGACGCCACGCCGATACGAGTGAGTTCGATCGCCATATGTCGACAAGTGCCGGTCGTTGCGTAACGCAAGCATCGGCACTTGTCGACATATGGCGATCCCCGTCACGGGCAGGTGATTTTGGGCTGCGGGTTGTACTTGACCGTGCGGGTGTCGCGGCGGATCTCCTGGCCGCTGGCCGCGTCCTTCACCACACGGGTGTCCGAGGTGGTGAAGCCCTGCGCGCCGTTGCCGGCGTGGCAGTTCTCCGCCGGGCCCGGCTTGGTCGGCGGCTCGGAGAAGTTGTGCTTCTCCCCGGGGATCGACTCGATCTTGTACCGCTTGGTGCCCCACAGTTTCACCGTCAGCGAGGACGGCGTCCAGATCGCCTGGATCGCCACGCCGGTCTCGCTGTCGTTGGTGAACTTCAGGTCGATCACGCTGCCACCGCTGTGGTTCTGGAACACCGTCGCCTCGCGCGCGGCGGGGTAGCGGCTGATGTAGTAGCTGTGCTCCTTGTGCCCCGCGTCCTTCATGCCCGCGAAGTACGACGCGTTGTACAGCGTGGTCGCGAACTGCGAGATACCGCCGCCGACCTCGCGGCCGGGGGCGCCGTCCGAGATCACGCCCGCCTCGACGTACCCCTGCGGGGTGCCGCGCGGACCGGTGAACCCGTTGAGGCTGAAGGTCTCGCCCGGCTTGACGATGGCGCCGCTGACCTTCTGCGCCACGACCTTGATGTTGGTGCCGGAGTCCGCGGCGAAGCCACCGGTGGTGAACTCGCCGATGACCTCCTTGACGCCGAGCTGGGTGGCCTGCTCAGTGGTCACCTTCGCGGGCTTCTTCGCGTACTCGGCCTTCAGCTCGCGGTTGTCGGCGCGCTTGAGGTCGGCTCCCAGTTGACGGCGAGCCCTTCCTCGGACGGGGTGACCGTCGGCTGCCCGGCGTCGAAGACGACCTGGGCCTCCTTGCCTTCCTTCTCGGTCGACTTCAGCTGCGGGCCCGCCGCTTCGGCGACCTTGCCCTGGTCGACCTTCGCGTTCAGCGTGCCGCTGTCGCCGGCCTCGAAGACCAGCGTGCCGGCGATCGCCTCCGGAGTGAGCTTCGCGTCCTTGCCCTCGCCCTTGATCACGAGCGGGCCGGCCACGGCCGGCTTCGCGACCTGCTCGAGCGTCGCGTGCACGGCCTCGGGCGACACCTTCACCGGTACGACGGCGACGGGGAGTTCGACGACCCCGCCGGACGCCCAGTTCTTCAGCAATTCTTGCGTGGCGACCCCGCCGTCGAGCTTCTGGCCGGTCCGGGGCTCCACCGCGACCGGGGTGGCCTTGTCGAACCGAATGGTGCCCTCCTGGGGCTCCCGGTCGACCTTGGCACGCAGCGTTTCGACGGCCGCGGTCAGCTTCCCGTCGTCGCCGTGGGTGACGACACCGACCTCGCGCGTCGAGAAGAACGAACCGATGCGGGTGAAGGGGTTCAGCGGCTGGCTGCCCGCCTGGTCGAGCGTGCCGGGCCAGTCCAGGGTCAGCCCGGCGACGTTCGTCGGGACCGTGCCGACGAAGTCACCCGCCTTGACCTGCACCGGGTTCGTCAGCCGCTGCTCGAGCTTGCCCCGCAGTTCCTGCTCCGCGGCGTCACGGCCCATCCCGCCGACGTCGACGCCGGCCACCGTCACACCACGGGGGACACTGCCCTGGCTGATGAGCAGGTCGATACCGTAGAGCGCGACCAGCGCGCCCAGTACGGAACCGGCGATGATCGCGCCTTTGCGCAGGCCAGGGCGTTGCCATGGCGATTTGGGGGAGGTTGTGGGAGGCTGGGCCGCCTCGCCGGCCATGGGCCTGACGACGGGCAGGATGTCGGTCTGCTCCGAGTGGGATTCGGGCCAACGGGGATCCTGAGACACGCTTTACCCTCTGTATTCATATCGCGGCCTTCGTCAGAAGGCGCGTCCCTCAAAAAACCATGTGGTCGGCCGTGGCACGACATTTGGGTGACTTCCGCAGCCAGCTTAACTACACCCCGGACAACCCCGACGATTCGCCCGTTTGGGCGATAAGTCAATTACTCACCGTGCATCAGGCTCGGGATTTAACCCCTTCCGGGCGAGAAAGTCGAAGTCACAGCCTTGGTCGGCTTGGGTTATGTGTTCCGCGTACAACGCGCCATAGCCCCGTTCGAAGTGCGGTGCCGGCGGTGTCCAGCGCTCCCGCCGGAGTCTCAATTCGGCATCATCGACTTCGAGCCGCAGGGCCCGGCCCGGGACGTCGAGGGTGATGAGATCACCGTCTCGGACCAGCGCGAGCGGCCCGCCGACGAAGGATTCCGGTGCCACGTGCAGCACACACGCGCCGTAGCTGGTGCCGCTCATCCGGGCGTCGGAGATCCGCACCATGTCCCGGACTCCCTTGGCGAGCAGGTGATCCGGGATCGGCAGCATGCCGTATTCGGGCATTCCCGGCCCGCCGAGCGGCCCCGAACCACGCAGCACCAGCACCGAGTCCTCGGTGATCTCCAGCGCCGGGTCGTTGATCCGCTTCTTGAGGTCGCGATAGTCGTCGAACACCACGGCCGGGCCGGTGTGCCGGAGGAGATGCGGCTGGGCGGCGATGTGCTTGATCACCGCGCCCGACGGCGCCAGGTTGCCGCGAAGGACGGCGACACCGCCTTCTTCGGCCAGCGGCTTCTCTCGCGGCCGGATGACGTCGTCGTTGTGCACCCGCGCGTCGGCGAGGTTCTCCTCGAGCGTGCGCCCGGTGACGGTGGGGCGATCGGTGTGCAGCAGGTCCTTCAGTCGCGAGAGGAGACCGGTGAGGCCACCCGCGTAATAGAAGTCCTCCATCAGGTAGGCGCCGCCGGGGCGGATGTTGGCGAGCACCGGGACGCGCCGCGCGAGGACGTCGAAGTCGTCCAAGGTGAGCGCGACCCCGCTGCGCCCGGCCATCGCGATGAGATGGATGACGGCGTTGGTCGAGCCGCCGAGGGCGAGCACGGTGGTGATGGCGTCGGCGTACGCGCGCTCGTCGAGGATCTTGCCGATCGTCAGATCCTCCCAGACCATGCCGACCATCCGGGCGCCGCTGGCCGCGGCCATCCGGTGGTGCGCCGAGTCGACGGCCGGGATCGAGGACGCGCCGGGCAGTGTCAGCCCGAGCACTTCGGCGGCCGAGGTCATGGTCGACGCGGTGCCCATCGTCATGCAGGTGCCGGGGGAGCGGGCCAGGCCGCGTTCGAGCTCGGACAGCTCCGCGTCGCCGATCAGGCCGGCGCGTTTGTCGTCCCAGTACTTCCACATGTCCGTGCCGCTGCCGAGGACTTCGTCGCGCCAATGCCCTCGGAGCATCGGCCCGGCGGGGACGTAGATCGTCGGCAACCCGGCGCTGGCGGCGCCCATGATCAAGGCCGGGGTCGTCTTGTCGCAGCCGCCCATCAGGACGGCGCCGTCGATCGGGTACGAACGGAGGATCTCCTCGGTCTCCATCGCGAGGAGATTGCGGTAGAGCATCGGCGTCGGCTTCTGGAAGGTCTCCGAGAGCGTCGAAACCGGGAATTCGAGGGGGAATCCACCCGCCTGCCAGACCCCGCGCTTGACCTGTTCCGCGCGTTCCCGCAAATGCATGTGACACGGATTGATATCGCTCCACGTGTTGAGCACCGCGATGACGGGTTTGCCTAGATGCTCTTCGGGGTTGTATCCGAGCTGCCTGGTCCGGGCGCGGTGGCTGAAGTCGCGGAGCTCGTCGCCGCCGAACCAGCGGTGACTGCGAAGCTGTTCTGGCTGCATAACGTTTTTCGGTGTCACGTTTTTCGGTGTCAAGGGCACGACCTCAAGTATGACATCTGATATATGATTTGGCCGTACAAAGCTTCCAGCCGGGTGACCAGTAGATTTGGCACTGTCTGCGAAAGCCTGCCGATGCGGAGACAAGATGCCAGGTACGTTCAGTTTGCCGGCCTCACGCACCGAAGTGGTGCTCGAGGAGATTCGCCGTGGCATCCTCACCAGGGAACTTCTACCAGGTCAGCCCCTGGTCGAGGCCGAGCTGGCCCAGCGGCTGGGCGTCTCGAAGACGCCGGTGCGCGAGGCGCTCAAGGTGTTGTCCAACTCGGGACTCGTGACGTTCAGCCCGTACAAGGGCGCTTCGGTCTGCGTGGTCGACGCCGCGCTGGCGCAGTCGGTCTACGACGTCCGGCTCGTTTTGGAGCCCGAGGCGGTACGCCGGACGGTGGAACTTCGCGACCCCGCGCTGCTCGAAGACGCCGCCGAGGCGCTCAAGGAAGCGTCGGCGGCCATCGCGGACCGGGACCAGGCAGAGCTGAGTCTGCTGAATCGCCGGTTCCATCGCGCGCTCTACAGCGGCTGCGGGAATCCGTTGCTGGTGAACATCCTCGACGACCTCAAGGATCGGGCCGCGCTCATCAGCATCGTCGGCTGGGAGGCGAACCCGAGCTGGCGCCGGGAGTGGACCGAGCACAAGGCGATCCTGGCCGCGGCGAAGAAGGGCGACGCCGAGGGTGCGGCCGATCTGCTGCGGCAGCACATCGCGGAGTTCCTCGAGCGGATCGTCGAGGCGATCGGCGAATAGTTTCCGTACAGAACGCTATGAACGGACCTTTCCTTGCGTGGTTCGCGAGGAAAGGTCCGTTCATAGCGGTTGGGGACTAGTTGATCTCGAAAGAGTCGCCGTAGACCTTCCACTTCAGTGGGGTGTGGAGATCGAGGTTGCCCGCCTTGAGGAAGACGCGCTGCGCGGTGTCGATGCGCGAGGTGTCGGCGTGGGCTTCTTCCTGCTTCATGATCACGATGCGGGCGTCCATGAAGGCGTTGAGGTACGTGGTCTCGTTGCCGCCCTGTGACGGGGGCTTGGCTTTCTTGATGGCCGACGCGCGGATGCCGCCGAAGCTGTCGGATGAGTTGCCGGGACCGTGCATCACGATGGCGTCGTAGTAGGCGAACTGGCCGAGCGCGCCGAGGCCGTCCGACTTGGCCTGGTTGACCGATGGGTTGAAGTAGACGCGGTCACGCTCGCTGTTCTGGGCGTTCTTGAACGCGGTCGTGCCCGCCGCGGACTTCCAGGCGGACTCGAAACCGCTGCCGAGACCGTCGTGCGAGTCGGTGCCGTCGACGTTGCGCAGCGCGGGAAGGTACTTGGCCAGCGGGTTGCCGGGGTTGGCGCTGGTGTACCGCTCGACGAGCTCGAGCATGTCGCCGGTGCCCGAACAGAAGCCGATGATGCCGGCGGTGTAGCCGCGGCCGTCGCCGATGTCCTCGATGTAGGAGTACTGCGCTTTCCAGTCCAGCGACGAGTTTTCCGCGCTGGAGACCAGTTGCATCGCGTATTCCTTCTTCTCCGGCGACGCCAGGTCACCACCGGAGGCGTTGATCGAGAAGGCGGAAGCGGGACCGGCTGGGGCTACTGCCGACGAAGCGACTGCGGGAGTCGCGACGGCGAGTGCCAGTACCGAGGCGACACCGACGCCACAACGGAGGACGGGCCCCATTTTGCGGTTGCTCATTACGAGAGTTTCCTTTCGCGCTGAATAGGTCAAAAAGTGGCTGCTGCTTTCCCTATTTCCCTATTTCCCTATTTCACAATTTCGCGGATGTGTCGGAGCGATTCCGAACATTCCGTGTGGCGGCGATGTGAGCACGGTATCCAAGCGCGAAAGAACATTCAAGAGAGTTTGGCAGGTTATTTTACGAATGCTGGAAAATTCTTGGCGAAGTACCGGCGCATACCGCTGACCAGGCACTTGCCGCAAGTGTTGATCGATACAGACGACAGGGCTGCGCAAAATAGGTAATTTTCGGGCCGCCGTTTACCCTATTTACCTGTCCGGTTTTGTCAGTTTGAATGGTTTCTTTGCCGAAACCTGAATGGTGTCATTTCGGACAGTTGATCCACTCACGACAGGGTTTCGAACTTCAGGCCGGCGGTGATCAGCCGGGTGAGCAGGGCGTCGCCCATCGCGGCCGCGGTGGTGACCTGCCCGGACGTCGTTGGCAGGTCGTCGTGCGCGAGGCACAGCGCCGACTCCGCCAGCATCTTCGCCGTCTCGTCGTAGCCCGGGTCGCCGCCGGAAACCTGCGTCACGACTCGTTTTCCGCCGCCCTCGGCCAGGAACTTGACGGAGAACCACGAGCCCGCGCGCTTGGCGGCGTCCGGTCCGTCGCCGGGCTTGCGCAGGTTCGACAGAGCCTTGCGGACGGGCGGGATCTGCGCGGCGGTGAACAGCGCGCCGAACCCGACGGCCCCGGCGGCGAGGACCGGCAGGTGCTTCACCGCGACGAAGTGGCGGTAGGTGAAGTCCGGTCCGTACTGCTCCAGCGCGGCGGCGGAGTGGCCGATGACCTGTGGGTCGACCGTCGGCAGCGGGACGGCCCACGACGTCGACGCGGGAATGCGGTGCGGGGTGCCCAGCGGGGTGCGCACCTTTCGCTTGGCGGGACGCGGTTCCTGGGCGGCGCGCTGCTTGGCGACACGCGCCGCGGGCCCCATGCGGGCCAAGGCGTTGAGCGCGGTGTTGAAGGTGCCGCCCGAGAACGTGGCGCCGACGCGGAGGTAGCCGTCGATCTTGATCGGGACGTCGTCGGAAAGCTGCTTCACGGTGTAGAACACGCCGAGGTCGTGCGGGATCGAGTCGAATCCGCAGGCGTGCACCAGCCGGGCGCCGGTCTCGCGGGCGCGGGCGTCGTGCGCGAGGTACATGCGATCGACGAACTCGGCCTCGCCGGTGAGGTCCACGTAGTCGGTCCCGGTTTCCGCACAGGCAGCGACCAACGGCTCGCCGTACTGCAGATACGGGCCGACGGTGGTGATGACGACCTTGGTCGCCGCGGCGACCGCGCGCAGCGATGCCGCGTCGGTGACGTCGGCGTGCAGCAGCGGCAGTTCGGCACAGGCCGGGTTGATCTCGGCGAGTTTCGTCCGCAGCGCTTCGAGTTTGGCGCGGTTCCGCCCGGCCAGCGCCCAACGCGTGTCCGCCGGAGCGTTGCGTGCGAGGTACTCGGCGGTGAGCGCGCCGGTGAAGCCCGTCGCGCCGAAAAGCACTACGTCGTGTGCACGGTCATTTGCCACTTCGGGACCTCCAGGCCGGGGTGGAACTCGCTCACGGTATCAGCTACCGTCGGTATTCAGATTTTCCGGACTGAGCCGTCATTCGGCCAAATGGTCAATGCTGGTACCGATTTTCCCGCTAGGTGGTCAAGATGGTTCTCGACAGTCGCCAACAGCGAAGGACCTGCCCATGACGACGACCGCGCCACTGTGGAGCGCGCGGGCGCGTGGACTCGCCGACCGCCTTTTTGGTGACGGTGTGTTACGAGATCCGGCCTGGCGTACTGCATTCGAGAGCACGCCGAGGCATGTCTTCGTGCCGAGCTTCTACCGTAAGGAGCATGACGCCGGCTGGGCCGAAATCGGCAGCGGTCAACCCGCGTGGCTCGAGGCGGTCTACTCGGATCTGACGCTCGTGACGGCGCTCGCCGACAAGCCGCTCGTGCCCGTTTCGTCGGCGACGAGACCCGGCCTGCTCGTGTCGATGCTGGAAGCGCTCGACGTCCACGACGGCCACCGCGTGCTGGAAATCGGCACCGGCACCGGGTTCGGCACGGCGATCCTGTGCCACCGGCTCGGCGCGGACAGCGTGTTCTCCGTCGACATCAGTGAGAACCTCGTCGAAGCCGCCCGCGAACGCCTCGTCGGGCTGGGCTACGCGCCGACGCTGACCGTCGGCCACGGCGCGCTCGGCCTCCCCGGCCGGGAACCGTTCGACCGCATCATGGCGACCTGTTCGGTACCGGCCGTGCCGTGGGCGTGGGCCGAGCAGCTCGCTCCCGGCGGGCAGGTGCTCGTCGACGTCAAGCCCGGGTTTTCCGCCGGAAGTCTCGTGCTGCTGCGCCGCTACGATGATCGCCTCGAAGGCCGGTTCCTGCCGGACTGGGCGGCGTTCGTGGCCATGCGCGACGCCGATTCCGCGCCACACCAAGACGTCCGGCCGTCGTTCGCCGACGAAGGCGCCATCTCGTCGACTCGGCTCGATCCCCGGCTCGACGACCTGCGCGTGCCGTGGTTCCTGGCGCATTCCCTGCTGCCTCAGGTCGCCGCCTCCGGTCAGGAATTCGAGTACGTCACCTTCGCCGCCCGCGACGGCTCCTGGTGCGCGGTCGGCTCCGAGCCCGACCACCGCGGCTTCCGCCGAGTCCGCCAAGGCGGCCCGATCCGCCTCTGGGACCGTTTCGAACGCGCCCACCGCCAGTGGAAGGCCCTCGGCGAACCCGGCTGGGACCGCCTCGGCCTCACCGTCACCCCCGACGGCTTCCACCGCGTCTGGCTCGACGACCCCGACGGCGACTACCGCTGGCCCCTCCCGCCCCTCGACTGAAGTCACCTCAACGCCGGAAGCAGTTGCTCCTCTTCGTACGCGAAGTGCTCCTCCAGTCCAGATGCCAACCGCTCCAGCTCCTCCCGCACCCGATCCCCATCCGCCACGCCAAGGTCCGCCAGTAACGCCTGGAGCTCGGTCAACGTCCCAGCGACCACGTGGTGCTCCCGCCGAAGCCGGTCCAGCGCGGGCCGGAGCTCCGGAAACTGCTTCTCGAACTCGGTGAACACGCCGTCCTCACGGGTGTGGTGCACGCGCAACGCGTCGCAGAACGCCAGGCAATGCGTACTCAACCGCTTGCCCAGCCTCACTTCCGCCACCTGCCCGCCAAAGAAGTCGTCGACCTCCTTGCGGACCGTCGCGAGCTCGCCGCGGAGTTCGTCGTGCACCCGCACGAGATATTCGCCGATCGCCCGGTTGCGCGCCGGGTCCGCCGCGAGGTCGAGCCGCTTCAGCGCGATCACCGGGATCGTCCGTGTCGTCCCGGCTTGGTACGCCGCGAAAGCCGGGTCGCGCTCGGCCTGCAGCCGGAAGAACCGGTCACGCTCTTCGCCTTCGAGCGGCACCGCGTCGGCGGCATACGTCTCGACGCCGTCGTCGACGCCGATCTCCACGGTCACCCGCGGGTCGGCGAGCAGGTTCGCGTACCAGTCCGGGTTCTTCGGCTGACCGGCGTTGGAGGCGAACACCAGGATGCGGTCGCCGTCGGCCAGGTAGACCGCCGGATTGGTCCGGGGCCGCCCGGTTTTGGCGCCCGCGGTGTGCAGCAGGACCAGCGGGGCGCCTTCGAACATGCCGCCCACCCGGCCCGCGTTGGCGCGGAACTCCTCGATGACCTGCTGGTTGAACGACGCTGCCATGGCACGCCTCTCGACTAATATCAGGTTGCAAAGCAGGTTTGCTTTGCAAGTAAAGCTACTTTGAAATGAAAGCTATCGAGGTGAGGTGTCCGTGTCAACCGAGGGACCGGGCGTGGACGACGCCATCCGGACCATGTTGCTGTTCATGCCGCGCATGGTCGGTCGGGTCAAGAAGATCCGGATTCCCGATGAGCTGCAGTCGTTCTCACTCGCGCCCCGGCACCTGTCACTGCTCGCGTACCTGCTGTTCGAGGGGCAGATGGGGGTCAACGAACTCGCCGCGCGGCTGGAGGTCGCGCCCGCGACGGTGAGCCTGATGGTGAGCGAGCTGAGCCGCAAAGGCATCCTGGAGCGGCACGAGGACGAGGCCGACCGGCGTCGCACGCTCGTGAGCATCGCCGAGGCACACCGCCCGGCGATCGACAGTTGGCTAGGCCAGGGTGCCACCGCGTGGCGCAAGGCGTTCGAACCGCTGAGTGCCGGTGAGCGACAGATGTTCATCGACACATTGGCGGTTTACGACCGGGAAATCGCCCGAGAATAGACTCCGGAACCCCGGGCTGGTCACAAGAGAGAAGGCTGATGGTCGAGAACGGATTCACGGTGCGGGCGGCGAAATCCTCCGAGATGGACGGTGTCGCCGAACTGCTTTCCTTGACCTTCATGGAAGATCCGGTCAGCCGGTGGCTCTTCCCCGACGAAAAACGCCGGCGTCAGGTGCATCCGGAGTTCTTCAGCGCGTTCGCGGGATTCGCCTTCGACCATGGCGATGTGCGCGTGACCAGTGACTTCAGTGGCGCGGTGCTGTGGATTCCCGGTGGCCGAAGGGATCTTGTCGACCGGTTCGCCGCGCTGACCGGCGACGAGCGCAAGCGATTCGACGCGCTCGCCGAGCTGCGGGAGGCGAACGAGCCTTCGTCGCCGCATCTGCAGGCCCAGTGTCTTGGGGTGCTGCCCCGACGCCGAGGCGCGGGCATCGGCGCCGCTTTGCTGCGGCAGCGGCAAGACGTGCCGGTGTACGTCGAGGCCAGCTCGGCCGCGGGCGCGGCACTGTGCCGGGGTCTGGGATTCGAGACCGGCAAGACCTTCGGAGTGGAGGGCGGGCCGGAACTGGTGTCGATGTTGCGGCAGGTCGGGAGCTTGTGAGTGGCTAGGATCAAACTGGCGACGTCGGCGTGGGAATCGCTGTTCCGCGCGCAGGTGTCGGTGATCCGCCGGTTGAACACCAAGGCACGTGCCTACGACCTGCCGATGCGCGAGTACGACGTGCTCTACAACCTCAGCCGGTTCCCCGGCGGCAGGCTGCGGCTGCACGAGCTCAACGCGCATATTCTCCTGGACCAGTCGAGCCTGAGCCGGCTCGTCGAACGCATGGCGGCCGACGGGCTCGTGGCCCGGTTGCCCGATCCCGGCGACCGCCGCGGCACGGTCGTCGAGCTGACCGAGCGTGGCGCGGCCGAACAGCGGCGCGTCGGCGCCCAGCACGTGGCGGCGATCGGGAAGTTCGTGGGAGCCGCCCTCACCGCGGACGAACTCCGGACGCTGCAACGGCTTTGCGACAAGCTGCGGGCGGCGCAGGACACCATCCCCGATTGACCGCTACCGGCCGGTACAGTGCCCTCCAGCGCAAGGAGGCGACTAGTGACCCAGCCGTTCGGCAGCTACCAGAACGAGATCTACCTGCAGGGATACGGCGGGAAGCTGCCGCCGTTCACTACCGACGCCACGAAGCTCGAGGCGTCCGCGGAGAAGATCCTCGAGCCCGGCCCGTTCTCCTACGTCGCCGGTGCGGCCGGCTCCGGCGCCACCGCGCGGGCCAACCGCGAGGCGTTCGACCGCTGGCGGATCGTCCCGCGCATGCTCACCGACGCCACCCAGCGCGACCTGTCGACCACGGTCCTCGGCACCCGCCTGCCCGCTCCCGTGCTGCTCGCACCCGTCGGCGTCCAGTCCATCGTGCACGCCGACGCCGAGTCCGCCACCGCCCGCGCCGCCGCGTCGCTCGGCCTGCCGTTCGTGCTGTCGACGGCGTCGTCCACCACCATCGAAGACGTCGCCACCGCGAGCGGCGACGGCCCGCGCTGGTTCCAGCTCTACTGGCCCGACGACCCGGACGTCTGCGCCAGCATCCTGGCCAGGGCGAAGAAAGCCGGGTTCACCACGCTCGTGCTGACGCTCGACACCTGGACACTCGCCTGGCGACCGGCCGACCTGGACCAGGCGTACCTCCCGTTCCTGCAGGGCGAAGGCGTCGCGATCGGGCTCAGTGACCCGGTTTTCCGTGCCCAGCTGGAGAAAACACCCGAAGAGGACCGGCCGTCCGCGATCCTGCGCTGGGTCCTGATGGTGACCGGCACCGACAAGAGCTGGGACCGGCTTTCGTTCCTGCGCGAGCACTGGGACGGCCCGATCGTGCTGAAGGGCATCCAGCACGTCGACGACGCCCGTCGCGCGGCCGACGCCGGCATGGACGGGATCGTGGTGTCCAACCACGGCGGCCGCCAGGTCGACGGCGCGATCGGTGCGCTGGAGGCGTTGCCGGGAATCGCGAGTGCGGTCGGCGACCAGCTCGATGTGCTGTTCGACTCCGGGGTGCGGACCGGCGCCGACGTCATCAAGGCGTTGGCACTGGGCGCGAAAGCCGTGCTGCTCGGGCGGCCGTGGGTCTACGGCTTGGCGCACGGCGGCGAGGCCGGGGTGGTCCACGTGCTGCGCAGCCTGCTCGCGGATCTGGACCTGACGCTGGGACTTTCCGGGCACCGCAGCGTCGCCGAGCTCAGTCCGCGGTCATTGCAGCGGTCTTGATCGCGGAGCGTCCGGTCTCCTGGGTCATATTCAGAGGCCCCGCCCGTGACGCACCGCTATCCTTGACCGAAGAATGTCTACGCAATCCTCCCTTGAAGGCCTTCGCGCCCGCCTGCCCGAGTTGATGCCGCGCGACGCGTACCGCCTGCGCAGGCGGCTCGAAGGCGCGCGCAAAGCCCGGGACAAGCAGTCCGTCGCCGAGCAGCTCGCCGCCGATTTCGACGCGGCCGAACTGCGGGTGCAGCTTCGGCGCGAGTCGGTGCCGGAGCTGAAATACCCCGCTGAGCTGCCGGTCAGTCAGCGCAAGGACGACATCGCCGCGGCCATCCGGGACAACCAGGTCGTGATCGTCGCCGGGGAAACGGGGTCGGGGAAGACCACGCAGCTGCCGAAGATCTGTCTCGAGCTCGGCCTCGGCGTGCGCGGTCAGATCGGGCACACGCAGCCGCGGCGGCTGGCCGCGCGGACTGTCGCGGAGCGCATCGCGAGCGAGCTGAACACCGAGCTCGGCGAGACCGTCGGCTACAAGGTGCGGTTCAGCGACCAGTCCGGGCAGAACACACTGGTCAAGCTCATGACGGACGGCATCCTGCTCGCCGAGATCCAGACCGACAGGATGCTGCGTCAGTACGACACGCTGATCATCGACGAGGCCCACGAGCGCAGCCTCAACATCGACTTCATCCTCGGGTATCTCAAGCAGCTTCTGCCGCGGCGCCCGGATCTCAAGGTCATCATCACTTCGGCGACCATCGACCCGGAGCGGTTCTCGAAGCATTTTTCCGATGCTCCGATCGTCGAGGTCTCCGGGCGGACGTATCCGGTGGAGGTCCGCTACCGGCCGATCGTCGACCCCGACGACCCGAACGCCGACCAGGACCGCGACCAGACGTCGGCGATCGGCGACGCCGTCGACGAGCTGATCGCCGAGGGCCAGGGCGACATCCTGGTGTTCCTCTCCGGTGAGCGCGAGATCCGGGACACCGCCGACGCACTGAACAAGCAAGATCTTCGTAACACGGAAGTTTTGCCGCTGTACGCAAGACTTTCGTCCGCTGACCAGCATCGTGTATTCCAGCGCCACGCCGGACGCCGGGTCGTGCTGGCCACCAACGTCGCGGAAACCTCGCTGACGGTGCCGGGCATCAAGTACGTGATCGACCCCGGCACCGCGCGGATCTCGCGCTACAGCCACCGGACCAAGGTGCAGCGGCTGCCGATCGAGGCCGTGTCGCAGGCGTCGGCGAACCAGCGGAAAGGCCGTTGTGGACGGACGTCCGACGGTATCTGCAT
>Ga0193717_1001581_pt1 | contig 13866 bp, 9 predicted proteins | sample U2c2metaG_FD_145900 | JGI IMG/M metagenome (GOLD analysis project Ga0193717, IMG submission 145900) | Soil microbial communities from a riparian zone of the East river system, Colorado, United States - U2c2 | ecosystem: Environmental > Terrestrial > Soil > Riparian zone | place: USA: East River... | reverse complement strand
GAGGCTGTAAAAGAGCACCTGAAAGACGCTGTTGATGGCGACAAGACCAGCAACATAATCAGTGTCGCCCTCCGCGAGTTCGTTCCAGACCAGCACCATTGCGATGCAGCGGGCAATGCCAATCAGGATGAGGCCGCGCATGTAAGCGGGCTCCCCGTGCAGGAAGACAAGAGCCAGGAGGAACATGAGACTAGGCCCTATAAGCCAGTTCTGCACGAGCGATAAGCCGAGTATGCGCTTATTGCGGAAGACGTCTCCCAGCTTTTCGTACCGGACCTTCGCCAGTGGTGGAAACATCATGATGATGAGCCCAATGGCGATGGGGATGTTGGTCGTCCCGGTCTGAAAGCGATTGACGAAGCCAGCCGAGGACGGAATGAAATGGCCGATTGCTACGCCTATAGCCATGGCGAGAAAGATCCAGAGCGTCAGAAATCGGTCGAGAAACGAAAGCTTCTTTCGGGCGGCAGGGGCGCAGACGCGGCCTTGAGTTACGGGAGTTGCAGACATTAACAAGCCTCGCAGGATACTTCTTTGATCGGTGTTGGCAAGGGAGCACCTTCGAGCAAGGTGTATTTCGCTGGCGAGCAGCAGGCTTTGGTGAGTCGTGCCCTATCTGCCTGCATCCCCTTCTCTTCTTTCAACCAGTCGAGCGTTTGCAGCAAAATTTGCGCTGCTCCGATGTGCGGTGGCATGACGATGCGATAGTGCATCCATCGTCCTTCTCGCCGGGACGAGGTAATTCCGGCTCTGCGGAGATATGCCAGATGCCGCGATATCTTCGGCTGAGGACCACCCAGAATCTCCACAAAATAGCAGACGCAAATCTCCTGCTCTCCCATCAGGTTGAGGAGTCGGAGCCGGGTGTTGTCGCCGAGCGCCTGAAAGAACCGTTCCATATTGAAGGTATGCTTTGCAGTCATGAATTTAATATATACGCATTGACGTATTAGTAAGGCAACAAATATAGTCGCCTAAGCAGATATTACGGAGGCGGTATGACACAGCAGCTATTGGATTCGGTGAAGTCGAAGTACGGGGCAGTTGCGGAAAGCACTTTGTCGAACGAGAACGCGGGCGTGAAGGCCGTTGCTGAAGCCTTCGGTTACAGCGCAGACGAGTTGACCTCGATCCCGGCTGGAGCCAATATGGGACTCTCATGCGGCAATCCCACAGCAACAGCTCACTTGAGAGCGGGTGAGGTTGTGGTCGACCTTGGCTCTGGCGGCGGTCTCGATGTGTTTCTTGCTTCCAGGATGGTCGGGCCGGAAGGTCGCGCTATCGGTGTCGATATGACGACGGCAATGATTGAACGTTCACGTGAGAATGCGCAAAAGGGTGGCTATACCAATGTGGAGTTCTATCAGTCCACCATCGATCAGATCCCGCTCTCGGATAATTCAGTCGATTGCATCATCTCAAACTGCGTCATCAACCTCGCTCCGGACAAGCCTGCCGTCTTCCGCGAAATGGCCCGCGTACTGAAGCCGGGTGGTCGGGTTGCAATCAGCGACATTGCCCTGAAACATGACCTACCAGACGCCGTCGCCCAAAGCATGGCGGCGTATGTCGGCTGTATCGCCGGAGCCATCCTGATTGAGGATTATCGGGCCGGGCTGCTCGCAGCGGGATTTCAGCACGTCGAGATCGTGGATAGCGGAGCCGATTTGAACGCCTATGCCAAGGTCGAAGATCAGGCTGGCTGCTGCTCCCCCAGCATGGAGACGGCTAGCCCCTTCCAGATGGTGGAGGAAGCTTGCTGCACTCCGGCACCCAGCGCCTCGCCCTCCCTGCACGAAGAGCTTACTACTCTCCTCTCGCAGTATGACGTGAACGCGGCCGCCGCAAGCGTGAAGGTTTACGCCATCAAGCCTTCAGCCGCCTAACCAGTCACGCAGCCGAGGACGACAGCATGTCGCACTACAATGTCTTGTTTCTCTGCACAGGCAACTCCAGCCGGTCGATCATGGCAGAGGCAATCATGAATCGGAAAGGCTCACCAAACTTTACTGCCTACAGGGCGGGGAGTCATCCATCGGGTATGGTGCGTCCGGAGGCCCTGCGACAGATCGGGATTGCAGGGCTTAGTACAGAAGGTTTGCGGAGCAAATCATGGGAGGAGTTTACCCGGCCGGACACACCTCATCTTAGCTTTGTCTTTACCGTTTGCGATAAGGCGGCCAAGGAAGTTTGTCCTACTTGGCCGGGTCAACCAATGACTGCTCATTGGTCCATTCCCGATCCGGCCGCCGTCGAAGGTACGCCGGAAGACATCGAACGGGCCTACAAGCAAGCCTTTGCCATGCTTACGACACGTATTTCGTTGATGCTTGCTCTCCCTTTGGCAACTATGAATTCCTTAGCCATCAAGAAGGAAATCGACCGCATTGGAGAGCAGTAGCGCGTCATGCCCGGACACAATCCTCAACACGCTTAAGGAGACACGATGCACAAGGTAATTTTTGCCTGCGTTCACAATGCAGGACGGTCGCAGATGGCAGCCGCCTTCTTCAATCAGCTCGCCGATCCACAAAAAGCGGAAGCGGTGTCAGCGGGAACCGAACCCGGTCTGCGCGTACACCCGGAGGTTCTGGCAGTCATGCAGGAGATTGGAATCGACCTGAGCGAAGCCAAGCCCCAGAAACTGACCGAGGAATTGGCGCGTGAAGCTCAGGTGCTCATCACGATGGGCTGCGGGGATAAGTGCCCCTACGTGCCCGGTCTAAAGCGAGACGATTGGCCACTGCCCGATCCAAAGGGCCGTCCAGTCGAAGAGGTCCGGGCAGTTCGGGATGAGATCCGCTCCCGCGTACTGGAGCTGCTGAGTGCAGAGCAACTGAGAAAATCCGATAACTGAAACAAAAGCAGGTCATCAACGTAGACCGATCGACTAGTTAAGCTGTAGCGATGGGAAGTTGGGTTTAGCGGAATGTCTGGCGGAGATGGGGGGCGAAAAGTGCCCTTTTCTCGACCTTCCAAGAATCAACGACTTAATCGTTGTCAGTCGCTATTGGAGCGGGTTTCGTGCGTTTTGGTTCTGAGCCTTGCAGGCTATCCGGGTTCACTATCTTTCTGGTGTGGCGGCTTAGCGTACGAGCTGCCTTGAAAACTCCAGCAGTCGTTCTTCACGGCCCAGGCGGCAAATGCTACGAGGCTAGGGTCATCGAGCCCATAACGCAAGCGATTCGGAATCGCATCATCTTCGACAGGACAATGTGCCCCTCCGCACCAATCCTGTACGGCTGCATTTTTCTTGTCGTCGCCTGGGTCGTCCTCTTCAACTGGACGACCGCATCGAGCCGAGCTCTTCGCAAGCAAATGAGGAGCTTCGCTGAAACTTTGCCGGACAAGACGGGTAGCGGCAACACTGGAAATCTCGGCCTGGAAGAGTTGGATCGGGATTGCCTCTTTCTGTGGCCATGGTGCATGGCATCTCTCATGTCCTTCAGCGGGAACTAAGCCCCACGATGGATCGAATGACCGGCTCGCTCGACAGCCTACAAAGTGCCATCGTCAGCCTCGAATCTCAAAAGCAAGAGTCAGTCACGATGCCTTTGATCGGCTCGTGCACCGCCTAGAAACCTCTCTTAGCGAGGCTTTGTCGGGGATGGCCGAAAGCTTTCATGAGCTGTGGTATTCTCCTGTTGGTAAGCCAAATGACGGTCATACAGGACGAAGCCGGATGAAACAAAAAAAGGATGTGCAGCAAGGAACACTGGCGCTGATGCTCCTGAAGACCCTCGATGTATTGGGACCGCTGCACGGATATGGCATCGCCCGACGCATCGAACAGATCAGCGGCGAGCTGCTTTCAGTCAATCAGGGCACACTTTATCCCGTCCTGTTGAGGCTGGAGCAGGAGGGCGCCATCACATCGGAGTGGGGACCCTCGGAAAACAACCGTCGAGCTCGCTTTTATCGGCTGACGTGTGCGGGCCACAAATTACTGGAAGTCGAAAAACGTGATTGGGAGCAGACAGCGGCGATCATCGCGCGGTTCTTTGAAGTGAAAGCGAAGGATCTGGCATGAGAGCGCTGAATCGGTTATTGACACGCGTTCTCAACTTCACAACCAGACGCCGCGGCGACGAACGGCTCAGAGAAGAGATCGAATCGCATCTGGCAGCTCAGACTGAAGAGAACATCCATGCGGGCATGACCGCCAAAGAGGCCCTCCGCCACGCCCGCCTGAAGTTCGGGGCCGCGGAAGCGATTCGGGAAAACTACCGCGCCGAAGAGGGCATGCCATTCCTGGAGATCCTGCTCCAGGATGTTCGTCATGCGTTTCGCGTGCTTCGCAAGTCCCCCGCATTCACCGTCGTCGCTTTGATCACACTGATGCTGGGGATTGGAGCAAACGTCGTCGTCTTCGGAGTGCTGAATGCGGTGCTGCTGCACCCGTTGGATGTGAGCGACCCACAGAACCTGTATCAGATTCGTCACAAGACGTGGATGAGCGGAAGGTTGCTGACCGCGTCGTATCCCACGTTTGAAGATCTTCGGCAACGAAACACCACCTTCAGCGGAATGGCCGGTTTCTATGGATATTCCAATGCTCGACTGGGCTGGCGCAGTAACGCGGTGATCAAGATCTCCGGCTATGAGGTCACCGGCAATTATTTCGATCTGCTGGGGGTGCAGCCGGAGGCAGGACGCTTCTTCCACGCCACAGACGAGCATGGCCCGGATTCGGCGCCGTATGTGGTGTTGAGCGATGCCCTGTGGCGGAGCACGTTTCATGCCGATCGAGGCGTGATCGGAACGACGGTGGAGCTCAACAAGCATCCGTTCACCGTGGTGGGCGTGGCGCCGCCGCAGTTCCAAGGCACGGAGAAGTTTCGCTGGCCGGACTACTGGGTGCCCATAGTGAACGAGCAGCAGGTGGAGGGTTCGGATTACCTGCACAGCCGGACATCCATAGCGGTTACGGTGATTGGCAGGCTCAAGCCTGGCGTGACGCCGCAGCAGGCGACGGAAAATCTGGATGCGATTGCGGCCCAGCTGGCGAAGGAGTATCCGGAGACCGACGACGGACAGGGGCTTCGGCTGATCCATCCGGGACTCCGTGGAGACGAGGGCGACGTCATTCGCGGCTTTCTCCTCAGCGTGACCGTGCTGGCGCTGCTGGTGCTGGCGGCAGCATGTGCGAACCTGGCGAGTCTGTTTGCGGCGCGCGCTGCGGATCGCAGCCGGGAGCTGGCGCTGCGTGTGGCCCTCGGATCGAGCCGTTGGCGGATGGTGAGGCAGCTGCTGACCGAGGCGGTGATGGTGTCGCTGATGGGCGGGGCCGCGGGGCTGGTGACGGCGTACCTGCTGCTGGGTGCGCTGAACCGGTCGCCTCTGTTCGTTGGTCAGCTGACAGTAAGCGTGGATGCGCGTGTGTACCTTGTAGGCTTGGCATTGACACTCGGAAGCGCGCTGCTGTTTGGGATGGTTCCTGCGCGGCAGGTCTGGCACAGCAGTCCGTTGCAGATGATGAAGGGCGAGCCGGTCGAATCACTGCACCTGCGCCGGTTTGCGCTGCGGGACCTGTTGCTGTGTGCGCAGATTGCCATCTGCACGCTGCTGGTAACGGCCTCGCTGGTGGCGGTGCGCGGCATGGTGCGCGCGCTGCACGCCCCGCTGGGTATCCAGCCGGAGGGCGCGATGCTGGTCTATCTGGACATGAGCGAGGCAGGACAGGCAAGCGCCGAGGCACTTGAGAAAAATGACGCGACGGTGGAGAGACAGAAAGCAGTGCTTGAGGCGGCGCGGAGCATCCCCGGTGTGACGGCCGCGGGCGCGGTGAGCCAAACGCCCATGACCGGCGGCATCCATGGAACTCCGGTCTTCCCGCCGGGGACGACCGAGTTCAAGCTGAACAACTCTGTGCTGGCGCCGTACGTGTATCGGATGTCGCCGGGATACCTTGCGACTGCAGGCATAAGGCTGCTCAGCGGGCGCGATGTCTCCTGGCAGGACACCACAAAGACGCCGTATGTGGTAATCGTGAACGAAACCTTTGCGCGAAAGATGTGGGGCGAAACCCCTGCGATCGGACAGCGCTTTATCCTGTCTGGCCACCTGACGGAAGTAGTCGGCGTAGCACAGGACGGCAAGTACCACGACCTCGAAGAGGCACCGCAGCCTGCCGCGTATCTGCCGTCGTCGCAAAGCGAGAGCGGCGGAATGGTCTTCGTGGTGCGGTCGCAGCGGGCGCCGAGCGAGATGGCGGCGGCGCTCGAACGCACGCTGAGCGGAATCGCGCCGAATGTGCCTATCACGGTGCAGAGCTGGTCCGATTCGCTTGCGGGTGAGCTGTTCCCGGCACGCGCGGCGACCGCGGCGCTGGGAGTGATGGGCATGCTGGCGGCGATGCTGGCGGTGACGGGCATCTTCGGCATGGCGGCCTACAACGTGAGTCGACGGATGAAGGAGCTGGGCATCCGCGTGGCATTGGGCGCGCGCAAGCCGCAAGTGATGAGCGCCGCCGTCCGGCGTCCCATGGTGCTGCTTGGCGTGGGATCGGCCGTAGGGCTGGTGTCGGGCGTCTTCGCCAGCCGCCTGCTGGGGCAGATCGTGTATCAGGCGAATCCGCAGGATCCCGTAGTTGTGGGAGGCGCGGTGCTGACGATGGCGCTGCTAGGTATTGCAGCGTCCGCCATTCCAGCCCGGCGAGCGCTTGCCGTCGATCCATCCGCACTCATGCGCGAAGAGTGAGGTAGTTGAATATCTATCAATCGTGAGGATTGTGATGAAGTCTTTGCTCTTTATGTAATATCTGTGTTTTGGCGGTGTGAGTGATCCAAATTCGTAAGCGTACGATTTTTGACGGTCCGGTGTGATGAACCCCTCGATGGCAAAGCAAAAAGCAACAAGAGAGTGTGTGGTCCGAGCGAAGGGCGTACGGGTACAACGTAACAGTGTCCCGGCGCTTGTGTGTAGTGGCGGACCGGTATCAGCACGCGTATCTTTATTCTTGATGCGTCCAGGTTTACATCTCAGCTTAGCGTTTATTCTCGCCCTTCCTGTTGTTTCGCAAGCACAGTTCGCATCCAGTGATGCGCTTGCTCAAGCCAAAGAGCAGATCGCTCACGGGCAGCCGGAACAAGGGATTGGGACGTTGCGGCATTTGGCCGAAGCCGAACCTGCTACGCCTGGGGCAGCCCATGCGCTTGGCATAGCTCTTTACCGTACGGGCAAGCTGGTAGATGCCGCGAAGGCTTTCACGCAAGCGGAAAAGGAAGATCCGCAGGACATCGAAGCTGTGCAGCTACACGGGCTATCGCTTTACCGCCTTGGACAGCCTGCTGAAGCGATTCCGTATCTGCAAAGAGTTCGTAAATTCACTCCAGAAGCAAACGCTGACGCGAATTATGTACTTGGTCTCTGCTACCTGAACAGCCGCAGATATGACGATGCTCGTGTCAGCTTCGCGGCGCAGTTCGGTGTTTTTCCAGACTCTGGCTCTGCTTATCTTCTCTTCGCGAGACAACTCATGCTTGCAAAACTTCCAGAGATCGCTGAGCCTGCTGCGCAAAAAGCTTTGGCGCAAGACCCGAAGCTGCCTCTGGGGCACTTCATGTTAGGCGAAATTTACCTGTACAAGTCCAACACCGATCTGGCGCTTGCAGAGTTCGAAGCGGAGCGAAAGCTTAACGCTAGCTATGCGCCCGTGTATGAACGTCTTGGCGATCTTTATAGCCGCGTCGGTAAGTTCTCCGAGGCGCAGGAGGTGCTGATGAAAGCTTTGTCGCTGGACACCAGCAGCACCGGACCGTTCATTTTGATGGGAAAGGTCCTGCTCCGGCGGAACGATCCGGCGAGCGCCTTATTATATCTTCGGCATGCCGAGAAGATGGATCCAGACAGCGTTACAACGCACAGTCTGCTTGGACAAGCGTATCGGGGAGTGGGCGATCAGGCGAGGGCAAAGACTGAAACCGACGAGGCGGCGCGGCTGAATTCTTCAAACCAGCTGCAATTACAGCCGGTGAAGTGACGCTTCTCAGTGGGAGCGCACAGCAACGATCTTTGATTGCAGTGGCACCCCACCACCCAAGGTGACTTCGAGGACCGCTTCAAACGGCCGCAATTCGCCACCCTTGTAATTCAATGCAGACAGTAGTTGGGACATGCGGGCGGGGTCGGAGGCAAACTCAACGGCGGCTTGGGTTCCCATGGTCGTCAATCCGCTGAAGACCAGTGTGCGATGTCCAGCTTCAACGCCTGGCTGGAGCGCGGTAACGGCATAATCCCGCGTTAGCGGGTATTCCAATCGAGTCCACTGTGCGGGTTCGCCTGGTTTGGGATGCTGGTTCAAGATGCCAGCATAGGTATCGGCACTCATCATTGTGAAGTCCGTGGTTGCTGGGATAACTCGGATTGAGCTGTTTTCGGAGGATGCTCCAATGAAGATCAGGTTGCGCAGCTTCGCTTCGTCCCAAGTGACCAGGAGACTGCGTTTCAGCAGGAAGTTGCCATTATGGGAGTCAAACAACTGGGTAAGGTCGTGCACTGCTACGAGTTCACCGATACCGGTGTAATGGTCGGTGAAAGGCTCCGGTAGCGGCTGTTCGTAGGTGGCTTTGGGAGGTGCGTACCCGCAGCCCTGATTTGGAATCGCCCTGGAAAAGTGCGTTGCTGTAGATCACCAGGGGAGGCGCTCCGGTCAGGAAGGGGCGCCAGAGAGTCATGGGGGATGAGCGCCATCCCGACATGCGAACCCAGATGGCAGCCGCTTGCCGTCAACATCACGATCAGCGCGATGATAACTGTTGACCAAAGAATCCAGGAACGGCTTCGACTGGAAGGTTGAGTTTCTACTGAATCCCGAACGCTACCGACAGGTACTGGACTCGCGATGGGTGAAAACCCTGCGGCGAGCTCCTCATTATCGGGCATAGCGAGGTGAAGGCTCCGGCGCAACCGGCGTAAAAACTGTCTTCACTGGAGTTGAACCGGCTCTGCCGCCGAATACGTGATGCCGATATGCTGTTCGGTGGCTTCCTCAGGGGCGTTTCGGAAGGCACAGTCCGAGACGTAAAAGAGAAATTCTCGGAGGCGTGCAGAACCCCGGAGTTGGGAACTGCCCGCTAAACGTCGAATCAACGCCCATCGAGGGTCTTCCCCGTGCGATTCTTCCAAGTCCTTATCTAACTGGCCGTTAGCATTCATCGAACGGGTGATTTCACGGTGAAGTAACGGTCAAATCCTTGCTCATTTTCATTATAAGCATTGAACATGCTCAGGAATTCCATTGGCTTGTAACTTTCGTTTAGAACAGTTTCAGGAGGCAGTACATGCAGCAGAAATTCAGAGGGGTGCTTTCGAATACCTCTAGCAGACGGCGTTCGCCGAAGAGTTTTCCGGTAACACTGGTTCTTTCAGCGGTTTTTTGTACGGCAGGAATATCGACTGCTTCCGCGCAGGCCGTTTACGGAAGTTTGGTAGGTACTGTGACAGACGGAACCGGGGCGGCAGTTCCCAATGCTACGGTTACCGTGACCGATATCGCCAAGGGAACCAGCATGACAGTGACGACGAACGGCAACGGTCAATATACCGCGCAACACCTTATCCCAGACACTTACAAAGTGACGGTTGCGGCAACAGGTTTCGGTTCCAGCACAGCAGACGATGTTCAGGTGTTTGCGGACACCTCACCCAAGGTCGATCTCGCTCTTTCGATCGGTACCGCGAATACTGAAGTTACGGTGAACACCGGTGTCCCTTTGTTGCAGACAGATCGCTCAGAGATTAGCACCATTCTCAATGAGCGCGCTGTGGAGACGCTACCTAATTTGAACAGGAACTTCACCTCGTTTGAACTGCTGACCCCCGGCACTACTTACATCGGCTGGAACGTCAGCGATGCGACGAATCCACAGCGCAGCCAGCAGATCGAAGTGAACGGTCAGCTCCCCTTCGCCACTGGCTATGAATTGGACGGTACCGACAACCAGGAACCCGTGCAGGGTATTGCTGTCATCAACCCGAACCTGGACGCTGTCTCCGAGATGAAGGTGACCTCGCAGAACTACAACGCTGAGTTAGGTAAGGCAGTTGCTGGACTGGTGACAGCGCAGACGAAGTCCGGCAGCAACAACTTCCACGGCTCGGCATTCATCTATCGCCGTACAGATGCTCAGCAGGCACGCGATCCATTTTCTCAGACAACGCCCGACCCGATCACCGGCCGTTACATCCCATCCAACACGCACGGCCAGTTTGGCGGATCAGTCGGCGGCCCCATCATCAAGGATCGCTTGTTCTTTTTTGGGGATTACCAGGGCGTCCGCGAAAAGACGGGCAACTCGGTGCGGACAACTGTACCAACAGCGCTCGCACATAACACTTGCATCTCTACCACAACGAACTGCGACCTGAGCGATTACCTCAATACTGCGCTGGGCGGCTCCGCTACGAACCAGATCTACAACCCTGCTGGGAATCAAACGGGAACTGCGGGGCGCACACCGTTCGCAAACAACGTGATTCCGACGGCTCTCGTAGCTCCGCAGGCACAGGCTTTGCTTGCACTCATGCCTCTTCCGAATGCAGGTACAAGCGTCATCAATAATTATGTCGCGTCAGGAACGGGTACCTTCAACACGAACCAAGCCGATCTTCGCGTCGACGGTCCTATCACTCAAAAATTTCATGCGTTCGGTCGCTACACCTACTTCGGTGCGAATTTAGGCGGTCCTGGATACTTCGGAGCAGCCGGCGGAAGCGGATTTGGCAGCAGCATCGCCGGAACGGATACGGCACTTGACCAGAGTGTTGCTGCCGGTGGCGACATCGCGGTTTCTTCCAAATGGCTTACTGACTTCCGTGTAGGCTGGTTCCGCATCAATCTGAACGATGAAGGCACTAACTACAACCAGGCGCTGGGAACGCAGCTTGGTATACCAGGTGTTAACCAGGGTGACCTGTCGCTAAACGGTGGGCTGCCTCAGTTCAACATTACCGATCCAAACGGTGGCAATATCCTATACGGCACGTCCGCCAATCAATACAACCAGGTAGCAAATCAATATCAAGTCACCAATAATTGGACTCGTCTTCTAGGGAAGCACACCGTCAAGTTCGGCGCCGATCTTCGGTATGCGACCAATCACCTGATCGGCTTAGACAATAACAACGTCCGTTCCGGAAACTTCTACTTCAACAACACGCGCACCGCCGGGACTGGATCGACGGGGCTTGGCTTTGCCACGTTCCTCCTCGGAGATTCGACAGAGTTCCGTCGTACTCAAACCGCAGATACGAGCGCTCAGGAAAGCCAGAAGAGGACGTTCTTCTACGCACAGGATGAGTGGCGTGTGACAAATACCTTAACCCTGAATTACGGTCTGCGTTATGAAGTCTACTTCCCGGAGACAGTCAATGGCACCGGCAAGGGCGGCCTGCTTAATCTCGATACCGGAAACATCCAGATTGCAGGACTTGGACCGTATGGCACCAACATGGGCGCTCCGGTGAATCTCAAGGAGTTTGCTCCCCGTATCGGTATCGCGTGGCAGGCCCACCCGAACACAGTCGTTCGCGCTGGTCTCGGACGTGTCTACGGCATGGGATGGTCAGGCAACACGTTTGGCGAGGTCGCGACCTTCTCGTATCCAGTACAGGTTTCCCAGGACATCACGTCTTCAACAATCAACGCGCGCGCTGTAACACTACAGGCTGGTCCGACGGCGTATACCTTCCCAGCACTTCCCACCACCGGAAATTACGCTCTTCCGGATGGGATCTCCGTTCCGACGCGTCCGATGGACAAGCAACGCTTGCCCACGGTAGATGCATGGAATCTTGCTATCCAACAGCAGCTTTCTAAGGATAGCTCTTTCGAGATTGCGTACATCGGCAGCCATGCCATTCACAACATGTTCGATTCTTCGAACCAGATGGATCCGAACGAACCCACCATTGCCGGTTTCAACGACCCGAGCATCACCAGGGATCAGCGGAAGCCTTACTATGACGGAACTGCCCAGACATTGGGTGTGAACTACGGTTCGGCTTTCGGATGGACACAGAGCCTTCGTTACAACGCGAACCTAGCGACGACCAGCTATAACGCGCTTCAGGCGAAGTTTCAGAAAAACTTCTCGCACGGCTTCCAGATCTTGAGCCATTACACATGGTCCCGAGCGATGTCGCACGAATCGGATTACTTCCTTATCGACCCACGTGTTGGCTATGGTTCGAGTTATTACAACCGCCGGAATGTGTACGTCGCGACGGGTAACTGGGATCTGCCCTTTGGAAAGGGACGCCTGGTTGGCGCTGGTGCGCACGGAATCGTCAATCAGTTGATCTCAAACTATTCGATCAACGGGACAGCTACTATCCAGAGCGGTCTCCCTTATACACCAAGCTATGCTGAGTGCGCTGCGGATGCGGATACGGGTCCATGCCGTCCCAGCCATAGCGGAACAAGCTACGGTTTGGGCGGAACTCATATGGTAATCGATGCGACGAATGGTAACCATGTGCAGTACTTCCAGCCGGTTGCTGCATTGACAACGAACGGTCAAGTTGCGGGGGCATACATCCGCCCTGCGGAAGGAACCTTCGGTAATATCAACCGCGACTCCCTGTTCGGACCTGGTTATTGGAGTGCCGATGCTTCTATGTCAAAGGCCTTCAACATCAGAGAGTCCATGAAACTTCAGTTCCGTGCTGAAGCCTTCAACATACTCAACCACACCAATCTTGGGCAGCCGAATTCAACGGTCGACGTCACCACCGGTGGACAAATCACCAGCATTGTTGGTTCGCAGGATGGAACCTCGATGCGCCGTCTGCAATTCGCAGCGCGTTTCGACTTCTAACTGAATTATTACGCAACAAGCGAAGAGGGCGGTCAATACCTGCCCTCTTCGCTTGTTGTGACTAGCGTCTGTCCATGAGGTCGCCACAAATGACTCTTCGTGCATATGCTGTTAACGTGTTGAGCGTGATCCTGTCCGTGGGTCTTTCGCATGCCTTCGCACAGCAACCTTATTTAGCGACCGCTGACCTTCCACTACGGTATGCAGCGGTACATGGTCGCGACGCTCTTCTTGGCGGCAACGCGACGGCAGGTCTTGAGGCATGGTGCTATCCATTGCAAATCTTGCGCGGCCTCAAGCCTAGCTTTCGACTCATAGGGGCAGCTTCCGATTTTCTGGCGGAGCCACTCCTTCAATCTATCCAATATGCACCGGACAGCATTGTGCGCATATATGCCGGTTCTGGCTTTACGGTGCGTGAGACGTTATTTGTCCCGAAAGCGCTTTCCGGAGCTGCTATCACCTATGAGGAGGTCGGCCGGGAAGCTATCGAGATTCACCTGAGTTTTGTTCCTGTTCTCGATTTGATGTGGCCAGTAGGCATTGGGGGACAGGAAATTCATTGGCATGGCGAAGAAAGTGCCTACGAGATGGACGAGCCGACTAATCGCTTCCACGCAGTGATCGGATCGCCAGATATTTTGCACCACGATCCGATCGCCAATACCAACGCTCCTGTTCAGACAGAAAACCGATTGCAGGTTGTGTTGCGCCCTGGAAAGTCCGTGCGCTTCTTGATGGCAGGAAGTGCAACTACGCTTGATGAAGCCCGCGAGGCCTATGCAAAACTCCGAGACAGGACCCAGGAATTGCAGGCGGAAGCTCTGAAAGAGCGAACCGATTGGGCCGCAAACACGCTGCATATCGATACTCCAGATGCGGAGGTGAACAAAGCCTTGGAGTGGGCGCAATTGGCACTCGACCAAGCATGGGTATGCAGCTCGCAAATAGGGTGCGGTTTGGTCGCGGGGTATGGACCATCGCGTGGTTTAGCGAGACGACCGCAGTACGCCTGGTTCTTTGCCGGCGATGCGTTGACCTCAATGCC
>Ga0193717_1001580_pt1 | contig 13873 bp, 15 predicted proteins | sample U2c2metaG_FD_145900 | JGI IMG/M metagenome (GOLD analysis project Ga0193717, IMG submission 145900) | Soil microbial communities from a riparian zone of the East river system, Colorado, United States - U2c2 | ecosystem: Environmental > Terrestrial > Soil > Riparian zone | place: USA: East River... | reverse complement strand
GCGTTGCAGGCGGTGACCGAACCAAAGGCGCTTACTATAATACGGCCGCTTATCGAACGTCTGCAACATATAATCGAAATTGGGCTCGAGTATCTTAGTCTCGACCGCGAAACCGATACACTTTCCGGCGGCGAATCCCAGCGTATTAAAATGGTGAAGCACCTTAGCAGCAGCCTCATGGATGTGACGTATATCTTTGACGAACCAAGCGTTGGTCTGCACCCACGCGATGTTCATCGTCTCAATGAATTACTCTACAAACTACGCGATAAAGGTAATACTGTTATTGTCGTAGAGCACGATCCCGATGTCATAAAAATTGCCGATCACATTGTTGACGTGGGCCCGCGCGCTGGTGCTGGTGGCGGCGAGATTGTATTTGAGGGCAGCTACGCCGATCTGCTCAAGGCCGATACGCTTACTGGCACGCACCTCAAACAGGCGCTACCGATAAAAAGCAGTTTCCGAAAAGCTACCGGCGCACTACCTATTAAAAATGCTACGGCTAATAACCTTCAAGATGTCAGCGTAGCTATTCCCACCGGCGTACTAACCGTCATTACTGGCGTGGCCGGTTCGGGTAAAAGTTCGCTTATTCACCAGGTATTTCTTAAGCAGTATTCGGATGTCGTTGTTATCGACCAATCGCCAGTCGGCGCCTCTATTCGCTCCAACCCGGCAACCTATACGGGCATTATGGACGATGTGCGCAAAGCATTTGCCAATGCCAATAACGTTGATGCCAATTTATTCAGCTTTAATTCCAAGGGTGCCTGTAAAAACTGTAAAGGCCTCGGCGTAACCTATACTGACCTAGCGTTTCTCGATGGCGTCCGGACGTTATGCGAAGTGTGCCAAGGCAAGCGCTTTAAGGATGAGGTGCTACGCTACAAACTCGATGGCAAGTCGATCAGTGACGTCCTTGAAATGACCATCGCCCAGGCGCTTAACTATTTCAGTCACAAAGAAATCGTACGCAAACTTCAGGCGATGAGTGATGTCGGTCTCGATTACCTCGCGCTCGGTCAACCGCTTAGTACCCTCTCTGGCGGCGAATGCCAGCGTATTAAGCTGGCCAGCCAGCTGCACAAAAAAGGTAGCATCTTCGTTATGGACGAGCCAACTACCGGGCTGCATATGTCGGATATTACTCATCTGCTTGTTATCATGAATCGGCTGGTAGATACGGGTAATACCGTTATTGTTATCGAGCACAATCTCGATATTATCCGTAATGCCGATTGGATTATTGATATGGGCCCTGAAGGTGGTAATAAAGGTGGACGCATTATGTTTGAAGGTACACCGCGAGAGCTGAAAACAGCTAAACAGTCGCTTACAAGTGCATATTTGTAGGTCAGGACTCTTGGTCTAACGGTTCTCTGGTAGCTTGCTGGTATAGCTTTAGCTAGTGTGTCAACCAGTCGTTAATCGCCGCAAAAGACGTTTCGTAACTCGAACTCATGATTAATGAGTGGCCAGTATCGGGAATAATACGAGCTTCGAGTGACGCGGCGTGTGGGTAAAATGGCTGCTCGTGAGCTACGACATTCTCATTACTACTGCAGTCTACAGATTAGAAGTTCAACACATGTTACAACTCTTTTATATCTCTTGCCGCCAACGATAAATCATTACTTAGCTGGTGACCGCCAGTATCGATTTCTCGCACGCTTGCTTGCGGTAAAAGCTTCGTATATAACGCCAGGTGAGCAAACGGCACTATTTCATCATCACGGGCATGATAAAGAAATACCTTCGCGTCTTTTGGAAATGTGGCAGCAGTATCTGTTGGCAATACCAACTCTTCATACCCCTCATATAGCCAACCTTCACCACCCCAAAATGGAGACGCAAGCAGAAAAACGCCCGCAACTGGCATAGTAGCTTTAGCTTCGGTAAGGATTTTAGCCAGGTACGATGCGCCCATAGAGTGACCGACAAGAATAACCGGCCCGCTCATTGCAGTAATCTCTTTTTTAATTTGTCGCTTCCATAGATCATACGGCGCGTTGGCCTCATCTGCCATCTCCGGGTAGCGGACCTCAAAATCTGAGCCCAGCTCTTTTTGCAGGTTTTGTGCGAGAAGCATGTCTTCTTTGTAGGCACCCTCGCCGACACCGTGGATAAATAATACGTGCTTCGTCATAGTTAGAGCTTCTCTGCCAATTCAACGATGATCTCTTCTGGACCCCGTACGTAGCACAGCTTCACTGAGTTTTCATAGGTTTGCATTTCGCCTATAAGTTTATGACCTTTTTGTTTCATAGCATCAATGACTTCATCGAGATTATCGACAACGAATGCGATATGCCGTAAACCGAGCATATTTACCATACTTGACTTTACGCCTTCAGGATCGACTGGCCGATCAAATTTCGATAGTTCCAATCGTAACTGCCCGTCAGGGGCTTCAAGCATGAGGATTTCTGACTTAACGTCTTTTAGACCTATAACGCTCTCAACAAACTCTCCTTGCATCGGCATTCGCCCCACTGTCGTGAAGCCAAGGTCAACAAAAAAATCTCCGGCCGCGTCAATGTCATTTACAGTAATGCCTATGTGATCTACATGTTTAACTTTCATATATCTAGTATATCACTGTAGTTTTTTCAAATTTCATGGCTGGAATTAGCGGATGGACTTCAAACTTTTGAAGCAGGCTCATTGAAGTCAGAGCAAGATAAAATCATCGTTCAAAAGTTCGTAAGTTTGGACGGCACCAAAATAAAAATAGCAACCTATATTCAACGTCTTGAAAAGGTAGGTTTACTGATTATGCGCAGCGAGTTACGAGCATTGTGACAAAGGGACTTACGGTAACGTTCATAGTCTGTTGAATATTCAAGTAAATCCTTTGATTAGCTTGCAGATACATCGTGACGGTTAGAAACTGCTGAGACTCCGTAAGGCCATCACCAATTGCAGGTCGGACATCAGCAAAATTAAAGGCGCAGCTTGATATTATCTGCATGGAGATGGGGCCAGTATCTCCGTTGTCTCGCCAGTAAACACCTGCCGTGACCGAGTAAACGCCAGTTTTAAGAACAGTAACGTAACCTGGGTTTGCAACGTCCCAGTTGATGTTACTTGTGTCCAATTGCGCGGAAATCTGTGTGAAGCTAACTGTTATGGAATCACCACTGGGCATATTCAGTACATCAGCGTAAACGCCCATGTAAGCAGCGATTGCACCGCTGCTGCCAGTTGGAAGTTGAGCAGTTTGTATAAGCCCGTTGCTATCAAGTCCGGCATAACCGTTTGGCTGATTTTTGTTAGCAATGATTTCTGAGCCGGCTGCTATTAGGGCAGTCGCCTTCAAACTTCCACCTCCATCTATAGATTGGGATAGAAAGTCGTTGAGGACAGTGCCCCAGTTATTATTATCGTCCCCCGGAATAGGTAATCGTGACATGCTTGTGCTTAGTGTATCAACATTAATATATAATCGCCAGGCTCGGGCAAAAGTTCCTACGCCCAGAAACTAGACAGTATCCTGCACCAATTTCATTTTATGTACGAGAGATAGGGTTCGAGCTTTTTTCGTAATTTCATGGCCGGGGTAAAAGTTCCTGAATAAAACATTTCTAAAACTGTTTTAAATGGAGCAATTCCATAACCTTGGCGATACGCCGCTCGCGTGTTTCGGGTGTTTTTACATCATCTATTGGCAAAACTAAAGCTCGCTGCTTACTGTATGATAAGGTTTCAAAAAATAACTTGGCTTCCTTATCTTTGGCAAGCAGGCTGGCGAGGTCAGACGGAACAGTTACCGTCCTTGGTGCTATATCGACTTCAACTTCAACCTCTACCTTATCTCCAGCGACCACACCCGCACCCTCGCGATGCTCGGCGCTAATAGGAAGCATATGTACGCCGCCCATTGGCGCAATAGTACTACGGTAGGTATAGCCATTAATTACTACTGCAACTGCCGGGCGCTTGCCCGCGTTAAGACTCGCTACTACGTCTTCAGGGACAATAATACCCGTTGCAGTCTTACCGCCAAGTTGAACGGTTGCGTGAAATATCATATATCTCCTTTGGTTTCATAATTTTTATTCTTGAGATATGCCGAAATCACACCTAGCCATATCCAGGCTAGTAGAACTGCAGCCGTAAAGGTCAGTACAATTATTTGTAGTGCCGTCCCTTGGTACTGAGAGCTTGATGCAATACCAAAGAACGCCCCTAAGAATCCGATTCCTGTGACGAGCGAGAAAATAGCCAAGGCTTGCTTTTTGATACGGAAGAAATGCCTTGCAAAGACAAAACACGCTCCTATAAGGCCTATAAATGCCAGGGCTCCACTAATAATGTGCATCAATCCATATACTGTAGGGTTAACGGGTGCGCCTTCGGGTGTACCAATTGGAAAGCCGTTCATAGGATCGGCTACAAATATACCCGAAACAATAAGTCCAATGCCGTAAAGGCCTAAAAGGAGCGCAGCCCAGCGGCCCTTTAGCACTCGGTTGACACCTACTGCAGCAGCGACTACAAGTGCGCCCGTTACGAAAAAGTTGGCGATATGTATCCAGCCCAGATCACCATTACTAAGAAGGCTCCAATCGTGGCGAGTCGGGTCAAACCCAGGGCGAATGAACATTTCAAAAAGTGTCACCAATACGTATACTGGCCCGGCGAGTATTCCGCAGACTAGGAGTGCTTTGGTTGTTGTATTAATTGATGGTGATTTCATAGTATTTTCCTTTTTTAAGTAGTGTAGAGATTATCCGGAGAATCTTCAACCTTTCATTAGCCGCTCCCCGCAGCCTTAAGCCAGGCAGCATGTAGCTGGTGTACGGCCGGGAGGAATCCAGATAATTACTATCTTCAGCCCTGTTTTCGTAAAAACCTACTTGTTTTTACCGTCAAGATTGAGACGATCAGCGGGATCGTTATGCGCGCCGCCGGAATTAACGAATTTAGCGTCTATAGCATCGCCTTTTTTGATAATGTGAACGATTGCCATGCCGTGTCCCCTACCTAAGTCAAAATCGTCTTTTAGCCAAGTGAGAATTTCACCTGCTTTAGTCTTTGGATCATTGAAACCTTTAGCTTCAGCCATGGCGATAAACTCGCGTGGTGTTTTACCGGTTTTTTCTTCAATGTTGTCTAGGTATGCTTGAAATGACATATATTATTCCTTTTTATATAATCTTATATTACTACTTACGTAAGCGCCATGCCGTTGCTGATAACCAGCCCATCGACAGAATTCCAGCTATTGCAAAGCAAAGCCCAGCGAGTCCGCTCAAGACGCTCATACCCAGTGCTATAAGAACGGGTGTTACTACGCCAATAACGACACTGAACCATGTCCAAATACTATCTTTCTCAATCGAGAAACGACGCGCTAAGACAAAACAGGCTGCAATGAGTGCAATAAATGCCGTATAAAAGCCAATACTATGCACCATTGCATGAGTGCTCATAGTCGTAGGCATAGTGTTAGGCGTACCTAATGGAAAGCCAAACGCTGGATCAGTCGCGAACAGACCTGCAAGAATAATACCCATGCCGAAAATACCCGTGAGTATAGGACCCCATGTACCAGCCTTTCCGCCCGCTAAAACTTTACGCAGTCCTACAGCCAATAAAAGTGCGAGAATGCCGGCTACAATGAAATTAATTGACTGTATCCATCCTAGATCACCTAAACAACTCGTTGATCGAGAGACTCATCTTGCTTGGAAAAGATGAAAGGGTATCAATGAATACTCTATCTGCCACAATCCTTTCGGTGGCTTTATCAAAAATAACCGAGAGCACAGAGTTAATTATCGCAGCACCCGTTACGACAAGAGACGGTGACAGTTCAGGACTTATAGGGTCGTATATCAATGTCTTACCCTCCATAATGAAGATTGATAAAAATGAGTCTTTTTTAAAATATGCAAAAAGGCAGTTTGAACAAAGCTGGAATGACATTGAGAACCGCAACCTCTCTTTAATTGATCTCACGAGTAGTATACGCCCTGGGTATCATGACGATGATCAGGGAATTTACAATGTCATGACTGAATACGTGCCCTACTCGGAGATGAATCGGCTAATAACGATGCCCCCAGAAATGAGCAATAGGTTGACAGAGTTCTATCAACGTACTCAAGTTGCCCCACCAACAAAACGCCCTAACTTTAATTGCCATTCTTTCATTGGATACACCTTCGGCGAGCTTAGATCACTTCACCATACAAATGATTTCGATTGCGAGCTAGACACCAACGAGACTACCGTAAACAAACTCTTGCCCGCTGCCCCATACGCAGCTATAAAATTAAATGGCGAACACACCCATAGTCTAATGGGCATTGACAGGCCTGCGTATGGCCTCAGTATTTTTGGCACAAATAATCCCCTGGTTATATCCGCTAATGGTCTTGTGAAATATCTTTATGGTGCAGACCAGCTTAGGCGTATCAGGCACATAAAGAGTAGACCCTAACACATAAGGTTGGCGTTATCTTCAATCTACTATAAGATAGAATCATAATGTTTATTAGAGAAATTGATATCCCCCAATATAGCGCAACTCACTCACTTCGCCTTGTTACACCCGATCCGAAGCATGCACCCATTACTATGAAGTGGATTAGCCAGCCTGAGGTAACTCAGTATCTTGGAGCTGACTTTTCTAGTATGACTATAAGTGATGAAATCGACCATCTAAAGAATATGGTCAATGATGACGATAGGTACAGCTGGATGATAGAGCGTGACGGAGAAGTTGTCGGTAATGTTGAAATTAACGAAATTAAAGAACTAAGCGAAAAGTACGGTGTTAAAGCCGGAGCGTTCTGTACGTTAATCGGCGACCCAAGCAACTGGGGCCAGGGACTTGGCAGCTACGCCAAGCAAGCAGCCTGCAACTGGGCATTCTCTGAGGGTGGTTTTGAGTTAATTGAAGCGAAAGCATACGTCCAGAACGTGCGAAGCTGGAGCGCGCTTGAAAAACTTGGCTACCACTACGATGGCATCGAAAACGGTGAAGTCGAAGGTAAGTCCGTAGAATGGAAAGTGTATACTCTCAAAAAGACTGACTGGGAAAAGCTTGAATGGCCTACCAGTACATCCTCCTAGTAAAATGAGTGAATTTAGGAATACACGTTCCGAGAAGCTTCAGCCTATTGAAGAGAAGTACGAAGAAATACGAGCGGCTGATCCTCTAGGTTTTGATCGTCATGTAGAAGATCTAGTTGCCTATAATCATGCAAAAGAAACCAACTTAATAATAAACTTATTGCATGAAGCGGCTACAAAAACACGTCAAATTTTGCCAAATTTAGGTGCAGCCGATGCTGCGGCCTGCATCCGGGATATCGACTTTTTAGTAAGTTCCCTTGTGGCTCATGGCGTTAAGCCCTTCGAGTACGGAGGTGACGTTGAGAGGGTGCTTTTAAATCTAGCTTCTATTACAGGAACCGTTCCAAGGGGAACGTCGTTTACCTATGGCAATGGCAATCCTGAAGGAAGAAGACAACGCACATTCACCGGGGATGCCCAAGAAGGTATCTTTATCGATGCCATTGCGCGTAGTAGCATGGCGATAAGTCACTCGTTAAGCTCACTGTCAGATCAGCAAGGTCTATCAACTGATGTCTCTGCTTTAACAAGTGCCGTGGAGGCAGCTATGTCATCTATGATATCCGTAAAGCGTACAGTGACTCCAGATTTTTTTACCAACCAGCTAAGACCCTATCTTGAGCTTTGGACTGTAGATGGTAGGGATTACTTTGGACCAGGCGGCATTCAGACACTCCTTCCTGTCGACCTTATTCTTTGGGGGGTTGATGAAACTAGTGAGATGTGGATAGAATTTGTAGAAACAAACTACCCTTATTTGGATCAAGTGCAGAAAGAAAGCCTTAATTTAATCCTTGGAAAGAATGGAGGAAAAAGCGTGTACGCACATGCGCTTGACTCGGGTAATCCAAATATGCAAAGAAATGTATATAATTGTCTACAAGCACTAAAGAAATTTCGTTATCCTCATAGAAAGTTGGTTCAAGATAATGTTGGCCTCGCAGAAGATGAGGATACTTATGCTGATTCAATTGTTGATGTGCTCCTCAATAAAACTATTATTCTTGCACAGGAATTAGAGAACCGACTATTAAATCAAACATAAGCTGAATTGCAAGAAGTCATTTGATCGTATTTTGATGTCTGTGACGAAAAAACTAATTACAGATAGCGGATGCTAGCTAGAGCAAAGAAGTCACCGTTGATTTAATACAAGGTTTTGTGCGGCTAGTGCAACTGCTTGAGCTACTTCTATAGGATTTTCTTCGGCATCTACTTCAATTCCGCCTGCACTAAGCCACTCCTCTTCAATTTCTTGTTTCCAACTTAATACCCACTTACGCACTTTAGAGGTGGATCCGAATTGACCCGGAGTACGCGAGCCTAGTCGCGTAAGAGTTGTCTTATCTGAAACTCTCAGTACAATAACCACATCAAACAACGAGCGGATACGCTTAATATTAGACGCACCTCCGCAATAATACGTTACATCTGCATTTTCCTTGTCAATTATCATTTGCATTTTTGTTTTGTCGCAGTTCCAGTTATTACCCTGCTCTATTGAATCGAGATTGACATTATGCTGTTTTACCATAGGTTTACCGCTCTTCTTGTCAATGAGCGAAAATAGTCCGGGGATAGACTCAATATCATAGGCATTGTAGCCTAAATCGCATAAAACTTTACACACGGTAGTTTTGCCAGACCCGGCCACGGCGGTTACAAGTATTGATTTTCCCATAGACCAAGTATACCAGCTACGGAATCACCTTTAGTATCTAGGTGTATATCGATATAATTCTTCGGATTCATTCGAACCCATTCAATACGTAGAAAGTTCAACGCAAAAATAAAAAAGCCTCAAAAATCGAGAGCCTTCTTATCTGCAATAATAGTTTGGCTGGAGAAATGGTTCGGGAATATAACCTTTACGTCACTTTCTGATGAGGATGTCAAAGAGATAGGTGAACTTTTAAAAGATCAGGAAAGCCGGCTATGTTAAGGCAGCTTGATTTGAGCCAAAACAGGCAGGTGGTCGGAGTACTCAGTTTTCAGAACTTCAGCGGATACGGTCTTAACGTCCGATGTCGCAAAAATGTAATCCAGCCGCCAGCGAAGTTCCGTTTCTTCAAATCCATCGTAAGAGAAAGGCTTGGTTGTCCATGTTTTCTCAGCAAAGTCGGGGCCGACATTATTGAGAATCGCAGACACTTTATTTATTGTCGTCACATCGGGTGGGGCATTAAGATCGCCTGTAAATACAAAGTTTTGCTTCTTCGTTTCCAGAATAGCGGCGAGCTTGTCGGCTTCTTGCTCCTTACGAGATGTGCTTATAAAGGCATTTGTATAGGACATGTGGGTAGTTGCAACGGTCATTTTCTTTCCACCAATATCAAGAGTGGCTTCAATATAAGCGCGATACTCGTCATCGTAATGATCGGTACCGGTCGCAGTATTAATCCACTCCCATTTCGTATTAATGATCGGATAGCGGCTAAAGATACCGTTGGCGATATTTATTTTGCCTTCCCCCAGATCGATCTCTTTATAGAAATGGTGGTAGCCAAGTCGTTTGGCGATGTAGTCGGGCGTATGGCCAATCTCATGGATATTCTGAATAGTCAGTTCCTGAAGACAGATAATATCTGTCGGATGTTCAAGCAGGAACTTGGCGACGTTGCGAATGTCCTCTTTGTACCAGATATTCCATTGGAGAATACTTATTTGCATGTACCTAACTATATCAGTTCACGGTGCAGCCACGGAAAAATAGCAAAAAATATAACCCCTTTTGAGGGGTTATATTACAGAATAATCTCTTGGCTGGCCATGTGTCCCGATTTAGGAACACTATCTATCCAAGTCTAATAACTATGGCAATTAAATTACAGGACCTAGGCTTAAACGAGCAGCCAACCAGCGTACATGCCAACGATATAATAAATTGAAACTGCAGCAGCAAGTATATTGATTAAAATTAGAGCACGAGTCAACGATTCGTCTATGCGTAATTTATTAAATAATGCGAACGCGTTGATAATTAATAGCGGTGTAAACAAATACCAAAACGCCATGAAGCCAAATGTAGTTACAGACATGGCTAAAATGATTATCGTACAAGTTATTAAGATATTTCGTTCTGAAGGTTGAAAATTCATTTTTTGTTTCTTTGTCACATAATAGCTATTCTATCATGACACTCGCTTACTCTGAGTTAGGCTTAATACTTTATTTTTCTAGTCGCATTGATTCTAACTAAGGGTACTAGGCATGGGTGTCACTGCGGAAGGAGTCGGATCTGATCGTATAGTGTCTTTAGCTCATCTATAGACATATCAATTATAGGCTCATACATGAATGAATTAATATGAAGTGTTTCTGGCGTGACGATGTTTACAAGTTTCAGAAGCGGAAGCGAACTACTTGTCGGATAATCAGTGAGGAATTGAGCATACCATGTTCCAGTCTGCTCTCCAGTCGCATCAGTAAGCGTTCTGCCATCACTAATATACGATGCCTTAATGTGCCTTTCTGCACGCAGACGTATGCCCATAGCAAGAACGATTTTATCCTCAAGATGATCATCTTGTCCATTGTTCAATACAGCATCCGCTTCGCTAATGATTTTGTCCTGAATTGGGTCTATGCTTGCATGAGCACTTAAACTTATGCCCGTAAGGTTATTTTGAACTCCACTAATGACTTGGTCTACAGATATACCTAGTGAACCAACCTTATTATGCATAACGTTCGTAAGTAACACGTAGTCTCCCGCTTGATACCCATCTTTGTATTCAATAACATTTCTAGCAAGGGGGATTAATGACAAGAATGCTCGGATATCATTTGAGGCACTTTGTTTGAGATGTTTGAACTCATCACTGTGAACTCCACCACGCAAGCTAATGATACCCCGACTACGCTTTGCCATAAAAACTTTCGGTGACGTATGATACTTCATCTGACATCTCATCCTAAGTGATCTAAAGAAGTCATAGTTATGTGTCAATATAACCATGTGAATATTATTTGTATAATTTACTGATAAATCATAAAGATATTCAATTATTGCATACTTATTCTTATAGTCGAATGAGTCAGCAATGTCGTCCAATATTAGTACTGTTTCTTTCCCCGTCATAATTCGAGTTTTTACTTCAAACATTATACATAATATGAATAACGCGCGTCGCTCTCCGGTACTGAATATATGTTCATTTAAAACCTGGACTGGCACTTCTTTTGGTGCCCCTCCTCTGTCATCCTGATATATAAACACGAGTTCTGGCTTAACACTTTTCAGTACAACATCTTCTTTGTTTCGAACTTGTATATCAAATCTTGGCTGAAAACTTGCCTTAAAATTTTCTACAGTACTTTTCCATTCTGATACATAATTTCTAGAGCGCTCTATTAGCTCGTCGAGTTCAGTTTTATTGTAACGATAAACCTCAAGCAGATTATTATAGCTCTGTATATTTTCCGCAAAAAGTGCATGCCACATGAGAGTCTTAGTGTGTTTGTAATTTTGCAAATAAGGAACTAGCTCCTTATTTTTTCTCACCCATGTCTGTAAGCCGCGGAGATCGGGATTTGCCCCAATCTCTTTGTCGAACTTATCGTATTCAGCTTGCTTCTCTAATGTCTCGAATATTTTATTCTTGTCTTTTTCGTACTCATCTTTGAGTTTATCGACAGAGTCAATGGTCGTTTCTTCCTTGTCTTTCGAGACGATTATTACTTTATTTCCGACATTCTTTTTCATAAAATTATTATCATCAAGACTCTTTTGGACCTTTAGAGCGTTGCTGTAGTCGAATACACCGTCCTGGAAATAGTTTGATTGCTGCAGCACTTTTTCGTATATATCGGCATAATCCTTGATCATCTTTTTTGTTTGTGACTTGTCGAGAAATACTGCAACTTTTGGATTGTTAAGAATTTTATAGTCAATAGCAAGCATTTCGGGCTTTGCTTCTTTAATATCAGACTCCATTGCCATAATACGTACGAGTCGGTTGTAATTTGCTCCTTGGAAATTCGAATCAAAGAGCCCAATTGCCTTTTCTGAGCCTCCGCGCGCATCTAAACGCTTAGAGCTAGCGTCAAATAGCTCGTTTGTAGCTGTTTCTATTTCGAACATAATCTCAGCATATCTTTCTTGATCTTTTTTGTTTGAAAGTAGCATAGCCATGTTATTTGTTTCAAAGTATTCGTCACCCGATCGAAGAACGCAAACACTTTCAGGAGATAGCGGCGCGCCATCAGCGTCTACGAAAACTTCAGGTACCCGACCATGAAGACCGTCTGTGGGGACCCTATTTTCAGAATAGTCGAATAAAGCCTTTGCGAAAGAGGTCTTCATTATGCCATTGCGAGCGTATACAATATTGGTTTGTGCATGTTCAGGATTATCGTGTCCCGCCCGAAGATGGACATCGAAATCAAAGATCTGATCAAGCTTACCGATCCCGTAACAATCTTTCAGTCTAACATGGAGTTTCTTCACTTGTATTCTCCAATATTTTTCTCGTCTTGAGACATGGCTAGTCTCGTTTCTGTTTTTCCCCATACGAACAGTGTTTTAAGGCTGAATTGCAGTTTAAAAAAGCTATTCTTGTTCATTGTTGCTCTCTATTGTAGCATGTGTCAATTCCGTCTGCTAAAGTCAAGTGTACACTTCTGATATAAACCTTGTCGCCATAAGTCTTGGAACACTAATTAACAGATATAGGTATAGAAAAAAGTTCCAAAAAAATAAATTTTGGAACTTTTTTAATCTGTATAATCTCATGGCTGGGCAAAGAGTCGCTAGCCCAAACTTTTGATGAAGATTTAAAGTGTAATGTTGTGGAGATTAGGACATTATTGGATGAGCGGCCAATTGAGCAGCCTCGAATATAAATATTAGTGTGGCATACTCATATTAATTCTACAAAATAAAGAAGTTATCATGGCAAGATAGCATTGTGGCAAGACGTTATATCTCTACTAGGGGCGTTCTATTAAACATAAAGTCATTTTTACACTATTCAACCTTGTTGAAATATGATATAAATAATCACAAGGTGAATCATTCGATTCGCTAACCCAACCGAAAGGGTCACAGCATGTCTGTGAACACGCCGGTCGCCGAGGCGCCCGTTGGTCACGAGTTGACCAACAAGCACCTCATCAACGACCAGCTCTGGACCCGTCTCGTCAACCGGATCGTCAAGGACGAGTCCATGGAGCTCTCCCTCGCGGAGCGCATCATGGATCAGGCCCTGGCCTTCCTGGCGCTCTGCGCGGCCGACAAGGGGGGCACCTACAGCCCCTCGCCGCTGGTGGACATCGGCTGGCACACGTTCATCCTCTACACGAAGCCCTACGCGGACTTCTCCCAGAGGGTGGCCGGCCGCTTCCTCCACCACGACCCCAGTGACGTGCCGGGGGTGGAGTACCACAAGGGCAACCTCGCCCCCACCATCGCGGCCATGAAGGCCCACGGTCTCGTCGTCGACGAGGCGCTGTGGACCGGCAAGGTCCACTGTGGGGCTGGGTGCTGCTGCAACACCTGACGAGTCGGTGAACCTACCGGCTAGAGACTGACCAGTCTCGCCAAGCTCACCCCCCGTCTCCAACGAGGCGACGGGGGGTGAGTGCACCAACCTATGAAATTATGAATACAATAAATCAAAAATGGAGCAAAGTATATGATGGAGGCAAAGACTTCCGTCCCTTATTCCCTATTGATTTCGAGCGTATTTTCGCGTTATTACCACCCGATCAAAAAAAGCTACATCTAGACATTGGGTGCGGTACAGGTGGATTAACGCGAGATATGTTTCATCGCGGCTATACA
>Ga0193717_1001579_pt1 | contig 13884 bp, 10 predicted proteins | sample U2c2metaG_FD_145900 | JGI IMG/M metagenome (GOLD analysis project Ga0193717, IMG submission 145900) | Soil microbial communities from a riparian zone of the East river system, Colorado, United States - U2c2 | ecosystem: Environmental > Terrestrial > Soil > Riparian zone | place: USA: East River... | reverse complement strand
TGCGCCCGGCGCGACCACGCAGACGGTTACCGTCGATGCGGTCGGCGACACCGCCCTCGAATCCGACGAAACGTTCGTGCTCGACATCCACAACCCGACCAACGCGACGATCGCGGACGGCCAGGGTACCGGTACGATTCTCGACGATGATTCGGGCGGCGGCGCTTCCGTGTTTTCGATCGCCAGCGTAAGCGCGAACGAAGGCGCCGCCGGTACCACCGCGTTCACCTTCACGGTTACGCGCTCGCAGACCGCTGCGCCGGCGAGCGTCGACTACGCGACGGCCGACGGCAGCGCGATGGCTGGCAGCGACTATGCGGCGGTCAGCGGTACGCTGAACTTTGCCGCCAACTCGGCGGCGCAGACGTTTACGGTCGATGTCGTCGGCGATGCGCTGGCCGAGACCAACGAGACGTTCGCCGTAATGCTATCGAATCCGGTCAACGGCACTGTCGGTCAAGGCAGCGCGACTGCAACGATTGTCGACGACGATTCCGTCGCTGGTGGGGTTCCCGACGCGATCCCGACTCCGGCGCTGGATGCGCGAGCATTGCTCGCGCTGCTCGTCCTTGTCGGCGGGATAAGCGTCGGCGCGCTGCGGCGCCGACGCATGCCTGGGGCCTGACCGACACCAGCGATTGGTTCGCCCTTCGTTCTTCCGTGCAGTGGAACGAAGGGCTAGCTGTCGAACCCGTTCGCAAAAATTTCATCCCCCAAGTTCAGCCCGAACGCCCACAGCTTCCCTTTGCCGTCGATCACGTAGACGACACCGTCGACGAGGATCGGACTCTGCCAATGCGGGCTCGCGATATTTTCGGATGTCCACAGCGGATCGCCGGTCAACGGATCGCTCGCGACGATGCAGGTGCCGCCGCTGCAGCCGCTCATGCTGTACACGATGCCGTTGGCGACGATCGGCGAAGTCGATGCATTGGCGTTCTGCCACACCGGCGACAACGCGGGAACGTTGGCGCCGGTAAGACCGAGCTTGAGTCCGGACAGGCCGCTGTGGCTGGCAACGAACAGCCATGACGCGCCATCGCCGGCGCCATTGACCCACGTCGCCGGCTGCTCGCGCATGCCGTTGCCGCCCTGCGGAACATCGATCAGCTGCAGCTCGCCGCCGACGTGCGCGGGACCACCGCCGCCGCTCATGTCGTCGAGGTTGATCAGACGCAGCTTCGCGTCCTTGCCCGTCTGCATTCCGAGATTCGCGACCGTGCTGCCGGCCGGCGCCTTGAGGATCACCGGCGAGATCGAGCCGAGGTCGATGTCCTGGTCGTCGAGCTGCTGGAAATTGGTCGGCGTGTAGCTGTCGCGCGGCATGCCGCCACCCGCGCCGGTGCCGTCCGCGGCGAGCGCGAGCACGCTGTCGCCCCAATTGAAGCCACCGGTGTTCGCGTTGAACTGGCCGTTGCCGGTCGCGAAGTAGATACGATCGGTGGCCGCGTCATAGGTCGCGCCGGCGCGACCCCAGATGCCGCTGCGCGGTGTCGCGCAACCGTCGACGCCGGGCGTGCCGTTTGCGACGAAATGCATCGAGAGATCGCTGCACAGCGTGTTGAACACGACCTGTGCGCCGGTGTCGAGGTTGATCGTGGTGACGTGGCCCTGATAATCGCCGCCGTCGCCGATATAACCGTCGGTCACCGAGTACAGCCAATTGACGCCGTGCGAGTTGACGATCGTCAGGCCCGAGGCGCCTTTCTCCACGTTGTGTTTCAGCGTTACCAGCTGCGGCCAGCCGCCGCCCGTGATCTCGGTGCCGTCGCCGATCTGGTATTTGTGCACAAAGCCGTCGATGCCGTAGCTGTAGACGTACATGCCGCCGAGATCGATGGCCGGTAAGGCCGTGGTCGGTTGCGTGCCGGTCGTGGTCGCGTGCCAGACCTCGGTGCCGTTCGCCGCGTCGATCGCCATCAGGCGGCCGTTATTCGACAGCGCGAACAGAAGGTTCTTCGTACCGGCGGGCGTCGACACGTTGCTGCGATAAACCGGAGCGCTGTCGACCTCGGAAGGCAAGGTCACGCCGTAGCGGGTGACGAGTTGCGCAACGTTGGCAGGCGTGATGGTCGTCTCGGCCGGGTTGTTGCCGGTGTGCGCGGCGTCGTAACCGAACTGCATCCAGTCCGCGGCGAGCGCGGTCGTCGCCGATGCCAGCGCGGTCATCACGACGGCGCTGCGAAGTATCAGGTAGGTGGGTCGCATTGGAAATCTCCTTGTTGCAAGCGTTACGGTGTCGTGCCGTCGAAGCCGTCACGGAACACGAAATCACTGTCGTCCACGACAAAGGTCGCGGTGACAGTGCAATCCCCCGTGATAGGACCGGTCGTGTAGACGTTATCTGTCAGCTCGCCGTTGCAGCCGGTGACCGTGCCGATGATGTAAGGCGGCGTGACCGGCGTGATCGTGAAGCTGATCGTGTCGCCGTCGGTGACGGTCTGCGGTGAATCCGGATCGATTGTGCCCTGCGTGCCGTCGCCCGCATCGGGCGTGACCGTGTGCGTTATCGCCGCGAAAGTCGCACTGACGGTGCAGTCCGCGGTGATCGGTCCGGTCGTGTATGTGTCGCCGTCGAGGCTGCCGCCGCAACCTGTCACGTCGGCAATTGCGTAATGCGCATCCGCCGTGATCGTGAAAATCGTTGTTTCGCCATCGTTGACAGTCTGCGGCGTGCTCGGATCGATGCTGCCGCCGGTGCCTGCCGTCGGCGTCACCGTGTGCGTGCCCTGCACGTCGCCGATGTCGAAGCGCTGCAGCCTGGTGCCCGCGGCGATGAAGAGTGCGCCGTTGACGAGAATGGGGCTTTGCCATTTGATGTTGCCGATCGTTGGCGACGTCCACAGCACGTCGCCGTTGAGCGGATCGCGCGCGATCAGGCAGTTGCCGCCGGCACAATTGCCCACGTGATAGACGATGTTGTTGGCGATGATCGCGGAGGTCGAGTCCGAAGTTTTGGTCCAGGTCGGCTGCAGGAACGGTTCGTTGCCAGCGTCGAGCTGCAACTTGAGGCCGGACACGCCCGCGCCATTGGCCATGAACACCCAGGTCGCGCCGTCGCCGCCACTGTCGACCCAGATCGAAGGCTGCGTCTTCATCCAGAATTCGCTGAGCGGCACGTCGATGAGCTGGATCTCGCCGCCGACGCCGCCGGGCGCGCCGGTGCCGCTCATGTCGTCGAGATCGATCAGGCGCAGCTTCGAATCCTTGCCGGTCTGCAGCCCGAGGTGCTGGATCGTGCTTGCGGCCGGCACCGGCAGGATCGACAGCGAAGCCGAGCCGAGATCGATGTCCTGATCGTCGAGCTGGTCGTAGTTGGTTGGTGTGTAGCTGTCCATCGGAAAGCCCGCGCCCATGCCGGTGCCGTCCGGATTCAGCGCGAGCACGCTGTCGCCCCAGTGCAGTCCGCCGGTGTTCGCGTCGAACAGGCCGTTGCCGGTCGTGATGTAGATGCGGTCGGTGTTCGCGTCGTAGGTCGCGCCGGGCCGGCCCCAGATTCCGTTCTGCCGCTGGGCGCAGTCGTTGGTGCCGGGCGTGCCGTTGAGGATCATGTGGATGGTGATGTCGCTGCACAGCGTGTTGAACACTTTCTGTTCGCCGCTGGCGAGATCGATCGCGGTCAGGTGGCCCTGGTAGTCGCCGCCGTCGCCGATGTAGCCGTCGTTGACCATGTACAGGTAGGTCGTTCCGCCAGTGATCGCGAACGAAATCGCCGACGCGCCTTTCTCGACGCTGGGCTTGAGGGTCGCGATCTGCGGCCAGCCGCTGCCGGTAATTTCTGTACCGTCGCCGATCTGGTATTTGTGCACTTTGCCGTCGATGCCGTAGCTGTAGACGAACGATCGGTTCGGATCGATCGCGGGAGAACTCTCGGTCGGCGATGTGCCAGAGGTATTCGCAAACCATACGACCGAGCCGTCCGCAGCATCGAATGCGGTGAGCCTGCCGTTCTGCGCGGTGACGAAAAGCAGATCCTTGGTGCCCAACGGGGTCTCGATCGCGGCGGCGACCGCGGGGGCGCTATTTGCGTTCGCCGACATCGTGATGTCGTAGCGCCGCTCCAGCTGCGCGACGTTGTCGCGCGTGATCGTCGTTTCGTCCGGATTATTACTGCTGTGCGCGGCGTCGTAGCCGAACTGCAGCCAGTCCGCCGCAAGTGCATGGGAAACGAGGCAAGGGGTGGCCCAGACCATGGTCGCGCAGAACAGGATCTTTGCTCGCATCGGGATTCTTCTCCGTTGGCCGCCGCTGCCGGCGCGTGGTGCGGACAGATGGGGGCGGCATGTTACGCCGCCCCAGCTGACCGGGGGATGTCGCGCGGCCGAACTTTGTGACGCAGGTAGGAGCCGTGACCGCCGCAATGTAAATCTAACCTTTGTCGTGTTAGAAAGCCTCCAGCGACTCTTGCGGGGGATGAGCCATGAGTATGCGTCGATGGGTCGGTATGGTGGCGACAATGCTGGCTTGGCCGGCGATCGGATTCGCAATCGAACCGGCTGATCTGAGTCTGGTGCGATTTCCGGATGCAAGCACGGAGTTCGCGCAGCCGATCGGCATCCGCGCGCCGAACGACGGAACCGGCCGCGTGTTCGTCATCGAGCGCTGCGACGGCATCCGCATCGTCAAGAACGGCGCGGTGCTGCCGACGCCGTTCCTCTCGATCAGCGTCTCCTGCTCGAGCGAGCAGGGCATCCTCGGTCTCGCTTTCGATCCGGACTTCGCATCCAACGGCACGTTCTACGTCGGCTACACCGCGCCGAGCGGCGGCCTCGGCGCGAGCGAGGATCAGGTTCTCGCGCGCTACACGGTGACGCCGCCGGACGGCGACATTGCCAATCCGAGTGGAACGATCATCTTGCGCGTGCCGGATATCGCCGCCAATCACAACGGCGGTGATCTGCTGTTCGACAACCAGGGATATCTCAACTGGTCGATGGGCGACGGCGGCGTGCAGGAAGATCCGCACGGTTTCGCGCAATGCACCGGCCGCAAGAAAGCCGACTTCAATGCCGGCAGCTGCTATAGCACGTCAGGTTCCGGACCAACCTATTACCTGCTCGGCAAGATCATCCGTCTCGACGTGCACGCCACGACCGCGTCGGCACCGGCGAATTTCTGCGGCGCGACGCCGGGACAGCCGGCACCCTACGCCGTCCCGGCAGGCAATCCATTCGCGGACGTGAAAGAGCACCCGCAGGACTGCGCCGAAGTCTACAACTGGGGATTCCGCAATCCGTATCGCTTCAGCATCGACCGCGAGACGGGCGACATGCTGATCGGCGACGTCGGCCAGTACCAATACGAGGAGATCACTTTGCAGACGGCAGGCAGCCCCGGCCGGAATTTCCAGTGGAACCAGTGCGAGGGCCTGCACACATTCCCCGGCGGCACTATGCCTTGCGCGGGACCGGCGGGCAGCCTTGCACCGAAACTCGACTATGCGCACAACTCGGCTCCGTTCGGTTGCGCCGTGGTCGGCGGCTACCGATATCGCGGACCGATCGCTCCGCTTCGGGGCCAATACCTGTTCAGCGACAACTGCACCGGCGATATCTATGTCGTCGCCGATGCCAGCGCCGCCACTCAGCCGTGGACCTACGAGACGATGACCGGCACGCCGGGCATGAGCACTTATAGCTTTGGCGAGGACGAACAAGGCAACCTCTACGTCGCCGACGGCGGCGGCCCGGTCTATATCTTCCATTCGGACAGCGGCGTCGATCTCATCTTCGCGAACGGATTCGATTGATCGCGGCGCGCCCCTAAATCCCGGGCAGGACGCCACTTCGGCGGCATCCTGCTAGAGTCCGCCGCTTCGCGCACTTGGGGAAGTAGCGATGCGATCGATTCGACTTGTTTTCGGCTGCGCGCTCGCTGTGTGCGCGAGCATCTGCGGCGCGCAGACCGCCCCGCCGGACCTGACGCTTGAAACCATCACCGATCAGGTGCCCGCGCCGATCGGCGTGCGCGCACCGCACGATGGCAGCGGCCGGCTGTTCGTGATCAGCCAGGCCGGAACGATCCGCGTCATAGAAAATGGCGAGCTGCTGCCGACTCCGTTCCTGACGCTGTCGGTCACGTTCCCCGGCAGCGGCGGCACCAGCGGCCTGCTCGGCCTTGCGTTCCATCCGAACTACGGACAGAGCGGCGTTCCGCACAACGACGAGTTCTACGTCGTGTACATGCGCTCCGGAAATTGCAGTGCGCCCGGCAGCTGCCTCGGCAGCGGGCCGGACGAGGTGATGGAGCGCTACACGGTGTCGGCCAATCCGAATGTCGCCAATCCGACTGGAACGGTCGTGATGCGCCTCGCCGACAATTCGCCGCCATCGTTCCACAACGGCGGCGACATCCATTTCGGGCCCGACGGTTATCTCTACATGTCCTCCGGAGACGGCGGCCAGGAAAGCGGCACGCATTGGTTCGCCGAATGCCTGTGGAAAAAACCGGAAGACACGACGTCGAATAGTTGCGGCACCGGCACGGGCACGCAGTATTTCCTGCGCGGCAAGATGCTGCGCATCGACGTCGACAATCGCGGCGGCATCGCGACGCCGGACATGTGCGGTACCGAAACCGGTGTCGCCGCCGAGTATTCGATTCCGCCGGGCAATCCGTACGTCGGCGGCAGCAACACCTGCGACGAGATCTTCCTCTACGGTTTCCGCAATCCGTGGCGCTGGAGTTTCGATCGCGCGACCGGCGACATGTGGATCGGCGACGTCGGCCAGAGCCAGTTCGAGGAGATCGATTTGCGCACGCCGGACTCGACGCAGCCGCTTTTCTACGGCTGGCACTGCATGGAAGGCACGGCGGTCTTCAACAGCTCGAGCTTCTGCATGCCGCCTCCCCATAACACGCTGCCGCTGATGCAATACAACCACACGATCGATTCACGCTGCGCCGTCACCGGCGGCTATCGCTACCGCGGACCGATCCAATCGTTCCAGGGCATGTACGTGTTCGCCGATTCGTGCTCCAGCGAAATCTTCTTCGCCAAACCCGACGATCAGGACGAGTGGTCGTTCACCGTGTGGCGCAACGACCAGAACGGCTACGGCACGTATTCGGGTTTTGGCGAGGACGAGGCGGGTAATCTCTACGTCGCCAATACATTGATCGATACGGTTTACCGTTTCCATTCGGATCAGGTCGCGGTGACGCACCTGGTGACGCCGGACGCCGGACCGCACGGCTCGCTCACGCCGGCTACACCGCAGACCATCAACGACGGCGAGACAATCGCATTCACTGTGCAGCCCGAGGCCGGCTATGCGATCGGTGATGTCACGGGTTGTGGCGGCGCGCTGGTGGGCGAGACCTTCACGACGGCGCCGGTTACCGGGGATTGCACCATTGCGGCGGTGTTCGTTGTCGGCGATCGCCTATTCGCAGATGCCTTCGAAGCGCCTTAGCGGACCCGAGCAAAATAGGGCGGGCCTCGGCCCACCGCTCTCACCCCGGTGGGCCAAGGCCCACCCTATAAACGCATTCCCTTCCCCCGCTTGCGGGGGAAGGTGCCGAAGGCGGAAGGGGGCGCTCTTGCTTTGTCTTAAAGCGGACGCCTACTGCGCCGGCGTCTCCTTCAACGCGATCGCATTGAACCCATTCTCGCTCAGCGAGCGCTTGGCGCCCTCGAGTTCGCTCGCGCTCGGATACGGTCCGAGCCGAACGCGATGCCAAGCCTTGCCATTGATCGTCACCGGCTGCACCTGCGCGACGAAGCCGAGCAGCGCGAGCTTGGCCTTGATCTCGTCGGCGCCTTTCGCATCCGGATACGAGCCGGCTTGCAGGATATAGCGGCTGCCGGCGGGCACCGGCGCGGTCGAGGGCGCCGTCGCGGTCGTGTTCGGAGCGGTCCGCGCCTGCTGTTCGGCGCGTGCCTTCGCAGAAAGCTCCGCGTCGGGAATAACGACTTCGTTGGCCTCGAGCACCTTGTAGAAGTCGTAGCTCTTCTTCGGCGCTTCCTTCGGTTTGCCGGAATCGGCGACGGCCGGTTCGCTGGCCTGCGGCGCGGTGGCTGCCGGATTCGGTTGCGGCAGGGTTTTCTTGCGCAGCAGCGGCGCCCAATCCTTGCCGAGCACGACCAGCATCAGGCCGATGCCGAGCAGCAGGCCGATGCCGACCCAGATCCACGCCGGCCACGCCTTGCCGTTGCCGCCGCGGGTCGCCTGGCGACCCCTCTTTGCTGCCATTACATGCTCTCCGGGGCGCTGATGCCCAACAAATCCAGACCGTTCGCCAGCACCTGCCGCGTCGCCTGCGCGAGCGTCAGGCGCGCATCGCGCACGGCGACGTCGTCGACCAGGAACTGGTGCGTGTTGTAGTACATATGGAATGCGGCCGCGAGTTCGCGGAGATACGTCGCGATCAGATGCGGCTCGAGATTCTCTCCAGCGGTTTCGACGACTTCCGGATAGCGCGACAGCTCGACCATCAGCGCCTGTTCGGATTCGCTGTCGAGCCGATCGAGATGCGCAAGCCCGTTCGCTCGGTCCCAGGTCAACCCGCGCTCGGCGAGCTGGCGCATGACGCTGGCCACGCGCGCGTGCGCGTACTGGATGTAGTAGACCGGATTGTCGTTGGTCTGCGCGCGCGCGAGGTCGATGTCGAAGATCAGCTGTGAATCGGATTTGCGCGCAATCAGGAAATAGCGCGTCGCGTCGCGGCCGACTTCGTCGATCAGGTCGCGCAATGTCAGATAGCTGCCGGCGCGCTTGCTGAGCTTTACTTCCTCGCCGCCGCGCGTGACGGTCACCATCTGGTGCAGCACATATTCGGGCCAGCCTTTCGGAATGCCGGTGTCGAGTGCCTGCAGGCCCGCCTGTACGCGGGCGAGCGTGCCGTGATGATCCGCGCCGAGCTCGGTGATGGCGCGTTCGTAGCCGCGCTGCCACTTGCTCAGGTGGTAGGCGACGTCCGGCAGGAAATACGTATAGCTGCCGTCGGACTTGCGCATCACGCGGTCCTTGTCGTCGCCAAAGTCGGTCGTGCGCAGCCACAGCGCGCCGCCCTCCTCGAACGTATGGCCGGTGGTGACCAGCCGGCGCGCGGTTTCCTCGACCTTGCCGTCGCCGTACAGCGAGGACTCGAGGAAATACACATCGAAGTGGACGCCGAACGCCTTGAGGTCGGCATCCTGTTCGCGGCGCAGATAGGCGACCGCGAAGCGACGGATCGCATCGAGATCATCGGGGTCGCCGGCGCCGACCACGTCCATACCATCGGCATGCACCGACTCACGATCGAGGTAGGCGCGCGCGACATCCTTGATGTATCCACCGCGGTAGCCGTCGGCGGGCCAGCCATCATGTTCGGGCTCGATGCCGCGGCAGCGCGCCTGCACCGACAGTGCGAGATTGTTGATCTGCGCGCCGGCGTCGTTGTAGTAGAACTCGCGGACGACGTTCCAGCCGTTGGCTTCGAGCACGCGCGCGATGCAGTCGCCTATCACCGCGGCCCGGCCATGGCCGACGTGCAGCGGTCCGGTCGGGTTCGCCGAAACGAACTCAACGCCGGCCCGGTGGCCGGCGCCTTTGCTGCCGAGTCCATATTTGTGCCCGCGCTCGAGGATTTCGGCGACTTCGTGCCGATACGCAGCCGGGCTCAGGAAGAAATTGATGAAACCGGGACCCGCTATTTCGACCTTCGCGATCCCATCGCGCGGCGGCAGCGCCTCGACGATGGCCGCGGCAAGTTCGCGCGGCTTGCGCCCCGCGGCCTTCGCCAGCAGCAGCGCGACATTGCTGGCGAAGTCGCCGTGCTCGCGGTTGCGCGTGCGTTCGACGACGAACGCGGGCGCGTCGACGGACGGCAGGGTGCCGGCCGAGCGCTGGTGCGCAAGGGCCTCGAGGATCGAATCGCGGAGCAGTTCTTTCACGGCAGGGCGTCGCTAAAACCCGACATTCTAGCGATCCTCGTCATATTCCCGAAATCCGCGCGCGCAGTGCCATTTTCGCGGCATGCGGATGTCATCCAATGCGCATGTCATCGCAGTGTCTTCGGGTTCCGCTAGCTTGGCCGCCATCGGGATTCATGCGGCGCACTGCGCACGTGCTACCGATGCTCGGTGGAGGAATGGTGGCGTGCGGGATGCGCACGGCGCCAGGGTGCATGGACGCACCAACCTCGCCGAGCGGCCTAGGCGACGAGATCGGTCAGCGTCGCGTGGTACGCGTCGATCACCTGCAGGCCTGTCGATGGCGGTCCGCCGATCGCGATCCGCGCCCGCACCCCGATGGTCAGGGCCTTGAGCAGCGGCGCATTCGCCTGCTTGCCGGCGTCGAACGCGGCATGGCCGAGATCCGAATTGAAGCGATGCAGGTCGAAGAAGAAGCGGTCCTGACCGTCGGTCAGGAAGCCGAGCACCGGCAGCGCGCTTTCGCCGGCGTCGAGCGAGCGCCCGCTCAGCATCTCGCGTTCGCGGCAGAGGTTTTCGCCGGTGGCGGCGAACGCGTCGAAGGCGTCGGCCACGTTGGCGGTATCCAGATCCGCCGCGATCAGGGCCAGGCCATGGCCGCGCACCAGCAGCGGGTCGTCCCGCCATCCGGGCCGGTGCTTGTCGAGCTTGGCATCGAGCTTGGCCGCGAGCGCGCCGCCGCTCTGCACGAGCTCGGCCGCGTTGTAGGCCTGCGTACCGCCGAGCGAACGTGCATCGAACGTGCTGCCGGCGATCATCAGCTCGAGCGCGGCGTAGATGTCCGCATCGCGCTCGCGATCGAATCCCGAGCTATCGAGGATGCGCAGCATCTCCTCGGTGCTGGCGCGCTCGTTGGCGCCGATGCCCGCCGCGAACAGCGATGCTTCGCGCTGGCGCAGGTCGTGTCCGGCACCGAATAGCATCAGCGCACACCAGTCGCGCAGGGACAGATCGCTCGCGCCGCTCGCGCCCAGCAGGCGCCCGATGCGGTCGCCGCAGATTTCGAGGACGTGTCCTTCGTTGTGGTAGGCGTGGAAATCGGTGCCGAGCACGCCGTGCCGGAGCGCAAGGCGCGCATACGCGATGGTGATCGCATCGGCGGTCCGTTCGATCAGCGCCTTGCTTTGCGCATCGGCAGCGAGCGGCGCGAGATCGCGACGCCGCTGTTCGAGCATGGCCTCGAAAGCGGTCGCCCGCGCGCCCAACGCGGCGTGCGCGGCCGCCGGCGAGGGCAGCTGCCGCTCTACCGTGTCCGCTGGAAACGTGCGCGGATAGTCGAGAATCACGTGTCTGGAACGCCCCGCCTTGGCGCGAGTATAGACGCGATCGCACGGCGCGAAATGTGCGGTCGCACAGACTGGCGCCTACAGCCAGCCGCGCTCGGCGAGCGAGATCGGCAGACCGTCGCCGACCACGATGTGGTCAAGCACGCGCACGTCGATGAGCCCGAGCACCTCGCGCAGGCGCAGCGTGATCGAGCGGTCGGCCTGACTCGGTTCGGCGACGCCGGAAGGATGGTTGTGCGCGAAGATCACCGCCGCCGCGTTGTGCGCGAGGCACCGGCGCACGACCTCGCGCGGATGCACGTTGGCGCCGTCGATCGTGCCGCGGAACAGCTCCTCGAATGCGATCACGCGGTGGCGATTGTCGAGGAACAGGCAGGCGAACACCTCGTACGGATAGGCCGCGAGCCGTGCCTTCAGGAAGCGTGCGCTGGTGGCGGGATCGGCGAGCGCCGTCGAGTTCTTGAGCTCCGCGTCGAGATAGCGCCGGCCGAGCTCGAGTGCCGCGACGAGCCGGCACCAGGCCACCGCGCCAATGCCGCGCCCGCGCGGCAGGTCCAGCATTGGCTTGAGTCCGCCCGCATGGGTCAGCAGCGTGCGGCCGAGATCGACGGCGCTCTGGCCGCGCCCGCCGGAGCCGAGAAACACGGCAAGCAGCTCGGCGTCGGACAGCGCGCTGCCGCCGCGCGCCAGCAGTTTTTCGCGAGGACGTTCCTCGTCGGGCCAATTGCGGATGCTCATGTGGATATGTCCTGGCGGCGCGGCCGCGGTGGCGTCCGGCCGGTCGCCGGTGCGCGGGCTGCGGTAAGCGTGACCGGAACCACACGCTATCGATCCCGGGGCGACGGGCCGAGCGGCGGCGCCACTGTTTTTCAGTAAGCTAGGCGCTTCGCGTGAAGTCGGTGGTTTCCTACATGAGTACTCCGGCACTGGCGGGTCTGCGCGTACTGCTGGGCGTTTCCGGCGGCATTGCCGCGTACAAGGCGGCCGAGCTGGTGCGGCGTCTTGGCGACGCCGGCGCGGAGGTGCGCGTCGTGCTGACCGAGAACGCCGCGCGCTTCGTGACCGCGCTGACCTTCCAGGCGCTGTCCGGACAGCCGGTGCGTTCGAGCCTGTGGGACGAATCCGCCGAAGCGGCGATGGGACACATCGAGCTCGCGCGCTGGGCCGACCAGGTCGTGATCGCGCCGGCATCGGCTGATCTGATCGCGCGGCTCGCGCACGGCCGTGCGGACGAGTTGTTGACGACGCTGTGCCTGGCGACCGCGGCACCGATCGCGCTGGCGCCGGCGATGAATCAGCAGATGTGGGCGAACGCGGCGACGCAGGCCAACGTCGCGCTGCTGCGCGAACGCAAGGTGCGCATCCTCGGCCCCGCGTCCGGCAGCCAGGCCTGCGGTGAATTCGGGGCAGGGCGCTTGCTCGAGGCGGACAACATCGTTGCCGAGCTCGTCGCCGCGCGCGGACCGCGTGCGCTGGCGGGCCTCAAGGTGCTGATCAGCGCGGGGCCGACGTTCGAGGACATCGATCCGGTGCGCTTCATCGGCAACCGCAGTTCCGGCCGCATGGGATTCGCGGTGGCCGCCGCGGCGGCGGCGCAAGGCGCCGAGGTGACCCTGGTCGCCGGGCCGGTCGCGCTGGCGACGCCTGCAGGGGTCGCACGCATCGACGTGCGCAGCGCGAGAGAGATGCGCGATGCGGTGCTCGAAAAAGCGCAGCGCCACGACATCTTCATTGCCGCGGCGGCGGTCGGCGACTATCGTCCGCACGCGGTGTCGGCGCAGAAGATCAAGAAGAAGGATACCCAGCCGATCGAGCTGAAACTGGTGCAGAACCCCGACATCATCGCCGAGGTTGCCGGCCTGCCGGACAAGCCTTTCGTGGTCGGCTTCGCCGCGGAAACCGAGGATGTCGAACGCCATGCGCGCGCGAAACTCGAGAAGAAGCGGATCGACCTGATCGCCGCGAACCAGGTCGGCGCCGGGCAGGGATTCGAATCCGAGGACAACGCGCTGTTGCTGATCTGGCGCGACGGCAGCGAGCAGCTCGAGCGCGCCGACAAGCGCGCGCTCGCGGACCGGCTGCTGGCGCGCGTGGTCGAGCGTATGCGCAACGCGGTGCCGGCCGACAGCGCGCGCGCATGACGGCGGCATCGACGAAAATCGCATTGAAGGTGCTCGACCCGCGCCTCGGGCGGGAATTCCCGCTGCCGGAATACGCGACGACGGCGTCGGCGGGGTTGGACCTGCGTGCGATGCTGGATGCGCCGCTGACGCTCGATGCCGGCGCCAGCGCACTGATTCCGAGCGGCATCGCAATTCACATCGGCGATCCCGGTTTGTGCGCGATCGTGCTGCCACGATCGGGATTGGGCCACAAGCATGGCATCGTGCTGGGCAACCTCGTCGGCCTGATCGACGCCGACTACCAGGGACCGTTGATGATCTCGTGCTGGAACCGCTCGGGCAGCGCCTTTACCATCACTCCGGGGGAGCGCATCGCCCAGCTGGTGTTCACGCCGGTCGTGCGCGCATCGTTCGACGTGGTCGACGAGTTCGCGCCGAGCCTGCGCGGCGCGGGCGGCTTCGGCAGTTCCGGTAGTCATTGAAAAGTGCGGCCAGGACGGCCGCCTTTGATCTTCGCGAGCACGGACGAGCGCTTGACCTGAGTGAAGCATGTGCA
>Ga0193717_1001578_pt1 | contig 13885 bp, 14 predicted proteins | sample U2c2metaG_FD_145900 | JGI IMG/M metagenome (GOLD analysis project Ga0193717, IMG submission 145900) | Soil microbial communities from a riparian zone of the East river system, Colorado, United States - U2c2 | ecosystem: Environmental > Terrestrial > Soil > Riparian zone | place: USA: East River... | reverse complement strand
GATACCTATAACAAAACCAGAGCCAAGCCATTTGCCTGGACTTATACAGGAGACCCACTCAAAATTAGTTAATCTATTTTAGAATTAACACACTAGAAAGGCGAAGACAGTTTTTCTGATAATGTGAAGTTTTTGGTTCAATTTCAGACCGATAAAGCTAACGAAAAGGAAAAAGCAGCCTTACATGCCGCGAAAATTTTATATCATTTTATAAAGCCTTTCACTTTCAAATCTTGAATTATGGGCTCAATAAGCCGTAAATAGCTTTCTAAATGTTGAAAGTATTCCTGCTGAACGGTACAGGAAAAGTTAGGTAGTACTCAACTTTACTGTAAAAATTAAAAACCCTCTTTACTATTCGTAGAGAGGGTTTTTTCTTGTTAAGTATTAACTTTTAAACAAGCAATTTTCGTATAATTGACTGACGTTCTAAAGTTGAACTATGTTGCATTGTCAGCTTGATAAACAGGTATGTCCCTTTGTAGACAACCCAACAGTAAGGTAAAAAAATTTAAAAATGGAGGGTTTAATTTCTGCGGACAGATTTCATTGTCGACAGCCGGTTGCATATTCAATGGCAGAACAATTGCTTGCTATGCCTAAGCTTAAAGTTATTCAATTTCATGATGTCAAACCTAACGAGACAACTTTAAATATATTAAATGAGGTGATTTTCAAAAGTAGAAAAGATATCACATTAAGGGTTTACGGTTATCCTGATACCTGGTCAGATATAAGCTTTTTGAGCCTTCTTCCTGATTTGGAGAGATTTGATTGGGATACCGCTGTATTTGGTTCAAATGAACCTTTATACAAATTGAAGAAACTTGTTCATCTTGGGCTTGGCTTCACGCAACCTAAACCCAAGATAAGTCTAAAGTTTGTGGCTGACTTTAGTGATACTTTAGAAAGCCTAAATCTCGATGGTGATTATAAAGATTTGCTGACAATAATTCCAATGTTGAAAAAACTTAAAAGCTTTTGGCTTACATCAACAAAATTAAAAGGATTTGATTTCCTACAGGGACTGCCGATAGAAACAATTGGAAATTATGGCGGAAGGGTTGAAAGTTTTGACTTTCTGCCCAATATCCACTCACTTAAAAAAATATGGATAAAAACGAATTCAAAAATAGAAAATATTGATTTTATCGAAGAACTACCAAATCTGGAAGATATAGAACTTCAATATGTAGCGAAAGTTACAAGATTTCCTAAATGTGACCACCTTAAGAACTTGAAAAGAATATTTGCATTTGAGTGTAATCGCCTTGAAGACATAAGCGAAGTAAGGAAATTGAAAATTAGCAACATTTTTATTTCCGGAAATAAATTACAAGGGCGACATTTTAAAGTCGAACAAAAAAATTAATAAGACGGAACTTTGTGAGATTAAAAAAGGGTTTTTCAATAGCGGAATGGTTTTTTGATATTTCCAAATTCCCGGTTCAATTCTAGCCCGCTTAATACAAAATCTAAGTGCTGGGTTACTTTTGTCTCCCCAATTATGAACTCTATTTTATAAACCCTTTTACTTTTAAATCCTGGATTATGGGTTCTATAAGCCGTAAAAAACTCTCTAAATGTTGAAAGTATTCCCGCTCAGGAGTACAAACCGGAATCGAACACATCGATTCCGGTTTTTTTTATGTCTTTTTGCGCTTAAATGCGCTTCAAACGGTGTTCAAAGTATAACCGCTGAACCTCATTTTATTTAGGTACTTTAAGCAGGCTTTCTTTGAACCAAATTATTGGATATTTAATATACATCAATCAGCACATCACCAAGTTCCTTTGTAAGGAAGCTATTATATATGTTTCTTATACTAATATATTAACTTTGAAAAATGAGCTCTAATCGTGTTATATTTTTCATATTTAATAGCGTTCACCTGCTGGATCTAGCTGGTGCAGTAACCGTTTTTTATGAATCCGGATGCTGCGGAAAGAATTACAATATGCATTATGTTTCGCCATATGACAATCCGGGAACCTCATCTGGTCTTGGATTTTCAAATGTTGAGCCACTCAGTTCGGTAACAGTTAGTATGGATGACATTGTCATCGTAGCCGGAATGGAAATTGAAAAATGGAACAGAGCAGATGATCACCTCTGGATACCCTGGTTACAGTCTGCTGCTGCAACTGGCGCTACGATATCTTCAATTTGTACGGCAGCCTTTGCTCTTGCTGCTGCAGGACTCTTAAATGGGCACAACTGCACTACGCATTGGGCATGGACCACAGCTTTACAACAAAAATACCCCCTACTTAAGGTGATAGAGAATAAACTATTTGTGCAAAGTGGCAGGATCTTTACCAGCGCGGGAATTGCTACAGGTATTGATCTTGCACTCTACCTTGTTGAAGAGCAGCACGGAGCAGCTTTTGCATGTCTTTTAGCAAAAGATATGGTTGTTTACATACGCAGAGATGGAACGGAAGCACAAAATAGCATTTATCTGCAAAGCAGGCAGCATATTAACCATCATATACATCAGATACAGGATTATATTACTAAGCATTTACATCATAAAATAACAATAGGAGAATTGGCTGAATTAGTCTTTATCAGTCCGCGGAATCTTACACGGTTGTTCAAATCTGCCACAGGAATCACTATCGGGCAATATATTCAATCGTTAAGACATGAAAAAGCAAAGCATCTGCTTAAAACCAAACAGAAGGTAGCCTGGGTAGCGAAAGAATGTGGTTATAATAGCACTGCTCAGCTGAGGAAGTTAGTTAAAGAAGCAAAAGATTAACATATTGTCATAGATAGAATGGCCGGATTGTTACTATGGCAGTCCTGATTTATTAGATGTATTCAATTAATTTTGGATTTAAATAAAACTTTTATGAAACAGTTATTACTCTTAATCTTTTTTATTCCGTGCTTTGCATTTACGCAAGTCTATGCAACCACATATGTATGTCCGCCTTGTAGCCATCCATGTGATACCACTACTTATCAGCAACCCGGTGTTTGTGCGCATTGCGGGATGACATTAGTCGAGAAAAATCAACGGATGTCAAAGGATCAAAAAATAACAGTTTGCTTTTACTTATATGATGGAGTAGAGGTACTTGACTTTGCAGGGCCGATGGAAGTCTTTTCCTATGCAGGATTTAAAATCATCACTGTCGCAAAAACTAAAGCTCCTCTTTTGTCACAGGGAATTTTAAAGATCACTCCGGATTACAGCATTAAAGACGCCCCGCAAACAGATATTTTTGCAGTATTTGGTGGTTCAGACGAAGTGGCAACAGATGATCCGGAAGTTATTTCTTGGATAAAATCTAGGGACAGTGCTACTAAAAGCTATTTTTCTGTTTGCACTGGGGCGTTTATTCTTGGGAAAGCGGGTCTGCTTGATCAGCTTACAGTTACCACTTTTCATAAAAGCATAACAAATCTTCAAAAGGCAGTACCGAAAGCTAAAGTGCTTCAAAATGTCCGCTATGTTGATAATGGCAGAGTAATCACCACAGCAGGGATATCGGCTGGTATAGATGGTGCTTTGCACATAGTTTCAAAATTGAGAGGTAAAGAAGTAGCGGAATCAGTTGCAAAACAAATAGAATATGATAAATATGTGCCTGAACAAGGTATGGATCTATCGCACCAGGAGTTGCCAAAAACTCATATTTCCAACAATCAGCGTTAAAAGTTGATTTGCTAATATGATATCATTGATAGATTGAGCCTTACAATTTAATTATTCCCGCTCAGGGGTACATTTTGTGAATATAAATCCCTGTAAATTAAATACTTACAGGGATTTCTTTTTGGCTATGTACATTGGTATATACATTTAACTTTTAATTTTATTCGTCAATATTTATATCTATTCCTTTTCTTAGGAATTTTAAAGTAATTTTCTTCCATAAATTCATCAACATCTTTTCGCTTAAATCTAAGACTGCTTCCGATACTGCTAAATCCTATGTCGCTTTTATGCTCATTTACCCAGCCTTTACTGAACCCTGTTAACTCCGCTACTTCAGCTACGGTTAAATAAGGTTTTTTTGCATCTTTTGTTATTGGTTCGGGCAACCCCACCCCCCATTTTTTAATTCAACTCAAATCATTGTAACGATGAGTCCTATTTAATAAACTGAATAATAAAGCCTCCTTTAGGAGCCAGCATGTACGACCAGGCGGAACTGATTGAATACGTTTGCACGTTGAATTCCATTAAATGATCCCTTCCTTCCGATAGGAGTCTGAACTTAGAAAATCCTTTACCCCATTTTTTGAGATCCAGGTTAACGGGCAGCTTATTGTTGGTACCATTGATACCCACAATATAATGAAGAGCGCCCTTTTGCCGGGAAAGTACTATTGATTTACCGGGTTCAGCGATAAGATATGCTGTTTTATCCCATGTGGCAGGCATATCTTTAAGCAAATTCTTAACCTCAACAGGAAGCGAATCAAATACTTCTTTTGAATCTGCAAAATGGATAATTCCCGACGTGTAGATCATGGCCATAGCAAGCTCATGAACCGCGGTATTTACACGCGGAAATTTTCTCATGGTTAATGCAAAGGGTGTATAATCTACAGGCCCTGCAACATTTCTTGTAAAAGGCAGTACCGTGTTTTGTTCTGCAGCTTTTTCAGGAAATCTCGGCTCATAAAAATAGCTCTCTGTTCCTAATATGGCTTCGGCTGTCATGTAGTTTGGCCAGGTCCGGTGCCAGCCCCTCGGAACGGTAGTGCCGTGAAGGTTTACCAATAAATGCTCTTTAGCAGCATCTTCAAAAACCGATTGTATAGCTGCCATTACCTCCTGCCTGTCTGAGCACCAAAAGTCTATCTTAACCCCTTTAACACCCATCCCGGCCAGCTGTTTAAATCTTGCCTTTCTTTTTTCCGGATCAAAATATTCTGATGAATAACCCCAAACCAATGGTTTAACCCCTTTAGATAAAGCATGGTCGATAATCTTTCCTTCTCTGTTAGCTTTTTCCCAGCCGGCATCGAAAAGCGTATACTTAAAGCCAAAGGAGGCTGAAAGATCTGTAAATTCATTATAAATCGCCGGCGAATGATCGTCCGGGTGAGACCACCATGACCATGCGGCTTTACCCGGTTCTATCCACGAAGTATCTTCAATTTTTGAAGCAGGCGCCAGATCGGTGATTAAAGTTGACAGCAATATATCTCCAGCCTTATCGCCTATAATAATAGTTCTCCATGGCATAACCCATGGAAGGGTTGACTCGGGATAAGCATGTTCTTTATCGGCTAAAGGAAGGGTATACTTCTCATCCTTTTCAGCAAATGAAACCTGATAGACTCCGCCTTTTGAATCTGGCAGTAAATGACAGCCTGGGTAGGAACCTTCCGTTCCGGATTCCGCAATCAACACCCAGCTTTTGTTGTCATTTACGTTGAAAAGAGCAGGCATACACCAACCGACAGAAGGATTGCGTGGGTTAACGATAGAGTCCCCGGAATTTACATTCAGATAAAAATCTTCGTAGCCTGGCGTATATTTTCCCGCCTTATTGTACGGCTCCAGCCACCCTTTTGAATTTTGTTCTATATGAAAACCTGTAATTTCATCTTTTATAATCCGCACTTTTTTGTCCCCATCCTGAAACCGGTAACGAAAAGCCACACCTTCTTTTCCGGCAACCAGGTCCACTATCATCAATGCTCCCTGTCCATTTTTAAAAGTTATGCTCCTGCTTTCAAGAACATGGTCTACACTTTTATTATTTGCAACCTTTAACTCATATTGTTCTCTCTTTTTTTGAGCGGGTGAAATTTCAACAACTGATAAACCGGATGTAAAATCCTGATCATCGCAACTCAGGCCAAGAGGAGAATCGTCAATTATTGTTTTATTTCTCCGGGTTACTTTATAAGATAGCCTTCCATCTCCGGTTAGCGACAAAGTAATTTTATTCAGGTGATCTTCAGACTGTACATAGAGCGCTTTTGTTTGAGCAAAACAGTTTGCAGTTAAAAAAAATACTTCAAGCGCTATTAAGCTTAAAGAGCAATAAATAAATCTATTTTTCATGTATGAGCAGGTTAAATAATACAGCAGTTAAATTAAAACAACTACTATCATTAAAAAATGGACAATATGGCTACGTCAATGGACTTTATTATTAGCAGCAACGGTTGAAGAGTTTTTGTAGTTCACTAGCAGCAGCCGCTTTTGGTTGTGATTTTATTTTAAAAAGACAATTCTTTAGTTACGGGTTAAAACCATAAACGCAGACTGTTGTTTATCAGGTACATCAAAAGTCATCAACTATGGCAACAAGAGGAGCAAAAGTGGAAAGACGTTCGGTATCAGAACAGCCGTATGAACTGAAATACGAGGCAAAGAAAACCGGTACCACTACCGAAAAAGTAGAGGCCGCTAAAAAATTTGCTGGAACGAACCAGCGGAGCGCGATCGAAAAGAAACTCAAAGGAAAAAAATAAGCGGGGAAGGGGCTTTGTTAGCTATGGGAACAACTAAAAAAGCATAGCGATGGGTTCAGCATTTGTGAAAGAAGGAGAATATCAGCAGCTTAAAGACGTGACGCCGAATAGGAGCGCCCTGCTGCTCTACCTGCGCCGGGAAAACGGGCCCGGTCCGGGAGGTAAAAAGCTACCAGAGCGAAAAGCATGGCCGGGAACTACATGAAATGAGCGACGGACTGACCTATGCACTGAACGATGCGGGACAGTGGTCCATCATATTAGACCTGTAATGATGGCAACCGCGACCAAACGCTGCCTAAAAATATCTCTAGTATTTGGCCAAACGAATCCGGGATCAGGCTCGATTAAACGGAGCACTTAATGGCTCGTCGTATATACGCTTTTATCCATGTTTGTAATGAGCAACAGCTGCTTTTGCATTCAGTATAAATTCGTTGTTTGCAGGACAATAGTGATAGTTCATCCCCCATTTGGTGTGGTTTGCAGCGACCTGCCCGATCGCGTCCATGATCAAATTCATTTCATCATCAGTCATCGTTGGGTGAATGGATAGCCTAACCCAGCCGGGTTTACCCTGCAGGTTGCCGCAAAGTATATCTTCTAATATCCCGTGAGAGTCGCTTTTGCTAACGTTCAACAGGTAATGACCGTAGGTGCCCGCGCAGGAGCAGCCGCCCCGGGTTTGGATACCAAAGCGATCGTTTAGGAGCTTCACGACCAGGTTAAAATGCGCACCCCGGATGACAAAGGACACGACACCAAGGCGATCCGTAACACTGCCCTCAAGAATCTTCGCGTTCTTTATTTTCTCAAAACGGTTAAAAAGAATGACCAGCAACTCTTTCTCCCGCATTCGCATGTTTCTGGTTCCCATGCTTTCTTTCAGACGTATGCACAACGCGGCTTTGATACCCTGTAAAAAAGGTGGGGTTCCGCCGTCCTCGCGTTCTTCAATACCGGCAATGTAGGTATGTTCCTTCCAGGGGTTACTATAAGCGATGGTTCCGCCGCCGGGGTGATCCGGCACTTGGTTGCTGTAAAGGTTGCTATTGAAGATCAATACGCCTGGTGTACCGGGCCCGCCCAGGAATTTATGCGTGGAAAAATAAATTGCATCCAGCCGGGTGCTTTTTTCTTCAGGATGCATGTCCATACGGACATAGGGCGCCGAACAGGCAAAATCCACAAAACACAGCCCGCCATGCCGATGAATGATGCTGGCAATCTCGTGATAAGGTGTCTCGATACCGGTTACGTTGGAGCACGCGGTAACTGCGGCTATTTTATGAGTTCGGTGCCTGTATCGCTGTAAAAGCGCGCTAAAGTAATCCAGGTCTACATTGCCACATGAATCGCTGCCGATGATCTCCACGGTAGCAATCGTCTCCAACCAACTAATATGATTACTGTGATGTTCCATATGGGTAACAAACACGACCGGTCGGAGATGCTCCTTCACCTGAAGGCATAAACTTCCCTTTTCCAGATAGTCCTTTAATCGTTCGGGAACACGTAAGCCCAATATCCGCTGCAGTTTATTTACCGCAGCGGTCATACCGCCGCCGCAAAAGATCAGCACATCGTCACTTCCTGCATTAACATGCTGTTTGATAGTTGCTTTTGCCTCCTGGTAAGCCTGCGACATCAGGGAGCCTGTAATGGTGGAACCCGTATGTGTATTGGCTACAAATGGCAGGATCTGTCGCTGCAGATATGCTTCAATGGGCTGGTAGGCCCGCCCGCTGGCTGTCCAGTCAGCGTATAGAATCTTCTTGGGGCCATAGGGAGACTCAAAGGTTTGTTCGTTGCCGATGATATGAACCCGGAAATTGGCGAAATAAGTTTCCAGTATGCTCAAGGTTTCCATCAGCTCGGGTCATTTGCTTTTAGATGCCGTTTTTGCCGGCCCGAACAGCCCGAACATATCATACGGCTTTTCCCGGAAACTGGCGTTGAAGAGATGGGCGATCAGAAATATATAGCCGGCAAACGCCAGCACAATCAGTAACTGCACTTTCGACGTTTTTTGTATCGGCTGTCTTGCTTTTACGTCACACATCTCCCCCGGGCAATACTGAACCTTTTCTTTATAAACCGCAGCATAGACTTTACAGGCCAGGCAGATGCCAAAAGCTGATTCGAAAAACAGGAAGATCATACACAACAGGCAGACGATTCCGGTGATCGGGCTGAAAGAATTAACGATGACCATAAATACCAGCATGGTAAAAGAAAGAATCACACCTACGATCCAGGCAAACTTTTTTTGCCGGGCACCAACATACTCCGGCACCTGGTTGCGTACGATCAGCCGTCCGATGATCAGCGCCGGTGAGAAACGGGGACTTACGAACACGCGGATCAGGAAGTCGGTAAAGAAAAGGGTGATCGCATATTTGGCCAACACAAAATCACCAGTCAGTATGATGAGCAAATAGGAAGTAAAGATCACCAGGAAAAGGATGCCTGCTGCTGCCCTGATCTCCCGCTCGTTGAGTACCGGGATGTCGTAGCCCTCGACGTGTTCGCCGAATTGAATTACCTTCTTCATACTTTAATCTCTAATGAATGATCGCTTTTTTCAAACAATAATAATCATTAAGATAAATCGCAGATCCCCTGGTCAACAGACAACGGTAAGCAGTCAACAAACGGAGGATATACGTCAATGGCAACATCCACAGAAATGTCTAATTTTACTTTTCAGGCATTATGAAAATAAACATCAGTAAACAACAGTTTAAGTTTTATATCCAGGTCACGCTGGGCTACTTGTTGTTTTGGCTGGTGGTTGATTCGGCCAATGAACCCGGTTCGTTCTGGCCCAGGTTTTTCAACAATACCTGGCTGGTGATTTACATCGCTGTCGTCAACTTTATATTTTTTGAATACACCCTGCCTTTTTTAAGAAGGAAGCGGCCGGCCATCAGCAAAACATTATGGTGGCTGTTGGTGGTCTTTGGCCTGCTGGCCCTATTTTCCTTTGGTTTATATGCCTGGCGGTTCTTTGGAATTCAGCTGCATATTTATACGGCGCTGATCCAATTTGAGTCGGTAGAAAAAGGCACCGGCCATATCGTTCCGCATGGCTTATTGTCCGTTTTCTTTTTTGGCTTATTCAAGTACCGTTATAACCACCAGCAATTAAAATTGTCGGCCCAGCAACTACGACTGGAAAAACGCGAAGCCGAACTGAATTATTTACGGTCTCAGACCAACCCGCATTTCCTGTTCAACACCCTGAATAATATTTATTCACTCGCAAGGGATAAAAGCGATCTGGCTCCCGAGTCGATCCTTCGCCTGTCCAGGATGCTGCGGTTTATGCTGTACGAAACGGCCGGTGATTTTATCGCCATCGAACATGAGGTCAGGATCGTCAGTGAATACCTCGAGCTCGAAAAGTTGCGTTATGACGATTCGCTTAGGGTCAACTTTAATTACGATATTGAGGATATGAAACAGGCTATCCCCCCGCTCCTGCTGGTACCGCTGGTAGAAAACGCCTTTAAGCACGGCGTTTCTGAAACCAGGGATAATCCGTCTGCCGATATTCATCTTTCGGTGAATCAGCGTCAGCTTGTTTTTTTGGTAAAAAACTCCACCGAAGAGTCAACCGGAGAGCCGGTTGTGCGGGAGAATATCGGCCTTTCTAACTTGCGCCGTCAGTTGGAATTGCAGTATACCGACTATAGTTTAAACGTACACCAGGGCTTAACGCAATTTACAGCGACCCTGAAGATTAACCTGGCCAGCCATGTCTGATATCAAATGCATTATCGTTGAGGATGAGCCGCTGGCGGTCAAAGTGCTTGCCGACTACATATCGCAGGTGCCGTTCCTCGAATTAACCGGTACTTTTAAAGATGCATTGCGTGCGACGGAATATCTTCGGAATCACCAGCCAGACCTGATTTTTCTGGACATTCATCTGCCCAAATTGAAGGGAATGGCGTTCCTTAAAACGCTGGTGCAACCGCCGGCTGTCATTGTGACGACGGCTTATCACCAGTATGCTGTTGAAGGCTTTGAATTAAATGTTACAGACTACCTGCTGAAACCTTTTGCCTTCGAGCGCTTCCTGCAAGCGGTGAATAAAGTCAGAAGCCCTTTAGAACAGGCGAAAGAATACATTTTCCTGAATGTGCAGCACAAAAAAGTGAAGATTTGGTTTTCGGAAATCCTCTACATCGAAAGCCAGCGTGAGTACATTAAGATTGTCACCGCTAAAAATTTTTATCTCACGAAAATGGGCACCCAGCAAATCGAATCCTTGCTTCCGCAGCGGCTCTTTATGCGGGTGCACCGTTCGTTTATTGTGGCGTTGAATAAAATTGAATCATATGCGACCGGGTTTCTGGAGATCGGCGGGATATCGGTTCCCGTGGGCAGAGCTTATAAGGATAATGTTGAAAAATTAACATAATTTCACTTAAGCCCGGCCTGAACGACCAACAACACAACTACCAATCAAAGCTTTACATTCGATTGTATAATATCCCTGACTGTTACCAAATTAATAATATCCAGCGAGTCCTTATTTAGGTTTGCGTTTTGGCATTCTGCTTCTTCAGTTTTCGGTTCAATTCAACCTCGCCGAAGGCAAAACCTAAGCGATTACTGACCGATGAATTGATTGTTTACCCGACTCGTCAACCATGCCTTCCCTTATCAGTATCTTATTAATAGCAAAAGCGGAAGCCTCGTCCTGGTCAAAAAGGTCCATCAACTGCAGCCGCTTCTGGCTATTCGGAATGCCAAAGGGCTTCTAGCATAGCGTCCAACATTTCGCATTCGTTTCATTTAAGTCTGCCGTTGACCCCAATTTAGCAATATCCAGGCAACTCGTACATGGCCTGAATTGTATAATTTATGTCCTTTGAGACAGGTTTAGTATTCTATAATTTTGAACATGGATAAGAAGAAGATTGCTATCGTTGTGATGTCCGGTAACTTCTTGATGGATTTTGCAGGTCCCGCGGATGTTTTCCGGCATGCCAGTGCACTCCGGGATATGTACGAAGTGCTATTGGTTTCTCCGGATGGCGAAACAGTGAACGGCATTGGCGGGCTACAAATCAATAGCGCAGCGTTAAAGGACCTGGACAATATTGATACGCTACTGATTGTCGGAAACGACCTGGAATCAAACTATGAGCAATTCTATACCTGGCTGGCTAGCGCACATAACGAGATCCGCCGGATCGGCACAATAGGCGTTGGCATCACTATCGTAGAAAGGTCGGGCCTATTACTGGACCAGCATTACTTTCATACCCGGGACGGGCAGCTGTATACCTCCGGCGGGGTATCTTCCGGAATAGACCTGGCTTTAGCGATGGTAGAGGAAGATTGCGGGCGAGGCGTTGCAGCCCATGTAGCAAGGAAACTCATTTTCTTTTACCTGAACAAGCAGGCTTACCAGGTGCAGTTCGGGACACTGGTCGATACTTCTGCCCTGGCCGTACAGTTAAAAGAATGGCTGGCAGGGCGCTTGCACGAACCCTTGAATATTGGCCGTTTAGCGGAACAACTGAACATGAGTACGCGGAACTTCACCCGGGTATTCACCAGGCAAACCGGAATTTCCCCAGCCAAATTCATTGAAAAGCTTCGCGTGGAAGCTGCCAGTGTTTATGTGGAGCAAAGTGATCTGCCGCTTGAAGAAATCGCTTCGCGTTGCGGGTTAGGGGGATTGGTATCCATGAGACGGTTATTTTTAAGACACTTGATGGTTACACCATCAGATTACAGGAGATTTTTAAAACTACAGAAATATGAAAATTGCAATTAATGGATTTGGCCGCATCGGCCGGATGACGCTACGGGCTTTACAAAACAAAGAGGATATCGAGGTTGTTGCGATCAACGACCTGACAGATCTGCAAACGTTGATCCACCTGTTGAAATATGATAGCGCTCACGGACGCTTTCCAGGCACGGTTGCCCAAGAAGACGGCGCCATGCTGGTCAATGGCCGAAAAATACAACTACTGAGCGAAAAAGATCCTAAAAACCTGCCCTGGGGAGATCTGGGAATTGATGTGGTCATCGAATCGACCGGCCGCTTTACTGACAGATCGGCCGCACAGGCGCACATCGACGCGGGTGCAAAAAAGGTACTGATTACTGCTCCTGCAACCGGCGGGATCAAAACCATTGTGCATGGCGTAAACAATGACCTGATCGGCGGCGACCAGATCTATTCAACAGCATCCTGTACAACGGGCAGCATTGCTCCAGTATTATTCATACTGGATAAGGAGTTCGGTATTGAATCCGGTTTTATGGCCACTGTGCATGCTTTTACAGCCGACCAGCATTTGCAGGACGCGCCGCATAAAGACTTGAGAAGGGCACGCTCTGCACCGCATTCGATCATACCCACCACAACCGGTGCGGCAAAAGCGATAGGTGATGTTTTGCCAGCGCTAAAAGGCAAGCTGGACGGATTCTCCTACCGTGTCCCGGTGATCGACGGATCGATTGTCGACCTATCGATCAATCTTAAAAAGGAAGTTTCGGTAAAAGACCTCAATGCTATTTTAAAAAGTTATGCAGATCAATCTTTGAAAGGAATTTTGGAATATACCGAAGAACAGTTCGTCTCCGCAGATATATTGGGTAACACCCACAGTTCCATTGTGGATGGTAATCTCACCAAATCCATCGGAAAATTGGTGAAAGTAGTCGCCTGGTACGATAATGAAGTCGGCATTTCCAACAGGATAGCCGAATTGGTATCTGTACTTTAAATCTCACCGGGCCATAGTTATTGCGAATGAAGTATATGGCCCGGTAACTGGTCTTTGCCCCACTGCTGTCCTATACCCATCAAAAATAAAGCGATGTGGGTACCGAAAAAGTCATACTTGGCCGGCGGTTGTTTTTGGGGCGTACAAACCCTCTTTACATTTCGTAGAGAGGGTTTTAGTTTTTAGTGAATTTTTAGCGTGGCTTTATCGCTTGGAAAACGTTGTTTTTGGTTCGATCTCCAGTAAGGATAATTCTTTTTATGATGCCCTTTTAGTAGTTCACGATAAAGTCTTACAAATGCCAGATTGAAGTCTGATAAGATCAGTTTTGGACGAGGAGATTCGATTCTTCTTAAGAGCTAATTTCAAGCTTATATCCTTTGCCGCGTATAACAACAATTTTGATATTCGGGTCAACTTCCAATTTTTTTCTAAGTTTTGATATGAACATATCCAGACTGCGCCCGACAATAACACCTTCGTCTTCCCATATCTCTTTTTGCAGCCGGCTTCTCTCTATGGTCTCGTTGGGAGACAGCGCGAAAATGAGCAGTAAACGCGATTCAGTTCCGGTCAGGTCTATTGCTTTTCCATTTATTATCAGCTTCCGATTCTTCGCATCGAACAAAACCGCGCCTAAAGTTAACATGTCGGTATACTGACCGTCAGGTAAAGC
>Ga0193717_1001577_pt1 | contig 13891 bp, 12 predicted proteins | sample U2c2metaG_FD_145900 | JGI IMG/M metagenome (GOLD analysis project Ga0193717, IMG submission 145900) | Soil microbial communities from a riparian zone of the East river system, Colorado, United States - U2c2 | ecosystem: Environmental > Terrestrial > Soil > Riparian zone | place: USA: East River... | reverse complement strand
GATTCCGGCGCCGCCGACCGTCGCACCGGGCCATGCCCGCCTGCTCGACGGAGCCACGCCCATGGCCGGAGGGCTGACCCTGAAGACGTCGCTGGGAATGGGCGGGCAGAACTCGGCGATCGTGCTCGCTCCTCCTGCCGAGTGGGCCGCGTGATCCGGTGGGGGTGCGGATGACGCCCGTCGATATCGTCGGTGTCGATGACCACTCCCCTGCCGCCCGCGTACTTCCTTTCCGACGGTGACGCGTTCGTCCCAACCACGTTCGCGAGGGGCCCATGGGGCGAGACGATCAGCGGCATGGTTCTCGGGGGGCTGCTCGGACACGTCGTCGACCGCGACACAGGCGATCCCGAACTCCAGCCCGCCCGGCTGACGGTCGACCTGCTGCGGCCCGCGGGCATCGCGCCGCTCACGGCCAGGACCAGGGTCGTCAGACAGGGCAGGCGACTGAAGCTCGTCGAGGCGGAACTTCTGCAGGCCGACACCGTCGTGGCCAGGGCCAGCGCACTCCTGCTACGGCGTGGCGACCAGCCGCCGGGCGAGGTCTGGAGCAGTCCACTGGTGATGCCGCCGCCACCGCCGGAGCCCGAGAGTTCGCGCGACATGTCGCCGATCCTGGTGTGGGCCTACGGTCGCGACCGCGGAGCGGCCGGGTTCAGCATCGACCTCACCGAATGGGGGTACGCCGGTCCGAAGTTCGTCTGGCTGCGCGACGTCAAACCTCTGGTGGCCGGTGAGCCGATGACACCGCTGACACGCGCGGCGATGGCCGGTGACGTGTCGAGCTCGCTGACCCATTACGGCACAGCGGGTTTGCAATACATCAACGCCGACTACACCGTCACGCTCAGCCGGCTTCCGGTCGGGCCCTATCTCGGACTCGCCGCGTTGACGCATTCCAGCGACGAGGGGGTGGCCGCAGGGTCAGCCGCGATCTTCGACCTGGACGGCCTGATCGGCGCCGCCACCGTCACGGCGTTGGCCAATCCCGGCTTCACGCCTCCGTCGATGCCCTAGCGCGGCGGTCAGCTCAGGTATTGCGCCGTCGAACCCGACAGGGGCATGTCGGGCATCCCGAGTTTTCCGTGATCCCAGCTACGCAGCCGAGTGGGCACCACCCGGACGGCGATCCGGTTGTTCATCATCTGGTCGACGAAGGGCCGCAGCTCGTCGCTGTACGGACCCGTGTACCGCTCCCAGACGCTAATGCCAACGCGCAGAAGCAGATCCGGGTCGTCGTCGACGATCTCAGCGGTCCCGTCGATGGAGACGCCGCGCAGGGTGTTGTAGGTCTGCCCGTCCTCGATCATGACGGTGATGGTCGGATCGCGGCGCACGTTGACCGCCTTCTGCGACTTGGCCTTGGTCTCGAACCAGAGCTCGCCGTCGAGTACCGCGTACCACATGGCGACCAGGTGCGGTCGTCCGTTGGGCAGCACCGTCGCCATGGTGGCGGTGCGGCTGCGCTCGATGAACTCCGTGATCTCGTCATCGGTCATGACGATCTTGCCGCGCTCGTTCTTTCCCACGGGTCGATACTTTCAGGTCGACGGAAGGGTGACGGTCACCGGGATGCCCCTGGCGATTGGTTGTTCGCCCGCGCCGCGGCGGACCTCGTGCAACCGGTGCTCCGAGGAGTGCACTCGTAGTTACCGCGTTCGGTATACCCTCAGCGCTGATCCAGGTACCTTCTCTCGAGATTCGTCAGGACATGAAGCAACGCGAAACGGCATTCAAGAAGTCGCTGGGAGTCGCTTGCGCGGCTCTGCTCATTGCCGGTTGCGGCGGGGTGACCCAGGGTCACGCCGTTTCGCCGCTGTATGACCCGTTCCGGGCGGGCGGGCTACCTGCCGAGGATGGACCGAGCGGCGTGCGCGACAACGCCCCGTCGCCCGAGGGCGACGTCAAGGACACCGACGACGGACCCGTCGACAAGCTCGCGCTGCTCGCCGTCAACGACGTTGCCGAGTACTGGAGCAAGAACTACCCAGACTCGTTCCACGGCAAGTTCTCGCCCATCGAGAAGCTGTTGTCCTGGGATTCGGAGGACCCGTCGAGTCCCACCGTCTGCGGCACGGAGACCTACCAGGAGCCCAACGCCTTCTTCTGCCCGAGCAAGGACATCATGGCGTGGGACCGCGGCGTGCTCGTCCCGATCGGCAAGCAGTTCTTCGGCGACGTGTCCATCGGCGCCCTGCTCGGCCACGAGTACGGCCACGCCATCCAGAACATGGCCGGCCTCGTCGACGACGACACACCCACCGTCGTGGCCGAGCAGCAGGCTGACTGCTTCGCAGGAAGCTACACGCGCTGGGTGGCCGAAGGGCAGTCTCCACGGTTCCAGTTGAGCACGGGCGATGGACTGAATCACGTGCTGGCGGCCGCGATTACGCTGCGTGACCCCATCATCAAGCCGAACACCACCGACTTGCTCGAGCAGGGGCACGGCACCGCACTCGACCGCGTCAGCGCATTCCAGATGGGCTTCGCGGGCAGCCCAGAGGATTGCGCGAAGATCGACCTCGACGAAATCGAGCAACGGCGCGGCGACCTCCCGATGGAACTTCCGCTCGACCAGAGCAGTGGCGAGGTGCAGACCGGCGAGGTGAAGCTCGACGAATCGACGCTCACCGACCTGATGGAGGTGCTAGGCGAGATCTACCAGCTCAAGGAGGCCCCGACGCTGAAGCTGGAGGCCGAGGACTGCTCCGACGCGAAGCCGAGCCCCCCGGCCTCCTACTGCCCGTCCACCAACACCGTCTCGGTGGACCTGTCCGCGCTGCAGGACCTCGGCGAGGCCGCCACGGAACGCAACAAGGTGCTCATTCAGGGTGACAACACCGCGCTGTCCGTCCTGACTTCGCGATACGCGCTGGCGGTCCAGCACGAGAAGGGCGACAAGCTCGACTCGGCGACGGCCGCACTGCGCACGGCGTGCCTGACCGGCTTCGCCCAGGCCGCAATGTCCAAGCCCATCGACGTGCCCAGCGGTCGGGGGTTGACGCTGACCGCGGGCGATCTCGACGAAGCGGTGGCCGGGCTGCTCACCAACGGACTGGTCGCCAGCAACGTCAACGGCGAGACGGTGCCTGCCGGCTTCACCCGCATCGTCGCCTTCCGCTCGGGCCTTGGCGGCAACCAGGACCTGTGCTACGAGCGGTTCAAGTAGCTTGTTGACGGAGGGCGCGCAGGTCGCGGGCTATCGCATCATCCGCGAGCTTGGACAGGGCGGAATGGGTGCCGTGTACCTGGCGGCCAACCCGACGCTGCCCCGTCACGACGCGTTGAAGGTGCTCTCGCAGGAACTGTCCCGCGACCCCGACTTCCGTACCCGCTTCCTGCGCGAGGCGGACGTCGCCGCTGGACTCGACCATCCGAACATCGTCTCGGTCTACAACCGCGGTCAGACCGAGGACGGTCAGCTGTGGATCGCCATGCAGTTCGTCGACGGCACGGACGCCGACGCCGCGCAGCGCGGCGGAACGATGTCGCCGTACCGCGCCGTGCACGTCATCGCCGAGGTCGCCAAGGCCCTCGACCATGCGCACGCACACCAGGTGGTGCACCGCGACATCAAGCCGGCCAACTTCCTGCTGTCCGGCGCCATCGGTCCCAATGAGCGAGTACTGTTGGGCGACTTCGGAATTGCCCGGGCACTCGGCGACATCGGATTGACGGTGACGGGCGCCGTGCTCGCAACGGTGGCCTACGCGGCACCCGAGGTGTTGGCGGGCGAACCATTCGACGGTCGCTCCGACATCTACTCGTTGGGGTGCACCCTCTTCCGGCTGCTGACCGGCCGCGCGCCCTTCCCAGGCACCAACGGCATGGCCGCCGTGATGCTCGCCCACCTGCAGCAGCCACCACCGCGCGTCACCGACCTGGTGCCGACCCTGCCCCCCGCCATGGACGCCGTCATCGCGATCGCCATGGCGAAGGACCCGGCCGCCCGCTTCCAGAGTGCGGCCGCGCTCGCGGATGCGGCGGCCAACGCGTTGCAGAATCCGCACGCGGTGCTCAGAACGCCTGCGGCCCCGTCGATTCCAGGTCCACCTCCGGTGCGGCCACAGCCCCCGCGTCGGCGTCGGACGGCGCTCATTGGCGCCATCGCCGCCGTGGCCCTGCTGGTCGTCGGCACCGTGGCGGTGATCGCGTGGCCGAGTGGCGACGACTCGTCGTCGGGCAACGCCACCGGGCCCGGGCTGACCCGCCAGACCACGTCGAGCACCGAGGCCGGCCCGCCCGCCACCGACGTGGCCCCCGCTGCGCTGCGCGGCATCCTGCTCCCGGCGTCCGCGGTCGGCGACGACGGCTCGGGCCAACCCCTGGTGCTCGAACAGGACGGCTCGGAGCTGCTGAACGACGCCGCGACCGTCAACGACCCAAAGTGCCTGAGTGCCTGGCTCCCCGCGCAACAAGCGGCGTACTCCGACACGAGCATCACCCAATCGGCCCCAACCGGCGCCGCCGTCCAGGTGCTGCGCGCGCTCAACAAGAGCCTTTGGCAGGACAGCGTCACCCAGGCGGCGGTGTCGTTTCCGGCCAAGGGGCCGACGGCGGGCATGCCGGTGGGGCTGTATCGGGTCGTTCAGCAGGACGCGTGGGAAGCGTGCGCCGGTCACGACATCGTCGTGACTCCGCCGGGCGAAGCCCCACAGACGTGGACGTTCGGCCAGACGCAAAACGCGTCGGGGGTGATGACGCTCGAGGCCACCCTCGGAGGCGGTGGCGGCTCCTGCCAGCGGGGAATGATGATCCGCGGCAACGTCATGATCGACGTGCGGCAGTGCCGGTCGGCAGGCGGTAACGACGTATCGAAGCTGGTTTTGGCCATCGCCGATCGGGTGCCAAAACAGTGACATGGGCATGCCCCTGCTGGCCCTAGGCTAGGGAGCAGTCGCCACTCTCCTAGTTGCCCCGGAGGTTTGCCCGTGATCGCGCTCCCGCGTCTCGCCGCCGTCATCGCCGCGGCCGCCTTGCTCGCGGCGTGCTCGAGTGCCGAGCAGCCCGCACCGCAGGCCAGCTCGTCGGGCGCCTCGGCCGTTGCGGCACCGAGCAGCTCACCGTCACCGACACCGCCGCCCGCCCCACCGCCGATGTCCGACAAGGATCAGGTCGTCGCGGCCCTGCAGGCCGTCGCCGACGCCTACAACACGAAGAACTGGGACGCGTACCTCGAAATGCAATGTCCGGCCATGCGGGCGAAGTTCGCCGGTCCGGTCCTGGAGCAGCTGAAGCAAACCCGCGACAAGCAGGGCCTCAGCACGTTCAAGGTCATCGACGTGACGATCAACGGCGACTCCGCGAAGCTCAAGGTCCAGGCTTCGAACGAGTCCCTTGGCAGCCAGGAGATCACGATGCCGATGGAGCGCAGCGACGGCTGGAAGCTGTGCGCCCCGAACGGCGCCTCCTGAGCGTGCGCGCCTTCGTCGCGGCGATGACCGCGGCCGCGACGGTGCTCGCCGGCTGTGGCGGCGGCCCGGTCCAAGGCAACGCGGTCCCTGAAGGCAAGCCCCCCGCTGCGGCCCAGGTCGACGTGGGCAAGCTCGACACCGGCAAGTACCCCATCGGGCCGTTGGCCCCGCTCGACGTCGCGGGTAGCCCAGACGCAGGGCGCCGGCTCGAAGCCCAGCTGATGGCGCCCTACGTGCTCGGCCCGTGGCAGGTCGACGACACTCTGACCGAAGGCAGCTCTCCAGCGAGTTCAATCGTCTTGAGTAAGGACGACTTTGCGTTCAACTTGCGGGCGCGCGTCGCCGCGGGTTTGTTCGGCCAGCCCTTCGTCGTCGGCTTCGTCGCCGACCGGCACAACGCCGACTCGGCGGCCCCGATGTCACTGCGCAACGAGGTACTGCGGTTCGCCGACCCCAGAGCGGCGGCCGACGCCGTCACGTCGATGACCAGCTCGACGATGACGCTGCCCGTCGATTCGAGCGTCCATCCGGTGCTCATCGAGCCACCTGTCGCCATCCCGGTGCCTGGCCACCCCGAGTCGTCGGGGTCGCTACAGAAGTACAACGACGGCGACACCATCAAGCAGGAGGTGACGGCACTCACCGCCCACGGGCCCTTCGTGGTAGTCCAAGTCGTGCAGCACCCGAAGGGCCCCGACGCGGCGGCCGCCTTGGCGGCTCGTGCGATCGATCTTCAACTCCCGCTGCTCGACGGCTTCCAGCCGACCAACCCGACCTTCTTCCCCCAGCTGCCGCTCGACCCCACCGGCTTGGTGGCCCGCACGCTTCCGACGGCGCCCGACGAGGCGACCCCGATGTCGGGTTCGGCCTACCCGCCCGCGGGCGCGCTGCACGCCGAGGCCAACCCCGTTCTGGTGGGTCCGCAGCTGTCGACGGCAGGTGTCGACGAGGTATCGATCGGAGCGTCGACGCTCTACCGGGCCAAGGACGCAGCCGCGGCGACCGCCCTGGCGCAGGACTTCGAGGACGCAGCCGCCAAGCAGCCGTCGACTCAGTCGGCCGCGGGCGTGCCAGGGCTGCCCGACAGTCGCTGCCTGTTGGTCGCCGACGCCAACGGGCTGGTGCCGAAGTACCTGTGCCTGGCCACCTTCGACAGGTACGCGTTCAAGACCTCCGCGCGGGACTTCACGCGCGCTCAGCAGCAGTTGGCGGCGCAGTACCGCATGCTGCAAGGCTGACGCCGAGGCCTTCCGATCATCTGGGGCGAGTGCAGCGACGGGGATACTGCGTGTCTGGCCACTTTTGTCGGTGCCAGCTCATAGCCTCTGAGCTGTGTTGAGCCATGCGGATCGCCGCGAGATCGCGGAGATGGTGCGCAGCGCGCGCGAATCCTGCGGACTGACGCAGCACGAACTCGCCATCCGGATGGGCTCGACGCAGTCCACGGTCGCCCGCTGGGAGACCGGATCGCATCAACTGACGCTGGCCACCCTCGACCGCATCGCGAACGCACTCGGCGTCGCGATGCAGGTGCGCTTCGGCCCCACCGGCGGCAACCGGTGAAGCGGGTGACGGAGCCCTACCGCAGCGAGGTCGTCGGGGGCAAGGGTTCGGTGTTCTACCGGGCGCACAGCTATCACACCAAGGTGCCACCCGAGGGCATCGTGCGCATGCTCGAGCACTACACCGACCCCGGCGCCGTCGTCGTCGATCCCTTCTGCGGCTCGGGGATGACCGGTGTCGCGTGCCTGCAATCCGGACGGTCCGGTCTGCTGTCCGACCTCTCGCCCGCCGCCGTGCACATCGCGTCCGGGTACGCGGCGGCGGCGCAGGACCACGACTTCGACGCGGGCGCCGGGGCGCTGATGGCGGGGCTCGCACAGTTGGAGCAAGAGCTCTACGGGACGCGCTGCGTGCACTGCAGGAAGTCGGCGCGCATCGAATACACCGTGTGGTCCGACACGCTCGACTGCCCGTCGTGCGCGCACCGAATCCGCTTCTGGGACGCCGCCAAACAACCTGACGGCACCCTGTCCAAGACGCTGCGCTGCCCGCACTGTGAGGCCTCCTTCCGCAAGGGTGAGGCCAGGCTCGCGGCTCAGGTGCCCGTGTTGGTGTCCGTGTCATGCCCGCACTGCCGCCGCCGCGACCAACGCCCACCCACCAGGCGCGAACAAGCCGCAGCGCTTCGCCCGCGCCGCTCCGGCATCACCGACTGGTATCCGACCGCGCCATTCGAGCGATGGCGCGAGATGTGGCGTGGCCAACACCGAACGCTCGGAATCCACACCGCCGCAGACTTCTTCACCGACCGCAACCTCTGTGCGCTCGCGGCGGTGTGGCGAGCCGCGAACGAGTCGGCGCACGCAATCATGCTGCGGTTCGCCGTGACCTCCGTCGTCAACCGGGCGTCCCGCCGCTACCAGTGGAATCCGAAGCGTCCCACCAACGTGTTGTCGGGCACGCTCTACGTGGCGTCGCTGACCTACGAGTTCAACGTCTTCTCGCTACTGCGCCGCAAGCTCTCCGCCGTTGGGCAACTCGTCCGTGCCATGCACGACGCCCCTGGCACATGTCGGGTCGTTCCTTCGTCGGCCGCCGGATTGCACCACATCGATTCGGGCAGTGTCGATTACGCGTTCACCGACCCGCCGTTCGGGGCCAACATCTACTACTCCGATGCGTCGTTCCTCTGGGAGTCCTGGCTGGACGACTTCACGCCGACCGCAGACGAAGCCGTCGTCTCGACGTCGCTGCCCGTCGAACACGGCGCCAAGACCCTTCAGGACTACGAGAAGCTGATGTCGGCAAGCTTCTCCGAGGTGGCCCGGGTGCTCAAGCCGCAGGCGTGGGCCAGCGTCATGTTCCACAACAGCGACGACGCCGTCTGGAGCGCGCTGGAACGAGCGCTGGAAAGCGCCGACCTGCGGCTCGAGTCAGCCGTCGCTTTCGACAAGACCCAGCCGAGTTTCAAGGGCATCAAACAGATTACGGATCAGGAGCGGGTGTCGAGCTTCGACTTGGTACTGCACCTCCGGTCCGCGCGCAGTCGGCGGAAACGCACCGCGAGCGCCGACACCTTCCCGCGCGAAGCGCTCATCGCCGCCATCGCGCTCCACCTCGAGTCGGCGACACCACGGCGCCGCACCACGCCATACATCCATTCGTTCGTCATGCGGACGCTGCTCGAGGCCGGCTGCCCGCTCGCGGGTTACTCCTATCGCGACGTCGAAGCCATTCTGGGGGAACACTTCCTGGCCGCCGGCGGCGCGTGGGCGAGCAAGCCGTGACCCCACCCGTCCTGCAGGCCATCCCCGCGACGACATCCGCGTCCAAGGGCAGCAGCGCCTATCAGGTGCACACCTATCCGACCAAGGTCCCGCCCGCGGCGATCGAGCCCTTCATCCTGGCCAGTACCGAGGCCGACGGACTGGTGCTCGATCCGTTCTGCGGGTCAGGCATGACGGGCCTGGCCGCGCTCAACGTGGGTCGGCGCACCATCCTGTCCGACTTGGGCCCCGGCGCCGTACACCTCGCGTACAACTACACCCACCCGGTCGCCCCCGACGTGTTGGTGGCCGCACTTCGCGCGCTGGCGCCTGCGACCGCGAAGCTCGAACAGCGGCTGTACCGCTCCAACTGCCCCACGTGCGAACGCCCGGGCACGCTGCGCCACCTGGTCTGGACCGACGTGCACAGGTGTGGGGCGTGCGCCGCCCCCATTCGGGTGTGGGACCACAAGAGCGAATCCGGTGGCACCGCACGCACACTCACGTGTCAGAAGTGCGGGCACGCACAATCCCGCTCCGGGGTCGGTGGAGTCATCAGCGAACCCGCCGAGAAGGCCGTCGCCTGCACCGCATGTGGCAAGCTGCAGCGCGGGCCCGCCGACCCGACCGACCTCGCGCTGCTCGCGACGATCGCCAAGCGGAAGGTCACGCGCTGGGTACCATCGGTGCCACTCGGGCCCGATCGCGAAATGCACCGTCGCTCAGCACTTCAACTCCGCGGCATTTCGGACGTCGCCGACTTCTGGAATCACCGCAGCAAGCTCGCGCTCAGCGAGTTGTGGCACCTCATCGCCCAACTTCCCGACGAACGCGTCCGTGCAGCGCTGACCTTCGCGTTCACCAACACCGCGTGGCACGCCACTCGGATGCGGCGCTACAACGCCTACGGCGGACAGCGCCCACTGACGGGCACGCTCTACATTCCCCAGCTCGTCGCCGAGGGCAACGTGCTGGAGATCTTCCGACACCAGGTCGCACAGGTGGCCCGGTTCTACTCCACCCACCCCGCGGCCGACCGCACAGACGTCCCCGCCTTCGTGCAGCGTTCGTCGGCCACCGACCTTTCGTGGTTGCCAAGTTCGAGCGTCGACTACGTGTTCACCGATCCACCGTTCGGCGCCAACCTCTTCTACGCCGACTGCAACGTCGTGTGGGAGTCGTGGCTCGGCGACGTCACCGACACCGACGCGGAGATCGTCGTCAACCGCTCCCTGCCCACCAGTGCGGGAGGTAAGACACTCGACGACTACGAGAAGCTACTTGCTCAGGCGTTCAACGAGATTCGTCGAGTATTGAACCCGGGCGCACGGACCAGCGTGGTCTTCCACAACGCCGACGACAAGGTGTGGTCGGCACTGCTGTCCGCCACCGATTCCGCCGGACTCGTCCAGACCGACGTCAGCCTGCTCGACAAGGTGCAGCGCTCCATGAAGGGCTACAAGGGCCGCAGCGGAGCCGAACTGGTGCCGTTCTACGACCTGGTGATCACGTTCACCGCGGGTTCGCGGGCGCCTGGCGCTCCGCGCACCGGCGCACTCGAGGCGGCGATGGAAGCGGTCCGCGCCCACCTGAGCACGCTCACGGACGCGGCCGAGGACTCCTCGCAGCGCAGCCTGGAGTATCTCTACTCGCTGTCGGTCGGCGCGGTCATCGCATCCGGCCACCAACCCACCGGGCTGTCCTTCCGCGCCTTCGAGCAACGGCTCAGGGAGACGTCGCCGTGACGGCCGTGGACCAGGTGGTCACGGCGTTCGACACCGCGGGGTGGACGGCGCTCAAACAACAGAGCGTGCACGGCGGGCGCAGCGTGAACCCCACCCGGGTCGACCTCGCCCGCGGCAGGCAGTTCCTGCAACTGCTCGTCTACGCCTGGAAGATCACCGGCGAGGGCAAGGGACGCGTCGGCACCAACTACCGCATCCAGACCACTCGCAGTCACGACGGCGATCTGATGTCCGAATCATCGCGCCTCACGCTGGGTTTCGGAATCGATGAGGAACGCGGCGTGCTGGCCGTGTTCGACGGGTGGACGAAGCGCGCGACGGGCGGTTCGTCGAGCGTCCACATCAAGCGCGAGACCCTCGAGGGGGCGGTCGATACTGGCTTCGCCGAGCAGGCCCCGCTGTGGGACAGCCGGGCTGCCGTCCGACTTCCCTCCGTCGAGCCGCTGCTGCCCTGGATCGCCCGCCAGCGGGATCGGCGACGGACGGCCGTGCACGCCAAGGAACTCGACATCGACGGCAGGGGCGCGCGGATCACCTGCGACCTGTGGGACGCCGCGCCCGCCGCCTGGTTGCGGCCGAAGGACCAGTTGATGATCACCGACGCGACGGACGTCCAGTTCGTCGACCCATCGATATGGGAGGTCGACGACGTCACGCTCACGGTGACCACGCCGGGCCGCAACGCCCGCCGCACAGTGACGTTCGACTGCCACCGATACGGGCGCGTGCACGCCGCCGCGGCGAAGCCGTTGCTCAGCGAACTGACGGGAAGAGCTCGTGGTTGACCTGAAGCCGTACACACACGCGCGCGGCGTCTCGCTGCTGTACTTCGACGAGAACTACGCGGCCGCGGAATCGGTCGCTGCGCTGAACCTCGAATCGGCTGACGTGCAGCGGATTACCGCGCGGGTCCGAGAGCTCTCCGCCGCGCAACATCTGGTGTTCCCCGACTCCGACACGCTGCTCGAACGGTGCGTCATCGCGCTGCTGGGTGGCCATCTCATCCTGCAAGGCCCTCCCGGGACCGGCAAGACGACGCTCGCGTACGCGCTCGCCGCGGCGTTCGATGCCAGCACCAGGCTCGAGACCGCAACCGCGGACTGGAGCACCTACGACGTCATCGGCGGATTGCACCCAACGTCCAAGGGCGGCATCGAGACACTCGAGCCGTGGCTGGGGCACGTCCCGCGCGCCGCGCTCGAATGCGCCAGCGTGGTGGCCAGGCACGAGGACGCAGAGGAGCACGAACCCAGACAGGCGCACTGGCTCATCATCGACGAGTTCAACCGTGCGGAGATCGACAAGGCCATCGGCCCGCTGTACACCGTGTTGGGCGGGGGTGCCGCCGACAATCGGCTGCCGCTGTGGTTCGGTGACGAAAACGGCAGCGGCACATACGTTTGGATACCCAGGCGCTTCCGGATCATCGCCACCATGAACACCGTCGACTCGAATTACGTCTACACGTTGTCGCAGGGCTTGACCCGGCGTTTCCAGTTCATCCACGTGGGCGTGCCTGACGCTGGGCGGTTGGACGACGAGCTCACCCAAGCCAGGCGTACCGCCGCCGATTGGTATGCCACGACGTATGGCGACGGTGCTTTCGACGCCGACGAGTTCGTGGCCAGCGCCGCGGTCGCACGCGCAACGGACCTGCTGAGCGACATGCTCGCGACGCTGCGCTATGACGACGAGGCCATCGGGCAGGCCGGCTGGCCGTTGGGCACCGCCCAACTCGTCGACGTCTATCGGCAAGTCGCGTTGCGGCTGCCCACCGGGGAGCGTGATGTCGAATCCGTCTTGCGTGCAGTGGATCTCGCGCTTGCGGACCGCGTCATTCCGCAGGCGGGCAACTTGACTAGCCCGCAGCTCTCGGCGATCGAAGCGTGGCTGAAGACCGCTCCGCTTCCCACGTCCACGCTTGCCCTACGGCAATTGCGGTCGGCGTCGGCGACCGGATACTGATGTCCGCCGAGGACGCCGTCGTCGCAGGCGGTCAGTTCACCGCGGGCGGGCGGCGCAGTGCGATCAGCGCAGCCCTGCCGTTGCTCGTCACCTACTTCGCGGGCGCGCCGACCTGGAACCTCGAGGTCAGTGCGCAGCTGAGCAGCGCCCAAGCGGACACCGAGCTCGACGAGTTCGCCGCCGCGGTGCGCCTTCGCGCCTCGCTGGCAGCGGCCACCCGACTGGTGGACGTCGTGGGCCGAATCATCGCGCGGCCGACGTTCCGGTACACCCACGTTGCCGCGGAATCCGTTGGGACCGTTCATGGTCGGCTCGATCTGGCGAGATACAGCCGCCAACGGGGTCGTGTCGACGTCCCGCGTCGGTATCCGATTCGGCTCGTCGAGCGCGCCACCGCGACCCCCGAGAACATCCTGGCGTCGTACGCCGGCTCTTGGATCAAGCGTGATCTGGAAAGGACTCCTTCGGGCCTCTTGCCGCACGGATCGCCCGAGTTCCGCGCGCGGCACGGGCTCGTCGACGCGTTGGCCCGGCAGCTTGCCGTTCCGCTGCTGGCCCGCACCGTCCCACAAGCCATGGAGGTGTGGCGCCGCTCGACCATCGAAACGCTGCTGGACCGGGTGGCGCAGCGACTGGAGGCGGGTCACATCGCCCAACCAGAGCCCTATCAGGAGCTGGCGGACTGGATGCGGACCAGCCTGACCGGCGACCCGGTTGCCGAACTGGGTCAACGTGATTGGAGCTTCTACGACGAGCGGTTCGATACCAAGCTGTTCGAGATCTGGGGCCTGATGAAGCTCGCCGAGGCGATCGCCCGGCGCATCGGCGATCCCACCGGCCGGCCTACCAGCCTGGCCGCCCGCACGCAGGGCCCCATCTACTCGTGGGTCGTCGGCGAGCACGCGGTGCGCCTGTACTTCCAGCCGCCGCTGCACACGCTGACCCCGGGCGGCGTGCGGTGGCGCCACGAGCCGGGCGGGGCACCGTTGATGGGCTTCCCCGACCTCGCGGTCATCTCGGACGGTCCGGCCGGGCGTGGCGTTGCGCTGTTCGACCCGAAACTTCGTCGCCGCTCCGCCGCGCCCACCGAGGAGCTCTACAAACTGTTGGGCTACTTCGCCAATCTGCGACATCCCCAGCCGCCGCAGGGGGCCATCCTCTACTACAGCCCCGGCATGCCGACCGAGTACACGCTGAGCACCGCCGAGGGTGGTGATGTCCGGGCACTCGGCGTCGACCCGGAGGCGGTGAAGGACGAGCCATTCGACGTCGCCGCTGCGATTGCGCTGCGGTCGGCCGGGTTGGACAGCTCGGCGCTGGTGTTGTTCTGACCGACGCTCCCCTTCCGGTGGCAGGCCGTTTCTCGGCTACGCCGCCGATTCCGGTTCGCTGAGTTCGTCGATGTCGGGCAGCGGCAGCTGACACAGCCTGCGGGCCTCCTTGGCGCTCATCCCGAACATGCGCAGCAGGTCTTCGGTGAATCGATCGGACGTCTCGG
>Ga0193717_1001576_pt1 | contig 13902 bp, 9 predicted proteins | sample U2c2metaG_FD_145900 | JGI IMG/M metagenome (GOLD analysis project Ga0193717, IMG submission 145900) | Soil microbial communities from a riparian zone of the East river system, Colorado, United States - U2c2 | ecosystem: Environmental > Terrestrial > Soil > Riparian zone | place: USA: East River... | reverse complement strand
CTGGCAACGGCCCAGCTTCACCGCTGCCACTGCGGTCACTGCGGAGAAACTGCTACTCACTGACCTTTCGAACGGTGCTACCAAGAGCCGCAACCTCGCTGCCCTTCGACAAGCGCAGCAGGACGAGCGGATGAGACGCGAAATCGCGATTGAGAGCACCGCGCCATTAATCGAAGCAGCTCCGGACGATGACAAGACCGCTCGCGCCGAGGGACTTCGGTTACCTCGCCCTTTCCGGCGCTTGAGTCCACCTTACCCGGAAACAGCGGCCAGCGCTGAAGTCGAAGCAGTAGTCGATGTTCTGGTTGATCTCGATATCAATGGAGAAGTCAACAACGTTGAAGTCGCGCGTTGGGCAGGGTTTGGTTTAGACGAGGCGACGATCGAAACCGTACGTCAGCTGCACTTTTTCCCGGCCATGCGTAACGGCACTCCGATACCACTACGCGTGTTGTTGAGATACAACTTCCGCAAGCCAGCGAAATAAACAAGGGGAAAGAGCGGAAATGGGTAAGAGGGAAAACGGGGGAAGAACGATTCCTTTGCATTTCTTTGTCTTCCTCTTATTCGACACGAAATGAGATTCACCAAATGGCCAAATGAAAAATGAGAAATGACAAATGGAAAATAATCGTTCTTTCCCTTTTGCCCACTTCCCCTTCTTCTTTTCTGCTATGATTTCCTGAATTTAAAGATCGACCCCCCAGGTGAATTCAATAAATGCTGTATCTCTCGCAAGTATTGAGTCGCCCTATCCGCGACCTTGAAGGCGACCGTGTGGCCACCGTCAAAGACGTAATCGTCCGACTGGGTGAGGAAGATCATCCTCCCTTGATTGGCCTGGTAGCACGCTATCGCCGCCGCGACTTTTTTGTCTCTCGCTGGCGAGTTACAGAATTCAACGAGCACGGTGTCCGACTCAATTCCGACATTCTCGATCTTCGTCCCTTTGTGCGTCGCGATGGTGAGGTCCTCCTCGCTCGTAACGTGCTCGACAAACAACTGATCGATGTCGACGGCAAGCGGGTGGTGAGAGTCAACGATGTCCAAATGATTCAGGCGGCCGGCGAGTGGCGAATTACTGGAGCAGACGTAAGTCTCCAAGGACTCTGGAGGCGACTCGCGCCCGCCGGCTTGATAGGCACCAGGAAACCTGTGGAGGTGATCGACTGGTCTAATGTGGGCTATGTAGCGACCGGAGAAGCGACAGTTAGGCTCAAGTCTTCCAGCGATAAACTTGCACGCTTGCATCCCGTGGAGATCGCGCGACTGGCGGAGGCGCTCTCGTATCACCACGGCTCGGAAGTGGTGGAATCGCTTGACGATGAAACGGCCGCTGAAACGCTCGAGGAGATGCCCGCGGAACGGCAGGCTCGGATCCTCGGAGACATGGACGAGGAGCGTGCTGCCGATATTCTTGAATGGATGTCGCCTGACGAAGCGGCGGACGTACTCGGTGATTTACCGGAGCACAAGGCCGAAGAGCTTCTCGGCTTGATGGAGGACGAAGAGCAGGCTGAGGTTGCTGAACTCCTACCCTACGAAGACGATACTGCGGGCGGTCTGATGACGACAGAGTTTGTTACGCTGCCGCGTGAGTTGACTGTAGGTGAAGCACTCGCCCGGCTACGGGAGATGGCGGAAACGCCAAACATGATCTACTACCTTTATGTAGTAGAGGGTGAAGGTTCCTGGCAACTCTCGGGAGTGATCGCCCTTAGGAGTTTGATCCTCGCTGATCCGGCGGTTCCGCTTGAGGAAGTGATGCGCAGTAAGTTTCAGAAAGCGCGCCCGGACGAACCGGCTAAGGGAGTAGCTCAACGGATAGCCGAATACAATCTGCTCGCCTTACCGGTGGTGGATGAGTCAGGCGACATCCTGGGGATCATCACCGTCGATGACGCGATGGAAATACTCCTGCCCAAAGATTGGCGGCAAAGACTACCCAGATTATTTGGCTAAAGATAAATCTGGCAATTCGAAGAACTATGAATGACGGAGAACCTCCAAGTGGCCGAGAAGCGCACAGCTTTACAGGACGCGGGAAAGCGCTTGTTTCGTCGCGGCAGTCGCGGCGCACGCGCGGTCGCGCGACGCAAGAGGCTACTCGGCTACCTGGCCATTCTAGGTCCTGGAATGATCACTGCCAATGCAGGCAATGATGCTGGCGGTATTGCTACGTTCGCCAGCGTCGGAGCTGAACACGGTTATCGTCTACTCTGGATTCTTATCCCCATCACAATCAGCCTGGGGTTGGTTCAGGAAATGTGTGCGCGCATGGGCGCAGTTACCGGTAAGGGTCTTGCGGATCTGATTCGAGAGCGCTTTGGCGTTAGATGGACTGCGTTAGTGATGCTGGCCCTGCTGATCGCCAATGGTGGGGTTACTGTTTCCGAGTTCGTGGGGATCGCGGCCGCTACCGAACTATTTGGTATTCCACGTTTCATCTCCGTGCCAATTGCGGCAATCAGTATTTGGTGGCTGATTGTAAAGGGTTCATACAAGCGCGTGGAGCGCGTATTTCTTTTGATGACCTTAGTGTTTGTGGGTTATGTGATTTCGGCGTTTCTGGCGCGTCCAGAATGGGGAACGGTTGCAGTTGAATTAGTGAGGCCGAGATTCAGTTTGGACCGAGCATACCTGTTTACCGTGGTGGCCATAGTGGGAACAACCATTTCGCCTTACATGCAGGTGTATGTTCAATCTTCAGTGGTTGAAAAGGGTGTGACTGCGGAAGAGTATCGGCGCACCAGAATCGACGTCTGGGTTGGAACGGTTTTCGCGATTCTGATCGTCTTCTTCATTGTGGTCTCGACTGCCGCGACGCTTCACAAGCATGGCATCCAGATTAATAGTGCTGCGGACGCGGCTCGAGCGCTCAGACCCCTGGCCGGAAACTACGCTGAGGCGTTGTTCGGCGTCGGCTTGTTTGGGGCTTCAATGCTCGCCGCCGGGGTTCTGCCGCTGGCGACCGCCTACTCGGTTAGCGAAGCGCTGGGCTTTGAGAAGGGTGTGTCGCGCAGCTTTCGCGAAGCTCCTACATTCATAGGCATCTTCACTTTTCTAGTGGCGGTCGGGGCCGCAATCGCGGTGATTCCCAACCTCCCGCTAATCAAGGTGCTGCTGGTTACACAAGTCATCAACGGATTGCTTTTGCCGGTCGTTCTGTTTGCGATCCTGCGTCTGATCAATAATCGCGAATTGATGGGGGCTTACGTGAATGGGCCTGTCTACAACATCGGGGCGTGGCTAACCGCAATTATCGTGACCTCGCTATCTCTGCTGCTGGTATTGGTAACCCTGTTCCCAAATCTTTTTGGCCGTTGAATGTCGAACCCGATGCCGGGCGCACTCTCGCCAACGAGCCCAATCGGTGATAAAAGAATAGCCGTCTTGAAGCTCTCGCTTTTCAACGCTCGCTAGCCGAAGTTTGCACCCACGTGAATCGCTCCACTTCCAAGAACAAACTCATACTGTTCGTCGTGACCGCAGCACTAACGGTGCTCGTCCTCTCTCTAGTCCTTCATTTCGACTTGCGGCTCCGTGATTTCCTTGGTTCCAAATTGGGCGGGCTGGCTTCCAGAGCAGACACTGTAATGAATGTTTTGCTGCTGGTCCTCTGGGGGATTCTTGCTTATCTCTTTGTACGGGCCCTCAATAACTTCATCTTCGGGCTGGTGTTTCGACTACGAAAAGGGTTTGAAGCACCTACGCTGGTCCGCAACATTTTTTCGATCGTTGCATTTACCGGACTATTCCTCCTTATCTTCTCCGGGTTATTCCAGAACGTTGATCTTGGCGCACTATTCACAACCTCGGCAATTTTTGGCGTAATCCTGGGGCTTGCCCTGCAAGACACATTGGGGAACTTTTTTGCGGGAATATCCTTGCAGGCCGACAGACCTTTCCAAGTGGGGGACGTAATCACGGTTGGAGCTCAAAAGCACACCGGGGTGGTCGAGGAAATCACCTGGCGCGCCGTAAAGATCAGGACCTTCCAAAACCATGTAATAGAGATCAATAACACAAATGCGGCAAAGGAGCCTCTCGAGGTTTGCCCGCGTAACAACTTGAACGCTCGTCTGATTTTTTTTAACACTCTTTATACCGACTCTCCGGCCAAGACTATCCACGTAGTGCGGGAGGCCGTGCGCGAAGCCGACAACGTTTCACAGATGATCACTCCAATTGTGCGCATTAGAAATCTTGGCGACAACGGGGTGGACTACGAGATCAAGTACTGGTTGGACGACTACGCCAAGTACAACGATACTGACGCGCTCATCCGGCAGCGGATCTGGTATGCGTTCCGCCGCGCCGGGCTCAACTTTGCTTACCCAACCAGGACTCTGCATGTTGAGAGATCGCGGAAGAGCGGAACTCAAGAGGGTGACGGAGGAATCATCGCCGAACGGCTTTCAGCCGTCGATATTTTCGCTCCCTTGTCCGTCGAGGAAATATCCATGCTCGCCCAGGCTGCCGTAAGTCACGTCTTTGCCCAGGGGGAAACAGTGATCCGGGCAGGGGATCCCGGTTCGTCGATGTTCGTTGTCCACGGCGGCCGGGTTTGCGTACAGATCAATGACAACGGAAAACTGCGGACAGTTGCGACTCTCAATGAAGGCGACTTCTTTGGCGAGATGGCACTCTTTACCGGCGAGCCCAGAACTGCGAACGTGGTTGCCCTCGAGGAGACTGAGGTGTTGGAGATTGGGCACAAGGCGATGAAGCAGGTCTTTGACACAAATCCGGACCTGGTGGAATCGCTAAGCTACATTATTGTAGAGCGGCGGCAGGGGCTAGCGGCGCGGGCAGACACCATGGATACGGGCACTGAGGGCCCCGCCGGCATTCTCTCCGCGATCAAGCGGTTCTTCGGGCTCAAATAAATTAGGCCCACGAGGCGCGCCGCCCCTATCTGAACCCTCTGCTCGACCTCTCGAGACCCGAGCCAGCGCAAATTTGTTAACCTTACAAAGGCCTTTTGGAAGCTTTTCATGGACTTGACACCGTGAGACTCAACCTTTATTATCGCAACACGCTCAGCGACTAAGGGCCCTTGGAACTGGAAGTAATCACGCCGGATGAGGGTCTTTTCGGATTGTGCGCATTAAAGATCTAGAAGGAGGAAGAATTCGAAATGAGTATCGTTAGGTATGACCCGTTCCGCGACTTGCGCAGTCTGCAGGAGGAGGTGAACCGCCTTTTCTCAACTAATCTGACCCGAGGGTTTGGTGAGGAAGGAATTGGCAGGGGCGCCTGGAATCCCAGCGTCGACATCTACGAGAATAAAGATCAAATCGTGCTGGAAGCGGAATTGCCGGGAATGAACAGGGATGATTTCGAGCTTACCGTCGAAAACAACGTCATAACTCTTCGCGGCGAGCGTCAGTTCGAGAAGAAGGACGAAAGTGACAACTACCATCGCGTGGAGCGCTCCTATGGTTCATTCACTCGTTCCTTTACTCTGCCGCAGACGGTTTCCACAGAGGGAGCAACTGCCGAATATCGCAATGGAGTGTTGCGTGTGACATTGCCCAAGCGACAGGAAACCAAAGCGCGTCGCATCGAGGTTGGTGGGGAAGGTAAGACAATCGAGGCAAAAACCGAGAAACCAACTTCTGGTGAAAAGTCGAAGGAGATGGCTGGCGGACGTTAAGCTCCACCAGCACTGTCGCAGCAAAAGAGCGGGGTTGCTCGATGGAGCTTAAGCCCCGCTCGCGTGTCAGAAGAATTCAAATTTACCCATATTTGCATGCGCTTAGATAAATTTACATTGCGAGGGCAGGAAGCGATTCAGGCAGCAATCGAATTGGCTGAACGCAACCAGAACCAGCAGGTCGAGCCTGAGCATTTGCTTGCGGCGATGCTTGATCAACCTGAAGGTATTGTGCGTCCGCTCCTGGGAAAGTTAGCCGTTAACGTACCGGTACTGCTCAACGACTTGCAGGCCGCCATCGGTCGCTTTCCTCGCGTCCAGGGAGGACAGCAATATTTTAGCCCCAGGCTGAGTCAAGTGTTCACCGCAGCTCAAAAGCTGGCGGAGGAAATGAAAGACGAGTTTGTTTCCACTGAACACCTCCTGCTTTCTATTACCGACGAAAAGGACGGTGAGTCGGGAAAACTCCTGCGTCAGCACGGAGTGAAGCGTGATGACTTAGTCAAAGTCGTCGAGCAGACTCGTGGCGGTTCGCGAATTACGGACCAGAACGCGGAAGAAAACTATCAGGCGCTCTCCAAGTATGCACGCGATCTTACTGACCTGGCCCGCAAGGGAAAACTCGATCCGGTTATTGGCCGTGATGACGAGATTCGCCGGACCATCCAGGTCCTTTCCCGGCGGACGAAAAACAACCCGGTTCTGATTGGCGAGCCAGGAGTGGGTAAGACTGCAATCGTTGAAGGGTTGGCCCAGCGGATCGTTTCGGGCGATGTTCCCGAGACGCTTCGTAACAAGCGTCTGGTAGGCCTTGATCTTGGTTCAATGCTTGCCGGGGCCAAGTACCGAGGCGAGTTTGAGGATCGTTTGAAGGCGGTGCTGAAAGAGATCGAAAACGCTCAAGGTCACATTATCCTGTTCATCGACGAGCTTCATACGTTGGTTGGAGCGGGCGCTGCCGAAGGTGCAATCGACGCCTCCAATATGCTGAAGCCGGCCCTGGCCCGGGGAGAACTGCGTTGTGTGGGTGCCACTACGCTGAACGAATACAAGAAATATATTGAGAAAGACGCCGCTCTGGAGCGGCGCTTCCAGCAGATCTATGTCGGTGAGCCTACCGTCGAAGACACGATTGCTATCCTGCGTGGCCTGAAGGAACGCTACGAAGTCCACCACGGCGTACGGATAAAGGACTCGGCAATCGTTGCCGCGGCGACGCTTTCAAATCGGTACATCACCGACCGCTTCCTTCCTGACAAGGCAATCGACCTGATTGACGAAGCTGCGTCGCGCCTGCGCATCGAGATCGATTCGCTTCCCCAGGAGATTGATCAACTTGAACGGGAAACAATTCAGCTGGAAATCGAGCGGCAAGCTCTGCAACGCGAAGAGGATGAAAAGTCGAAGGCGCGCCTGAGAGAGATCGAACAGCGAATTGCTGATCTCAGGGAAACATCTTCCGGCATGAAAGCGAAGTGGCAGTCGGAAAAAGAGGCGATTGAGCATATGCGTACCGCTAAAGCCGAGTTGGAGCAATTAAGGCTTCAGCTCGATCAGGCGCGCAATGCCGGCGACCTCGGTCGCGCCTCAGAGATCCAGTACGGACAAATCCCGGAGCTCGAGCAAAAGCTGGCAGCCGAGCAGCAGAAGTTGGCGAATTTTCAGAGTGATGGGGTAATGCTCAAAGAGGAAGTCGACGAGGAGGACGTTGCCGAAGTCGTGGCGAAGTGGACGGGGATACCCGTTTCGAAAATGCTCGAAGGCGAGATGCAGAAGCTGGTTACGATGGAAGATCGTCTCCGTCAGCGGGTGATTGGCCAGGACGAGGCTCTGACGGCGGTAGCTAATGCGGTGCGCCGGGCGCGGGCCGGTCTCCAGGATCCGAATCGCCCAGTCGGCTCATTCATCTTTCTTGGTCCCACCGGAGTTGGCAAGACTGAAACCGCTCGCGCGCTGGCCGAGTTTCTGTTTGACGACGAGCGCTCAATGATTCGCCTGGACATGTCTGAGTATATGGAGAAGCATGCAGTTGCGAGAATGATTGGGGCGCCGCCGGGCTATGTTGGCTACGAAGAAGGTGGGCAGCTTACTGAGGCTGTGCGCCGCCGGCCTTATTCAGTTGTTTTGTTTGACGAGATCGAGAAGGCCCATCAAGATGTTTTTAATGTGCTGTTACAAATCCTCGATGATGGCCGCCTGACGGATTCAAAAGGGCGCACGGTTGATTTCAAAAACACGGTATTAATCATGACTTCGAATCTGGGGTCGCGCGAGATTCAAGCCGCCGAAGGTGATGAGAAGCAAGTACGCGAAGCAGTTTTTGAGGAGTTGAGGCTGAATTTCAAGCCGGAGTTTCTAAATCGGATTGACGATATTGTGATATTCCGTCAGCTTTCGCAAAAGGAGATCGCTCAGATAATTGATGTCCAGCTCGACCGGCTGCTCCATATGCTTAAGGACAGGAACATCACAATCTCTCTGGATGAACCGGCCCGAGGACTCCTAGCACGCGAGGGCTATGACCCGGCTTATGGGGCTAGGCCGTTGAAGCGCGCCATTCAGACTTTGATTCAGAATCCACTGGCGGTGAAGATCCTGCGTGGTGAGATCCTCCCCGGACAGGTGGTAAGAGTCTCAGCCGATGGAGACAATATGACTTTCACTACCGAGGCAGCCAGGGCAGTCGCTTAGAGGGGGAAATAGACGTGTCGAAGCAATGGAATCCCTTGCAGGACTTGATGCTCTTGCAGGATCGGATGAATCGGTTGTTTGAAGATGCGACTGAGCGTCGCACGCGGGTTGATGCCGAGAAAGGCGACGATATCGAAACTGCGGAGTGGTACCCTGCGGCTGACGTTTACGACCTCAAGGAGGAATACTTGATCGCGGTAGATTTGCCTGGTATTGACCGTTCCGCTTTGGAGATTACGATTGATGAAAACAAACTAACCATCAAAGGAACGCGGGCCATTGCTGAGACCTCAACAACTCGAACGGAACGGCCCACTGGTCTCTTTTTGCGAACGTTTAGCGTGCCCGGCTCAGTCGATCAACAAAACATTCAGGCAGCGTACAAGGATGGAGTACTGGAAGTTCGCCTTCCGAAGCGAACAGAGGAAATGGCGAAGCGCATTGAGATCAAGGTATCTTAACTGGGTAACCAGTACGACAGGGTGGAGTTTGGGTAGGGGGCAACAAGACAATGGATTTTTCTAAGTTTAGGGACCGAAATTCGGAGCGAGACGAGAATGAAGAAAGCGAGCTTCGGGTGACCGATCGCCGCCGCCGCTTCCTGGAAGACGACACTACCTCCGGGGCCCCCGCATCTGCTGATAGCCCAAATCTAAAACCTAGTTATGTCGCAGAGCTTGAGGCTCGGACGGAAGCCGCCGAGAAGTTGACGCAGGAAGTGCAATCTCGCTTTGAGCAACTGCGTTCTCAACTGCAACGTGAGACGGACGAGACTCGCCAGCGCTTGAACCGGGCAGCGGATGAACGCGCCGAGCGGGGCAAAGCAGATTTTATTGCTAGTTTGCTTCCGGTACTGGATAACCTTCAACGAGCTACCGAAGCTGCCGCGTCAGGGAACACCAAAGAACAAATTGATGAGGGCGTGCGCAGGACCATAGCGAATTTTGAGAGCGCGCTGGCCGCCGCGGGTGTTGAACCCATCAAGTCTGTGGGGCAGGAATTCGATCCTGAACTACACGAAGCTGTGGAAACTGTTCCAGTGGCGCCCGAGGAAGAAGGCAAAGTCGTGGCGGAATACACCCGGGGCTATCGGGTTGGTGACCGGCTGCTTCGTCCGGCGCGCGTTAAGGTCGGGCGGAGTTCCGAAAGGATGAGAACCGCAGGAGAATGAGGTAATTTGCCAGAACCGCGAGCGGTAGCGACCGGGATGTAGGTTCTCCCAGTTGAGACCGGTCGCGCTGACAAGAGTGCTGACACTGAAGGAGAAAAACATTGGCTGCTAAGGAAATGAAGTTTCACGAAGAGGCCCGCCATGCAATGCTCAAGGGAGTAAACACTCTGGCTAATGCAGTGCGAGTAACACTTGGGCCAAAAGGTCGTAACGTTGTGCTGGGGAAGAAATTTGGTTCGCCGGTGATTACGAAGGATGGCGTTACGGTCGCCCGGGAAATTGACCTTAAAGACCGTTACGAGAACATGGGCGCGCAGATGGTCAAGGAGGTTGCCGTCAAAACCAATGACACTGCAGGCGACGGCACTACCACAGCGACGGTGTTGGCCCAGGCAATATTTCGTGGGGGCGTGAAGAACGTAACCGCTGGAGCCAACCCAATGTCTCTGCAGCGCGGCATCCTGCTGGCGACGGAAAAAGTGGTTGGGGAACTCCAGCGCATGTCGCAAAAGGTCAAAACCAAAGAAGAGCTCACGAACGTAGCTAGTGTGTCGGCGAATAACGATCGCGAGATAGGAAAGCTCATTTCGGAGGCCATGGAGCAGGTTGGTAAGGATGGCGTCGTGACCGTGGAAGAGTCAAAGACACTGCAGACAGAGCTCGACATCGTCGAGGGGATGCAGTTCGACCGCGGCTATTTGTCGCCTTACTTCGTCACCAACCAGGATCGCATGGAGGCGGTGCTCGAGGATTCTCTAATCCTGTTGCACGAAAAGAAAATTTCGGCGATGCGGGACCTGTTGCCCTTGCTTGAGCAAGCTGCGCGAACTGCTCGACCGCTTTTGATTATCGCCGAGGACATCGAAGGCGACGCTCTCGCAACACTCGTCATCAATAAACTGCGCGGCACAATCAAGGTCTGCGCGGTTAAAGCGCCGGCGTTTGGGGATCGGCGCAAAGCCATCCTCGAAGACCTGGCTGTGCTGACCGGTGGCCGCGTGGTTACAGAGGACCTGGGAATCAAACTCGAAAATGTCGAGGTTACCGATCTCGGTTCAGCGAAACGGGTGATCGTCGACAAAGAGAATACGACAATCATTGAAGGCGGGGGCGATCCGAAGGCTATTCAGGGCCGAGTGGCAGCGCTGAAACGACAAATCGAAGAGACGACTTCGGAGTACGATCGCGAAAAACTGCAGGAGCGGTTGGCTAAGCTCGCGGGCGGTGTCGCAGTAGTCAGAGTGGGCGCTCCTACCGAAACTGCAATGAAAGAGATCAAGATGAGGGTCGAAGACGCTCTGAACGCCACGAGGGCCGCCGCCCAGGAAGGCATCGTGGCTGGCGGTGGAGTGGCGCTGCTTCGTGCCGCCAAAGTGCTCGATAAGTTCACCGATGATGACGAGGATGTAGAAACCGGTGTCCAGTTGGTAAGACGAGCGCTCGAAGAACCCCTGCGGCGGATTGCCGAGAATGCCGGGGTTGACGGAGCCGTGATCGTGGGGAAAGTCGAGGCCATGAAAGGCGCCAGAGGTTTCAACGCGGGCACTGGGGAGTTTGAGGATCTGGTCGCAGCTGGAATCATTGATCCTACCAAAGTAGTGCGTACCGCGCTGCAGAATGCCGCGTCAATCGCCGGCTTGCTGTTGACGACAGATGCGGCTGTCACTGATGCTCCTGAACCCAAGAAACCGGCCGCGCCGATGCAGGGTGGTGGCGAAGACTACGATTACTAAACAAATACTTCTGTTCAACTGGCCTCGGCGACCCAGTTGGCAGGAGATTTGCAAGCAGGTCGCCCGGGATTAATGTTGTTGCATCGAAACGCAACGGCGCATATGCTCATAACATCTAACCCGCACTTTATTGGTGGGTTTGAGGGCCCCAAGTCAAACTTGCTGACGTGAATAATCGTACGAAGCTTTTGAGGTAGTTAAATGGCAGATCTAGGAGCATACAAAGACAAGTTTGGTGAAAGCGGCCAGCGCATACTCGAACACGCCATGAGTGAGTCGCGCCAGCGGGATCAGAACTATGTGGCGGTAGAACATATCTTGCAGGCCCTCATGCATGAAGAACCCGATATGTTCAACTCGACGATGCGGGAGCTATCTCTCGATCCGATCATAGTCAAGATTGCGATCGACCAGCGATTGGAAACCACACGGCAACAACACGTTGGAAAGGGTTTCCGGATTGCGCCTGATACGACCGACTTGTTCAAACGGGCCATGGAGCGAGCGCGAACCCAGGGTCGCAAGACGATCGAAGCCACCGATATTTTCGAAGCGCTCACCAACTATGACAGTCTTTTCCTGGACGTGCTCCGGAATATGGGGGCCAACACAGACGCCGTCGCGGAGAACGTTCGTGCGCAGGTGCAAAAACGGGAACTGGAAGAGGAGCAGTATCGAAAGAAGTTTGAACTCCCCCCTTATCTCAAGCACTTCGGCGTTTCCCTGAATCGGCTGGCGCGGGCTGACAAGATCCCGCCTACCATCGGTCGTGAAAAAGAGATTCAGCAGATTGTCGAAATCCTTTGCCATCGTGAGCGGGCCAATTCACCTATGCTCGTGGGTGAACCTGGCGTTGGAAAGACAGCTGTAATCGAAGGCCTGGCGCGCACCATCGAATTGGAACCGGAAAAAGTACCAGCTCGCCTGCGTGGGGCGCACGTGGTGCAGCTGCAGATGGGCGGCCTCGTTGCCGGCACGATGCTGCGGGGCATGTTCGAGGAAAGAATCAAGGGCATCATCGATGAGGCAAAGGAGCACTCCAATTTAATCCTCTTCATTGACGAAGCTCACACTATCATCGGGGCGGGCGCGGCCCTCGGCACTTCATCCGATGCGGCCAACATGTTTAAGTCGGCGCTCGCGCGTGGTGACATGCGGATTATCGGAGCCACTACGCTTTCAGAATACAAAGAATACATTGCCGAAGATGAGGCGCTGGCGCGACGCTTTCGCCTGGTAAAAGTGGTCGAGCCCTCGATCACCGAAACGCGCGAGATTCTGCTGGGTTTGCGTCCGCGTCTCGAGCGCAACTACTCCGTCAAGATCTCCGATGAGGCAATCAACACTGCGCTGGAGATGGCGCCCAAGTACATCCGCAATCTCCATCTTCCTGACAAGGCCATCGGCTGGCTCGATACAGCTGCAGTAAAAGTGGAAATCAACGAGCCGCAGACGATGATCGTCAAGCCGGAACATGTGATCGACGTAATCTCGCAGGAATCGCGCATTCCTCGGGACATGATCTTCCGTGACACTGGCGAACGCTTTGCCATGACGGAAGCCCTGCTCGGCAACCGAGTGATTGGCCAGTTAGCTGCCATCAAGGCTGTGGCCCAACGACTGAGATTGAACAAGGGGCCCTTGAAGGAATCGCATTACAAACCTGATGGCGTGCTGCTGTTCCTTGGTCCTACCGGCGTAGGCAAAACCGAACTCGCCAAGGCGGTCGCGGAATTCATGTTTGGCGACGAAGAGAAGATGGTCCGCATCGACATGTCTGAATACAGCGACGGTACGGTCAGCATTGAAAAGCTGATTGGCATGCCGCGCGGCATAGTCGGTTCGGAACGCGGCGGCATTCTCACTGAACAATTGCGCGAGAATCCCTACACAGTGCTGCTGCTGGATGAAGTGGAGAAAGCGTCTCCGTACTTAATGAACTTGTTCTTGCAGGCCTTCGACGAGGGCTGGCTCACGGATGGTCGCGGTAAGAAGGTGTACCTCTCGGACGCGATTGTGATCATGACCTCGAATCTGGGCTCAGACAGTTTCAAGAAGTTCGAGAAGCCTCTGGGTTTCGGAACGAAGACAGCCTCAGACTTCCGCGTGGTAAATAAAGAGGTGATGAAGGCCGCCGAGGCGCGTTTCTCTCCCGAGTTTCGCAATCGTATTGACGAGATCATTGTCTTTGCGCCGCTTACGATGGACGAGGTGCGTCAGATCGCCAGGCTCTATCTGGACAAGTTGCGCCGGCAGATGGAACGTCAGGGCAAATCAGTCGAGTTCAGCGAGGCTGCGATCAACCTGCTAACTGAAAAAGGTTACAACACAGCTTACGGCGCCCGTTTCTTAAAGCGCCACATTGACGAAAAGGTGAAGCTACCGATTACCGCCATGTGGAAGATTGCGTCGAACTTCCTGGTTGACGCGGAAGACGGCGAGACGGTCGTCAAGCCGGCTGCGGCCAATAAGCCGGAGTTGAATTAGTCTGTCAGAGCGACCGGGTCGGGCCTTCGTTTGTTAAGTGCGAGAGGGGTTTCAATGATTGACTTCATTGAAACCCTTTCTCATGCAATAGAGGGCATTGTTTCAGATTCCGTTGTGAGAGGCATTCGTGAACGACTTACCCATAGCGTGTAGTCTACTGC
>Ga0193717_1001575_pt1 | contig 13903 bp, 16 predicted proteins | sample U2c2metaG_FD_145900 | JGI IMG/M metagenome (GOLD analysis project Ga0193717, IMG submission 145900) | Soil microbial communities from a riparian zone of the East river system, Colorado, United States - U2c2 | ecosystem: Environmental > Terrestrial > Soil > Riparian zone | place: USA: East River... | reverse complement strand
TCAGTCGCAGCGTCATGCCGGGCACCACGGCATAGCGGTCGGCGCTCGCGTCGACACAGTCGAAGACCAGCTCGGCCAAAGTCACTCCTCAGCAGCGCCAGAGGCGCGGGTCATCGAGGTGTCGGCGACACGGGGTGACGGTCTTCCGGAATGGTACGGCTGGCTGCGTGCGGTGGCCGGTCTCCGGAGTGTCCCGGTCCGCCGCGCACACCCGATCGGGTAAGTGGCAATCTCACGTTTCGTGGGTTCGACGCGTCTACCTGGTGTGCAGCCTTTCGAACGGATCGTGGCCGAGTACGGGCCCATGGTGTTGCGCGTGTGTCGCGCGGTGCTGGGCCCCTCGGACGCCGAGGACGCCTGGTCCGAGACGTTCCTCGCCGCGCTCAAGGCCTATCCCGGCCTGTCACCGGACACGAATGTGGAAGCGTGGCTGGTCACCGTCGCGCATCGCAAGGCGATCGACGTGCGCCGGGCCGACGCACGGCGGCCGGTGGCCGTCGCCGAGGTGCCCGAACGTGCGGCACGCGTCCGGGAGTGGCACGGCGACCTGTGGACCGCGCTGCGGGAGCTGCCGCACAAGCAGCGGCTCGCCGTCGCGTACCACCACCTCGCCGGGCTGCCCTACCGCGAGATCGCGGCGATCACCGGCGGCACGGAGGACGCGGCACGCCGCGCCGCCGCCGACGGCATCAAACGGCTGCGCGCCACCTACCCAGGGGAGGACACGGCATGAACTTCGACGCACTGCCACTGCGGGACGACGCCGCCCAACGAAGACTGCACGCGCGACTGGTCGCGGACGCCGAGCGGGAGGGCCTGCTCGACATCTCCTACCGCACGGTGGACACCCCGGTCGGCTCGCTGCTGCTCGCCGCGACCCCGGTCGGGTTGGTGCGGGTCGCGTACGAGAGCGTCGGCCACGACGCCGCGCTCGCCCACCTCGCCGAGGAGGTCAGCCCCCGCATCCTCAACGCACCGGGGCGGCTCGACGGGACCGCCCGCCAGCTCGACGAGTACTTCGCCGGGCGCCGCACCGCCTTCGACGTGCCGCTGGACCTGCGGCTCGCGACCGACTTCCGGCGTTCGGTGCTGACCCACCTGCGCGACATCGGGTACGGCCGGACCGAGAGCTACGCCCAGGTCGCCGAGGCGGTCGGCAACCCGAGGGCGGTGCGTGCGGTCGGCAGCGCGTGCGCGACGAACCCGGTGCCGGTCGTGGTGCCGTGCCACCGGGTGATCAAGTCGGACGGGACGCTCGGCCGCTACACCGGCAGCGCGCACGCCAAGGAGACCCTGTTGAGCCTGGAGGCGGCATGAGCGGAGCTGGCATTCGCGTCTAAAACCGCACGATCGTTCTGGCGCCCTGGCCGAGAGTCTCGAACGCGTCGTTGACCCCGTCGAGGTCGGTGGTCGCGGTGGCCAGGGCCGCCAGGTCGAGCTTGCCCTCCTCGACGAGCTTCAGCAGGCGCGGCACCTCGAGGTCCGGGTCGCTCGACCCGAACACGCACCCGTGCAGCGTCCGGCCGAACCAGTACAGCTCCAGCGCGGAGAACTCCACCATGTTGGCCTTGCCGCCGACCCCGACGACCGTGACCGAACCGCCCCGGCGGCTCGCCGACCACGCGCTGCGGATCGTCGCGGGCAGGCCGACGCAGTCGAACGCCTGGTCCGCGCCTCGGCCGCCGGTCAGCTTGCGGATCGCCTTGGCGGTGGTGTCGCCGGCGACCAGGAAGTCGGTCGCGCCGTGCTGCGCGGCCAGGTCCGCCTTCGCCTCCGTGACGTCCACGCCGATGATCGGGTCCGCGCCGATCGCCCGCGCCGCCTGCAACGCGGACAGCCCGACACCGCCGAGCCCGATGACCACCACCGACTCGCCGGCCCGCACCCGTGCGGTGTTGAGCACCGCGCCCGCCCCGGTCTGCACGGCACAACCCAGCACCGCGGCCTGTTCGAGCGGCACCGACGCCGGCAGCCGCACGACCCCGGCGGCCGGCACGATCGTCTCCTCGGCGAACGCCGCCGTGCCGAGACCCGGGTAGACGGGCGTGCCGTCCGCGAACTTCGCGTACGGCTCGCGCGCGACCGACTCCGCCTTCACACACAGCCACGGCTCGCCGTGCTGGCAGAACCAGCACTCGCGGCACGCCGGCGCCCAGTTCAGCACCACGTGGTCGCCCTCGACGACTCGGTCGACGCCTTCGCCGACCGACACGACGACGCCCGCGCCCTCGTGCCCGAGCACGGCCGGCACCTCCTGCGTGAGCGTGCCGTTGGCGAGCGACAGGTCCGAGTGGCACACCCCGGCCGCGACGAGGCGCACCCGCACCTGGCCGGGTCCCGGCTCACCCAGCTCGACCTCGCGGATCTCCAGTGGTCCGCCCTGCCGCATCAGCACCGCTGCCCTGACCATCGCGCTCCCATGCCGGTGGACGACTCTCGATGGGCAGCGTATTCCTTGTCACCAGGTCACAGGCAGGCTGTGCAGTCCGTATATACCGGCGTCGGTCTTGAAGTCCAGCTCCGCGGTTGGCACGGCCACGCGCAGCGTCGGCACGCGCCGGAACAGCGTGTCGAACGCGATCCGCAGCTCGACGCGCGCCAGGTTCTGGCCGAGGCACTGGTGTGCGCCGTACCCGAACGCGAGGTGGTTGCGCGCGCCGCGCGTGATGTCGAGCTGGTGCGGGTTTTCGAACACGGCCGGGTCGTGGTTCGCGGCGTTGCCCAACGTCACCACGCCCTCGCCCGCCTTCACCTCGACGCCGCCGACCACGGTGTCCGCGACGGCGAGCCGGGACGTGACGAACTCGGCGATCGTGAACTCCCGCAACAGTTCCTCGACCGCGTCCGGCGTCTTCTCCGGGTCAGCCAGCAGCGCCGCGAGCTGGTCGGGCTGCCCCAACAGTGCCACCGTGCCGAGCGAGATCATGTTCGCGGTCGTCTCGTGGCCGGCGATCAACAGCAGCAGCGCGAGGCTGACGAGCGCTTCGTGGTCCTCGGTGCCTTCTTCGCGGTGCTTGCGAACCTGGCGGCCCAGCAGGTCGTCGGTCGGCTCGGACTCCTTGGCACTGACCAGCTTGTCCATGTACCCGCGCAGCTCCTCGCTCGCGGCCATGGTCTCCTCCTGCGGGGAGCTGCGCGTCAGCAGCGTCTTCGCCCGGGACTGGAAGAACTCGTGGTCGGAGTAGGGCACGCCGAGCTGCTCGCAGATCACGAGCGAGGGCACCGACTGCGCGAACGCGCTGACCAGGTCGGCCGACCTGGACTCGATGGCCAGCATCGCGTCGAGCTGCTCGTCGACGATCTCCTGGATCCTCGGCCGCAGCGAGGCGAGGCGCTTGACCGTGAACTCGCCGAGCACCGCGCGCCGGGCCGGCCCGTGCCGCGGCGCGTCCATGGAGATGAGCGACGGCTTGAACGAGCCGCTCTGCTGGATGCGCCGGCCGGTGGGGTTCGGGAAGTCCGGGTGCAGCCGGTCGGCGGAGAAGCTCGGGTCGGTCAGCACGGCCCGGACGTCGCCGTGCCGGGACGCGGCCCACGCCTCCCGGCCGTCCGGCAGCGTCACCTTGGTCAGCGGGCCCGGCTCGGTCGTCGAGTCGACACCGTGGAAGGGACAGGCCCGGGGCGGGAAGGTCTCCTGCGAGGTCATCGGCGGTACCCCCTGCGATCGATCTGGAAGAAACTCGTCCACTTGTCATCGACGGTAACCAATCGAACGCGTTCCGTCCAACCAGTGCCCCGCGCCGGAAATCTGGCACGCATCTCGGCGGCCCAGCTTCCCGCTGGCGGCGTTGCCGGATCGCCCAAGTACAACCCGGTACGAGGACGACCCGGCGCCTTGCCAGCGGAAACCTGGATCCACCGATATGCGCACCGCATTTCCGGCGCGGGGCACGCGGGCACGAATGGGATAATCCGCGGATGAACACGCCGGACGTGGACCTGCCACTGCGGGCGGACGCGCGCCGCAACCGCGACCAGATCCTGGTCGCCGCGCGGGCGATCTTCGCCGAACAGGGCGCCGAGGTGCCGATGGAGGAGATCGCACGCCGTGCCTCGGTCGGCGTCGGCACTCTCTATCGGCGGTTTCCCGACCGGGAGGCGCTGATCCGCGCCGTGTTCCGGGACAGCTTCACCGCCGTCGCGGAGGAGACTCGCGCGGCGCTCGCCGAGGAGCCGACCGGGTGGGACGCGCTCGTGCGGATCATGCGGCTCTCCGAGCGGCTACGCCTGTCGATGAGCATGCACGCGAAGTCGCCGCTGGTGTCCGCCGTCGTGCGTGCCGACCCGGTGACCGAGCGCCTGCGACAGGACCTGCTCGAAACCTTCGACAAGGTGGTGCGCCAGGCGCAGGACGAAGGCACGCTGCGGCGCGACGTCGGTGTCGGCGACCTCGCGATGATGTTCGTGTCGGTCGTCCACCAGGCGCACGCGGTCACGGCTGAGGCCGCGGGGCTAGCGCCCGGCCGGGTGCTAGCGATCATGCTGGACGGGCTGCGCACACCCGCGCCAGGCGACCTGCCCGGCCGCCCACTGACCCGAACGGACCTGGACTTTGACGTGGACTAGTTACTCCTTGGCCAGGGAGATCGCCTGGCTTGGGCACAGGTCGACGGCTTCCTCGACGTTCGCGAGGGTGTCGCCGTCGGCGTGCTCGGTCAGCAGCACGACCGTGCCGTCCTCTTCGTTCTGGTCGAACACGGCCGGTTCGGTGAGCGCGCACTGGCCGGCGCCGACGCAGCGGGCGGTGTCCGTGACGATCCGCATGGCCCGTACCTCCTGTCACAGCGGGAACGAGTCGACCTTACGCGTAGTGACCAGAGTCTCGCTGGTGCGGTGTCACGAAACCCGTCGCAGACCAGTCTTGTTTGCGACGAAAGGGGAATGGCATGACTACCAACATCGTGGTCCTCGGCGCCGGGTACTCGGGACAGCTCGCCGCCCAGCTCGCGGCCAAGGCGAAGGACACCGCGGTCACGCTCGTGAACGACCGGGACACGTTCGTCGAGCGGGTGCGGCTGCACCAGTTCGCGGCGGGGGAGGAGCTGCGCGAACGGCCGCTGCGCGACCTCGTCAAGGGCACCGGGGTGCGCCTGGTGGTCGACCGGGTCACCGCGATCGACCCGGCGGCCAAGTCGGTCGTATTGGCCGGCGGTGACGTGCTGTCCTACGACACGCTGGTCTACGCGCTCGGCAGCACCATGGACTTCGAGTCGGTGCCGGGCGTCGCCGAGCACGCCTACACGGTCGCGGTCGCCGAACAGGCCACTCGGCTGCGGGACCGGTTGCGCGGCGGCGGTGTGGTCACGGTCGTCGGCGGTGGCCTGACGGGCATCGAGGCGGTCACCGAGCTGGCCGAGCAGCACCCCGGCCTGAAGGTGCGGCTGGTGACGAGCGGCGTGCTCGGCAGGGCACTCTCGGAGAAGGCGCGCCGGTACCTGCGCCGCGCGTGCACCCGGCTGGGCATCGAGATCCGCGACGAGGTCCGGGTCGCCGAGGTCCGCTCGGACGGTGTCGTGCTCGGCGACGGCGCGCACGTTCCGTCGGACACCGTCGTGTGGACGACCGGGTTCCGGGTGCCGACGTTGGCCGCCGAGGCGGGCTTCGCGGTCGACGGGCACGGCAGGCTCGTCGTCGACGAGACGCTGCGGTCGGAGTCGCACCAGGACGTCTACGGCGTCGGCGACGCGGCGGCCGTGCACCTGGCGGGCGGTCAGGAGCTGCGGATGTCGTGCGCCACCGGGCTGCCGATCGCGCAGCAGGCGGTGCGCGCGATCGTGGCGCGGCGGGCCGGGCAGGAGCCGAAGGCGGTCCGGTTCCGGTACCTGAACCAGTGCATCAGCCTCGGCCGCCGCGACGGGCTGATCCAGTTCGTGAACCGGTACGACCGGCCGGTCGAGGCGGTGCTGACCGGCCGCCTCGCGGCGGTCTACAAGGAGTCGATCGTGCGTGGCGCGTTCCAGGCGCAGCGCCACCCGTGGCTCCCGACCTCGTTCTGAACACGCGCCGGCCCGCCCGCGTCGGTAGGCGGCGATGCCACCGACACGGACGGGCCGGTCTCGCGTCAGCTCAGGTGGTCGAAGACGCCCAGTGCCTCGTCGAGCAGGACACCCATGCCGCGTTCGCCGAGGCTCACGCCGTACAGGATGTCCTCGAGGGAACTGTTGTCCAGCGCGCCGATGGCGCGGTACAGCTCGTTCACGTGGTGTTCGTCGACCTCGACGTGGAGCTTGAAGAACATCGTCTCGAGCGACGGGAAGTACTGGTGGATCGCGACGTCGACCGCGTCGTAGGTGATCGGCGTCATGCCCTCGTTGACGAGCATGTAGCCGATCGCGATCTCCGGCACCGGCTGCTTCGACACGCTCTCCGCGAGGTCGAGCGCGAGCCGGATGCCCGCGCGCTCCTCATAGGACTCGAACTCCTCGTCGGTGAGGCCGACATCGTGCAGGAGGTGGAGGTAGTGCTGGAAGTGCGCCTCGTCGGGGTTTCCGTTGCCGTACTCGTCGTTGAGGTTCTCCTGAAGGATCTGGTGCACCAGCGGGTTGTCGATCCGCTTGATCATGTTCACCAGGATGTTCGGGAAGGTGCGGCTTTCCCGGCCACCGCACTTGATCCAGCGGAGCACCTGCTCCTTGGTCAGCCCGAGGCGGTGCGCCTTGCGGATGAACAGGTGCTCACGAATACGGTCCAGCGACGCCTCGGTCGCCGTGCGGAGTTCCTTGACTGCTACTTCGTCCATTGAAGGATATGTCTTCCTGGGAGAAACTGGGAGCCTGGAAGGAAGACCGGTGTCGGTCGGTTCTCATGGATCGACCGCCACCGGGAACTGCTAGTAGCCGGTTTGCCAGCCCTTTTCATCGGACGCAAAGACCAACAGATTGTATTTCTGCGCTTTAAACCTGGTCAGGTACGGGCCGATGATTCGATTAAGTTGGTTGAGTCGCCGAATACCGTTCGCGCAGGTCATCACGATCTCCAGGACAACGGCGTCGTCGGTGAAGGTGATGGCTTCGATGAGGTGGCGACAGGTCGAGGGCAGATCCTCGCTCACGAGCCGTTCGATCTGTTGCTGCGCAATGACTCTACGCAGCTCGGGGACCGTCTTGAGCTCGACGAACAGGAATGCCCGTTGTACCCGGAGCGCGTCGTAGTCGTCCGGGTCGTCCATGACGAGAAATGCCGGCGGCTCGGTCGAGCCGGGGCGGCGGATTCGTGCCAGATCGGTGACCAGGAATCGGTGACCGGTGAATTCGGCCACCTCGGCCGCCGGGTCCTCCTCCGCGCCGGCCATGTCGTTCACGATCAGCGCCTCGTGCACCTGCGCGTAAAAGGCGTCGAGATCGAAATCGGCCGGTGCGGCCAGTTTTACTGCCACGTCCCAGTGTCCCAGAACGTCGTACATGGCTATCGCGCGCACCTCGGCTGAGCGCGACACGACCTCTGCGATAATCTGCCGGGTCTCGTCGACGTCCACCACGGACAGCAGCAGCACCGCCATGATCTCGTCGGCGGCGAGTGGGAGCGCCCGGTGCGGCAGCCGGTTGGCGAGCGCCTCCGCGCTGCAGCTCGCGCCTTCGAGCAGGGTCTGAGCGGCTACCTGGGTCGGCTCCGGCACCTGCCCCCGGTCGTTCGCCAGGATGTAGCGGTCGCGAAGGTCCTGGAAGCTGGTGCCCGCGACGCGCGGGTAGAGGTGGTCGAGCAGCCACGCCGCCTGACGGCTCATGACGAGCTTGCCGTCGCGCCAGCGGTTCACCATCGCCGGGTCGTAGTGGACTTCCTTGTCGGCGTCGCCACGTTTGAGCCCGTGTTCGCTCGCCGCCTGGGTCAGCTGCCTGGCCAGTTCCGACTGCGACACGTTGAGCTCGTTGAGCAGCCGCTGGACGGCTGCCCGCATCTCTTCCTTGGCCGCCGCTCGGCCTTGGCCGATCATGGTCACGCGGCAGCGTACCGCACACAGCTGACAGATGGCTTCACTCGAAGGGGGCACGTTTACACAACGAACCTATGTAATTGAGTGGGAGAGTCTGTGTGCGCCGGGTATTATCTGTGTATGGCCCTACAAAGATCGTGAGTGGCCATACACAGCCGCTGTGGTTCGTTCTCGGAGTTCTTCCTGCCACCACCCAGGGAGGGAACCCGCATGTCCGCCGTCGCCACTTCCACGCTGATCGTCGTTGTCATCCTCGTCGCCATGGTGCTCGCCTGGTGGCGCACCCTTCTCAAGGTCCTCGTCGTCACCGTCCTCGTGCTCATGTCGGTCGGCACGGCGGAGGTGATCTCCGCCGTAGTCGGCGGGTTCACCCCGAACTAGTCCGCCTCCCCGTGTTTTTGAGTGTGGGTCGCGTTCCGACGAAGGTTCGGCTACCGAGGTGGATTGTGGCTGAGTGCCGTCACGTTCCCCTGGGGTATCTGTTCGTCGGCGCGGACTTCCCACGAAGATCCACGGGACAGGCTCTGGGCCCCTCGCCTGAACCGGCTGGTCAGCGCGCCAGTAGCATCGGCGCGCCTGGTCAGGCCGGTTCGGTAGGGAGGTTTCGTGCGGGAGATCGCCGTCTTCAGTGGTAGTGCGCACCCGGAGTTGGCGGAGGAGATCTGCTCGCACCTGGAGGTCCCGCTGCGTCCCGTGCGGGTCAAGCGGTTCGCCAACGACTGCATCGAGGTGCAGTTGCAGGCGAACTGTCGGGAGCGCGACGTCTTCCTGATCCAGCCGCTGGTGACACCGGTGCAGGAGAACCTGGTGGAGCTACTGCTCATGCTGGACGCCGCGCGGGGCGCGTCCGCGGCACGGACGACCGTCGTGCTTCCGCACTACGCCTATGCCCGCAGCGACAAGAAGGACGCGCCGCGCATCTCGATCGGCGGCCGGCTCGTCGCCGACCTGCTCGCCACCGCGGGCGCCAACCGTGTCCTCGCCATGACACTGCACTCACCGCAGGTGCACGGGTTCTTCAGCGTTCCGGTCGACCACCTGCACGCGTTGCGGGAGCTGGCGGTGTACTTCCGCCGCTACGACCTGTCCAACACGATCGTGGTGTCGCCGGACCTCGGCAACGCCAAGGAGGCGTCCCACTTCGCCCGGCTGCTGGACGTTCCGGTGGCGGCCGGTGCGAAACAGCGGTTCGCCGACGACCGGGTGGAGATCACGTCCATCATCGGCGATGTCGCCGGCCGGGACGTGATCGTCCTGGACGACGAGATCGCCAAGGGCAGCACGGTCATCGAGCTGCTGTCCAAGCTGCGTGACCGTGGCGTCCGGTCGATCCGGGTGGCCTGCACGCACGGCCTGTTCGCCGCGGGCGCGCTCGGCCGCATCGGCGGTCACACCGACGTCACCGAGATCGTCTGCACGAACACGGTTCCGATCGCCGAGCGCTCCGGCAAGCTCACCGTCCTGTCGATCGCGCCCGCGCTGGCCGAGGCCATGCGCCGCATTCACAACGGCGAGTCCGTGAGTGCCCTGTTCGACGCGCCTACCGTTGCGGGTACTGGCGGTTGACGGCCGAGGTCGCGCTGTCCCCGTTGTAGACGGGGTTCTCGGGCTGGTCGGTGCCGTACGCGCTCTGCGCCCGCAGGGCCTGGTCGTGGGCCTGTCGCCGGACGTCCCGCTCCGAGCTGACCTCCTCGTACTCCTCGCGGTCCCGGATCCGCGACAGCGACGCCACCGCGATCCAGTGCGCGACGCCGATGACCAGCAGCACGATGCCGAGCCGCAGCACGACGCCCTTGGTCGCGTTGTCGGCGGGGATGTCGATCGTGGAGAGCAGCGCGAGCACTCCGAGTGTGCCGAGGTGGAACAGCATCGCCACGAGCTTCGTCAGCGACTCCGCCGGGGCGTTCGGGGTGGCCTGCTGCAGGAAACGGCGGCCGTTGCGGTAGATGATCTGCCCGTCGATCACGACCAACGCGGCTCCGATGACCAGGAACACCATATAACTGTTGCTGTCCATCGCGTGCACCTCTCGTTTGGTCTACCCGTGCCGGATACCCGGTGAGTCCCCAGGAAAACCGCCCATTCGGCGGCGTTTGTCGTGGGGTGCCCCGGGTAGGCCTGCCAACGGCCGGCATGTTTGGTCCCGGTTCGGAACGGGCATCCTCGGGATGAGACGACACGGAAGGAGCATGCGATGCGAACCGAGGATCCCGAGGCGCAGGCGACTGCTCACCACCTCGTCCACTGTGTACTGGAAGCCGACTCGGACGGTCTGACCGAGACGCTCGAGACGGTCGCAGACCAGCCGGGAGAGTCGCTGCGGCCCTACATCCGCGAGGTCGTCGCCGAGCTGATCAACCTCGCGACTTCGGCCGTGCGCAATAGTACGGGCTCGTTGCAGGGCAACGCGGCCTTCGCCGTCGATCTGCGGGACGACGGCAACGAGAAGGTCGGCATCGACGAGCTGGAGCCGCCGGTACGCGCGACGATCCGCGCGATGCTCGCCGACCTGAACGGCAGCCCGGAGGACGCGTCGTTCCAGTTGGACCTCGCGGTGCGCGGGGTGGACCGGCGTACCGGTCTCGACACCGTGCGGCGCGCGCTGACCATGACGATCGGCCTGCTGCACTGGAGCGAACAGTCCGACGGCCTCGAGCCCGTGGCCGCCGATGAGGCACGTGACGACCTTTTGCCCGACTCGTCCGACTTTCCGGATTTCCCCGAGAACCACGATCGTGACTGACCGTGACATTGGCTCGCTCCGCTCGCGCATTCGCGGCCTGTACCCGGCGTCTTCTCTCCACCCGAACCGCGGTGCGGTGTTCCAGCGGCAGGTCGTCCGGCAGGTCCACGGTCAGGCCGTCGCCTTGTGGCGGGTCAGGGCAGCGCGGGTCCGCGCCCACCGCTCGTTCTCGGCGACCTGCTTGGTCGCGCGGAAGTCCATGGGGCGCAACGGAATATTGAGCGAGTCACGCTTGTAGTGCGCCACATGGCAGGTGTAGACGCTGAACCCGGTGTGCTCGGTGGTCTCGTGCACGCGGAGCTTCGCGTAGTGGGCGGCGGCTCCGTCGGCGGCGATGAGCGTCGCGACACCGTGGCGGGCCAGGTTCGCGCGGGCCGTGTCGCTGATGATCGCGACCAGCAGCGCGCCGCGGTCCGCCGTGGCGAGCAGCTCCGCCGTACAGAGCAGCATCGCGTGTGGGAAGCCGTCCTCGTCGATCGTGACGAACGGGAACGCCTGCTCGTCGCGGTCCGGCTGCGGCCAGGTCTCCAGCAGTAGAGCCAGCTCCGTCGGCACGGTGGTTCGGTCCACACGGGAACTGTAACCCGCCCCGTGCCATGCTGGACGGCGGACGCCGACACCGGGAGAGGGACTGTGCTGCAACAGTTTGTCCGATATGTACTGGCCCCGGCGGTGCGGACGGTGTACCGGCCGACGGTGCTCGGCCGCGAGCACGTCCCTGCCGACGGCCCGGTGATCTTCGCGGCGAACCATCGTGCGGCGCTGGACACGGCGGTCATCTCGTTCGTGGTGCGGCGCCGGATCCGGTTCCTCGGGAAGGCCGAGTACTTCACCGGCGCCGGCCTGCGTGACTGCGCTCTGCCGCGGCCACACCGGGGGTGGCGGTGCTGGCGCTGAACACGGGCGCGCCGGTGGTGCCGATCGCGCTGTCGGGTACCGAGCGGCTCCAGCCCGACGGGGTCCGCGTCCCGCGGCCGGCCCGGATCACCGTCCGGTTCGGCGCGCAAGTCCGCCTCCCCGGATTTTTGAGTGTGGGTCGCGTTCCGGCGCAGGTTAGGTTGCCGAGGTGGTTGGTGGCTGGGTGCCGTCACGTTCCCCTGGGGTAGCTGTTCGGTTGGTGCGGGCTTCGCACAACGATTCTGGGGTGGACCCGGTGCCTTATCTGGGGTGGACTCGGCTCAGTAGTCGGTCCACCAGTTCCGGCAGCGCCTGCTCGCCGGACTGCTCGAGCCACAGCACGCCCGCGGTCCGCAGTGTCGCGAGGAACGTCGCGGCCATCAGCCGCGCCAGCTCGGTGTCGAGGCCGTTGCCCCGTTCGAGCAGCACACCGGCCAGGTCGCGCTCCAGCGTGAGCTGGTCCGCCAACTGCCGCGCGAGCAGCGAAGGGTGCCGCCGCAGCAGCCGTAGCTGGGACACCCACTCCGGGTCCGGCATCGTCCGGTCGCGGTACAGGTCGGCGGTGGCGCGCCGCAGCGCGAGCCACGGCCGCTCGCCGGAGGGCCGCAGCCGCACCAGGCCGAGCAGCGTCCGCATGCGTTCCCGGTCCGCGTGCAGGACCGCGTCCTCCTTGTTCGCGAAGTAGTTCGAGAACGTCCGCCGGGACACGCCGACCTCGTCCGCGATGTCTTCGACGGTCACGCCGTCGAGGCCGTCCGCCATCGCGAGGCGCAGCGCGACCTCGTGCAGCGACTGGCGGGTCGCGGCCTTCTTCCGGGCACGGAGCGTGTCGACGGTCTCCATGGTGTATCACCCTATCCGGGGAATAATCTTCCTGTTGTGCAAGTTTGCCCAATGGGCAAGAATCAGCCAAGAGCTCAATGGAGTGAATGGAGGCCGAGGGGATGACTGCGGCGGAGACAGGCGCCGAACGACCAGGGGCGATGGCGCACCGAGAAGTGCTCGAGTCGCTGTCCGGCCTGCTGCTGGCGCTGTTCGTGGCGATGATCAGCTCGACCGTGGTCTCGACCGCGCTCCCGCTGATCATCGGCTCGCTCAACGGCACACAGACGCAGTACACGTGGGTCGTGACCGCGACGCTGCTCACGGCCACCGCGACCACACCGGTCTGGGGCAAGCTCGCGGACCTGTTCAACAAGAAGACGCTGGTCCAGGTCGCGATCGTGATCTTCGTGCTCGGCTCGATGATCAGCGGGTTCTCGCAGAGCACGGGCCAGCTGATCGCGGCGCGCGCGTTCCAGGGGATCGGCATCGGCGGCCTGCAGGCGCTGGTCCAGGTGGTGATCGCGGCGATCATCCCGCCCCGTGAGCGCGGCCGGTACAACGGCTACCTCGGTGCGGTCATGGCGGTTGCCACGGTCGGGGGACCGCTACTCGGGGGACTGATCGTGGACGTTCCGTGGCTCGGCTGGCGCTGGTGCTTCTTCGTCGGCGTGCCGATCGCGGTGATCGCGTTCATCGTGCTGCAGCGGACACTGAAGCTGGAGACCGTCCGCCGCGACGACGTCCACGTCGACTACCTCGGCGCCGGACTCATCGCGGCCGGGGTGAGCGTGCTGCTGGTCTGGGTGTCGTTCGCCGGGAACTCGTTCGACTGGCTGTCGTGGCAGACCGCACTGATGGCCGGCGGCGGTGTGCTCGTCCTCGTGGTCGCCGTGTGGGTGGAGTCCCGCGTGCGGGAGCCCGTCGTGCCGCTCAAGATCGTCGTCCAGCGGACGCCGGCACTGGCGATCATCGCGAGCCTCGCGGTCGGCATGGCGATGTTCGGCGGCGCGGTGTTCCTCGGCCAGTACTTCCAGATCGGCCGCGGCTTCACACCGACCGAGGCCGGGCTGCTGACGATGCCGCTGATGGCGGGCGTCCTGGTCTCCTCGACCGTGGCCGGCCGGATGATCAGCCGTACCGGGGTGATCAAGCCCTACATCGTGGTCGGCAGCATCCTGTTGGTCATCGGCTTCCTCGGGCTCGGCTTCGTCGACCACGCCACATCGCTGGTGGTGATCAGCATCTGGATGGCGGTGGCGGGCGTCGGTGTCGGCATGACCATGCAGAACCTGGTGCTCGCGGTGCAGAACACCGTGCCACTGCGGGATCTCGGCTCGGCGAGCGCGTCGGTCACGTTCTTCCGTTCGCTCGGCGGCACCATCGGCGTCTCGGTGCTCGGCGCCGTACTGGCCAACCGGGTCACCTCGGACCTGGCCACCGCTCTGCACGCGCCGGCAGGCGCCGCGTCGACCGGTGACGTCAGCGCGTGCAGAGCGGTGGCCAGGTCC